>Ga0209390_10001118_pt1 | contig 53008 bp, 47 predicted proteins | sample BON01_FD_187212 | JGI IMG/M metagenome (GOLD analysis project Ga0209390, IMG submission 187212) | Freshwater microbial communities from Lake Bonney liftoff mats and glacier meltwater in Antarctica - BON-01 (SPAdes) (version 2) | ecosystem: Environmental > Aquatic > Freshwater > Ice > Glacier...
CACTACAGGCTGCAGAAGCGAAGCTGCCCAATCTTTAAAACGTCGCATCAAAAGCGACAGGGGTCAGGCCGGGCACGCTCCGCTAAAATCGGTTTTAAATCTGCGCTTCGATGCCCTCAGGCACTCATCGCAGGTAAAGCTTTCATGGTTAATCCAAGTTGATCTGGGGTGATTTTACCGGTTCGGATACGCCACCAATCCACCGCAAACTGTCGCGCAATGGCGACCACGATCTTCTTCTTACTCGCCTTGGTCAGTTTGGCTTCCAAGAGCTTGTCGCGCCACTTCACGATGCCCCGGTAGTCCGGGTTCCATTGGATCAGCAACCAGACACATTCGATGAGCATGTGTCGAAGGCGCGGGTTACCGTGTTTGGTGATCGAGCCCTGGAAGCGGCGTTTGTCGCTGGTGTCCTCGCTCGGACACAGCCCGGTATAACCTCCCACCTGCTTACGAGTCTCGAATCGGTTCCAGTCGCACACCTCACGTTCCATTTGCTGGAAGATCACCGATCCTATTCCCTTGGGCAACGCCACCTCGGTCATCTTCTCCAGGCACTTCTCTAGTCGCACGATCTGTTCTTCGACTACCACAATGATGGTTCGCAGGGCACTGAGCAGATCGAGCAGATGCGGCTCAAGCTGTTCGCTCAGGCACAGCCAGCGCCTCGGTTTCCACCATTCACCCTGGAGGCGGCCGCCGTAATACATCACGTGGCCGCGCGCCTTCGCCGCCAGGCGCTGGCGCTCTTTGATCAGACTTTGGCGTTGGCGAGTTGTGCTTCGACGCTGTTCTTCGGTTTCACTGGGGATGCGCACGGTGCTGAAGCTGCGGTGATTGCCCCGTAGATAACCGTCCAAGCAAAGCACCATTTGCGTCGCATCGCGCGCATCGGTTTTGACGTTCTTGCCGTGCTCGTCCCAATTGATCGGACGGATCACGTGATTGGTGACGCCCATCTTCGTGAGACGCCGGTGCAGGCTGTATCCGAACGGTCCGGCTTCGTAGCAACTATGGAGCTGCTCGCACTTGGCGGTGAGTTCTTGCGCCCACACCATGAACTGCTCAGGCGTGAAGCGTTTCGCTCGTTGCGGCGCGCTGCCGTCGATCTTCATTACCACGACGTATTTTTCGATGTGCACGTCGATGCCTAGCTTGATTACTTCGCCCAAGGTGCTTGAATCCTCGGCGGATGATGTGGGGGGTATTTGATTTGTGGTCATAACATTGTCAGTTTTGCGATCTCATCGCTCCTGACAACGCCCCCCATGTCATCTTTTAAGCGGTCTTAGATCGTGCGATTATGGGTGCAGTCGGGCATGAAGATGTCTGATACTGGGTGGGTCGGTTTTTACGCTCACCCCTTGTTTTTATTCACGATTAGCTTCCGTCGTTTAGTTTCGATTCCGCAGTTTTTGTGCTTCGTGGCATTGGCCAATTTTACGGTTGGCCAGCCGGGGGGCGGCATTATCGAACATCGTATTCCGTCACCCCATCAGGCTGGCGATACCACGGTGCGAATTCTGCTGCCAGATATGATGGTCGAAGGGAAGCGCTACCCAACCCTGTATGTGTTGCCCGTCCGGGCCGAAAGCGATGGTCGGCATGGGCAGGGGCTAACGGAGATTCGAAGACTGAACATCCAAAATCGCTATGATGTTATCTGCATCGCGCCGGGGTTTTCCGAGATGCCGTGGTATAACGATCACGCTTTGGATCCGTTGCGTTGGGATGAAAGCCACTTCTTGAAAACCGTGCTACCATTTGTGGAAGCGAACTATCCGGTCCGTTCCGATGGAGAGAGTCGGTTCTTGCTCGGCTTCAGTAAATCAGGCTGGGGGGCGATTTCACTGCTGCTGAGGTATCCCGAGTTCTTCGCCAAAGCAGCAGCTTGGGATACCGGTATTCGGGTCGACCTGGGACCGATGGAACCGACTGATCGCGTTGAACGCATGATTGGATTCTGGGGCAGCGCCGAGAACTTCGAACGTTATCGTTTGTCGAACCTCATCAAAACCCATGGCGCCGACTTGGGTGCCGAGGCTCGGCTCTTATACTACAGCCCGGCGGGAGTCCGTGCGATGGGAGGTGCTCGCTTCCACCAACTCATGGTCGAGGCAGAGATCCCTCATCGCTATGTATTCGAACCTGCCCGTAGACACAGTTGGGAAAGCGGCTGGATCCCCGAAGCGGTCGCGTTCCTGTTGAATCAGGAATGAGGTTCGCCGTTAGGTTCAGTCGAGATGATATCTCTCCGGCCCCGTCTTGGTCACTCGTGCGACTGCCCCTGGGGAGAAAGGTTCGATTGAGACTGACACAGCGGGAGCGACGAACGGGGATGAAGATATGAATCTGCCCGACACCGACCAGGATTTTTTGCGTGATCTGATCAAATTAGCCCGCCAGCGGCCCCACCCGGTGAGTTGGGTTGACCGCGATGGAACGGCGCGGGTGACCGCTTTATTGCCTGTAGAAATGGACCACCTCAACCGGCTCGCCCACCAGCTCCGGTTGAGCAAATCAGCCGTGTTGGAGCAGGGTGCCTTCCTTTCCGCCAAACCATCCCCCAACCGAGACCGGTCGACTGCGCGCTTAAAGAGTCCGGATGAGAAGTCTGTGTGACACCCCTCCGACGCACGCCTGAGAACGATAGTGATGACCAGTTTTGGGGGGGGGCTTGGAGCCTTGAGTTTGATTGACCGCGAAAGGATTAAAGCTGACGCACCGCGGACGCCCCATTGCGGTCCGTCCCTCCCTCGGAGGCTAGGGGGACGAATGGGCGGGAGCGGGCGGGGTTGGGACGGGGTCAGGTCGGAATAAGTTAACGACGCGGACTACGTTGAACTTATTTACGACCTGACCCCTACCGGGGCGAAACCGTGTTTCCAAAATTCTTCGGAATAGATTTCGGGAGATTGCGTCGCGGAACAATCGAACGAGAATCAGCGCCAGTTATGGATTACTTTAAAGATATCGGCGAAAAACTTTCCGCGCGTTGTGGCGCAGGCAAATTGGGAGAAAACTTTCCCGAACTTGCCGCAAAGGTGCTGGCGGAGGTTCCGATTCCCGCGAAAATCGGTATCGAATTCATGGCGGATTGGGCGCTGGGCCGGGAGCGTTTACCCGAGCAGGTTAATTTTCACAGTGGGTTCGGTGAGCCTGCTTTGGTGGTTTACGAGGAACCGCGATTTTATGCGGAAGTCCTGTTCTGGTTTCACAGTCGCACATCGATTCACGGTCATGGGTTTTACGGAGCCTACCGGGTTTTGGCGGGTTACTCCATCGATGCGCAGTTTGCCTATCACCGAGATTCGGAACCCGTGCCCGGGATTCAATTGGGAGAGTTGGAACCCACCGCGCTGAGGTTGATCACTCCTGGTGATATCTCACGCATTCTGCCGGAAGAGGCATTTATTCACACGGTGATGCACATGGGAAATCCATCGCTCACGCTGGTGATCCGCAACAAGGGGGGGGTGGTGCAGTATGATTACGCCATGAATGGATTGGGGGTAAACGCCTATCAGGATTCGCAAACTCATGTGCGCCAAGTCGAGGTGTTGAGCGCGTATCACGAGGCGAACCCGTATAAATTTGGACCCCGCTTACTCGAGTTCCTCAAAGCCGGGAGCGCCCATCGAATGGCCCGGATTCTCAAGGAAATGGAACATCAGATCGACGAAGGTTTTTTGAATGGTGAGATCCGTGCGTTGGCGGTGAAGCGATTTGGGAAAGTCGGTGAGGCGATTATCGAATCTCTCACTCGATCCATTCGGAGCGGTAAAATTTGGGATAGGGTCGCGGAAACAGAGGATCCTGCGATTCAGCTTCGAACGGCGTTGTCGGATCTTTTTCCCAAGAAAAAGAAGCTGCTGGCGGTGGTGGGCCGGACGTTCCCGGATCGCGATCCGGCAGATGTTTTGGAAAACTGGGCCGACACCGTGAGCAAGCTTTGCTGAGAGCGGTGGCGACCGGTCTAGGGGCGGTGGCGGAGAGGCAGATGGATTGTTGTCTACTAAATCACACGAAAGCTGACGCATTGGTTTTTATAGGAGGGAACAGTGGCGGAAACGTGCGGAGACGTAGCGGCTTTTTTGACAGAAGGTCACAAAGGGAACGAAGGGCTGACGCGTTGGAAGTGGAGCAAGGCGTTTAGTCACAGAGGACACTGAAGGAGCACAGCGGTTGGGAAGGGTTGAGAGGGCAGGGTGTCGAGAGCGGAACAGCTGGGCGTCGTCGAGCAACGCCCCTATATCGGGGCAAAAATAAGGTCAGGCTTTGTGATTTGGGACTAAATTTTGGACAATCTATCACCGTCTAAATCCACCGTGCGTGATTGTCGTGTGCCGGGACTCGGTGACGAATATTCTGAATTTCGAAAGACCACAAAATGGGCCCTATTTTCTGGACCGAGCTTTTTCATCTCGGTTGTCAGAACATCAGTCGTAGATGTTTTTTCGATTCCCCACGGCGACCACAAGCACGACAAGGACATCGTCTTGGATTTGGCAGATCAGGCGGTAGTCGCGGATTCGGTAGCGCCAAAGTCCAGCCAACTCTGATCGCAGGGCTTTGCCAAAACGGCGCGGGTCTTCGAGAGTCGCTATCCGCTGATCGAGGTAGATGAGGATTTCTTTTTGCGCTTGGCGATCGAGTTTGCCCAACTCGCGTTTCGCCGAGGCGTTGAATCTATACGTCCAGCTCACGCTTCACTTCGTCAGCCGAGAAAGTTGGCTCGTTGGCGCGGATGCGAGTTTCGGCCAAGTAGACGTCCTCCAAATTCTGCAAATGCTCAAGGATGGCTTCGCGGGCGTAGAAGGTCTTGGTCCGACCAGTCAAACGGGCCAGCCGGGTGAGGCGTTCCTCGGTGGGCTTGTCGAGTCGGATAGCGAGCATGTCCTCAATCTGAGACCGCTATACATGTATAGCAAGTCAGCAAATTCCGCTGCTGCTCACACTTCTCTCAGCTCCTGCACAAACTTGGAAGGTCAAGAACCCACGAGGGATACAGGGTTTCCCGAACAGCTGGGTCTTTATAATTTGCGTTTGACCCCATCTGCCTGGGGACGGGGTCGGGTCGGAATAAGTTAACCTCGCTGCGCTACGTTGAACTTATTAACGACCGGACCCCTGCGGGCGTTAGTAGCTATTTTCTAGCAGTTGCTGGAGGGCTTCGGCTTCGGTGCCTTGGGGGCGGCACTCTACGCCGACGTAGCCGCGGTAGCCGAGGTCGTGGGCGGCTTTGAGGATGGCGGTGTAGTTCAGCTCTCCGGTGCCGGGTTGGAAGCGGCCGGGGGTGTCGGCGAGCTGGAGGTAGCCGACTTGATCGTAGCCTTCTTGCAGGTAATGGATAAGCGCACCTTCGCTGAGCTGCATGTGATAAAAGTCCCAGTTGATTTTGATCATGGGGGAGTCCACTTCGCGGCAGATGAGCACCGCGGCTTGGCTGCCGTTGAGGGTGTTCTTGCCGTGGTCGACCGGGTTGAAGGGTTCGACGATGATCATGACGTTGGCAGCTTCACAAAGCGGGGCGACGCGCTGCATCGCTTTGGTGTAGTTGGCGAGCTGTTCTTCGAGGGTGTAACCTTCGACCCAGCGGTGGCCGGTGACGGTCATCATGGGAGCGCCGAGTTGGTGGGCGACCGTAATGGCTTCCTTGATACCGGCTTCGAATTCATCGATATTTTTGCCGGAACCGAGAGGCGTTCCCCAAGCGGTGAATTGGGCGACTTTGATCCCGAGTTTTTCGCATTTCGCAGCGATACCATCGATGTCTTCTTTGCCGTAGGCCCAGAATTCGATGGCTTCGAATCCGAGCTCGTGGGCTTTTTCAATCTTGTCGATGACGGGTTTCCCTTTGCCCCACCAGAGCGCGAGGTTGGCGGCGTATTTGGTGTTCACGTCGTCGAACGTGAGAGGTTTTTCGGCGGCGGACAGGCCGACGGTGGCGGCGAGGAATAGGCCAAGGAGGGCGAGGGTCGTGAGTTTAAGGGAAGGGAGTTTCATAAAATGGCGGGAGGGAACGGAAGAAATGGAGTGGTGGGGTAGGTAGGCATTTATTGAAGAGAACACACGGTTGGCATGCTGAAACTGGCGAGGCCAGGACGTCGGCTGAAGCTCGGCGCAACGGGGGATGATCGGGTAAGAGAAGGCATAATGCCGAGGGGCAGGGGTGGACGGCTCAGCAGTCCTTTCCCACCTTGGGATAGTTCTGAATATATTTTTGGGCTCAAGGCTGGTTGTGGGCGGTGTTGGTGAAACGTTCGGGTCGGGGCGAACCCCGCGTTCATGTCCGTTTTTCGATGAAGCCGACTACGTTACTTTCGTAGTCGGGGTAGGATCCCTCGGGGCCGCTTAACCAGAGGATAGCGCGGTCGCGGTCGACGGTGGCGGGGTAGATTTCGGGTGTGGTGAGACTCTTCCCGGTGGAGGGGGGGGCACGTCGGTGGAGATGGACATGAGGCGGGGATCAAGGCGGTCGCGGTGAGGGTAAGACCGATTAACCGTCGGCTGAGAGACTGAATCAGGGGCAGAGACTGGGGCGCGGGAACGGAACGGATTGGGACTGGGTGCGGACAGGTTGGGGCACCGGGCCGGTCGGGATAAGTTGATGGCGTTACCTGGCGCAGAACTTATCAACGACCTAGCTCCGGTGGTTGGTTGCGGTGCGCGCGGTTATCGTTGGCCGCGGTGGAAGAGGTCGGCGACTTCTTCGGGGGTGAGGGCGGTTTGGAAGATGGCCAGTTCGTCGATCCGGCCGTTCAGGTTGCGGATGGCGAACTCGGGGTCCGTGCGCACTGGGTCGCCCCAGTTGCCGATCTCGGCGTTGCCGATGCTCAGGCGATCGACGAAGTCGTCTTCCTCGATCTTATGGCTACTGATCTGTTCGCCGTTGACGTAGTGCGTCACCAGGCGCTCGGCAGGATTGAAGACCGAGGTGAGGTGCAGCCATTGGCCGCTCATCGATAGGTCCCAGAAGGAGGGAGAATAGTAATTGCGGGAGTGGCGCCGGGAGCCGTCGGGGCTTGGTTTGGTATCATCCACCATCACGCCGAGCATGAGCACGCCGTCTTCGCGGATTTGCCAGTGGGGCTCGCCGGTTTGGTAACTGTCGGCGAGGAAGAGGGCGTTGTAGAGTCGGTCGAGGCTGTCGATCCGCGCCCAACAGCTGAAGGTGTAGGCAGAGAATTCGCCGGGGATAGTGACGCGGATGCGGGAGCCAGGGCGGCGGAACTCCATGGCACCTTTTAATTTGCCCCAACGGCCGTCGACCCATTCGGCGAGGATGACGGCACCGTCGCGTTCGGGGTCGGCTGGTTGCATTCCACTGGGCACGACGTCGGCGCGTTCGTCGGGGCTGGAGAGGAAGGGGTAGTAGGCGATGAGGCGGGGGTCGCGGCTAAGGGTGTCGCTAGAGGATTTCCAATCGAGAAAGGCGCGTTCAGCGGAGCTCGAAATACCGTCGCTCATGGCGAAAAGATTGGAGAAGGACGCGATCTCGGATCCGACGGCGGTGATGCCGCCGTCCTTGGTGAGAGACACGGCTTCGCCGGTGGTGAGTTGGCGCTCGGCGAGTTCGACTTTGCCGGTGAAGACCTCGACGCGAACTTCGTCGGCCGTGGTGTCGATACCGAACTCAGTGCCGAGATCGACGATGCGGCGGCCATTGGACTCGATGGTGAAACCACGGGCGGCGGGCGGCACTTTGGCGCGGAGTTTACCGCCGTGGAAGACGGCTTCCCAGGCGGACCGGATCTCGAGTTGAGCGGGGCCTTCGAGGTAGATTTGCGCGCCGGAAAAGAAATCGATGCGGGCGCTGCCACTGGCGAGCGTGAAGGTCTCGGAGCCGAGCACGTCGCCGGCGCGGTAGTCGAAATCGGCAGAGCCAGTCGCATCGACCAAGCCTTGCAGCACGGCGTATCCGGTGGCTTTGACCTCGGGAGATTGGGGGGTGATCTCGGGGGGGGAGTTGGTCGTATCGGAAGGAAGGATACGGTCGGATAGGACGCCGATGAGGAAGGCGGCGGCCGCGGCGGCAGCGATGGGAATCCAGGTCGGGAAGCGCAGGACCTTGGCGGGGGCGGGAGTGGGTGGTTGCCACGCGTGGCCGATTTCGGTGAGGGACTCGGAACCTTGGCGGAGGTTGGAATCGAGGGCGAGGTATTGGCGGAGGGCGGCGCGAAGGTCGGCGGATTGTTCGAGGGCGGCTTCGAACTGAGCGAAATCCTCGGGCGAGATCGTCTGGTTACAGTAGTGCTCGATCCACTGCTGCTCTTGATCGGTGGGCGGGGGGAAACTCATACGGAGGCTTCCGGGTTGAGCTTGCGGTTGATACACTCGAGGAGGGTGCGGCGGATGCGATTCAGGCGCATGTAGAAGGTGCCGGGTTTGAGGCCGAGTTGCTCGGCGAGTTCGAGCGAGGTGATGCCGGCGGAGTGGGCGAGGGTGATCCAGCGGCGTTGTTTCTCGGGGAGGGTGGCGAGGCAGGTTTCGAGGGCTTCGTATTCGGATTGGCGCTGCTCGGATTCACGGGTGGCTTCATCGGCCATGACCTCGAGGAGGGCGGCCTTGAAGGCGAGTTGACCGCGGGCGAATTTGTGGCGGTGGGCGAGAGCTTTGAAGCGAGCGATGACGCAGGCCCACTTGAGGAAAGAGGTGCCGCGTTCGAACTCGGAGAACTTTTGCCACGCAACGAGGGCGACCTCTTGCACGATCTCATCGGTGTCGTGCCATGACGGAACCAACGAACGCACGAAGGTGCGCAGGCGTTGTTCGTGGGCAGTGAACAACTCCACGAATTCTTCGTAGTGATTGGTGGGATCGGGGGATGTCATGGCGGCGGGAACGGTGGAGGAAGCGAAGAGGCCGGGTTGGTTTAACCACGAATGGACACGAAAGGCTTCACCTACCGGTTACGCACAGTGGGCTGACGCGATGGATTTTTATAGGAGGGAACAGAGTGGTGGGTTTTGATTTATACGGGGGACGACGGGGGTGAGTTATTCGAGGCTAAAGGTTTCGTCGAAGTGAGGCATGTTGTCGGCTTTCCACTGCTGGCCTTCTTCAAGGGTGTAGAACCAATCGGGTTGGGGGTGGGGGCGGCTCCATGCTTCCATTTCGGCGACCATCTCTTGGATGAGTTCAGGGTGCTGGGCGCGGAGATCGGTCGATTCGGTGATGTCTTCAGCGATGTTGAAGAGCATCCAGTTGCTGGGTCCTTCGCGTCGGATTTTCCAGTGGTCGCGGCGGGCGCTGGCGTCGGTGAAACCGCTATGATGGCGTAAGGCGTAAATGGTTTCGCCCGCGCGGGGGTTGGTTCCGTTTTGCAAGGCGGCTGATAGATCGGTGCCATCGAGCTCTTGGGAGCTGGGCACGGTGGCTTGGGCGAGGGCGGCGAAGGTCGGGTAGAAATCGAGGGACGTGACGGGGTGAGGGAATGTCTGGCCGCTTTTTAGTTTTTTCGGCCAGTGGAAGAGCATGGGCACGCGGTAGCCGCCTTCGGAGACGCTGCCCTTGCCCATGCGGAGGGGATGGTTGGTGGCACCGAGGGAGAGTTTACCGCCGTTGTCGCTGAGGAAAACGATGAGCGTGTTTTCGTAGGCATCGTTGCGCTTGAGCGTGTCGACGAGGCGACCAACGCCGCGATCGACGGCGTGAATCATGGCGGCGTAGGTGCGGCGTTTTTTGTCTTTGATATCCGAATACATAGCCAGATCTTCCGCTTTGGCTTCGAGCGGGGAATGAGGCGCGTTGTAGGCGAGATAGAGAAAGAACGGTTTGTCGCGTGGGGCAGCCTCGTCGATGAAGCGAGCGGCTTCGCGGGAAAGGGCGTCGGTGATGTATTCGGTTTCCTCTACTTTGACGCCGTTGTGTTGCAGAGGGACGAAATACTCGTTGATGGGGAGCTTACCGGTTTTGAGCATGCGCTCGTAAGCGGGACGGTATTGCGCGGGGAAGTAGCGGTGACCGCCGCCGAGGAAACCGTAGTAGTCATCGAAACCCCGGACGTTGGGGTGGAACTCGGGATTGATGCCCATGTGCCACTTGCCGACGGCGCCGGTGGAGTAGCCCGCGCGTTGCAGGGTGGTGCTTATCAGCGTCTCGGATTCGGGAATGCCCTTGGCGTTGTATTCCTCGATGCCGAGGCCGGGGTTGGGCAGGTTGAAGGGGCCGCCGAATTTGTGCGAGTAGCGACCGGCCATCAGGCTCATGCGGCTGGGGCCACAGAACGGATGGGCGACGTAGGCGGCGGGGAAAACGACGCCGTTGTGGGCGAGTTGATCGAGCTCCGGGGTGCGGATGTCGGTGGCGCCATTGAAGCCAACGTCAGAATAGCCGAGGTCGTCGCAAAGGATGAGAACGATGTTGGGGCGGGCGTCCTCCGCGACCGCGGTCGTGGTTGTGGTCGCGAAAGCGGTGAGGGAGAGGAGGAGGAGGACGGTGAGGTTGCGGGACATGAGGGGAGTGAGGCGGCTGGGACGGCTGAGGGGCAGGGGTTTTTAACCACGAATGGACACTAATGGCTTCACTCACGTTACGCACTGTGGGGCTGACTCGGTGGCGTTGTTTTTGGTGGCGGCGGGGTAACTGATGTCGGGCGTAAAGCCCGACCCACTGTTGGTTGAGGAGGTGTTTGCGTTTGGTTGAGTAGACGTGTGGCGGCGGGGTAACTGATGTCGGGCGTAAAGCCCGACCCACTGTTGGTTGAGGAGGTATGGGGTTGAGTAGATGTGGTGGCGGCGGGGCAGATTAGTTTTCGGCGGGGAGATTACCTTGCCAGCCGGTGTTGAATTGGGCGAGGAGGTTGCGGGTGATGTCGGGGTGTTGGGCGGCGATATTCTTGGTTTCGGTGGGGTCCTTTTCGTGATCGTAGAGTTCGAGGAAGAGGGGAGCGGCGATGGGGTCGGTGTAGTCTTTCCAGATCACGAAGCGGTAGCGGTCGGTGCGCATGGCGTAACCCATGAGGCGGTTCTCGAAGAGGTCGCGGTCCCACTTGTCACCTTGTTGCGCGATGATGCGGGATTCGACCTTCTCGATGAGGGGGCCGAAGAAGGTTTCACGACTCCCTTGGGAGAGCGGATTGGCGGCCCATTCGCGGAGGGCGGGGTTGGGAAACTGGCTGAAGGCGGCGCGCTTCCAGGGGCGATGAGGTTGGGCAAGGAGAGGAGCGAAACTGAGACCTTCGAGGTGATCGGGTTGAGTGACGCCGGTGAGTTCGCAGAGCGTGGGGTAGATGTCGACGAGCTCGACGAGGGCGTTGGAGGTGGCGCCGCGGGTGGCAGCGGGCAGGTCGGGGGTATCGATCATGAGCGCGACGCGGGTGCCGATCTCGTAGTTGGTGGCTTTGCCCCAGATGCCCATCTCGCCCAGGTGCCAGCCGTGGTCACTCCAGATCACGATGATGGTGTTATCGCTGACGCCGGCTTCTTCGAGGGCGGCGATCATGCGGCCGATCTGGGCGTCGACGTAACTCACGCAGGCGAGGTAGGCGTGCTTGAGAGTGGTGGCGAGTTCGGGGCCGATGGGGCCGTCCTTGGGGATGCCGTGGCGGGTGCGGAGTTCGAACGAAGCGTGCAGGCCCATGGCGGCGCCGTTGGCGGGGGCTTCGGTTTGGGTGGCGAGCGGGATTTGGTCGCGGTCGTAGAGGTCCCAGTAGCGGGTGGGGGCGACCCAGTTGAGGTGGGGTTTGGTGAAGCCGAGGCCGAGGAAGAAGGGTTTGTCGGGATCGGTTTCGACCATGTCGTGGAGGGTGGCGATCGCGAGGTCGGTGTTGAAGCCGTCGATGTAGGCGTTGTCGGGAACGTCGGCGCTTTCAAAGGCGGGTCCATTGCCGAGGCCGCCGCGGGCTTCGGGGGCGTAGTTGGCGGCTGCATACGCTTGGTTGGCGGCGGCGATGGCGCGGTTTTCGGGGAGGGCGTAACCGCCCTTGGCGGTGGGGCCTTTGAGGGCGAGTTTATCGCGGGCGGGTTGGCGGCTCCAGGAGAGTTCTGGGTCGTTGAACTTTCCGTGGTAGATTTTGCCGGTGTGGACAGCCTCGTAACCTTGGGAGATGAGATGTTGGGGCAGGGTGACGATGTCGGGATTGGCATCGCGGAAGTAGGTGTAGTTTTCGATGACGCCAATGGTGTCGGGGCGCGCGCCGGTCATGAGGCTGGCGCGGGAGGGGCTGCAAATGGCTTCCTGGCAGTAGGCGCGATCGAAGCGCAGGCCACGGGCGGCGAAAGCATCGAGGTGAGGAGTGACGGCGAGGTCGGAACCGTAGCTGCCGAGCTCGGGGCGGAGGTCATCGATCGCGATGAAGAGGATGTTGGGTCGGGGGGGCGGGTCCGCCGCGACGGTGCAGCTAGCGAACAGGAGTAGGGCGGCGAGGATGCGGAGGGGGGAAGGCATGGGATTGCGGAATTTGGATGGGGGCTGACGCAATGATGGGTGAGGGGCAAGGTCGGGCTTCGTCAAGCGACGCCCCTACGGCGGGCAAGATGGGCCGGGGGGCAACTGATGTCGGGCGTAAAGCCCGACCCACTGGGGATGGAAAAGAGAAAGATGGGGTTGGGGTTAGGCGAGGACGTCTTTGACGACGTGGCCGTGAACGTTGGTGAGGCGGCGTTCGATGCCGTTGTTGTAGAAGGAGAGGCGCTCGTGGTCGAGACCAAGGAGATGGAGGATCGTGGCGTTGAAATCATAGACGGACGTTTTGTTTTCCACGGCTTGGAATCCAAATTCGTCGCTCTTCCCGTAGGAGAATCCTTTCTTCACGCCGGCTCCCGTCATGAAGCTGGTGAAGGCGTTGGCGTTGTGGTCGCGGCCGGTGCCGTTGGCTTGGAGGAACGGCATGCGGCCGAACTCCGTGCACCAGACCACGAGGGTGTCGTCTAGGAGGCCGCGGCGCTTCATGTCGGCGATTAGGGCGGCGGTGGGCTGATCCATGATTTCGGCCTGCATGCCATGGGTCTTGTGGATGTCGCCGTGCGAATCCCAGTTGGTGATACCGTTGCCGCCGGAGGCGTCGGAGCCGTTGAAGAGCTGCACGCAGCGCACGCCTTTTTCGATCATCCGGCGGGCGAGGATGCAGTTTTTGGCGTAGCCGCTCTTGAGTGCATTGGGGCTGTCGGCGCCGTATTCCTTGAGGATGTATTCGGGTTCGCCGGCGATGTCGGTGAGGTCGGGAATCGACATCTGCATTTTGCCGGCGAGTTCATAGCTGGCGATACGGGCGGCAAGTTCGCTGTCGCCGGGAAACTGTTCGAGGTGCTTCGCGTTGAGCCGTTCGAGGGCGTCGATGGTGCGCTGGTTCTGGTGGATATCGATGGAGCCCGGGGTGGCGATGTTGGGCACGGGCTGGGCGGCGCTGAAGTTGGTGCCTTGAAAGGAGGCGGGGAGGAAACCGTTGCCCCAGTTGTTCTTGGCGGAGCGGGGCATACCGCGGGGATCATTGATGGCAACGAAAGCGGGGAGCTCCTGGTTCTGCGTGCCGAGGGCGTAGGTCACCCATGATCCAATCGACGGGAAACCTTCGAAGGTGAAGCCGGTCGACATGAAGTTCTCGGCGATAGGGTGGGCGCTGGTTTCACTGTGCAGTGCGTGGAAGAAACTGTAGTCGTCGACCATGCGGCCGAGGTTGGGCAGGAGGCTCGAAACCATCTTGCCGGATTGGCCCTGGGGCGCGAAGTCCCAGAACGGTTTGTGAATATTGCCGGAGGGCCCCTCGAACGTGACTTCGGGCATGCCGGGGGCCTTCATGTCGTGGAACTTGGTGAGGGCCGGTTTGTAGTCGAACGTGTCGACGTGACTGACGGCGCCGGCGCAGAAAATGATCAGCAGTTGTTTGGCGGCGGGATCGAAATGGGGATCGCGGGGAGCGTAGGGTTTACTCGGATCGATGATCGGGCGGATGGGCGATTGCCCGCTTGATTGTCCGGCGACGTCGGCCGCCATGAGGCCATCGTTGGAGAGCAGGTTGAGCAGCGAAAAACTCCCCATCAAACTCGCGGTGTCGCGCAGGAATTTGCGGCGATCGAGGAGCTGCTGGCCGAAGGGGGAGAGATTGACGGGGTCGTTGTTTTTCATGGCTTAGTTGAGGTAGAAAAATTCGTTGAGATTGAAGAGCATGCGACCGACGGAATGCAGCCCGTCGTGGGCGGCGAGGTCGGTGGCGATGGCGAGTTCGTCGGGTTGCGGGGGGCGACCGACGGTGAGCTCGAACATGCGTTGGACCTGATCATTGAGGACGGCGCCCGCTTCGCGCTGGGCACGCTCGGCGAGGAACGCGGACTGCTCCACGATAAGGTTGCCGTTCATGAGATTGAGGGCCTGTAACGGGGTGGTGGAGCGGGGGCGTTTGCTGACGGTTTGGGTGCAGCCCGGGAAATCGAAGGCGGTGAACATCTGGTCATCCACGCGGCGCATGCGTTGTTGGTAGAGCATGCGGCGCCAAGTGTGCTCGCCGGAGTTGTCGGTGACCTTCCACTGGTCGTAGCGGGTCTTGGGCGTGTAGATGTGGTAGCCGAGCCCACCGGGTTCGAGGTTGAGCGAACCGGCGGCGATCAAGATGGAGTCGCGCAGGACTTCAGCTTCGAGCCAGCGAGGGGGGAACCGCCAGAGAAGTTGCGAACCAGCATCGACGGCCAGCCACTCGGTGGAAGGTGCGCTGGAGCGCAGGAATGCGGCCGAGCTGACCATCTGGCGGAGGAGGGTTTTGACCGACCAACCGTGGGCAACGAATTCGGAGGCGAGCCAATCGAGTAGTTCGGGGTGGGAGGGTGTGCCGCCGGCAAAACCGAAGTCGCCGGGCGTGGTCACGATGCCGGCGCCAAAGACGTGATACCAAAGACGGTTGACCATGACGCGGGCGGTGAGCGGATGCGCGGGATCGGTGAGCCAGTTGGCGAAGGCGAGGCGGCGCTGGGGGCCGGGCGTGTCACTGTCGAAACCGAAGTCGCCGTCGAGGATTTCGAGACCGCGGGGCGGCACCACCGCGCGGGGGCTCAGTGGGCTGCCACGATGCATGATGTGCATGACCTCGGGCTCAACGAGCTTGCCGATGAACATGGGCGGGGTGCCCTCGCGATCGTAACGCTTCGCGAGTTGGTTGATCCGTTTTATATGGTCGGTGTAGTCCGTGGGGTGTTCGGTGGATTGGGGAGTGGCGACGGTCTGCCATTCGCCGTTGGCGTCGAGGGACTGGATGGCGACGAGAGTCTTGGGCACGACGGCGGACACGTCTTCACCCTTGCGGTTGATCATGTATTGCCAGCCGTAGTGGGCGAGGCGGTTGACGCTGAGGTCGGCGCGGGACACTTCGGTCGCGATCGGGAAAGTTATTTGTATCCGAGGATCGGATTCGCTGTCGCCGACGGCGTATTTCCAGCCGAAGAAATTATCGAGACGGCCATCGACGAGGTAAGCGGGCGGCTGGGAGGGGGCTTCTTCATTCTTCGAACTCGTGACCTCGATGCCGGATTGGAGGCTGAGATTTTCGACACTGTCGGGGGCGGCGTAGAGTTCGATTTCGTCGAGACCGAAGTTGGCTTGGGTGAATTGGAAGCGCAGGGCGGTGGTGCGGCTGGTGGGGAAGACGACCTTGATGTGGTCGGCCCACGTTTCGACCCAATCGGAATCGGCCCCGAGCGCGGCGCGTTCTTGGCCGATGAGGGCCATGATTTTGCGTTCGGCCTGGACCCGCGGATCGGTGGCGGGGAGGTGGGGCACGCGGTGATCGTATTCGACGTCATTGAAGACGGCGCCCATGGCGTAGTAGTCAGCGATGGAGATGGGATCGAATTTGTGGTTGTGGCAGCGAGCGCAGCTCATGGTGACCGCCATCATGGAGGAGCTGACGCTTTGAATGGTTTCGTCGAGGCGATCGAACTGGGCTTGCTTGATGCTGGTGGGGTCTTGACCAACCGTGGGGCCGGGAGCGTGTGGTCCAGCGACGAGCAGGCCGGTGGCGATGTCCTGACCGAGGCTATCGCCGGCGAGTTGTTCGCGGATGAACTGATCGTAGGATTTGTCGGCATTGAAGGCGTCGACCACGTAGTCGCGATAAGGCCAGGCGTTCTTGCGAAACTCGTTGCTTTCGTAGCCGGTGGTTTCGGCCCAGCGGATCGTGTCCAACCAATGCTGGGCCCAACGCTCGCCGTAGTGGGGGGAGGCGAAGAGTTCGTCGAGCAGGGTGGCGTAGGCGCGCGCCGGGTTTTCGTTCGATCGCGAAACGAACGCGGCGATGCGCTCAGGAGTTGCCGGCAGGCCGGTGAGGATGATGGATGCGCGGCGGATCAGGGTTTCGGGCGCGGCGGTCGGATTGGCCGGGAGGCCATGGGCGGCGAGCTCGGCGTCGAGGAACCGATCGATGGGATTGGAGGCGGCCGATTGAGGAACGGCGGGGCGCTCGACCGGTTGCATGGACCAAAGGGTGGTGGTTGCCTTTTCGGCGACGGCATCCATCTGACCGGGCCAATTGGCGCCTTCGGCGATCCAAGTGGCGAGGAGGTCACGGTCGGAGGAGGCAAGCGGGTCACCTTGGCGGGGCATCCGAAATTCTTTGTCGTCGCTGTGGATGCGGGCGAGGAGTTCGCCGGTGGTGGGGTCGCCGGGCACGATGGCGGGTGCGCCGCTGTCACCGCCGCGCAGGAGGGAGGTGCGCTGGTCGAGCCGGAAGGAGGATTCTTGGTGGTCGGGGCCGTGGCACTCGTAGCAGTTGGCGGCGAAGATGGGTTCGATCTGGGTATGGAAATCGACGGTGAGTTCGGGGCCGGGGGCGCCTTGTTCGATCCAGCGCGTGAGGAGATCGATTTGCGCGGCGGGGAGTGGATCGCTTTCGTCGGTGGGGGGCATACGATCCTCCTCGTCGTCGGTGGTGACGAGCTCAAGGAGGTAGCTTTCGATGGGATCACCGGGCACGACACCGGGGATGCCGGAGCCACCGCCGGCGACGAGGGCGTTGAAGCTATCGAGGCGGAAATCGGATTTTTGCTTATCCGGCCCGTGACATTTCACGCAGCTCGCTTCGAGGATAGGCTGGATGTCGTGACGAAAACTGATGGGGTCGGATTCGCCGAGGCAGAGTGAAATGCCGCAAGTGAAGAGGAATATGAGAATGGTGCGGTTCATGGATAGAGCCGCGACACGGGGTCGCGTGCAGGGGTAATTCCCGCTGCACCGAAAACCTCACAAATTTAGGGGAAGTTGCGCCAAATCTTCCGTTACGGCGCGCCTGTTTACCGGGGACCCGGGTGGTTGATCGCTTGGGCGTGGGCGACATCGCCTGGCATTTCGCCGTGCTGGAAAAGCTTGCGGTCGAGTTGGGGCTGGCCTGGCGGGGCATCGCGACTGAGGGATCCTCGGGTGGGAATGGTGTCACCGGTTTGGCTCGTCCAGGCGGCGAGTTGCACGCGAGCGGCCGCGAGCACGGCGGCGTTTTCAGGGCGATCCGCGAGGTTGGTGAGCTGGTGAGGGTCGCGACTCACTCGATAGAGTTCTTCCTCGGGGCACGGATTCCAAAAGACGTTGCGCTGATCCTCGTTGAGCGTGCCCGCGGCGTGGGCGGCCCACAGCTCCTCGCCGGCGCCGCCCAGGTAGGCTTCGACACAGAGGTTCTGTTGATCGGGCAGGTTGTTGCGGATGTAGAGCCAGTCGTCCATGCGCACCATGCGCTCGTGGTTGGCGTAGACGTGCCAATTGTGCTCGGCGAACGCGACGCGACGCACGGTCGCGGAGGGATCCTGCAGGATGGGAGCAAAACTGACGCCCTGGATGCGCTCGTGAGGCGGGACTTTCGCGAGATCCAGAATCGTGGCGGCGACATCGATGGAACTGATTAGGCTGTTGGTGACGCCAGGCTCGACCATTCCGGGTGCGTAGACGATGAAGGGCGGTTTGATGCCACTGTCGTAGAGGCGAGTCTTGGCGCGAGGAAAGGGGCGGCCGTTGTCGGCCATGATAATGATCACGGTGTTTTCGAGCACGCCCTGGCGATCGAGTTCGGTAACGACCTCACCGATAAAGTGATCAAAGCGGCTCACTTCATGGTAGTAACCGGCGAGGTCTTCGCGGGTTTTTGGCCCGTCGATCAAATAGGGTGGGACGACGACTTCGGCGGGGTCGTAGCGAGGAGCGTCATGGTTGAACTGCCAATCGCGATGGGCATCGCTGGAAGCATACCAAGCAAAGAAAGGTTGATCTTGCGGGCGGTCCTGAAGGAGTTGCACCCAGTCCTCTTCCTGGCCGGGACCGACGCCGGGTGAAACAGTATTGAAGGCTTTGGCGGCATAGTCGCCCATGTGGTTTTTGCCGGAAAGGACGGTGTAATATCCAGCTTGTTGGAGGAGAGCGGGAAACCGAATCATGCCCTCGGGTAGTTCCGTGTGCAGCTCGGGAGCGCCGGTGTTGTGAGGGTAGCGGCCGGAAATCAAACTGCACCGACTGGGGCTGCAACTACTGATGGTGAGGTAGGCTTCGTCGAACCGGAGCCCGGCGGTAGTGAGACGATCGATATGAGGGGTTTGAATCGTGGGGTGGCCGTAGGCACCGACGTCCTCTTGCGAAATATCGTCGGCGAGAAAGAGGACGAAGTTGAGGGGCTTCGCGGCGGCGGCTAATAGCGGGCCCGCGAGCAGAGTGGTCAGGACGAGTGAGCGGACGAATGTGAGCACGGGTAGAGGGGGCATGGGCGATGAGATTGAAGAACGAGTCGTCAGAAGAGTTGAGCACTCACCCACTGTCAGGCCCCGAATAAATTGCCGACGGCGGCGGTGAGGCCCATGGCAAGCAGTCCCCAGAAACTGACGCGCAATGCTCCCCGCCAGGGCGATGCACCGCCGGCCTTGGCCGCCAATGCACCGAGTCCGGCGAGCAGGGCCAAAGTCAAGGAGGGTATCATCCAGAGCAGGGCAGGGAGGGGGATGAGCGTGACGCTAAAGACGGGGGCGGCGGCACCGCAGGTGAAGGCCACCGCGGACAAAATTGCGGCTTGGAGGGGGCGGGCACTCAGGACGTCGGTGATACCGATCTCATCGCGAGCGTGGGCGGCAAGGGCGTTGTGGGCGGTGAGTTGGCGGGCGACTTCTTGCGCGAGGGAGCGGTCTAGTCCTCGATTCACGTAAATGGCGGTCAATTCCTCCGCCTCTTCCTCCGGGTGGTTTACGAGCGCCAGAGCTTCCATTTTTAGATCTGCCCGCTCGGTGTCTTCTTGGGTTTTGACCGAAACGTATTCACCAGCGGCCATCGACATGGCACCGGCCACGAGTCCGGCCGTACCCGCCAACATGATACTCGTGCGATCCGCTCCCGCGGCGACGACGCCGACGATCAGACTCGCGGTGGAGACGATGCCATCATTGGCCCCAAGCACGGCGGCGCGCAGGCCTCCAGAGCGGTGAATACGATGGGGCTCGGGATGGGCAGAAGTCATAAACGGGGGTTAACTCTTCGATTGATGGGCAAAGAAAGGGAGGAGAACGTGCTTGAATAGGGTCCAGCCAATCCCGGCGGTGCAATAGCTGATCCCGGCCACCATGATGGGATCAAATGGCCCATAGACAAACAGCATACTGCAGGTGAGTCCGCCGAGAAAGAACGAAGCGATCAATAGAAACGGGACCAGAATTTTCCAGCTCGGGATATCGAACCCATGGGCCCGCATGCCGAGGGTGACGCCGAAGTCGGTGATGAGTCCGGTGAGATGAGTGGTGCGTAACACGATACCCCGGGAACTACGCGCGAGAGAATTTTGCAACCCACAGCCCAATGCGGCCAGGGCGATTCCAGCCACGGGAAAACGGTCGACGAGTAGTGCTGCAGCGATGAGTAGCAGGCCGATACCCGTGACGGTGCGGCCGTAGGGACGAGTGAAATCGAGGGTCGGATTGTGGATGAAGAATCCCGCGAGAAAAGCGCCAATAAAAAACGCGAACGCCGCGGAGGTGACTTGCAGGGCCTCGATCCAGATCGTGGGGGTCACACGCACGATATCAATCGAGAGTTTGGAGATATCGCCGGTGAGATGACTCACCGAAGTGCCCGTTTTCAGGAGCAGGCCGACGTTGGCGAAGGCGGCGCCAAACGCGAGGCAGCACCCTCCGAAGAGGACTTTTTTTGGCGTTTGCATTTAGCGGCAGTGGAGGGGCCCGGACATAAAAAACGGAGGATAAAAAATGCCGCGGAATGACGCAAGGGCTACACCTGTTTGAGGGTCGAGGTGGAGCTTCATCTCGGTATGCGCCCCGTTGGTATTTCGACGATTCTTTTAAGCAGGAGGTCGCAGGGGCAACGGACGGCGGCGTTCTCCTGCGCCGGAGGCGAAGGCGGACAGGAAAGCGCGGCGCTCACGGGAGGGCGGGCTGGGGGTGGGCTCTGCGTGCGGTACCTCTCTCGGATGGTGCCGATTTGGGGCTTGTCGGGCGGAGCCCGGGAGGAAGGAGTCAACTAGAACCGAGTCGACTCGAGTCGGCTACTGAGCTTCACCAGTGAGTCGCGGGTCACCTCAGGTAAGTCAGCGGTCGACGAAGCGACTGACGAGAGGGTTATTGAACCGGGATGCGGGGGCATTCAGGAGGGGGCATTTAGCACAGCTAGAGCCTGTCCCAAAAACTGGGATTTTCCCACGAGTGCCATATTGTCTCGAATTCTTACGGCCATCAGCACTTCACGCAATCTGTGATCCAGATTTGGAATGGGACTAAACACCGCTAACCACCTGGTTTAACGAGGGATCCAATCAAGATTGATCGGTCATGCCATTGATCGACAAAGGGCGGCATATTTTCTAAAATCGCTCTGTCGGAAAGAAGGGCATCTGCCGAGTGAAATTATAGTGAGCCAATTTGCCTAAATTTGGCCAAAATGGCCGTTTTTAGCCTCCTTGAGATCCACTTAAATATTTACTAACAAGCCATTTGGGTCCGTGGGACAGGCTCCAGCTATCAACTTTGACGCCGCAGAATTTTATGCCGCAGGAGACCGGATGCCCCTGCAATTCCAGCACGAGGCGCTGAAACCTCTGGCGGCCGGATCCCTTGAAGAGCACCAGATCCCCCGGTCGGAGATGTTCCTGCAAAAACTGTCTGGCCGGGCTAATCCGCGATCCAGCCAATACGAATTGGGCGCGCGTCATTCCGGCGTTAACTCCACTGGAACGCACGCTCTGCATTCTATTACTTCCGATGCAGATCACGAGGTCGGCGAATTTTGCCAAATCCGCGCCGAGTTCACGGTAAATATCCCGATCGTTCCCGTCCGGGCTGCCGGTGTCGCCCAGCACCACAATTTTGCGACCGGCAGATTGTTGGGCCATGGTCGCGAAGGCGGATTTTACGGTTTCAATGCCGCTTTTGAAACTATCGTCGAGAATATCGACTCCCGACGGGAGGGAGATTCTTTCCATCCGCATAGGCACGGGAGTGAGGGCGGCGAGGCGGTTGATCGCCGCGGCGATATCCCCTCTTTCGACGTGAGCGACAGCGACTGCGGCGAGCACCGGGTAGACCATATGGTGTCCGAGTAAGCAGCTCTTGACCGGATAGACCGAGCCGTTGAGGTGCAAATTGAAGGAAGTCGAAGACTGGTCGTGGGAGACTTCGGTGGCTCGCACCTCATTGGCGGGACCGAAGCCATAGGTCACGATTCGCGCTTTGGTTTGGGAGGCCATCCACCGCACGTGGAGATCGTCGCCGTTAAGGATGGCAATCCCGGCAGGGGAAAGACTGGAAACCATTTTAACTTTTTCTGCGCGCGTGTCTTCGAGGGTCGGAAGCAACCAGAAGTGTTCGCTGGAAATGGATGTGACCACCACCACATCGGGTTTAATCATGTGGGCGTAAGACGCCATGCCGCTCGGGCCGCTTATCCCTACTTCCAGCGCCGCGAAGCGGTCCCACGGTCTGACCTTTAGCAAATTTTCGGCGAGACTCATCCCGTAGTTACTGAAAGAGAAGTTCCGTTCCGGGCAGTTTAGTGCCGCCATGATGGCGCGATGGGTAGAGGACTTACCCAAAGAGCCGATGACGGTAATCAGACGCGTGCGTTGCAGGGCGGTCCGCCGGTAAAATCGGGCAAGGTGTCGGAATTTTCCGAAGAGCCTATCATATTCGGGGCGGAGAAATATCCGGTGGCCGCGGGGAAAAGCTACGATGAGCCGAATGAAGTCGAAAAATTTGTTCACTTTAAGTTGGCGAGGATGCGGCGCGAGTGGGAGCCGGGAGGCCGACCTTGGATATTAGGATACTGGGATGACGAAATAGGCCACAGCTCCGTCTTTGACTAAGGTGGGGTCGAGGTGGCGGTCGAAGGTGGCGAGGCGGCCGCCGTGCTTGACGGCAAGGCCGAGTAGATAGAGGTCGGTTAGGTCCCGGGCTTTTGGGAGGGACGGAAATACGGTGGAATCGGCGAGGGACAGGTCATCGGACCAGAAGTCATGTCCGGGGGTTCCGAGGAGGCTGCGCAGCAGGATGCGCGCGGTGTTCGGGGAATCCGGGCCGTGATCTGTTCCCGGACGGCCAAGGATACGTAAGAACCCGTTTTCAGTGAGCGGGCAGGTTGCCCAACCGGTGGCTTGGGTGGACTTGAAGAACCGCTTGGCCGCGTGATGATGGATGTGTGCACTATCCACTAGTGCGATGAGCACGTTGACGTCCAAAAGAGCGATCATGGAGAGTGGGATGAGAGGGCGCGCTGCGCATCGTCCGCGTCGATTTCATCTTGGATCGAACGGATGGACTCGGACGTGACGAGGGGCGTGCCAGGACGGGGCTTGATGACGAGGAACCCCAGTTCATTGACCTCGAATCGTTGCGGGTCGGGGTTTTCTGCTTCGGGCGAGGGTCGGAGTTCCCGGCGTAATGCCTTTTCCACGATAGCCTTGAGCGTGGTGCGACGGCGAGCGGCGGTAGTCTTGGCCTCGATCAACAACTCCTCGGGAAGGTCGAGCGTGGTTTTCATACTGTCCAGCAATATGGTTATATGGGTGATCAGCAAGCTTGGGGTGAAGCTTTGCTGCGGGCATCGTCGAGTAACGCCCCTTGTTGCACGGTCGGGCAGGCGAGAGCGGGGGGGGGCAACGGGTCTACCCTTTCGGGAGTTGCCTCAAGCGCGGCTACGGGCGGGGGGATGCTTGGAGGCCGCCCCGGGTGGCAACTCCTACAGGTCGTAGTGGCAGGAGACGGTGTGGCCGGTGACGGCATGGGGTGCTTTGCGGAGAGCAGGGACTTCGGTGCGGCACTTATCGGTGGCGTGGGGGCAGCGCGGATGAAAGGGGCAACCGGACGGGGGATCAATCGGGGACGGCACGTCGCCCTCCATGATGATGCGCTGGGATTTGCGACCCGGCTTGGGTTGCGGAATCGCGGAGATGAGCGCGCGGGTATAGGGGTGGCGTGGGGTCCGGTAGATCTCGTCGGCGGGAGCGAGCTCCACGACGCGACCGAGATACATAATCGCGATACGATCGGAGACGTGTTTCACCACCGCCAGATTGTGCGCGATGAAAAGGTAGCTGAGGCCCATCTCGCGTTGGAGCTCGAGGAAAAGATTGAGCACCTGACTTTGGATCGAGACGTCGAGGGCGGAGACCGGTTCGTCACAAATGAGGACCCGGGGATTGAGTGCGATAGCGCGGGCGAGGCCGATGCGTTGGCGTTGGCCGCCGGAGAATTCAAACGGGTAGCGATCGGCGGCATTGGCGGGGAGGCCGACGCGGTCGAGCAAGGCGGCGACGGAGGCGCGACGGGATTCGGTGTCACCGATGCCGTGAATGATGAAAGGTTCAGTGAGGGTTTCGCCGATGGTGTGGCGAGCGTTGAGCGACTCGACGGGATCTTGGAAGACCATCTGGAGATGGCGACGAAGCGGTTTGAGTTGCTTGCGCTTGAGGGGGGCGAGGTCGGTGCCTTCGAAGATGATCTCGCCCGATGTGGGTTGGTTGAGACGGACGATACACTTGCCGAGGGTGGATTTGCCGCAGCCGGATTCACCGACGAGGCCGAGGGTTTCGCCGGCGTTGAGCGTGAGGGTGACGCCGTCGACTGCTTTGCAGTATTTGGCGGTGCGGTTGAAGACCCCTTCGTGCACGGGGAAGTGCATGCAAAGGTCGCGAAGCTCAAGGATCGGTTTACCGGGGGGCACGGGGGAAGAGGCAGGAGTATCCATGGTTAGGAGACGTTGATGGCCGGCAGTTCGCGCCAGTGGTGGCAGGCGCAGGCGTGGTCGTCGGCAACTTGTTCGAGGGCTGGCATCTCGGCGCATTTATCGGTACGATAAGGGCAGCGGTTTTGGAAGCGGCAACCGACGGGAAGATCGGCGAGACTGGGGACCATACCTTTGATGACGGGGAGCTCGGCTTTGCGCGGAGTGGTGAGACGAGGAATGGATTCGAGCAGGCCGCGAGTGTAAGGGTGCGACGGGTGATTGAAAATCTGTTCGACGGGACCGGTTTCGGCGACGCGGCCGGCATACATTACAACGACGTCATCACAGGTTTCGGCGACGACGCCGAGGTCATGGGTGATGAGCACGATGGCGAGACCGAGGTCGCGTTGGAGCTGCTGCATGAGCTCGAGAATCTGCGCTTGGATGGTGACGTCCAAGGCGGTGGTGGGCTCATCGGCGATGACGACGGCAGGTTCGCACGCGAGGGCCATGGCAATGACGACGCGTTGGCGCATGCCGCCGGAAAGTTGGTGAGGATACTCGTGCATGCGCTCGACCGGGGCGGGGATGCCGACCTTCTCGAGCATAACGATCCCTTTGGCCCAAGCCTCTTTGACGTCCTTGGTGATGTGGAGCAGGAAGACCTCGCTAAGCTGGCGACCGATGGTGTGCACCGGATTGAGGGCAGTCATCGGCTCTTGGAAAATCATGCCGATACGGCCGCCGCGGATCTTGTGCATCTCTTCGATGGGCAGCGTGACTAAGTCCCGGCCCTCGAGCCGAATCTGGCCGCTGGCGATCCGGCCCATGGGTTGGGGCAGGAGGCGCATGATGGAAAGGGCGGTGACGCTTTTGCCGCAGCCGGATTCCCCGACGATGCCGAGGGTGCGGCCGGCGGAGACGGAGAAGCTCACGCCGTCGACGGCGGTGAGGGTGCCCTCATCGGTGTCGAAGGTCGTGACGAGTTTATCGACCTCGAGAACGGGAACGGAAGAAGGAGATGGTGAGTCGCTCATTGGTCCTTGAATTGATCGTAGACGAGGAGATCGGAGGGATAGGTTTTATCGGTGCGGCGAGCGCGCTCGACTTCGGCGCGTTCATCGGAATCGATCCAGAAAAGAAAGAGTTCTGCGGGGCGACCGGTGGCGGCGCCGTTGAAGCCTGCGGGCCATTTGACGTAACGCCAGAAAGCGCCGCGGTAGAAGGAGGTGGCCCAGCCGTTGACCCACATGCCGTCGTCGTGGATGATTTTTTCGATCTGCGCGGCGAGGACCTTGATTTCCTCGAGGGTGGTGGCCTTGTCGTAGAGTTCGATGAGGCGGTCGAGCTCGGGGATGAAGGTCGACGTCATGTTGTTACTTTGGACGCGAACCTTGGCGGGGTGGGGATTAGGGGTGCCGTCGAAGTAAGACGTGACGGGGTTGCCCTCGGCGTCGAGGTAGGCGTCTTCGTAGGCGTTGGAACCGTGGAAGGTTTCCCAGTAGCGCGGGTAAAGTTCGTTAACGGGGGCGAGCGCGAGCAGGGCGAGATCGTGGTTCTTTTCCTGCATCTTCTTGAAGGCGGTGGTGCTATCCAGAATCTCGAGACGGTATTCGAGTCCGGCCTTGAGGGCCTCCTGCTTTAAGATGGTGAGAAGGTCGCGACGGGTTTCGCCCCAGCCGGTCACGGTGAAGGCGAGGCGTTCGCCCGCGGCATTCATGAGGACCCCGTCGGGGCCGGGTTGATCGTAACCGGCGGCGGCGAAGTGGGCGCGGGCTTTTACGGGATCAAACGAGCGATGGGTGATGGTGGGGTGCACGCGCCACGGGTAGCCGTCGGAGCGCGTTTGCATGACCTCGGCGTCGCCGCGGAAGTATTGGGCGCAGACCAGATCCATGTTGGTGGCGTAGTGGAGGCCGACCCGGAGTTCGCGCTGGTCGAGGCCGAGCATGCGACTGTTGACCCACAAGCCCCACTCGGCACGCGGCATGCGGTTGTAAAATTTGTAGCGGAGAATACGACCGGCGGCGATATCGGGCTGCGATTCGTTGAGCGTCTCATACCAGAACTTGGGCGAATCGAGTTCCATCATGTCGATATCGCCACGGGCAAAAGCTTCGGCCGTCTTGTTGGGGTCGCGGATGACGTCGAGTTGGTAGTGATCGGGGTTGAAGCGACCGCGGAAGAATTTTTTATTTTGGCCCCACCAAGTTTTGTCGCGGGTGAGCGTGATGCTGCGGCCTTTTTTGATGTCTTTTTCGTAGACTTGGTAGGGGCCGAGCTTGGGGGTGACGCGCCACTGGTAACGCTCGATCCAGTCGGACCCGAAGTCTTGGTAGGCGTGACGCGGATACGGAGTGATGCCGAGGTATTTTTCGAGGTCGGGTTTGTCCTCGGGGAAGGTGACGGCGAAGGTCAAGTCGTCGTAGAGGGTGAGGCTTTCGAATTTGGTGGTGAAAAAGTCGTTATACCACGGAGCGCGCAAGTGCGGGCTGCGGAAGAGGTAGAACGAGAATTGCACATCGGCGGTGGTGACGGGGGGGCCATCAGACCAGCGCGCGGCGGGGTCGAGGTGCACGTAGACGGTGCGGGTGGCGTGATCGACCGCCCAGCGCTGGGCTAGCCCCGGATAATACGAGCCGGCGAGGTCGGGATGCGGGTGGACGAAGTAGGGCTCGACGTAATCGAGCAGGTAGGGGCGGATGCCGCCGGTGGCATCGGGGCCCATGGTGCGCAAGGTGCGCGGAAAGTCGGTAATGCTGCCGTAGAACGTGCCGCCCTTGATCGCGTCGGGGTGGGCGAATTCGGGGAGTTCGGAGCCGTCTTGCCAATCGAGGCCAGACGGGAGATCGGCGATGTCTTTGGTGAGGTAGAAGTTGGGTTGTGCGGCGAGGGTGCGCGCGAGATCGGCCTCCATCCGGGGGGCGTCGGGATCGACGGAGGAGGCGGCGTCGGAATCATCGGAGCGGCCGCAGCCACCCAGCATCAGCGCCAAGGCGAGACTCGCGAGGAGCGGAGTCGCACGGGAAAGCGTTGAACTGGAGCGCGGGGTGATCACTCGCGTTTGAACTGATCGAAGACTTGGAGATCGGCCGGGTAGGTTTCACCGGTGCGGCGGGCGCGTTCGACCTCGTCGCGTTCGTCGGTGTCGATCCAGTGAAGGAAGAACTCCTCCTGGGTGCGGCTGGAGGCGACGTTGAAGTCCAGCGGGAAGTGCACGTAGCGCCAGTAGCCGCCCCGGTAAAAGGGAGTGGCCCAGCCGTTGATCCAAGGGGCACTGTCGTAGATTTGTTGTTCGATTTGGGCGGCGAGGATTTTGATTTCGGGCAACGTTTCGGCTTTGTCGTAGGCCTCGGTGAGACGGTCGAGTTCGGGCACGAACGTGGAGGTCATGTTATTGGTTTGGACCTTCAGCTTCTGGGGGTCGGGATTGGGTTGCCCTTCGGCGTAGGTTTGCACCACCTGTCCGGCCTCATTGAGGTAGGCGTCTTCGTAAGCGTTGCTGCCGTGAAACATTTCCCAGTAGCGCGGGTAGAGTTCGACCGAACGGGAAAGGGCGACGAGGCCGAGCTCGTGATTTTTTTCCTGGATTTTTTTGAAGCCGGTGGTGCTGTCGAGGGCTTCGAGATTGTATTCCAGTCCGGCTTTTAGGGCTTCCTGCTTGAGGATGGACATCACATCACGCAGGGTCTGGGAGGGCGTGGTGATGGTGAAGGAAAGCCGTTCACCCTTGGCGTTCATCAAGACACCGTCGGGACCTTGTTGGGTGTAGCCGGCTTTGGCGAAATACTGACGAGCGAGTTCGGGGTCGAATTTGCGGTGAGTGAGGGTCGGATGCGTCTGCCAGCCGTAGCCATCGGAGCGGGTATTCATCACTTGCGCATCGCCGCGGAAATATTGGGCGCAAACGAGTTCGACGTTGGTGGCGTGATGCAGGCCGATGCGTAGTTCCCGATCATTGAGGCGAGGTTTGGCGGTGTTGATCCAGAGTCCCCAGTCAGGACGGGGGATTTGGTTATAGAATTTGTAGCGCAGGATACGGCCGGCGGCGACTTCGGGGTGTTGGTCGTTGATGTTCTCATACCAGAACTTCGGCGTGTTGAGACCGAACATGTCGATATCGCCCCGGGCGAAAGATTCGGCGGTCTTGTCGGGGTCGCGAATGACGTCGAGGCGGTAGCGATCGGGATTGAAGCGACCACGGAAGAATCGTTTGTCCTTGGCCCACCAGTTTTTGTCGCGGGTGAGGGTGACACTGCGGCCCTTGTCGATGTCCTTTTCGAAGAGTTGGTAGGGGCCGAGCTTGGGGGTGATGCGCCATTGAAAGCGTTCGATCCAGCCCGCCCCAAAGTCTTGGTAAGCGTGTCGGGGGTACGGAACGAAGTTGCCGAAGCGGGCGGCGAGGTCGGGTTTATCCTCGGGGTGGACGAGCGCGAAGGTGAGGTCGTCATAAATGACGAGGTTGGTGAAGCTCTTGGTGTAAAAGTCGTTATACCACGGTGCCCGCAGATGAGTGCTGCGCATGAAATAGAAAGTGAATTCGATGTCGGCCGTAGTGAGAGGTTTGCCGTCGGACCACCGGGCGGCGGGATCGATGTGGTAGTAGACCGTGCGGTGGGCGTGATCGACCGCCCAGCGGTCAGCGAGCCCGGGAAACACCCCGTCGGGAATATTGGGATGGGGGTTGAGGAAGCCGGGCTCCACGTAGTCGAGAAGATAGGCGCGAATACTGCCGGTGGCGTCGGGGCCGATGGTGCGCAGGGTGCGGGGGAAATCGGTGATGTAGTAGTTGAACGTGCCGCCTTTTTTGGCGTTGAGGTCGGCAAATTCCGGCAGGTTGGAGCCATCTTCCCAGGTGAGGTCGGAGGGGACTTCGGCGATGTCCTTGCGCAGGTAGAAGTCACTTTGCGCGGCGACGGTCGCGGCGAGGTCGGCCTCCATGTTGGGGGCGTTGGCGGCGGTATCTTCTTTTTTACCACAGGCGGTAAAGAGGAAGGGGACGAGCAGTGCCAGGAGGGCGCGGCGGAGCTGGAACGAAGACGGACGAACTTGATTCATAAAAGGGAGGACGGGAGTTCAGCGATAGATGGTGAACTTCTTGGGGTCGAAGGCCTCGCGAATGGCTTCACCGATGAACGTCACGAGCACGAGCACGATGACGAGGGCGGAGAAGGCGGACGCGACGATCCAAGGGGCTTGGAGATTAGAGGTGCCTTGGCGCAGCAGTTCACCCCAACTCGGGGTGGGCGGGGGCAGACCAAAGCCGAGGAAGTCGAGCGCGGTGAGGGCGCTGATTGAACTCGCGATGGTGAAAGGAATGAAGGTGACGAGGGTCGAAAGGACGTTGGGCAGAATGTGCCGGAAGACGATGCGGGCGGTGCTGGCGCCGAGGACTTCAGCGGCGTGCACGTAGTCGCGGGCTTTCTCCTTATAGGTGGCGGAGCGCATGTAATAGGTCATGCTCGTCCACGAGAACAGGACGACGATGAACAGCAGCACGCCGAGATTCATACCGATACTGGCGGGAATGACGGAGGCGACGATGATGACCACAAAGAGGAAGGGGATGTTGGACCAGATCTCAATGAGACGTTGCACCCCGAGGTCGAACCAGCCGCCGAAGTAGCCCATGAGGCAGCCAATGGTGATGCCGATGAGGTAGGTGAAAACGAGGAAGGCGCTCGAGAAGATCAGGGCGTTACGAAACCCGTAAACGAGACGAGCGAGAATATCGCGGTTGATCTGGTCGGTGCCGAGGTAGTGGCCTTCGGTGGTGGTGGGAGCGCGCGGTTTGAAGGGCTCGCCGGGGTAGCAGTTTTCGAGGGGATCGTAGGGCACGATGGGCATGATCACCCAATTGTCCGAATCAGGTTCGGCGGCGATACGCTCGGCGAGGGCGCGGTAGTTGACCTCGTAGTCGTAATCGAAACCGAACTCCTTGCCGGTGTGGATGGCGCCGTAGGTGGGGAAGTAGATTTCGCCCTCGTAGCTGACGACGAGAGCGCGGCTATTGACGAGGAGCTCGGCGATGATGGAGAGCAGGATCGCGGCGGTGAGGATGAGAAAGGAAACGTAGCCGCGGCGAATGGAGCGGAAGCGGCGCAGTTTCTTCTGCGTAAGCGGATCGAGGGAGAGACGAGGAAGTAAGCGCGGCATGGGCGAGAGGCGTTCGGAGGCTTACTTAAATCGCACGCGCGGATCGACGAGCGCGACGAGGATATCGGCTAGGATGTTACCGAGCAGAAGAATAAAGGACGATACGAGCAGGACGCCCATGACGGTGGGGTAATCACGGTCGACGACCGAGGTGTAACCGAGCAGGCCCATGCCGTTGATATCGAAAATGAACTCGATGAGGAATGAGCCGGTGACGAGCACGCTGAGGTGCTGGCCGAGGTGGGTCGCGATAGGGATGAGGGAGTTGCGCAGCGCGTGTTTGAGAACGGCGGTGCGGAAGGATACGCCCTTGGCCATGGCGGTGCGGACAAAATCGGCGGCCAGATTGTCCATGAGGTGATTCTTCATGAGCAACGTGACGAAGGCGAAGCTCCCGATCGTGTAACAGATCAGAGGCAGGACCGCGTGGTGCGCGAGATCGAGGAATTGGCCCCAAGTGCTCAGGTCTTCGAAGTCGCGGCCTTGAAAGCCACCCATGGGAAACCATCCGAGGCGGGCCGAAAAATAGACGACGAGCAGAGCGCCGAGGGCATAGCCGGGAATGGCGTAACCAATGAAGACGAGGGCGGAGCTGGCGTTATCGAACCACGTGCGATGGCGCACGGCTTTGAGGACTCCGAGCGGCACGCAGACGCCGTAGACGAGCACGGAAGTGATTAATCCGTAGAAAACTGAGACCGGCAGGCGCTCGGCGATGATGGTGGAGACCGGTTCGTTGTAGCGGTAGGAGGTGCCGAGGTCGCCGCGAGCGAGATTGCCGAGCCAGATCACGTAGGCGTGGAAGGCGGGCTTATCAAAACCGTAGTATTCCTTGAGCTGCTGCATCTGCTCTTCGGAGATGGCACCGCCGCCGGGACTACTGGTCTGGGCGGCACCACCGTCTCCGGCCATGCGGGCCTCCATGAGCGCTCGCTCAATCGGTCCACCAGGCACGATACGCGTGATGAGGAAGACGATCATCGTGATACCGATGAGCGTCGGGGGTATGAGTAAGAAACGTCGGAGAAAATAATCCCGCATAAGCAAAGCGCGATGAACCGGGGAAAAAGTAAACCGCAATGAGACTCGCACCGGAACGCAAGCGTTCCCGCCAATTTCGTAGTCCTTTCATCGTTACGATGAAAGGGACTAATCTTTAAGAGGGCCGAAAAGACCTCAATTGATCGGGGGGAGACCTAGCTGAGGATTGAACGCAGGCTGTCGAGATCCAGGACTTTTTTGAGACTATCTTCCTGCACGACGGCGGCGGCGAGGGCGGCCTTTTCGTGTTGGAGGGAGCGAATTTTCTCTTCCACCGAGCCGGCGGTGATGAGCCGGTAGGCAATCACGGGCTTGGTCTGGCCGATCCGGTGAATTCGATCGATGGCTTGGGCCTCGGCCGCGGGGTTCCACCAGGGATCGTAGAGGATCGCGTAACTGGCGGCGGTGAGGTTGAGGCCGAAACCGGCGGCTTTAAGGGAGAGGAGAAAGACGGTCTTGGACGGATCGCTTTGGAAAGTATCCACGAGCTCGGCCCGATTCTCGGTCGAGCCGGTGAGGATGAGGTGACCAATTTTCGACTCAACGAGGCGGTCGCGGATAATGTGAAGCATCTTCACGAACTGACTAAAGACGAGGACCTGGTGGCCCTCATCGGCGAGTTCTTCGACGCGTTCGAGCAAGGCTTCGAGTTTTGCGCTCGGCAGGTGGGCGTGGACGGGATCGACGAGGGCGGGATGGCAACAAATCTGGCGCAGGCGCAGGAGGCTCGCGAGCACGTGGAAGCGCACGGAGTTGAGCTCCTTGGCCGTCTCGACGCCGAGGAGTTCGGCGCGGGCGCGTTTGAGCTCGGCGTCGTAGAGTTTTTGTTGGCCGGGTTCGAGTGCGACGATAATTTCGTCCTCGGTGCGGAGGGGGAGATCGGGCGCGGCTTGGGCCTTGGTGCGGCGGAGCAGGAAGTGGGTGACGCGGCGATGAAGGCGGGCGAGGCTGTCGGCGCTGGCATCGTTGTATTGCTTGCGGAAGCTGGTGTGATCACCGAGGAGACCGGGCTGGGCAAAGGCAAAGAGGCTCCACAAATCCGAGAGGCGATTTTCGATGGGCGTGCCGGTGAGGACGAGACGATGACGGGCGGGGAGGCCGCGAGCGGCGAGAGCGACTTGGCTGGTGGGGTTTTTGATGAACTGGCCCTCGTCGAGCACGACCACGTCCCATTTCACGCTGCGGAATTTGGTGGAGTGACGGCGGAGTTGGGTGTAGTTGGCGACAAGGACGTGCGGGTGTTCGGGCTGCTGGTTGAAGTTCGTCCCCTCAGGCGTGAAGGCGTCGATCGCGAGAGTGGGGGCGAAGCGGGCGGTTTCGGTTAACCAGCCGTGGATGACGCTCTTGGGGCAGACCACGAGGGCGCGCCAAATTTTGCCTGCGGGGAGAGGTTGGGCGGCGAGATGGAGGAACCACGCGAGGGCTTGGACGGTTTTACCGAGACCCATGTCATCGGCGAGAACGCCGCCGAAACGTTGGTCGGAGAGGTGACCGAGGAAGTGAAACCCCTCGAGTTGGTAGGGTCGCAGGGTCGCTTTGAGGGATTTGGGCAGCTCGGGTACGGGCTTGGCCGCGATTTCTGCGGCGCGCTCTTTGAGGCGCTCCACCATGCGGGCGTCACGATCGGCGAGGGCGGCGGATTCGAGGGCGAGTTGCAGGGCGTGGACGCGATGTTTGGTGGGTTTACCGCCGAGGAGCACGTCCTCGACGCCGAGGCCGAGGCGGTCGAGGGCGGCGGCGGTTTTGGCATCGATCGCGGCTTCGGCGGCGATGCGCTTCCAGCCGTGACGAGGGAGGTTGACCCACTTACCGCGGGCTTTGAGGAGCAGAGTGATGTCCTCGGCGCTGAGTTTAGTGTCTTCGACTTTCAGGCCGACGGTGAGGTCGAACCAGTCTTGTTCGGAATCGGGGGCTTCGATGACATCGAGTTCGACGCGGGCGCTGAGGGGGGCGTCGAGGAGACTGGCGAGCTCGGGCGACAGTTCGACGTTGAGGTCGGGGGAGAGCTGTTTGTGCCAATCGAGGAAGTCCTCGGCGAAACCGTCATTCACGGAGCGAGTCCAGGCATCGGCCCAGCCGTCCCACATGAAGCGGAAGCCGGTGAAGGAGGTGCTCGCGGCTCTGGCCTTGACGAGGTCAAATTGGATGGCGGGCTCGCCGACTACGCGGGGAGGCGGCGCGGAATCCTTACGCCAGCGCCAACCGACGGTGTCGTTGGTCCACTGTTGGCTGCAAGCAGGGTTATTGGATTCGGCGGTGAGTTGGGCGTGGAGTTCACGTTCTTCGCCATCAAATCCGGGGGTGAGCCAGCACTTGAGCTTGGGCTTCAGCGTGACGTTGCGCAGCTCGGCTTGTACGCCGTGCGGGAGACGTAGCCCGAGGGCTTTGAGTCGGGGCAGGAGGCGGGCGTCGCTGAGGGCGGCGGCGGGGAGGCGCTTGGCGGGGGTGGGGGGCGGACCGTGCCAGAGGTGGCCGTCAAAGAGGTAGAGTGGTCGGGGCTCGGCGGCGACCATGATGGCGCCATCGGCGGGGTGACCCTCGGGGGTGACGATGTGGAGGTCGAAGCGATCGGGATCGTCATCGGCGATGACGGCTTCGGGGACGAGGGGTTCGGGCTCGATCTCGAGCGGGCGTCCGTCCGGCAGGCAGAGGGCGGCGCGGGCGGATTTAGTGCGCAGGAGGCCAACGACAGCCTCGATGGGAAGGGCGCGTTTGGCAGAGATCCCGGTGGGGGAGATGCGGGTTTCGGCGGCGAGAGCCGAGGCGAGGGCGCCTTCGGCGGGATCGAGGGATTCGAAATCGGCGGGGCGAAGTTTGGCGAGGTCGTTGATCCATCGTTGAGCGGGAGAGCGCCAAGGTTTGTCGAGGCCGCGGCGGACTTCGATGTTCCAGTTGCCGGAATTATCGAGGCGAACGCGGAGGCCGTTGAGATCGGCAAAAAAGCCGGTCGGGGTGCCCGTTTCGACGGCATCATCGGGGTCGGGCAGGGAGACGAGCCAGCGGGCGAGTTCGGCCTCGAGGGCGTGCTCTTTTTTGGAGGTAACGGCCTGAGTGAAGCGCGTAGAGGGAGGGGTGGGCGTGTCGCCGGGATCGCGGCCGTCCCGGGCACCGGATTCGACGGCGGTGATCCAAGCGAAACCGGAGGCGTAGGCGTGGGCGCAGTCACCGCGGGTGTCGCAACTGCAGCGGCAGGTCCATTCGCCGCGGGTAAAAAACCAGGTAAGCTCGAGGAGACGGTCGTCGTTGACCTCGGCTTTGACCAGGTGGTCGGCCTCGGACCAGACGTGGGCAACCGCACCGCCGTCGAGGGCTTCCCGGCCGTCTTCGCTGGTGTCGTAGTCGAAAGTGCCGAGTTTATTGAGCAATCGCTGAATCGCTTCAGGGGTGCGGACTGCCCGCATGACGGGAGGTCGATTTCTAGGCGCCATGGCTGGAACGGAGGACAAAAATTGGTTGAAAAGTGCGCAATCGGCGAACCTGCGGTAGATGTCAGGATTTCGCAAGACAATGAATGTTGACGCGGGTGATGGGTGCGACGGTTCGGGGTTGCCGGCATGAGCCGTCTTGCCGGACGAGGGATAATTTGATTTCCCTTTCGGCGTCACCTTTATGCCCGAAGAACCCTCATTTGAAGCCGTTAGCGCGGTGCTCCCGACTGATTCGGAGTCGAAACTGAAGCGTCGCAAAGGCGTAGTGGACCGGGAACGTTGGCGGATCGATTCGGCGCTACTCGATACCCCGCTGGCCGCGTGGTGGCAAAGGGCAGGGGCAATGGTGGTGGATTTGATGGCGATCGCCGCCCTGTCGTTGTGAGCGAACGCGGTGTTGGGGGTATTGACCGGCGCGACGTTGGCGGCGCTGGGCTCGCGGAGGGAGAGTGGGGCGAAGGTGTGGCGATTGATGCGTTGGGGGCTGATTGGCCTCGGGGCGGGGGTGATCGTACTCTCGGGATTTATTTTGGCGGGTAAGCCGCTGGTGCAAATGGGGGCCTTTAATTTGGCGCCGGAAAAAGAAGCACCGGATCTGGCGACGGTCACGGTAACTCCTAAGGCATCGTCATCGGAGCTGCGGCGAGCGGCGGGCCAATTGGATGCGCAGGTGGATTGGTTGAAGGCGGAAAACGCGCGATTGCGGGATGAAATTCGGGGTAACTCGTGGTTGCGACTGGCGGCGGATTCTTCGCGCACCATGGGATTCACGTTTGGCTGGGCGGGCGTTTATTTCACATTGATGACGCTGCTTTTGCGCGGGCGCACCGCGGGGAAATTAATTTTTGGCAGTCGGGTAGTGCGATTGGATGGAGCGCCGTTGACGGCGATGGATGCGTTTGTGCGCTACGGCGGTTACGCGGCCGGGCTCGCAACGGGGCTGTTGGGGTTTGCGCGGTTGCTGTGGGATCCGAATCGGCAGGCGATTCAGGATCGGATCGCGGGCACGGTGGTGGTGTCAGGGCGGAGATGAGGCGCGGTGACGCGGGCAAGGCCGGGAGTCTGTCCATCGATACGGCTACCGGGCCCGGGTGGTCGGGAACGCCCCAAACGGAATCAATCGCCGTGGCGGATGGCGGTGAGGAGTCGGCGGGCCTCGGCGGCGCGGTCGGGGTGCTGCTGGATGAGGTCGGTGGTTTCGCTGGGGTCAGCGTTGAGATTATAAAGCGCGGCCACGATTTTGGCGGGTTTTTTGCCGGGGCCGGGAGGGAGTTCATCGTCGATGAACTTCCACCCACTCCAGACGAGAGCTTTGCGGCCGTTGGCGTCGCGGAGGACCAACGGCGGGCGGGTGGCGGGGGTGGGATGGGGCGCGAGTTGAGCTTTGAAACTTATGCTGTCGGGGCCGATATCGGCGGGTTTTTTACCGGCAACGATTTCGGTGACGGTGGCAAAAATATCGACGGTTGAAACCATGGTTGAGTTGACTCGACCGGCCGCCGCGGCCCCGGGGCCTCGCACGATGAACGGCACTCTAAAACCGCCTTCGTAGATGGTGTGTTTGTCGCCGCGGAATGGACCGTTGAGAGCGAGGCCGTGGAGGACTGCTTGGGTTTCGGGCCGGGATTCGTCGGGCGGGATATCGCCACCGTTGTCGCTGGTGAAAATGATGAGGGTGTTTTCGTCGAGACCGCGGTCGATGAGCGCTTGATGGATTTGGCCGACGGAGTAATCGATGTCGTGAATGAAGTCCCCGTATGCGCCGGCGGCGCTGGTGCCGCGCATGCGTTCGGAAGGGGAGATGGGGTGGTGCACGGCGACATGGGCGAAGTAGAGGAAGAACGGTTTGGTGGGGTCGCGTTGATCGATCCAGTCGATGGCCCGGTGGGTGAGTGTATCCGTGACCTGAGTGGTGACACGTTGAGGAGCGTCGTAGCCGATGTAGGGGTGGCCGTAGAAGCTTTTGCCGTAGGGAGAAAGCCGGTCGGATCGCAGACCAAAGATGTGGTCGTTTTCCACGTAGATCTTGTGGGAGTCGTCCATGTTGTTGGGCACGCCGAAGTGATAGTCGAAACCGACGTCGTTGGGACCGGGAGTGAGGGGGCCTCGCAGGTCTTTGATCATCTCCGCGCGGTAGCCGAGGTGCCATTTGCCGATCTGGGCGGTTTGGTAGCCTTGATCTTGGAGCCAGGAGGCGACGGTAGGGGTGCGGGGATCGATCAGGAGGGATCCGTTGGTATTGATGACGCCGCGCTTCATCGCGGTGCGCCACGAGTAGCGACCCGTGAGCAAGGCGTAGCGCGTGGGCGAACAAACGGAGCCGGTGGTGTAGGCGTTGGTGAAGCGAGTGCCCTCCGCGGCGAGTCGATCGATATGGGGGGTGCGAATCAGGCTCTTGTCGGCCCCGTAAGCGGTAACGGAGCCCCAGCCCAAATCATCCGCGAGTATGACAACGATGTTAGGTCGGGAGGCTTCCGCTGAGTAGAGGTTGAGCGCCCCAAAAAGAAGGAGCGAGGAAGCGAGGAATCTATTCATGAGGGGGGGGATTAGTCTTTTAAAACGAGAAGTGTGCAAGGCTGTGCCGGTCGACGATGGGGCCCCCTGATGGTGGATTTTAGTTTTACGATTCACGGGACTGGCATTCTCGGTGCGCGAGGAGATGTGCCTCACTACGCCCTCCCTCAGGTAAAACTTACCAATTTGCCCTCCGGCAGTTTTTCCGAATGAGGGCAGGGTAGGGTGGATCGGGGAGTTGCTCGTCAGATCCGGCGGGGCGGAAGCCGAGTCGGGTCCACTCCAATCCCTTGACCAAGTTGTTCGGCCCGCCTGCGACGGACGGGTGAATGAGGCGGGAGGTGGCGGCGAAATTCAGCGGAACCACGGGGGGGGCGGATAATTTCGTCCATTTATTGATAGAGTCGGTAGCGGGTCGATTGATTTATGGCGGCATTGGCCCGGTCGAGGAGGGCGTCAAAACGCGGGTCGGGCCATCCGGGGTGGTTGAAAGTGGCATTGGTCGTGATGATGCCAAACAGTCGGATTGGTTCGACCGTTAGGGGGGAGCTAACCGGCGACCGCGGGATCGCCATGGGACCACTTGGTCTCGGGGCGAAGGTGAAAGGCGCAGGTCCGATCATCGTCGGATATAGCCCAGTCGACCGCGGCGTCGGGGATGATGTTCGGGCCGGTCTTGTCCCGGGCGACGATCGGTTTGCCACAGCGCCCCGATAATGAGCCCCTTGGCCGGACTGGTGCGCAGATGGTGGGTATCGAGACTGGGACGGTTCCGTTCCGTTGCAGACGAGTAGACACAGACATCTTGACGGGTGGGGGCGCGCGAACATCCCATTAAGGCAAATAGCGATGCGGCTAGGTCGAGGACCCGGCTCCCGAGGTAAGTCGTCATGGGGGGCGGCTAAGGTCGTTCCCCTCATTGATTCTCAGGTGGAAACCTTGGGTCGCGATCTACCCGTTGAAGGGGGCGGGAGCCAATGAAGCGATAGGGGGTGCCTGGACTGAAAGCTACGAATCACGGTGAAGCGGATTTGGGTTCAACCGGTTCGCGGCGGCGAGGCGGCGGTCACCGATTGAATCGCTTGGCGGGTTTCCTCCAAGTAGGCGCGACCATGGCGTTGGCAGGGTTCGAGATGGCAGCCTTCGGTCCACTCGTTCCACGCGTTGATGAAGACGAAGCCGGTGCGGTCTCGGGCCAATACCTGGCGGAGCCATTCCCCGTAGAGGGCGGGGGTGGAGCCGTGGAGAATAAAGCCGTCTTCCAGGCGCCGGGCGGTGTTATCCCAAGACGGTATCACACAAGGGTGGCGTGGATAATCTGGGATGGGTTCCGTTAGGTTTCGCCTCATGTTGTCGCGATAATCACCCACCAAATGTTGGTAGACGGGGAACCATCGCCCGAACAAATTTCGCCGAACCCGGTGCAACCCTCGCAGCCACCGTGGTCGTTGCCGGTAGAGCAGCGACGAAAATTGCACTCCGGCGGCGAATCCTGCCGACCGGGGGTCTCCGGGCTGCTGGTGGTGGCTCTCGGTTCTGAGCATGTGGAGCCCGGGGAGGCCATGCTCTCGGGCCATTTTTTGCCACCGGGTAATCGTCGCCTTTACATTCGGTAGATGGTTAGAGGCATAGATCATAAAGACCGGGCAACCTTCATGCCGGAGATAACGCGGATCGCGAAAGATCGGTAAAAGTGCCTTGAAGTGAGCTACGTCATCTTCATCCGAATACCTTTCCTCCATCAGAATGACCCGTTCTTTGCGCTCCCAAGTTCTTTTCCACGCCTCGTTGGCCCAGCAGAGGCAAAAAGGAAAATCGGGCTCCCCGCTCGCCACGATGTCGTTGACGGGGCGCTCCAAAAATCGGCGACCGTGAAACCAATAATGGTAATAACAAAATGCGCCGATTCCATACTCTCGGGCCAGATCTGCTTGGGCCGCTCTGGTCTCGGGCACTCGCAAATCATAGAACCCGAGGTCGGCGGGTAGATGAGGTTGCTCATGGCCTCGGAAGAGAGGGCGCGCCTGAGTGGCGTTGCGCCATTCGGTGTAGCCTTTGCCCCACCACTTATCGTTTTCAGGGGTGGGGTGAAACTGCGGCAGGAAAAACGCGATTAGTTTACTGGGGTGGGGCTGCACAGAAACAGAATGAGGGAAGGGGGGGCGAGGGAAGCCAGACAGAACTGGAACGGAGTGGTTTAAAGGAAGGCCTAGTCAGGGGGGATCAAATCGCCCGGGCGAGTTTGAGGATGGCGAAAGTAGGGTCGAATATGTTCGGAAGGACGGTTGAATTTGGCCTATGAAGGTGCTGACCCCGGGTGTGGTTCTCGGTTAGGGCAAAATATCGTCATTCCTGTGACACCAAACATTCGATTATTTTCGGGGGATTTTCGTTGCTTCATGCTTCTTATTTGGGGGGGCAAGCCCTCGCGATTTCTGCTCAGGTTCCCTTCTGGAACTGGCGGAATCCGGTTTCGCAGGGGAACGATTTTAGGGCCGTCACTTATGGTGGCGGCCGATTTGTGGCGGTGGGAGAAGGCGGGGCGGTGGTGACGTCAACGGATGGGCAGAACTGGATTCAGGCTTTTGCCAATACTCGGTTGAGGGTGCAGGATGTGGCGTTCGGGGGCGGCCGATGATATCCTCGAGGGGGCACGCTAATTTCGGATGATGGTATGATATGGGAAGAGAGGGCCGCTGCGGGCGAGACGTTGGCCGAATGGGGGAAGATCACGACGGTGACGTTTGCGGCGGGGCGGTTTTGGGCCATGAGCAGAGCCCTCAATTTTGTGGCGACTTCGGCGGATGGGGTCACGTGGCTAAAGAACCAATCGGCTTCTTCGCTCAACGTCGGGCGCATCGCCGAGGGGGACGGAGTTTTGCTGGGAATCGACACCTCCACGAGTCGCTTAAGCAGTCCGGACGGAGAGGGGTGGAATTTTCAGACACCACGTGCAGTGAGGTCGACCGACGGAGGCCAAACCTGGAATTACGCCGGATCGCTCAACCCTCTGGCGGTCGTATCCGGTGGACTCATTTATCAGGACGGCGAGTGGTGGGCTGGTGGCACCGCGTTGCTCTCGTCGCCAGATGGGATCCGTGAAGAGTTTGTCCGCAGAGTCATGATTTCGCGCGACAATGGAGCGACGTGGGAGTTTCGAGCTGAGGATGGGTCGCCGTGGTCGGGAAATGCTCCGCTTTACGATTTGGAAGGATTTAGAGGAAAGGTGTATGTGCTGGGCATTGAGGGAACCTTGGTCACTTCGTTGGGGCAGCAGCCCTTCTTCGAATCAGAGTGGAGTGATCCTTCCGGACTGCAGTTGATCGATTTGCAAGCGGGCGGAGACACCCGGGTGGGGGTCGGTCGATACGGTCTGCTGACTTGGAGTCGAGACGGGACCCATTGGCAAACGGCGAGTCAGTCGACAGTGACGGGGGATCTGGGTGCCGCCGCGTGGGGGAATGACCACTGGATTGTGGCCGGAAACGCGGGGTTGGCGCGATCAAGTGATGGCAAGCAATGGCAGATGCTCCCGGGCACACAGGAGTTTTCCGCGGGAGCAATCGCTTATGGCGGCGGCAAATTTGTGGCGGGTGGGCCGGGTAGTCGGGCCGTGTTTTCGGATGATGTCGGCGACAGCTGGAATGAAATCGATCCGAACGTCGGCACCCTTCGTCGGGTGGTCTTTGGGCGCGATCGGTTTGTGGGTTTGATCACCCCGCCGGGCGGGCGGGAAACGGTTCACGTTTCTTCGGATGGTTTGGCGTGGGCACCTGCCAATCAGACTGAAGCTTGGGCGTGGCAACGGGTGGAATACATCGAAGGATTATTTTATGCGGTGGGAAGTCGACGGGATGACGAGACGGGAGTCATCGCGCGTTCGGCCGAGGGGCTGAACTGGACGGTGGTCGGCACGACGCCGGATCCAGTTTTTGCGATTGCAGGTCGCCCCGGGCGCATGGTGGCGGGCACTCAAAACGGGTGGGTTTGGGTATCCACCTTCGGAGCGGAGTGGAGTTCGGTGGGCAGCCCCATGCTGTTGCCTCACGGTCCCCCGGCGTCGTTCGAAGCCGTGGGGAGTCAATTCGTTGGCGTGACTTATTTTGGGCGGGTCGTCGTCAGTTTTGATGGCACGGTTTGGGAGGCCGAGGACTTCAGTGGGGTGGGTATGATTCGTGAGTTGGAGCAGGGGAATGGGCAGTTGCTGGCCGTCGGTAATGGCGGGGTGATTTGGGAATCCGGCACGGCGAGGTTTACGAACAATTCCGCACGCTCGCACGTCGGTCAGGCGGATAGCCTACTCATCTCGGGATTTGTGGTGAACGGATCTGATCGCCAGCGAATTTTGTTGCGAGCGGCAGGCCCAGCGCTGCGGGAACTGGGGGTGCCCGGAGCCTTGAACCGGCCCGTGCTGCAATTGTTGAGCAACGCTGGAACCGTCCTCGGCTACAACGCGGGTTGGTCGAACCACGAGACGGCGGGGGAAGTCGCGGTGGCGACGGGGCAGGTCGGTGCGTTTACCTTTCCTGAGGGTTCCAACGACTCGGCCATGTTGTTTGATTTGCCCGCTGGGGCCTACACCGCGGCGGTGTCCGGGATGGATGGCGAAACCGGGGTTGCCCTGGTGGAAATTTACGCGATCAGCGCGACGGGGAATCGCCTCGTCAATATTTCCACCCGGACCGAAGTCGGCACGGGCAATGACATTTTGGTGATGGGGTTTGTCGTTTCCGGAGAGGCCCCAAGCGGATTCTGGTGAGAGGAGTAGGACCGACCTTGAGTGATTTCGGCGTCGAAGGTGTCCTCGCGCGCCCGGTGCTGAGTTTACTCCGCGGCGGGGAAGTAATTGCGCTCAACGAGGGCTGGACCACCGCGCCGAACGCGAGCGAGATTCGCGGCGTTTCCGCTCTATTGGGCGCTTTCGCCCTCGGCGATGATTCAACAGACTCGGCCTTGTTTATCACGCTGACTTCAGGAGTTTATACGGTGCATGTGGCCGGAGCTAACGAAACGACAGGGGTCGCTCTGGCGGAGATTTACGAAGCGCCGTAAGGGCGGAGGCGTTGGGTTTTACTGATTCGCGGTGGCCAGGAGGATGAGGCTGCCGATGAAGTAGAAGGTGATCTTCGAGGAGCTCCAGGTGCGCTCGCCTTGAAAATAGAATAACAGAAGGGACAGGTAAAAAATATCTCGCACTGGGCTAGCGGGGTGGGTCAGGGTGGGGGGATGAGGCAGGCTCGAATTAAGGTAGATGCAGGGGAGAGTGCGGCGGTGTATCATTGTATGACTAGGACGGTTAATGGGGAAGGGTTGCTGGATGATGTGGCCAAGGAGGTGTTGCGGAAACAGTTGTGGCAAATTGCCGACTACTGCGGAGTGGAGGTTTTGACGTATGCGATCATGTCCAATCACTTTCATGTGTTGGTGCGCGTGCCTCGGAGAGGGGCTATTTCTGATGCGGAATTGGTTCGTCGCTACCGGGTGCTTTACCCCAAACCGACTCGATACCAGGCAGCTCGTTTTGAGGTGATTGAGGCGCAGCTGAAGACTAGTGGTGAGGAGGCGAAGGCTTGGCGGGATCGGCAGTTGGCGCTGATGGGAGACCTTTCCCCGTTCATGAAGCTGGTGAAACAACGGTTCTCAGTTTGGTATAACCGTAGCCATGAACGTTTTGGGACGCTTTGGGCCGAGCGATTTAAGAGTGTGTTGGTCGAGACTAGATCTGGAGTTATGCGCACGATGGCGGCCTATATCGATTTGAACGCAGTTCGGGTCGGCTTGGTTGATGATCCCAAGGACTATCGTTTTTGTGGTTACGCCGAGGCCATGGGCGGTAGGAAGTTGGCGCAACAGGGACTGGTTCGATTGATTGATGGGGGGCGGACGCGGGGCTGGGAGTGGGTTCAAGGAACTTATCGGCAGACGCTCTTTGGCAAAGGGGCTGCACCGAAGGCTGGGCGGGTGAAAATCGATGCGACCGCCATGCAGGAGGTGATCAAAGCGAAGGGCAAATTACCGCTGCACGAGGTGCTGCGTTGCCGAGTGCGCTATTTTAGCGATGGGGCTGTGCTGGGAGGGCACGCGTTTGTTCAAAAACACTTGGCCACTTACCAGAAAAAAACCGGTAAACGGAGCCGAACTGCGCCACGGCCGATACCGCAAGTGACCGATTGGGGAGAGCTTTCGACCTTGCGGGGGCTGAGACGCAAGACTTTCGGTTAGCGTTGGGTTTCTGTGCTAGCCTGAAGTGGAGGGCCTTGGAGCGGTGGGGAGGTTGGGCAAATCACTGATTCGCGGCAGCGATGGCGACGCCGATGGCGGTGAGGAGGATGAGGCCGCCGATGACGGCGAAGGTAATTTTCCAGACGCTCCAAGGGCGCTCGCCTTGGACTTCGCCGGTGCGGGCGTTGACGAGGAAACGGAAGACTTTTCCTTTGTAGCGGTAGGCGCTGATCCAGACGGGCAGGAGGATGTGTTTGAAAGTGACACCGCGGTAGTCGGTGCGACGGTCGAAGATGCGTTGGGCGTCGCCGCCGATATCCATGCGAATGGTTTGTTCGATCGGGTCGACCATTTGGGCCTCCGCGGAGGCAAAGCCGTCTTCGAGATCAACGGTGTAGCGTTCGGTCTTGAACCCGGCCATGTAGCTGCGGTCGGTTGCGACGAGATCTTTCAATCCCCACGGTTCGAGGGCTTCGACATGCTTGGGCGGCAGGGAAGAGGAGGCGGGGACTAGCAGGTCGTCGAACCGGTTGGTGACGGATCCGACGGCGGGATACCAGCGGGTCTGGCGCACTTGGCGGGAGCGGCGCACGGATTTGCCGTTGGCGTCGATGGTGGTGTAGTGCTCGGTGACCCAGTAGTAGATGCCGCGTTGGCCGACATACTCGGTCAAGCAGTCGATGTCGTAGGTCCAATGGGGGAGGAAAACACCTTGAAGTTTGGGCCCCAGGTTTTGCATGCGCTTGAGCGCGCGGGGGGCAAACCAGAGACGCTTGAGCCATTTTTTGAACGCACCTTGAGCGTCGGCGGCGGGCACCGAAAACGGCAGGAGGGACTGGGGCTCGATGGAGGAGTGAGCGGCTGCGGTCGTGGCCTCGATCGGCACGCCGCAGAAGGGGCAACTGTCGTGCGTGACGTTGGTATCGAGCGAGGACTCGGCGCCGCAGCTCACACATTGAGCGGTGGCTATTTCGTAGGCAGGTTCGGCCGACTTAGCTTCTTGAAGAAACGAGCGGAAATCGCGTTCGCCGACTTTATCGGAGAGGACGGGAATCTCGTTTTCGGCGGCACAATACGGACACGCAAGGGAGCTGGCTGCCACATCGTATTTGAGGTCGGCGCCGCACTGCACGCAGGCCAGTTCCCGGGCACCGGAGGAGGGCGCAGCTTCACCGGGTTGGTCTGGTGGTTCGATTCCCATTTACGATGCGGCGGGAGGAGGAGGCGGAGGTGTGGCGGCGAAAACGGGGGCGAGCTCGGCGACTTGGGCGGCGGCTAACCAACCGGCTTGGCCTTCACGCCAGACGGTTGATTGAGGAGTGAATGTGCCGGCGCGGGACTGGAGTTTGAGGGTGTTGAGGTCGAACGGGCCCGTGGTTTGGCCGTTGATCGCCACGTGGAAAGCGAGCGCGGGAGGAGGGGGCGGAGGTGTGGCTCCACTTGGTCCGGCAGTCGGATTCATGGCGGTGGCCATTTGGCTGGCCATGGCGAATCCCATGCCGAGTCCCATGCCTTCGGCGGCACCGCCACCGGAAGGGTTTTCGGCGGCCTTCTCCATAGCGGAGGCGGCTTGGAATTTGGTGAACTGATCGAGGTTGCCGAGAATCCCCATGCTGGAGCGCTTGTCCAAGGCCTCTTCGACGGCAGGGGGGAGGGAGATGTTTTCTACGAGCAGGGTGGAAAGTTCCAACCCGTAGCCAGCGAAATCGGGGGAGATCTTGGTGGTGACGAAGGCACCGAGCTCTTCGTAGTTGGCCGCCATATCCAAAACTGGGATACGGCTCTCGCCGATGGCATCGGAGAATCGGGAGACGATCAGGTTACGCAGCTGTCCGACGATTTCTTCGGTGGTGAAATTGCCATCGGTGCCCACGATTTCGCGCAGGAATACGGCGGGGTCAGAGACCTTGACCACGTAGGTGCCGAAGGCGCGGAGGCGGACGGGGCCGAACTCGGCATCACGCAAAGTGATGGGATTCTTGGTGCCCCATTTTTGGTTAGTGAACCGACGGGTGCTGACAAAGTAGACCTCGGCCTTGAACGGACTCTCGAAACCATAAGCCCAACCCTTAAGGGTGGAGAGAATGGGGATGTTTTGAGTAACGAGTGGGTGGGTGCCAGGCGCGAAGACATCGGCGAGTTTGCCCTCGTTGACGAAGATGGCGGCTTGGCCTTCGCGGACAACGAGCTTGGCGCCGTATTTGATTTCGTTGCCGTAACGCTCGAAGCGATGAACGAGGGTGTTGTTGGAGTCGTCGAGCCATTCGACGATGTCGACGAGCTCTCCCTTAAGTTTGTCCCAGAATGCCATAATTAAAAGTGGGTTAGTGTTTTGCAATAAACACGCGAAATGTGGGGATGGCGCAAGGGGTTAAATTGCCGGGGTGGCAGGAATCGACCTTGTCGAGGAAGAGGCACGCGATGCATAATGACGAAGTAATGCGAGGCATGATGTTTATTCTGTTATTTGCGATGTCGGTAGCGCACGGGGAGACGATGGATCTGGTGCGTCTCAAGGCGCAGTTTATTGAAACGATGAAACCGGTTGATCGGGTGACGGTGACACCATTGATCTTCGAGAGATCGGCGGACGATTCAGGCCCGTCGATGCTCAACCGGGAGGCAAAATTTGATCTCACGGATACCGTTGCGATTCAGGATTTGGCGAGGCGGTTTGAACCGTCAGATTGGAGTGGTATGCCTTGCATGTGCATTGGAGAATCAATGGTCGAGTTTTATCGAGGGTCGGAGTTTGTGGCTTCGTTTACCGTCCACCACGGCAGTCGGTTCCGGGCGAGTTTCAGTCCTTGGTGGGGCGATGTCATCTTGGATGAAGCAGGCGCGAAGCACTTTTTGAGTTGGTTCGCCGAACACGGATACGAGGGTTTTATTGATTCTCAGGAGACGTTTGAGGAGTCTATTGAACAAGAGCGCGACGCGGTGCAGGACGTATTGCCCGAAGCGTCATTTAATCTGTCCCCGTGGGCGGTGCCGGAATTTGAATATGCAGATGCATATGACGCAAAAAAACAGCGGGAGTTCCGAACGTCGTTCGCAGACGATCAATCGTTTCTGAGAGCATCGTGGAGTCTCTTGGCTGCTACCGGGGTCTATAGATACGATGATCTTCCGATTCGATTTGTGTTCGAGAGTATCAAGCAAATTTCGGAAGATTCGTTAGTTGAGGCTCTCCGTGCGCTTCGTGGCGAGAGCGATCTATCGGTGAAACTTGGCGGCAGCTTGTTCGTCTTTTCACCGAGAGGGGCAACGGAGGAAATTCGAGGACGACTGCCGGGGTCTTTAATCGTTGATTTTGCTACTGTTCTTGAGAGTGGCGGAACGCAACTTGACCAGAGTCTGCTGGATTACGGTCTCTCTGGGTTTTCTCAAATCGAGGTAATGCAATTTCTCTTGATTAGGGTAGAAGAATTCGGCCCGACTCCCTTGCCTAAGAATAAACAGAACAAATCCATCAGCTTGCGGTTTGATTGTGAGGTGGAAGAAATAAGCGACAATTTCAGATCCGAATCGAAGTCTATGCGCGCGGCGCTCGGTCTTGCCCGAAACGAGTATCGAGAGGCGATACCTAGACTTCGAAGTTTACTTGAGAATGCGCCCGAAGGCGGCGATCGATTGGCCCTCGAGGTCGCGATCAGTCATCTAGATTTAGACGGTGAATCTTTAGTAGGAGTGGAGCATTTGGCTAATGGTTGGTCAGAATTGGAAACGATGGCTTTCCGGGTTTTCCAAACGCGCGGAACGGAAACACTTCCGGTTCGGGATTTGGTGCGAATCTGCGAAATCAGTAGATCGGGAGGGATGAAACGAGAGTCATTGGCGCGGGAATGGGCGGAAGCGGAATTAGCCAAACTTGGAGTGATTGCTACTGTGGATCTCCCCAATGATAAACCTTCGCAGTGTGAGGTTGAGGCGCTGGAGAGACTACATGAGGGAGACTATGATGAAGCTTGGAAACGCTTTGAAGAAATCGTTGAACTTCACGAGCCGTTGAACGCGATTAAGGCGCTATTGGCTTGCGGTCGATTTGGGGAGGCGGGTGATTGGATTTATCGTCATCTAGGATCGAGGCATGATAAACCTAAAGATCCAGAGGGAGCGCTAATGATTCGGGGGTATTTCAGTTTCACAACCGGAAGATTTTCCGAGGCATCAAAGGATTTTGCGGGGGCAAAACGACTGACCGAGAAGGAGTGGCCACGGGTGATGGAGCATCTAGCACTGTTGAGTGCGGATCTAGAAACTCGATCTGATTTGGGTGACTGGCGACCGTTTACATTTGGGGACGAAGAACCGTATATCGGATCGGACGAGGCCGCGATTATGTATCTGCAGGGCAAGATTGATGAGACTCGACTGTTGGCTGAGTCGGATGAGCGCAGTCTTTCGCGGGCGCATTGGTTGATTAGTCAGGTGGCGCGGCAGGCGGATGATGGGGTGAAGGAACGGGTGCATCTCGCGGAGGTGTTGGCGTTGGGCGACTATGCCGATGAGGTGCATATTCTCGCGCACCTGCGTGAGCGTGAGCTGCGCTGGGCGGATGAGATGAATCGCTAAGCGTTCAGAGATCCTGCAGGGTGTTGCGTAGTCCTTCGATGTTGCCGCGGAGGGTCTGGGCGACGTCTTCGTTTCGTTTGTGACCGAGGATGCCGATGGGGCCGGTGTAGCCGGATGCGATTACGGCTTTGATCATTTCGGTTTCGTAGATACCTGATCCGATTGGCAGGATTTTGTTTTCGAGGGTCTGGTGATTGACCGTATCTTTCTCGGCCATGCCGTTGAGGTTGAGGCAGAGTAGATAGGGCTGCATCAGCTCGAGGTATTCGCTGAATCGATCCATCTCTTCGTGGGCGTGGTGGAAGTTGTAAACGATGCCGACGTTGTCACAGCCGAGTCGACGGAGCTCTTGGCAAACGGCCACGAGATTCTCGGGGTGACCACCCCAGTTGCGGTGGTTATAGAGGCCAAATTTACTGCCGAGTTTTTGGGCGCGTTGAGCAAAAGGGAGGAGTCTTTTAACGGCGGCAGCGAGCTTGAGCTCTTGGGTGGCGGCGTGGGGCGAAGGGCTCACTTTCCAGATTTGTGGCTTCAGGCCGTATTTTTCGAACAGGTTAAACGCTGTTTCGTCTTCGTTCCAAAAGGCGAAGTATTCGATGCCGTGTTTCTTACTTTCGAGAATCTCTGCTTCAAAATCCGGATTGTCCTCTCGGCGCCAGTTGTAGACGTAGCGACGCAGACCCAGATCGTTGAGGAGTTCGCCACGTTCGGCGGGACTGCGATTCTCGGAGTCCCAATTGTGGGCAATGCACCAGGCAACCAGGTTTTCGGTGGAAAAGTTTGCCGGGACTGCGGCGGAGGCAGACGCGGCACCGAGTAGTAGTCCGAAGCTGAGGATGATCGTTTTTAAGCGACCCGAGGTAGTTGGCATCAGATTTATGGGGATTGTAACGATCTACAGGTGGCTGGCTCGTGGAGTGCTTTGCAACTGATGTTTAAACCGGAGAGTAGTGGGTTAGGGGTGTAGAGGGTAGATGTATTGCAGTCGTTTCATTAGATGGGTTGGACTCCTCGCCGGATTTGGAGCGGGGTAGGGGTATTGTTTGCTCAGTTTAACTGGCGTTTCGTTCATTCCTCGCCGTCGGAGGAAACGATTCACGCCAGTGCGGTGACCGCGGATGAATTCATCGTAAGCGGGGGCAATGGACTCATCATGACTTCGGTCGACGGGTTGGATTGGACCCGGCAGGAAACGGGGATTCGGGAACGTTTTAAGCACGTCGAGTCGTTCAATGGCCGGCTCGTTTGTGATCGGGAATAGTGGCGCGATTTTCATCTCTGAGGATGCGCGCAGGCGGCATCAGCAAACAGACGGTGCCGGAGGAGGGGGACCCATGGCCTACGGCAACGGCATTTATGTCGCGGCGAGCGAACAGGTATCGAACGTGATTCGTTTCTCGGGGGACGGAGAGGAATGGGCCGATGTTGCCGTGACTCAGCCGAGACGTTGGTCGGGACTGACTAAATTGGTTTTTCGGGGCGGCAGGTTTTGGTCGAAATCTATCGGGCCAGCCCGCGCCTCGAAGTGCGGTTGATCAATCTGTCTTGCCGAGCGGAAGTCGCCGCCGATAGGCCGCTCGTCGCGGGTTTTGTCGTGGACGGCACCGGGCCGATTAAGCTCTTGATGCGGGCGGTGGGTCCAGCCTTGCAACGATTTGGAGTGGAAGGGGGGCTCCCGAATCCCCGGCTCGTATTGCGCAATGGCGGCGGGGAGGAAATCGGCAATAACGACTCTTGGTGGCAGGCTGCGAATCTGGCTGATATCGAATCAAGTAGCGCGCTCGTGGGGGCGTTTGAGCTCACGCCGCAGGGTAACGATGCCGCGATGTTTGTGACGCTCGAACCGGACGTCTATATAACCGAGGTAGAAACAGTCGGTGGGAGCGCGGGGGTAGGGTTGATCGAGATTTATGAGGTGCCCTGAAGCGGACTTAAGCTGGGGCAACACCTGCCCGCAAGAGAAGGCAAATGAGGGGAAGAAACGAACCATGACGTTGCCTCTCAGAGTCACACGTGCAGGTTGGCAGTTCCGATGCTGCGATACCGAGCTGATATTCGTTCCTTAGCCTACATGTTGATCACCACCGCGGTGCTCGTTACCCAGTGGTGGGTGGGTCAGGTGCATCCTGTTTTGTTTCCGCTTTCGTTGTATCTCGCCGCCTCGGTGGCGGTGATGGCGCATAATCACAATCATGTGCCGATGTGGCGTCATAAGTTATTAAATACGCTCACGGATTATTGGCTGACGTTGTTCTATGGGTATCCGGCATTCGCTTGGATTCCGACCCACAATAAGAACCACCATCACTTCAATAATCGAGAGGGCGATTACACGATAACGTGGCGCTACACCGAACGGAACAATATGGCCACGGTGCTGAGTTACCCGTCGATTAGCAGTTTCCATCAGCAGAAGCCGATTCGTGACCACCTCAAGGCGTTGCGAAAGCAGGGGCGTGGGTTTTGGTTGGCAATCGGGCAATACCTGGCGTTGGGAGTTTTTGTGGGAGTCGCGCTGTTACTTGATTGGAGAAAGGCCCTGTTGTTCGTCGTGATCCCCCAGCAGTTTGGTCTATTTGCGGTGCTGGTTTTTAATTACCTCCAGCACGTTCACGCGGAAGAGAAGTCGAAGTGGAACCATTCCCGCAACTTTGTGGGCCGAGGGACCAACCTGCTGTTCTTCAACAACGGTTTTCACACGATTGATCATGCGCGCGCGGGTTTACATTGGAGTCGAACGCCGCAGGCCCATGCTGCTATTGCGTATCATATCGCCCCGTCGTTGAACGAGCGCAACTTGGTTTGGTATTTGATGAGAACCTATTTACTCGCCCCGTTTATATCGCGATTTAGGTCCCGCAATATGCGGGAGGAGAGAGACTCCGGAATGGAGACTTCAGGAAAGTGACGCTTAAATAATACGTCGCTGGCAAAGCACGTGAGTGAGATGTAAGTGAGTGGGGCTGATTTGCGCTTTATGGGATGGCCTCTCGTCCAGTTCCTTTCCCTTGAGATGACCTCAAGTGGGCCCCCTTGGTGACAGGTCATCCCGGGGTATATTAACGGAACTTTTTGGCGAGAGTAACGAGTATTGGTGGAACGATGGCTTTGAGAGCCGACTTGAGCGTCAGTGAGGGTTGACGGATGGGTGTTGGGGCGATCGGTAAGTTGGGAAAACTCGAATTGTTTGCGCCGACACATCTTAAGAATCCCTTCGGGTTCCAAGTGATGAGGAATGACTCTTTTTCACGATCGACGACAAAGTGTGGATTGGTCCTGACGAATTCTTCGATCGCTTCGTAGGGACCGGGGTTGGGTCCCTGATCGATACCGTGGTAGCAAATGCTGTCTTCGACGATGATGTAGTCGCCGGGTTTCACGAAAGCGGCATAGGTGTTCAGCACATTCAGGGTGTTTTCGTAGGAATGGGAACTGTCCTCAATGAGCATGACTTTTTCATCAGCACTGATGAGTGCCTTTACTCGTTCAAGAGACTGGCAGGCGTCGTTTTCAAAAAGGGTAATCCTAGAGTGATCGGAGACGTGGGCGGGGACTTTTGAATGGTCGATGTCCAAACCGATGACTCGACCATGATTCATGAGGTCGCACTGATGGGCCAAAGCGAGGGTGCTGCCACCACAGTAATTGCCGACTTCGATTATGGCATCGGGCCGATGCTTGAAAATAATTTCCTGATATATCCAAGCATCTGTCGGGTTTTTTAGAGTGGGAATCCCAAAATACGAACTTTGGGTCATCATCCTTGCCTGCATGACGGCCAATACTTCGCGCAGCGGCTTATCCAGTTGGTTTTCCATGTGAGTTGGCATAGCGAATAGTTTTTGGTGTTTTTGAATGGTCGCTATGAGGGCCTGATCGATACGACAGCCATGGAGTTAACCGATGCCTCCGGTTTGGTGGATTGGCTGAGGCAGGATGCGGCTCGTCGATTTGGCCGCAAGTCAGCTGTTTTCGAAAAAACTCGTTTCTTAGACTTTTTGCGGCGGTATGGTCTCGGCTTCGGCGGCGACTTCAGAGACCGCCTTTTTTTGGTCAGCCAGTGACAAAAGCTTACTGGGTCGATGGTCGCGTGTTCGTGATCGGTTTTGAAAACGCGATAGCGATGGCCGGCTATTTGACTGATGATTTTGAAATAATCCAAATCGAGGTCGTGGTTAAATTCGATGACTCGAGAGCCGGGTTTCATCCAAATGATGTTTGCTAAAGCCGCTCCATGTTGAGCGATGACCGCGTGCTCCTGGGCAAAACAACGAACCTGCTCTTTGAAATCCAGCTTCTCTGGTCGGATATTCACGAGTTCGAATGAGCCGTCTAAGGATTTCTGTAGCAGATCGAAGAGCTCGCTGTGATTGGGGATGATCGACGATCTGCACCGCTGCCTTTTATTTTGGCGGATTCAAGAAAGTAGTGGTCCGAAGGCAGGCGTTAGACGAGCAGCACAACTTTGCCGCGGTGGTTGGATGGTTTGATTTCGAGAGTATTGAAAATGGCTTTCTTGAACCTGATTATTTCTCTTTTGGAGAGACGAACGCCATGGGGATTCATGCCGAATAAAGACGCTTTGGTCGCGACTTTAATTGCTTCGCGATGAGCGACAATCTTCATGCCTTCAGGGAGCACTTGCTCCAGATGAGGGGTAAGCACACCGAATTCTTCTATCATGAATTCGACGTGGCTTGGAGCGTTTTTTTCAGCCGATAAAGAGGTAACAAGAGATCAAAAATAAAATGGTAGTAGTGCTCAATGCTCCCGGTCGCTCCTCTCGCTACCAGGAGGACCTGCTTATTACCGGATGCGGCTAGGAGCTTGTCGGACTTAACCCCTCGAAGCGATCTATAGGCTCAAGGATGACTTCAAAGTTCGCCGCGAAGTGATTGGATTGAGACTGAGGCACCTTCGAGGCCGTCTTATTGAGATTCGTTTCTAAGTCCGAC
>Ga0209390_10001121_pt1 | contig 52892 bp, 49 predicted proteins | sample BON01_FD_187212 | JGI IMG/M metagenome (GOLD analysis project Ga0209390, IMG submission 187212) | Freshwater microbial communities from Lake Bonney liftoff mats and glacier meltwater in Antarctica - BON-01 (SPAdes) (version 2) | ecosystem: Environmental > Aquatic > Freshwater > Ice > Glacier...
GGCACGTTATTTGCCAAATATGAGATCGCCGCGCAGGCCAGCTTGCCAATCACGAAGGATATCTTCGCGCATGTATTCCCGCGCGAGCGCGGCACGCGATTGGCACTTGTGGAGATTGCGCAACTGGCGGACAGGTCGCGTGATGCCATGGCGCATCTGGAACGGCTAATGGAACTGGACCCGACAGACCCCGTGGTGTTGGTGTCTTTTGCTGAACTGGCACTCGACACCCCTGATGACCGCGCATTGATGGACCGGGTGGTGCACGCCACGGTGAATGTCGAAAACGAGACCCCGGTCGACACCGCTATCCTGCTTTACCGCGCCCGAGCGCTGGCTGCGCTGAGCATGCCGGATGCGGCGATTGATGTGTTCACGCTCGCAAATCGCCGCAGCAAGGATCGGCCGGACGGGCTTTTGCATCAGATCCGCTATGATCGCGCGGTGCTCTATGAACAGGTAGGCCGCAAGGCACAGGCAAGGCGCGAGTTTGAACGTCTATATGCCGCTGACCCGAACTATGAGGATGTGGCAGAGCGGCTGAACTTATGACAGCCGGTTCCAACGGAATGATTGCGTAATATGGCTTTCACAGACTTTGGCAAAATACCGCATCAGGCGCGATAAACAGCCACGTGTATGAGATATTGAGGAAGGACGAGAAGACATGGCAAGGTTTAATCCACATCACGACAACAGCAAACTTTACCCCGCGATGCGTGAATTCGCGACGGATTGCTTGTTGCGCGATGGGTCGGTGTTGCAGCCGGGTCAAACGCTCTGGACGCCCGAGAACCTGGACGAACTTGATCGATCATTCGTCCAGAACCCCGATGAAGGGGAAGGCACATATTATGTCAAACTGGGGCAACAAGTGGCGCGGGGATCGCCTGACAGTCGAAAGCTCATGGCTGAGCTGCATTGGCTGCTATTTGCGTTTCCAAGTGATATTACCCCGTCAACGAAGGAAGATCGGGTCCGTGAAATCTGGTCCTGGTCGGGTGAGGATTTGCCCGATGCCGTGCCTTTCCTGGATCATGGCATTCTCGAAGGTCTTGGTCACACCGGGCAAGCCTACAACAACCACCGGTGGCGCGAGCTGAGCTTTGTGATCGGCGCGCTTCAGCGCTGGAAAAAAATGTCAACGGAGCAAAGGGAAGACGCCCTTACGCAGTCTGACCGGTTCACGGCATTTCTGGACGATGCGCCGGGCGTTGCAGGTCGGCAATTACGCCATATCCTGCCTCACCTCCTGTTTCCTGACGAGTTCGAGCGCATTTCCAGCCCACGCCATAAGCGTGAAATCCTCGAAGGCTTCGGCGTCGCGACCCGTCGCGAGGTCAACAAGATGGCCACTGCTTCACTTGACGCGGCGATTTTCAATTTGCGCAAGAAGCTGGTGAATGAGCATGGTCGGCCCATCGATTTCTATGAGCCGGATATTGAGAGCAATTGGCGAAATCGGGGCGCAACCTATTTAATCAGCTGGAACCCGATGCGTTGGGAATGGCCGTCTTTCGCCAAAGATCGGGAGGTCACGATCGCGGGCAGGACTGTCACGCATCGCTGGCGAACCAGTTCCAAGAAACCGAAGGTCGATGATCGTGTTTATCTGCTTCGCACGGGGCAGGAACCGCGCGGGGTCATCGCACGCGGGCGAGTGGCCAAGGCCGTCTATCCCGACGCACATTGGGACGAGGCAAAGGCGCACAACGGAGAGACAACTGATTTCATCGATGTCGAATTCGAGGATATCCGTGATTCTGCGATGGATGCATTCGTGCCTGTGGAGCTCTTAGCCAGCAAGATTACCGGGCAGGACTGGAGCCCGCAATCGTCGGGTATTGTCATCAAACCAGCCGGGGTCCGTGCTTTGGATCGCCTGTGGGAAGCGGCAGAGCCCGCGCAGGCAGAGGTCGACACGATAGCGAAAGGAGCCAGTGCTATGGCGCAAAACTTGATCCTTTATGGTCCACCCGGGACAGGAAAGACCTACAGTTCTGCGGCAGAAGCTGTCCGTCTGTGCGGCGAACTGGTGCCAACCGATCGCGAAGCGTTGATGGAAGTCTATCAGCGGCTTTTAGCGGAGGGGAGGATCGAATTCGTGACGTTTCACCAATCGATGGCCTATGAGGACTTTGTCGAAGGGCGGCAGCCCATGACTGGAACCGACGATGGGGAAGAGGTTTCTTCGGCTGGGTTTCGACTCGAAACCGTGCCAGGCACATTCCGGCGCATCGCCAAGCGTGCCGACACTAGCCGAGGACGCGCAACCGCCGCAGACAGCGTTCAGATTGCCGGACGACAAGTGTTCAAGATGTCGATCGGCGAGGCCAACAACCCTGAAGACGCCCATCTTTTCGAAGACGCGATCAGGGGCGGATACACGATCCTTGGCTTTGAGGATATCGATTGGAGCGACAAGAGCTTTGAGACGCGGGAGATGTTCATCCAGGCTTGCAAGGCGAAAGGCGCTCATAACGCGAATGTCGATGCCCGATCTGGCGTGGTTCAGATGCCATTCATCTTCCGCAACTGGGTGCACAAAGGCGATATTGTCGTCGTTTCAAAGGGGAATGGTCTTTTTCGAGCAATTGGAGAGTTCACGGGGGACTATGAATTCCAGCCAAGACCAGAGGGCGACTATGGACATCGACGGGCTGTTCGATGGCTCTGGGTGGATCGGGAGGGGGTGCAAGTCGAAGAGATCTACTCACGCCGCTTTGCGCAAAAATCAATCTACATGCTTTACGACCGCGAGCTGAACGTGCCTGCGCTCGAACGTTACATGAATAGCCAGAGGGCTGAAGGACAAACAGACCCGGAACCCTTCGTCCTGATCATCGACGAGATCAACCGCGCCAATATCTCGAAGGTCTTCGGGGAGCTGATCACTTTGTTGGAGCCAGACAAACGGCTCGGCCAGCCAAATCAAATCAAGGTCCGCCTGCCCTATTCGGGGGATGAATTCGGGGTTCCATCGAACCTGCATATCCTCGGCACAATGAACACGGCAGACCGCTCGATCGCGCTTCTGGACACGGCGCTGCGGCGGCGCTTCACGTTCCGCGAACTGATGCCTGATCCGTCCGTTCTGGATGACGCCGCGGAGCGCACGGGAATCAACCTACCCCTGCTGCTGGTCACGATCAATGATCGCATCGAATACCTTTATGATCGCGAGCACCAGATCGGGCACGCCTATTTCACCGGCTGCGCAACACGCGCCGATGTCGACGAGGTGATGCGTCACAAGGTGATCCCACTTCTGGCCGAGTATTTCTTCGAGGATTGGGCCAAGATCGCCGCTGTGCTGGGTGATCTCGAAACGCATGACCGCGACATCAGCGGCGGCTTCCTCAAGCGCACCGCGCTCAAGGCGCCACCGGGACTAGACAATGGAGAGGCCCTTCCCTGGTTTCGCTGGTCGGTGCGCACCGTCGATGAGGGCTTCGACTATACGCGGGTCCTTGCCCCATGATCCGCCGCACGCTGCGCGAATGGCAACGTATAGGCTATGGCGATGATGATACATCGATCCCGGAGGCTCATGCAGACCGGATTGCCGCCATTGCACAGCAGTCCGCCTTTGCGGGGCGCGGTGGAGACGGTGTGCTGGAGCATGGCCGCAAGAGCTTGCGCGCGCGGGGCGTGGTTGGTGTTATCGCAGCGCCGGGATGCCAACTCGAGATACTGCCGAAGATCGAAGGGGTGGATGAACGCGAACCCCAAGAAGCCGACCTGCGCCGACGGCTGGTCCATATGCTGGGCGTCGTCCATGACCTGCCCATCGATGCGGGGTCTACGGCGCAGCTTGGCTGGCAGCGGGACACCGTGCTGGAATTGCTGATCCGCCTGTTCTGCAGACGGCTTGCGGATGCTGTGCGCCAGGGGATGCCCCGGCACTATTTGGAGCACGAAGACGACCTGCCTGCCTTACGCGGTCGGCTGGATGTCACACGGCAATTCTCGCGACACGCCGTTGCCCCCCAGAGGCTTGCTTGCCGTTTCGATGACCTCTCCCCTGACATCACCCTGAATCGGGTGATGCTCGCGGCCATCACACGCTTGCAGCGTCTGGCGCAGGCACCCGACAATCAGCGGATGCTGCGCGAGCTTAGCTTCGCCTATGCCGATGTCACCGATGTGGCAGTCAAGGCATTGCGGTGGGACCTCATCACCCTCGATCGCACAAACCAACGTTGGCGCGATCTACTGGCCTTCGCGCAGCTGTTCCTGTCGGACCGGCATCAGCAGACTAGCGCGGGATCAATCGATGGCCACGCCCTGCTTTTCGAGATGAACACCTTGTTCGAGAACTATGTCGCCCGTCTTCTGCCCCGCGCCTTGGCCGTCAGCGGTCTGCGGGTCGTGGCGCAAGGTGGTCATCGCAACTGCTTGTTCGAAGACGAGGTAGGTCGATTTCGGACGAAACCTGACTTGATCATCCGGCAGGGTGAGCGGGTTGTGATGGTCATCGACACGAAATGGAAGCGGATGACGCCGCAGATCGACGATCCGAAACAGGGAGTCAGCCAAGGGGATGTCTATCAGCTCATGGCCTATAGCCAGCTTTATGACTGCCCGAATGTCATGCTGCTCTATCCGCACCATGGCGAGCTGCCGCCCGATCCGATCTGCATGCGCTATGCGATCGGCGCGAAAGGCGCAGAGGCGATCCTCTCTGTGGCGACATTGAATGTCACCGGCGCGTCGCAACAGCATGTGCTCGATTTGAAGAGGTTGATCGACCAATCTTTGTCCATCCCGACCGGGATATATCCTGTCTTGGCGGCAAAGTCGTGACAATATAGCCCTGTCATTCAGTTGGAGACCTGCATTGCGCTTGCGACGCCCCCCACAAGCCACAATCGATCAAGTGCATATTTCGCGTGATGGTGAATATGCGATCATCGAACATGCTGATACTGCTTATGGCACAACACGTTTGCTCTTGGGGCCTATCTTGCAAAACATGAACGACGCTGAGGTCCTTGAGGTTTTCAATGAGATAATCGCCGCGCAAGACGCAAGTGTCGCGGACCCAGCCAATCGGCCAGTGGAGATCCCAAAAGGGCGGCCGCAGATTGAATGGCTCGAGGATCTTCAGCAGTGGTCTGTAAGGGGACAAGTGCTGCGCTGCCATTTGTCCGATGACGAAGATGGCAACTTGGTCGTCTATGTCGACGATGAAGAATTGGACGCCGACGCCTTCTTGTCATTGATCAAACCTTTTGCAGGATGGGGTATGCGGTTCACATTCATGGACGATAGTCAGGTTTATAACGAGCCAAGTGTGATCATTCGGGAACCCGACAAGGACAGATAATGGCGCGTCATTGATATCTCGCCAGAGGGTGGCCACATGCCATGGAATAGGCAACTGGCTAAAGGCTGTTTTGCCACAAATACCTGTTTCCAGATTTCATTCCCCTGACTTTAAAATCACCACCCCAACCACCACCATCCCCGTCAGATGCCAGATGGCTGCCATCATGATCCCCATATTGAAGGCAAACTCATTGGCGCAGGACCGGGCAAAGAAATCGCCCTCAAGGAACATGCAGGACCCTTTGCAGAGCTGCACAACCGGACAGGCCATGCATTCGGGCCGGAAGGCAAAATGGGTGGCAGTATTCAGCGCAATTTCATCAAACGCCTCCACATGTCTGATTTTATGCGCGCCCTTGGCTCCCTTTTGCTTTTTCGGTGACACGTATTTCTGGTTCATTCCGCGAAAACGTCAGATGTCGGTTCTTTATGCCCAGCATTCGAGCGTGCTCTGGTTACCCCCGCCGCCGACATGCCCTCGCCTGATCGCGTATCACGGCATAATCTGCCAGCCATGCGACAATCACAGCTTCCTTTTGCAGCGCGATCACTTCCTCGGCCGCGCGTGCTCGATCCGCCCGACTGTACTCCACGACCGGCGGGCACATTCCCCGCCCGCTGCCTTCAGAACTGACCGTTGCGCAGCCGGACAACCAAATCATCGCGGCCCCGAGGACGGCGCATTGCTGCTTCCAGCATCTGACGTTGGATTTCATGGCTTCTCTCCGATGCTTGTAAACGTTCAGTCAACCGCCCCGCGCGTTCCCCGGCCCGGCGCAGGTTCAGCAGAAATAGGGTGAGGGTGGCGGCGGCAAGAAACAACCCCAGCGCTTTGCGCGCAGGGCCGCTGGCGAGGACGGCCGTGATCCAGCTGATCATCGCTGTCCTCGCTTCCAATCATCAAGCCGCGCATAGATCGTCACAGCAATGCCGATGAGCGCCGCGGCGATAAACACCCATCGCAGGGTGTCGAGGTAAGGCACCAGTGGCAGGATCGCGGCTTGGGTTTCTGCCAAGACATCTTGCGCGACTTCAACACCCGCCGCGCCGACGGTGGCGATCCCGGCTGCTCCACCGCCTCTCAGAGTGCGGCTGTCGGCTAGCACTTCGCGGGCAGGGGCTACCTCCGGCACGAAAGGCGTGGCGCGGACGGGGAAGGGTTCGCCCCAGCTGCGCGCTGGTCCGAGATCCACATGGATGAAGCCAGAGCGCGGGTAAAATCCAAACCCAAGGAAGCCGACCGCCCGTGCGGCGACTTCAAACGCAACCGGATCATGGTTCGACATGGCAATATCAAACGCCGTGCCTAGCATGTGCTTTGAAGCCTTCGCCCCCTCAACCGCCTTGTTGTGCGCGGGGCTGCGATACCCTGATCGGACAATCAGCGGTTTGCCCAGCCGATTGCGCAGGGACTGCAACTTGTCCAAGGCCTCGGTGTTGATCTTAATCGCCCCAGTGCCGCGACAGGCAATCTCGGCGGGCGAAAAGCTGGGCCAGCGCCAAACGCTTTCGGGCACGTCGCGGAAATGAGCGTAGGTGGTTGTCGGCATGGTGTTCCTCCAAATGGAAAAAGGCCCGCACCGCGCGCCAATGCCGTGCAGACTTTGCGGTCTGATGGGCAAGGCGCGCCAAGGGCGGGTTCAGGTGGGCGTGAATTGGGCGAGACGTGTGAAATTGGTGCTGCGCGTAGGTTAGGAGCTGCCACCGAAGATTTTCATCTTCAGCGCGATGCCCGCGAGCAGCGCCAAGATGATGCCGGTGGTGATGAGTTGGACCGCGCTCTGAACGGCCGTGCGGCGCACAAAGCGGATGGCATCGAGGAGGGCGCGCAGATCCCGGATATCGAGGGCGGCTTCCTTGCCGTCGAGCCCGACATCGGCCAGCGCGCGCTTTGCGCCTTCTTCGGCCGCCCGGGCCAACAATTCCTCAAATTCGACATCGGGCATGCGGACATGGTTCTGACCAGACCGGTGCGGACTCATGCTGAGACGATCCCGACTTCACCGGGCAAGGTGAAGCTGGTCCAAGCACTGCTGTCGGCGGGGTTCACGGCCCAAGTGGAATAGAGTGCCTTTGGTGCTAGGACCGGCACGGTCAGGGGTGGCGCGTCATAGTTCACGCCGCCCATGCGCAAGAACCCGGCAGTTGCATTGGGTCCGTCGGTGCCACCTTGGGCGATCTGCTTGAGATGCAGCCCCGCGATGGCCGAGACCGACGCCGGGCCAGTCGGGCCTGTGAGCGAAAACGACATGCGCTGCCCTGCGGCATTACTGGCAACCCGCGTGGCGATGTCGCTGTCTTTCAGCGCGTCGATGCTGCCGAGCATCTGGTTGAAACTCGCGATGGCGTTCGGGCTGCGGCGCACGAACCGCCGTCCGATGGTCGAGACCCCATCAAGCACGGCAATGTGGGCGTAATACCAGGTGCGCGTTGAGACGGAACTGTGAAGGGCCGTATTGGCAAAGAGCACATGCCGCGGCTTGCCCTTGCCGCCGGTATTGGCGGCCGTGGCCGCCGTCTGCAGCACGCCTTCGACATAGAGCTCAAGGGTGATCTGGGCTCCGACCGACAGGCGAACGTCGATCCATTGCGGCTGACCGTTCGGCGCGAGGTAACTCGAGCTGCCTTGCACGCTGGTGTCGCCTATGGCGATGGCGTGATAGCGGTTGGTCGACGTGAGCGGCTTGATCTGGGCGATCATCACGTTGGCCGCGTCATAAAACTCCAGAAAGCTCGCCTCGGACCGGGAGATGCTGTTGGCGTCCATGTTGGGCGGCACATAGCGAAACCCGAGCCAGAGATCCCCCAAGGGTGCCGCGACGCCGATGGAGAAGGGTGCTGAATAGGTACTCGAGCCGACATGCCGGATGGCGTTGACGTCGAGGGTGGCATCGAACCCTCCGGCTGTGGTGCTGAGAAGCCCCGAGATACCGGCGATGTCGGTGGGCTGGTGGCCCAAGTGCAGGATGTAACTCATGGTAATTCCATTTCGATATAGAGGGAGGTATGGGCGGCGGTCAGGGCTTTGCCGCCGCCGTAATCGAGAAACTGCGCGGCAGTGGCCGTGGTGAGCCGGGTGCCGCCGCCAAAAGCGAGCCAGGCGTCAAACTCACCAACGCTGAGATTCTTGTCCCAGCCGAATTCTATGAAGGCATTGGCCTCAAATATCGTGAGATCGGGGTCCTTAAAACCCAGCGCGCGCGCGACGGGCGGGACGGGATAGCTGAACTGCGAGGGTAGCGCGCGCAGGGTGCCGCCATCGCCCAAATTGCGACCCTGGATTTGCGGATAAAAGGCGGTGCTGCCGCCAGCGGTCCAAGTAGCAGCACCACTCACCGGATCACTGTGCCAGATGCCGTTCTTTCCGATCCAGAGGCGCGCATTCGCAGGATCCAGCACGAACATCAGCACATCGCCGGTGCCATGGGTTGGTAGACCGGTCACGCGCTGGGAGGACGCTGAGGTATTCGAGGACCAGAGTATCCGTCTTGATCAAGCCTCTTTAATCACCCAATTTCGGTTTGCTTTGATGAGGGCGTTGGCGAGTTCAATCAGCTTTCGCATGAGCGCAGTAAGGGCGACTTTTGGTGGCTTTCCAGCTTTAATCATGGCTTGATATTTTGCCTTGAGGTCAGGGTTGAATCTCATCGCGACCAAGGCTGGCATGTAGAGGGCGTCCCTCACTACTTTGCGACCACCCTGAATGAATGATTTCCCTCGCCATTGTCCAGATTGCCGTGTCATCGGCGCTACTCCAGTTAAACAAGCCACCTGCTTTCGGTCCATACTCCCGATTTCAGGCATCTCTATGAGAATGGTTGAAGCACAGACCGCACCAATGCCAGGAATTGAGCGGAGAATTTTCATTGAGTTCGCCAGCGTGTCATTGGAATTTATCAGACGGTCAATCTCAGCATTAATTTCAGCGATGTTCTTATCAACTTGAGCCAAGCGGGTTTTACTTTGACGGCAAGTGATGGGCAGGGTTTGGGTTTTCAGACGACTCATGATGCCCGTTCTATCCTTGATCAATCCCGATCTGAATGAGCGTAACTCCTTAAGGTCATGTTGTATTTTTGTGGCTGGCTCATCTGGTTGTAATGCAAAAGCATTCCCCATGGCGGCCAGCATTTTTGCATCAACGGCGTCGGTTTTTGCGCGTACACCTTGTGCTTGCGCAAATCGGCGCGCCTGCAAAGGGTTCACCTTTACCAATGGTAAATGCGCACCCAAGGCGCGCTCCAGCCCACCGTGGTAAGCGCCTGTTGCTTCATAAACAACGCGTGTTACCGTCGTCTGTGCGCAGAACTTGGAAAGCGCCTTAAATCCTGCAGGGCAATTGCTAAACGACATCATCTTCCCGTCGCTCAGCCGGTGAATGTCTAAAGTGGCTTTGGAAATATCTATACCAATGGTATCATCGGGCATCTTCGTCATATCCTATGCTTGTCCTAGAGGGCTTCGTGCCGCTCTGTATCCGTTCAGGCCTGTGGCGAAGGTGGTGGTTGATCTTACTCTGATACGGTCCTCAAAGACCAAGCTCTAAACGATCCAACCACCACCACAGACAAGCATTTCAAAATGCTTGTCTGTGGCTCTTGTTTCGCACAAAAGCTGGGACCTTCATAAGACAAGCGATAATTGTCATAGAAAGACGATGCAACACACACTAGGAGCCACGCCAATAATCCACCCCGCCGCCGATAACGGCAAAGCCATCAACGCCTTTCTCGCCACCAAACGCGAGATCGACGGAATGCTGGACCGCCTGAAAGCCTTCAGCGATGACCATTTCGACACAAACCCCGACAAGATCGACTGGGGCGATGTTGGCACCCTGAACCACTATTCCAGCCTTTTGCGTCAGATCACCGACAGTGCCTTTAGCGAGGGCGAACACGCCACATGATCATTCTATCCATCACAGGTCAGCCCGCCAAACCCAGGGACACTCGTTATTATTGAAGGACGACCGAGGGGCAGATCACACTGAAAATATTAATTAGCAAAAACATAGACTTGCATCACTCGACCCAACCGGCCTGGCAGGAACAGGCTTCTTCTTTGGTTGGAGGGATGTGGTTTGAACCTAGGACCTCTTGGTTATGAGCCTAAACCCCAGCAATTTAAATAGATTATACTTTTCAATAACTTACGCGATAAGCCTTTGATTTTGCGCAAATTCCATAGTTGCATTGGGGCACGTTCAGCGACATTCGGCAGCAAACTAGGTGCGAAACATGCATTCGTGGGTTGATGTGGCGTTGATGTAAGCTGTTCAAAAGAACCATGACATTAATCACTTTTCTAGCCGAAATCTGTCGTTCGCACCTTATCCAAAGCCTCTCGGCTGCTACCGAATTAACGAGCGCTTTGACGACGCCACGATAGCACAGCTTGCTCAATCTTGGATTGAGGTTCCGCGCCAGCCCATTTGTCCCAAAACTCCACAGTAGCACTATTTGGCTTATACTTCGGCTCGCCGATGCGCACCCGCGTAGGCAGTAAGCTGGCATCGCCAACCACCAACGCTTCGCCAACATCTAGCACAGGCAATAGATCGCCAAAACCTCCAAGACTGTCGGGCAAAAGCCGTCGAATAACTGCTTGATCATCACCGTTCGTCAAACGCATAGCGATGACATTATTGCACTGGCTGAGGACTGTGCGATTCACCTCTGACGGCCGCTGGCTGATCACTACGAGTCCCATGCCATACTTCCGGCCTTCCTTGGCGATCCGCTCAAAGATTCCGACAGAGATATCATCAACACCGTCCCGCCCGGCACGCTCGGGAATGTAGAGATGCGCTTCATCACAGAAGAGTGCCACCGGATGGCGAGCCTCAACAGGCGTCCACTGTGTGATATTGAAGATCAATCTCGCTATCAGACTCACCATCAGAGGAAGAATGTCTGACGGCACTTCTGAAAAGTCGATTATCTTTATGCCTCCATTCTTGTCTGACTGGATACCTCTGCTCCCTGTCAGCAAATGAGCAAGCTTGGGAAGCCACTCCATTGTCATGCATTCTGCGTGGGGCTGAAAAAGAAATCCAAGTCGGCGATCACGATGCTTCGCTTCAAAGCGCGCGATCAGCCGGCTAAGCTTTCCATTGAAATCACCCGCTTTGTCTGTTCCCGCTTTTGCGCCCTCAACCCTCTCTTTATCCAGAAAGGATAGGCGGTCTAGTATCGCATTCAAAGGAAAAGGCACCGGGCTATCAACAGTGAAGTTTGCCAGAACGTCCGCGTGCCCGCCATCTTCGAGATACTTTCGCTTAGCATCGGTGATGCTGTTCGCCATAACCATTGCTTGATTGGGCGCATTCTGATCAGAGCGATCAACAAAGAGGGAAACCATCGCTTCGTACCCAAGCAGCCAATACGGTAGATAGAGCACGCCATCGTCCAGGCCAACGTCGTTGCCAAGATCGCCCGGACCGGCCACCCGAAAATGCCGGAATTCCTCTCCATCGAGAGTTTTGTACTCTCCGTGGATGTCAAACAAAATGGCGTTCGCCTGCCCCAGAGCTGCGACCTGATCAAGCATCCTAGCTGTCGTATATGACTTCCCTGATCCTGTGCTTCCAACGACAATCGCATGACGCTGGAAAAGCTTGTTACCATTGAGGAAAGCCGTCGCGTTTTCATCGAGAGTGTATTTCCCCAGCTCAAGCTGCGGACCATCGCCTGTAACGTTTGAGATGACCTGCATGAAGTCCGTAAGGCGCTTACCCTCAAGAGCAAAGCAGTTGGCATCGATCTCAGGCACTGTTTCAAGTGTGCGCCTAAAGACGTTCTCTGCCAGTCCGATCTTGGCAATCAGCGTCCCAATCAATGATACCCGAACAAGGTTGTTCTCAGGAAGTTCAACGATATCTTCTGCTTCGGCGCCACTTTTATCAGGAAGCACGTCCAAAGCCTTCCGGGTAATCCGAGAGACAACGCCAACAAGGTGCTGCCCCGCTTTGCTACTTTGGATTGCCACGAGTCTGTTGACTTGAACGCGCTTCAGTCGTTCTAGCTCATCGACGCGGACAATCACAACCGCAGTATCCACGGCGATAATCTTGCCAAGCGCCTCAGCATCTTCATAGTCAAAAATTGGCATCCTGTACCTCACAAAACCATCTTGTTGAAATTTTCGAACGACCAGATATCCGCATTCGGAACGGTAGCCCCATCCGGATAATCTGGTGAGAACACGCGGGTTCCATCTCCATCCTTTTCTAGCGCCAAGTACGCTTGCCCTGCGTTCCTGGCGAGGAAACTTTTGGCTTCTTCTGTTAACGTGCGCGCCAAAATAACGATTGGCACATTGCGCTGTCTGCACCTTTCGACAATTTTGGGCTGTATATGGCGATCTCGAAAACCATAGCCGACACACAAAAAAGACGATGCCGCGCCGAGGGCTACATCTGCCCCCTGAATGGCCGAGCGGAAAGGCTCGTCATGGGTTCGCTCATACTTACTGACACCAGGCGTCACGATTAACGGGTCAAATGTCTCCGGAATCTCCACTGATATCGGAAGGGAAATGACATGCCCGTCTTTGTCCGCAAACCAGTCAAGCGAGCCATGTACTTTCCAAATCCTGACAGTCCTAGCTGCATGCGATCCTCGACGGATTGACACTACATCAGCGCCCTCTCGGCTACGTATTAGGCCGGGAACAAAGCCAGTTGCGTGTACGTAGCCTGCGATGTCTGCTGCATACTCTGCAACACGGTCGTAGTTAGGCGTAATTATGTTGACGACCATGTGCGTGCTTTTGAACATCCCAAGGATCAACTCAGCAAGATGAAACCGTTCTTCGCCTCGAGCAGCCCGGGCCATCACTGCAAGATCGTCAGTCGCTATTGCCCTCCACGTCAAACAAACAATCTTCTGTACCAACGAGAGCGGGGCGGCTGTTTTCAGCAACGTCTCTTCTAGGCCATCACCATTGACCAAGGCGGTTCTTATGAGCAACCACGCATCTGACTCTTCGCCTTCAGAAGCCACCACATGTTCAAGGAGATACGTGGCCAAGTCGCCCATACCGCGAATATTGTGAACAACAGAAGCGCCACTGCCAAGGATGACGGCCGGGTGCTGCTGAAAACAGGTTTGTGCAGCGAGTGCTACTTTTTCGAGTATTGGGCGGTTATCGCTCATAGCCTAGATGTCTCCCAAATAGCTCATATAAAGTTTGCGCTATCATTTTACGCCGATTGCGTTCAGAAAAATTTCTTTGACGGCATGCTGATATTCTCAATTCGCTTTGACCATATCTCGCACAGGCTGCAACCTATGATCTGTGACCTGAACATTTCTTGCAACATCAAGCGCGTTTGCTCATTTCAGCACACCCTGAGATAAATCAATACTGAACCTGCTTTACTGGGGCGAAGTCGCCATTTGGTTTCCTCCATTCCTGCGATCAAAATGCTATCTGAATAGGGCGGAACGCGTGGTTTCCTATACTGCCATGCTCCGCTCTTTCCCCCTTGGGTAGAAGGCTATGGGTCAGGTCACGAGCCCCCCCCCCCTCACGGCAACACCCCCACATCCCCGCGCTGATGTCCCTCGACCATTGCCCGCAGCTCGGGCGGCGCTACCACCTCGACGCTATCGCCCCACTGATAAAGATGCCACGCCATCTCAACCCACCCACTAGCTGTGAACGCAACGCGCAGCGCGCCATCCGGCTCTTCGGTGATCACCTGGTTGGGATGGAATTCAAATTCGCGCGCGGCGGCGGCCGCGCTGGGCGCAAAGCGCCAGACGACCAATTGGTATTCCGCATCCGAGTGGTAGGAGCCGAAGGACTGGGCGGCATAGGCGTCCAGATCGAACTCGGGGTCGCGGGCGAACGACTGCCCGGTGATCTTGGCGTTACTGATGCGATCCAGCCGGAAGCGTCGGAATTCCCGCCCGTTACCAAGATCGCGGGCGATCAGGTACTGCCGGATCCCCAAGAGCAGGCCATAGGGTTCAACCACACGGTCCAGCACGCCGTTATCCCGTGCACCCCGATATGCAATGTTCAGTGAGAACGGCGCTTTGATCGCCACCGCAATCGCGCCCAATATGACGGGTTCAACTTGCACCCGCGGTCCCGGACGGCAGGCGTAGCCCTGCGCTTCCAGCATCGCACCCGCATCCACTTCGGCCCGGCGCGCATGCGAAGACGGCATCGCTGCCAAAAGCCGATCCCGAAGCGAGATCAATGCCGAGACATCCCTGGTGGCACCTTCGCGCTGGGCGCGACGAATGCTCGTCTCCAAAGCCTCCAATTCATGGTCACGGATCCCCTGCATGCGCAGGAATTTCGTGTCATTCAGTTTCCACCAGCGCCGCCGATCCTGATCGGTCGAGAACTCAATACTCGGGAATGCCGCCTCCAGGCCACGGATCATGCGTTGGGCGGTGCGCAGGTTGACGCCAAATTCGGCACTCACCTCCACGAGGGAAACGCCCTTGTGGCGGGCAGCGGCCATCTCGGCCAATCGCATCAAGTCTAGGGTCTTCGCAAAGGCCATCGCGATTCTTTTTTCCTCCACGTCAGGTTCTTACGGGGAGTGTGGTGCAAGATCAGCCTTGGGGCGAGTCATTTATGATTCGACAACTTTTAGGTGCAGACACCGCCCCAAAAACAGTCACCACGCTTGGCGGATTATTCCGCCTGCCAAGCGCCAATTCAAGGCCAAATGAAAGATGGACTATACGATGAAACTTCCCCAGCGCGAATTTTACACCCTTCACGAAGTGGCCGCCCGTTGGGGGTGCGCCTTGGCCGACATCTCTGGCTGGTCGACCGCTGGCCAGCTGGACGTGATCACCGGTATTCCTCCTATCTTCTGCGATACCACAAGAGTTGCAGGCACAGTCATCATCTCCACCATGGATATCGTGCCGATGTTTCGCCGCTGTGGCACCGGCCCCAAAAACGCGCAGTTGCGTCGTCTGCGCACCGAAGAGGCTACCGACTGGCTGTTTGTCACCGATCCACCCGAGGGCGTCGATGTGTTCATCGCTGATCTGTTTTTGCGCAGTAAACAGGTCATGAAGTTTGAAGATAAGCATGATCTGCTGCGCCGGGTCAGTGGCGGCACCGGATCGGCATCGCCCTTTGATTGGGACGGCATGACCAAGGCCTTTCTGGTCCGCATTCATGTACGCGGCATCCCGGCTACCAAAGCCGAGATGATCGGCGACATTCAGGACTGGTTCGTAGCACATTCGAATGGCGACGATATCCCAAGCGAACGCTCCATCCGGCGTCATGTCGATGATCTTTGGAAGATGTTGAGCGAACTTCAACAGGACGAGAACGTCTGATCCTGCACGGTGGTCAGGCCTGCTTGCGATCACTGTCCGCATCGTGGACCAGTGTCGGGCGAGGCCGGAAGATATGCGCCACCGCGTCAACACCCGCCCGTAGCGGGGAATCCATCAGATGTGCATAACGCTGGGTCGTCTGCATTTGCGTATGACCCAGCAGCTTGCCAATCATTTCCAACGACGCGCCACCGCTGACCAGCAACGACGCGAAAGTATGGCGCAGATCGTGAATGCGCACATCCGGCAAATCCGCGATCTTCTGAACCTGCCGCCAGAAATGGCGGATTTCCTTGACCGGCTGGCCGGGCACATCGCCGGGAAACAGCCATGCCACGCCGCTCGGGACCAGCAGCTGGCGTTGGCGCACAATCGCCGCCACATCGCCAGAGACAGGAACCCTGTGGATCTTGCGCTGCTTGGTGGTGGCGGCAGGCTTTGACCAGACACCGAGGTCCAGATTGAATTGTTCAAACCGCGATTGCCGCACTTCGCCCAATCGCGCGCCGGTCAACATGCAAAGCCGGATGATCCCGGCGGCGCGCTGGTCCGCAGCACCGTCCAGCGCCGAGGCCAGACGGACGATTTCTGCCGGGCTCAGGAACCGCTCGCGCTCGGTCTCAATGCGGCGGTGGAACCCAGAGGCCGGATTGTCTTCGCGCCAGCCCCATTCCATGGCCAGCGTGAACATCTTGCGCAACACTTCGCCCACGCGGTTGGCGCGCACCGGGGTGGGCTTGGGGCCCTGCAATTTGCGCGCGCGGTTGTTGGGTTTGACCTTTGACGGGCGCGCCCTGCCCTCGGCGATCTTCGCCAGCAGCTTTGCCACATCATTCTTGGTGATGTCCGTCACCAGCTTGTTGCCCCACTGCGGCACGACCAGCTTGGCCAGCATCGCCTTTTGATCCGCCCCGTTCGCAGGGGCGAGCTTGACGACATGCTCGCTGGTATAGCGCTCGATCATGTCGCTGATACGCGGCGCGGTGCGCAGCTCGCCTTTTCCGGCCAGTGGATCGCCGCCTTCGTCGATCTCGCGGCGCAGTTGCCTCGCGCGGTCTCGTGCCGCCGTCACGGTCCATTCCGGCCAGCGCCCAATGGTCATCCGACGCTGGCGACCAGCATATCGGTAATCCAGCGTGAAGGCCCTGCCGCCCGAGCGGTAGATGCACACGGCAAAGCCCCGCACCTCGACATCGAAAATCTGATAGTCCCGCCCTTTCACAGGCAAGGGTTCACGAACCGCTTTGTCGTTCAATCTCATGCGCTTGGGCATATCATCCTCCTGTTGCAGCCCCTGTCATGACGCGTAGATTCGTGGCTCTATCAAGGTAATCATGAACCGCCGCGCGGCGGGGAGGCACTGACCGGCGCTGAGTGGCAATGGCTGGCAATGGATTTGCACCCCTGTGCCGCGCGTGTTTTGCGGGTTTCGGGCAAAAAGGGGCTGCGCACAGGTTTTGCGCATGTGAGAACGAAGCGCGCGATGACCACGCCCTGCCGCGCAAAGTCGGCCAAAGCCGCGCCACCGCGAAAAACTCAATGAGATCAACAACCGGCATAGGGGTTTAAATCCACTGCCGGTCAGTGCCACCCCGCCGCTCCTGTCATATAGCCAAAACTCCTTGTTTTATGGGGTAGCACGCGCGCGCCATCGGCACCCGCATAGGTCATCGGCCCAAACAGGCGGCGCGTCGCTCGCGCCGCACCGCGGCATGGTTTTGGCTGAAATCGCAAAAACCCAATAAAACAAGGGGCGGCACGCGGGTGCAAATCCACTGCCATTCAGTGCCGGTCAGTGCCTTCCCGCCGCACGTGCCGATCTGCGTCTTCTCAAACCTGACAAACGCCCCTTTCGGGCAACAATAGGGAGAAGACCCATGAAACAAACACATCAACGTCCCGCGAAACCTCCGATGCCGTTAATGGCGGGATGGATCAGCCGCCTTGATCTGGCCCTCGAGCTCGGACTTTCTGTTGCCACGCTTCGGCGCTGGGATGATCGGCGCATCGGCCCAGCCTGCGTGCGAGCAGGGCGCACAACCTTTTACCGCCGTGCCGTGGTGATGGACTGGCTGGAAAAACAGGAAGGCACAAAACGCGTGCGCGCCGGTGGACGTCGATGACCGCGCCTTTGTCCCATCCCCTGGTCCCTGCCCCGACAACCGGCGACTGGATGACCGACCGCCTGACCGAGGCGCGCGGCGTCTTGGCCGATGCCACGCAGCATCCAGACTCGCTGGTCATCCTCGCGGCCCGTGTGATCGTCGGACAAACCGGCGATGCGAGTGAATGCGCCGATGCCGTTGATCTGCTGCGCTTGCTGGACCGACGGCCACTGCACGCCATCGCCGCTGCCGCCTTCGCGAAAGGAGGTGATGCATGAACCGCCGCAGCACACCCGAGGCGGACGCCCAGCGCGCCATCGTGCAAGCCCTGCGCTTCGCACTGCCCCGCGACGCCATTGTCCATCACTGCGTCAACGAAGTGACCGAAGCCGGGCCGCGCGGTGCCAAACGTCAGTCGATCCTAGTCGGCATGGGCGTCCATTCCGGCTTCGCCGACCTGATCGTGATTTCCGGCGGCCGCGTGCTGTTCCTCGAGGTCAAAAGCGAAACGGGGCGGTTGCGCAAATCGCAGGAGGTGTTTCGCGACACGGTCTGCGCCCAAGGGTTCGGTTGGGCGCTTGTGCGCTCGGTCGACGATGCGCTGGGCGCGCTGGCCGATCATGGCTTCACCAGCCGCGTCTGCCCAGCGCGGAGGTCCGCGCCATGAGCCACAAAGCGACCGTCTGGGCCATCCAGCAACGCGGGTTGAAGCCTGCCACCAAGATCGTGCTTTGGTTTCTGTGCGACCGGCACAATCCGGATTTCGGCTGCTTTCCGACGCAGGCGCGGCTCGCCGACGATGCGGAAATGTCGATCTCGGCGCTGAACGAACACCTTGCCAAGTTGGAAGAGCTGCGGCTGATCCACCGCGTCCGGGTCCATGATCCGCGCACCCATAAACGCCAGGCGACACGCTATATCCTGGGGTTCGAAGATGGCTTTCCACAAGAGCCAACTCCGGAAACCGGACACGGCTTTTGCGGAACGGAGGAAGAACACCACGCCGACCCAACTCCGGATTCCGGAGATAGGGCCATCTCCGGATTTTCGGCAAAGCCATCTCCGGATTTTGCCCAAAGCCATCTCCGGAATCCGGAGACTAACCTTGTAAGAGAACCCTTAAGTAAACCTTTAAAGGAGGAGGAGGACGCGCAAGCGCGCGATGCCGATTTTGATCGGTTCTTCGCAGAGTTGCTCTCGGCGCTGGGCTTTGCCGCCAATGCCACCCTGCCTGCTTGGTGGCAAGGCTGGCCAGCCAGAACGCATGTTCGCCGCTGGATCGATGACCTCGGCTTGTCACAGAAGCGGATCATCGAGACAGCCACCGAGACCAGAACCGATCATCCCAATCCGCCCGATGGGCCCAAAGCCCTCGACCGGTTCATGGAACGGACAGCCCAGCGCGATGCGCAGGCGGCCATCGCGAACGCAAAGGGCCAGAAGGCCAAGCGGCAGCGCAAGCGCGTGGATCCTCCCCGGCTCAGCGACGACGAGAAGGCGGCGTTCTATGCCAAGATGGTCAATGCCAATGGCTTCCTGCCGGTCAGCGCAATCAACAACAGCATCCGCGACCTGATGCTGGTGCGCGGTCTGGTCACACCCGAACGCCTCCGGATGCGAGGGGTGCGGTGAATGGCATGGTGTCACGTCCCCGGCACGGATTGTCGCTCTGCGCAGGCGGCGGAGGCCTTGATCTGGGCCTCATGCTCGCTGAGCCCGGCTTCCACACCCGCGCCTTTGTCGAATGGGAAGACTGGCCCCGTACCGTCCTCATCGCCGCCCAGCGCACTGGGTACTTCGCCCCTGCGCCAATCTGGGATGACCTGCGATCCTTCAATGCCCGACCCTTTCGCGGTGCATTCGACACTGTGCTGGCCGGGTATCCCTGCCAGCCCTTCAGCGCAGCCGGAAAGCGCGGCGGTGCCAACGATCCACGTCACCTTTGGCCCGAGGTCGCCCGCGTCATCGGCGAATGCGCCCCCGAGTGGGTGTTACTCGAAAATGTCTCGGGTCACGTCAGCTTCGGCCTTGAGACCGTCCTGCGAGAGCTTTGGAGCATGGGCTACACGCCTGCGGCGGGTCTGTTCAGCGCGGCAGAAGTCGGCGCGCCGCATCAGCGGCTCCGGATCTTCATCCTGGCCCACACCGATGAGCCTGCATCCGGGCACCGACCGCTACAACCCAGCGGGGAACAGCGACTTCACCCGCAAGGCCGAGGCTTTGGCGCTGGGCATCACCAACTGGTCGACGCCCAAGGCGACGGATGGCGCGAAGGGCGGGCCGGGTCAGAGCTATGGCTCGGGCGGCATGCCTCCCCTGCCAGCGCAGGCGGCGCAATGGCAAACGCCAGTGGCCGACGACCAGATGGACCGGCTGCGCGGCAAGATCAACAGCCGGGGCGAGCCGAAGTTGTCGGCGCAGGCGATCCAGTGGCCGACACCGGCCGCGCAGAACTGGAAGGGCAGCAGCGCGGCCAGCATCACCCGCGCCGATGGCAAGAGCCGGATGGATATCCTGCACTACCGGGCGGAGCAGGGCTTCACCCACCCGGACCCGGCGATCACGGCGCATGGGCTGCGGTCCTCGCCGCACGCCCCGATCTCGCGCCCGCTCTGGGCTTCAATGATTGCCTCGCATGGGCGGGTCGTCTCGCGGCGAATCCTGAAGGCCCGGGCACGGCGGCGGCTGAACCCGCTCTTCGTCGGATGGCTGATGGGCTGGCCCATCGGTCACGCGCTCTGCGCCTGCTCGGCAACGGAGTTCACCCACTGGCAGCAGCACATGCGTGGCGCACTCTCGCGGCTGCCCATGGCCTCGGGCCCGTGGATCTGGCGGCCGACTGAGGGGACGGAAAGCCAGGGGCAGATGAACCTGTTTGAAGGATTGCTACCATGAGCATGCAGGGACGGATCAGCCGCACCGGTGGTGCAAAGGTGAAACGCGCGCTGGGCGTGCAGGCGCTGCTGGAATGGGCGTTTCGGGTGGAACAAGCGCAGCTGGAACTGCCGCCACCAAAGGATGTATCCGAGGAAGGCTACGGGTTTGGCCTCGAATATATTCTGCTCCAGCGCGCTGCGCTGGGCTGCAAGGTCGACGGTGGTCAGCACAAGATGGGCAGTTACACCCACGCCGACGCCGAAGTGATCGCCGCCACCGTCGCGGGGCTGCCTGACAGCCTCGGCGGCATCCGCATGGCGATCAGCGTGGCCGAAATGGCGCGCGCGGGGATAACGCCCGACTGGATGCCCGGCGTGGTGCCGCGCTGCGTGCCGATGGAGACCAAGCAGAACCAGCATGGCGAACGCTCTGCCACCATCGTGGTGGGCTTTGAGCGCATACGGGTTCAAGGCCCGACTGCACGCGGCACTTGGAAAACCATAGAGATCCTCGCCTGCCCGGTGACCTGGCGACCGCATCCGGAACAGATCGCATCCGCCCGGCGCGGGTATGAGGATTGGTGGCAGGCGCTGGATTGGGTGAGGGATGGGTTGGTGGCGGGTGGCATGCTGCGCGAGATGGAGGTGACCGAGGGGATGCCAAAGCAATCCCCTTGGTTGAAAGGATTTAGATATGGGCCATGAGGTCGTCAACCTTGGTGGCCGTGACATATCTGGCTGGGTTGGGGCTTTCACCGATGGCGACAAAATGTTCTTTTCCGCAAGCAATCTTGCCCGCTTCCACGTCGCGCAGGTCGTCCGCAAAAAGGCTGCCTTTTGTCTCGACAACAAAATACAGGCGCTCCTCGCCCGATGCTTCAACCAATACTGCCCAATCCGGGTTGTAGGTTCCCAATGGTGTCGGCACTTTGAACCACGAAGGCAACTTGGCGTAGATCTTGACGGCCTCGTTTTTCTCGAGCTGCTCTGCAAAAGTTCGCTCCACGCCACCAGAATCGTAGATCACATGCTCGAACACTGATTTCGTCGCATTCTGAAGCATGTTTTTCAGATACCCCATCAGCTCTTCCTGCTCGAACAGCTCTTGGGCATAGTATTCACCTTCACCAATCTTCTGGTACTTGATCCCGTCAACCAGCGCCAAGCGCTTTGTCCGATTGATGGTTTCGGCCGCAATCTCGATAAATGCCTGAGGGTTGCGCTTGAAATCATTTAACCGCCCGCTGGCGGTTAGGATGTCGACGAGGCTTTTCCGCGTCAGCTGCGTCCGATCCTGCAATTCCGTCAGAATATCTGGCAGCGCGATATCACCCTCTTCAATCGAGACGACCGTGCCGCTATTTTTGTCACGTTCTTTTGCCTCCACGCCACCTTGCCCGATCAAAAGGTCAGCCTTTCTGATCCGCATCCGTGCTTTGGAAACGGGTGGTCCATCTCCGATTGCTTTGGCACAGTCAGCAACCAACTTGTCGTTGTCGAAATGGACGCGATAAGTGGTCTTGTGCTTGATGCGGTTCCACAGCGCCTGAAACTCTGGGCTCTCCAAAACCGCTTGGCGAGTTTTCACCACCACCCGGTCGTCGGCATTCTTGATGTCCAGCTTGCCCGCAACCTTCTTCAGCAGATCGCGCACCGCCCCTAGATGCGGCCGCAAGGCTTCTGGCAGGTCGAGCTTTCCATCCTTCAGCGCTTTACGCAAGGTATCCTGTACTTTGCCCTTTGCGTCGACAAAACCCTGAGCTTTCAGGTGGTCAAAGATCGCTGCGGAGTCGTCAAAACCCAACATACCAGTCGAGCCATCTGCCTTCGTCACCGGAATTGCCGCAAACTGGTGCTTCTCGACGATGCCGAACTTGATGCCGGTATCCTTCTCGATTTCCCTTTGCAGGTTCTCGGCGAACTCTTCGTAGCTCTCCGTCGCGATGACGGTCAGCGTGTTGATTTCAAAACCACGTAGCCTTTCGCCCTGCTGGTTCACACAAAGCCGCAGTCCACGCCCGATGGTCTGCCGTCGCTCCCGTTCGGTGCCCATTTCACGCAATGCACAGATCTGGAAAACGTTGGGGTTATCCCAGCCTTCTTTCAGCGCCGAGTGTGAGAAGATGAATTTCAACTTGGTGCCGAACCCCAGAAGCTTCTCTTTGTCCTTCATAATCAGGTTGTAAGCCCGCTCGGCGCTGTCACGGTTGACCTGGTTGTTTTCGGCCGTGTCAGTCCAGCGCTTGTTCTTGTCGATGGAGAAATAGCCATCATGCACATCCTGCGCCTCCGAGGTCATATCGACCTCGGCGAACAAGCTGACAAAACCCGGCAGCTTCGATGCGCGCCGATATTCCTCTTCGAACATCAGGGCATACTTGCCCTTCACCGGGTTCCCGGCCTCATCGTAGGACCGGTAGTGTTCCACTGCGTCGATGAAGAACAAGCTGAGGACCTTCACCCCCAACGGAGCCAGGCGCTTTTCCTTTTCGAGATGCTCGTGGATCGTGCGGCGGATCATCAGCCGCTTTACCGCGCCCGGATCAACATCACCAACAGCCTGACCTACGGCCAGAAACTCCTCTGCCCCCGGCGTTTTCACCTCCAGCACGGAGTTTGCGCCACCCACCCGGATCTCGCCAATCCGGCAATCCTTATAGATTGCACGCCCGGTCACCTCTTCCAGATCGTCACCGTCCTGGACAGTGACCTCTTTGCGGCGCACTGCCTTGCCCTCGGCCATGTCCAGCTCGACCTTGGCCGTCACCGCGCTGCGGCTGTTGCTGGCCGATATGAACCGCACATAGGCCTTGTTGTGGCCGCCTTCGACTTCCAGCGAGGCGACCTCGATCTGCTTCACCAGCTTGCGCTCATAGGCGTCCACCGCGTCCAGCCGGTAAACCATGTGGTGCTTGTTCGCATGGGTCGCGGAATAGCGCAGGGTGCACAGGGGATGCATTTCATCCAGCGCCTGCTTGCCACGCCCTTCCAGACCGCCATCGACGCTTTGCGGCTCGTCCACGATGATTACGGGGTGGGTCGCCCGGATCAAGTCGATAGGCCGCTCGCCCCCGGTCTTTTCGCTGTCCTTGTAGAGGTTGTTCACGTCCTTCTTGTTGATGGCACCTACCGTTACCACCATGATCTGGATCGTCGGGCTTGTTGCGAAATTCCGCACCTGACCCAGCTTGGCCGAGTCATAGAGGAAGTAGTCGTAGGGCTGGCCGGAATAGAGGCTATTGAAATGCGCCTCGGTGATCTGCAGCGTTTTGTACACGCCCTCTTTGATCGCCACCGATGGGACCACGATCACGAACTTGGTGAAGCCATAGCGCTTGTTCAGCTCGAACACCGTGCGCAGGTAGACATATGTCTTGCCGGTGCCCGTCTCCATCTCCACCGTGAAATCGCCCGAGCTCAGACCGGCCGAGGGCGGCAGACCGTTGCGCAGCTGGATATCCTTCAGGTTGCCGATGATCTCGTCATCCAGCAGCGTCAGACGGTTGCCGATGCCAAGTTCGCTTTCCACCAGACCCAGCTCGCCCTGCACATCGCCGCCTGCCGCGCGGGTAACGGTGAATTCGGTTCGGTTGGTCTCTTGGCCCCGGAACAGGTCGCAGACCGCCTCAATCGCAGCGTGCTGATAATCGAGGTCGGGTTCAAAATGAAGCTTCATGCTTGAGCTCCTGTGATTAGGCGCATTTCCTTATCATGTCGCGGACGATCAGGATCTTCGACTGCAGGCACCGCCTCAATCTGGGCAACATAGGCTTCGGGAAGCCCGTGTTCCTTTGCCCCAAACACGGCCAATGCCTTGTACCAGGTGTACGGCTTCAGTTTTGGGTCAATATTGGTTGCCTTGTATGCGGTAACGGTGGCCTCCGTGCCATTGTGAAGAACAACGACATCGACCTCTTCGTAGCCTTTTCGAAGCCCCTCAATGCGATCGAGTGCGGGCTTTTCCTCCGGTGAAATCTCGTAGAGTACCCCAAAAACGGATACCCCCTTTACGTCGCTCTTTATGATATCGGCTTTGGCCGACCCATCTTTGCTAGTCTTGTGCCAGCGCAGTTCGTAGCCGCGCAGTTCAGCTACGCCCAGTGACTTGGCAGAAGGGCAGCGCGTTTTGTCGGTGATGCGGGCGGTGGGCATGTTTGAGCCATAGGCGAAAGTGATGATGGGAGCGCTGGGCATTACAGACTCCGCATGTCGGTGATGCCCGCTTGGGTCAGGATGGCGGCCATGTTCAGTTTGGCGTCGTTGTCGGCGAAACCGGAATCCTTGAACACGACGCGGGTGTCGACGGCGGGGGCAAGGGCCTTGCGCCAGGCGGCGATGCCGGTGCCCAGTTCCTCGGCCACATCGCGGGTGATGCCGTCGGACAGGCAGGCGATCAGCGCGCCAGCGCCGATGGAGTGCACGGGCTTGCCCGCGATCTGTTGCGTTTCCATCGGCACGCAGAGGTCGAGACCCAGCTTCAGCAGCAGCTCTGTCAGAACATCAGCCTCGGTGCGGCCTAGGACTAAGTGTTCCGCATGGGCCAGCAGGGTGTTTTCGAGGTCAGCGGCGACAGGTTCCCATGCGCGGATGTTGGACGAAGCGAGTTTGTAAACGCGGAAGCCTGTGTCGCCTGAAAACAGCGGGTTGTCAGCTTTAACTTTTTTGCCCGCGCGGCGGAGACGTTCCTTCGTTAGTTCAGCAATGGTTCTGGCGCTACCAATGGCGTCACAGAACGCTACTGCTTCGCGTGAGTTTGTGTCAGCCGGATCGATTGGCTCTGGCAACTGAACAACAATAAATCGTTGGCGGCTGCTATTTTTTGCGTTTCTTGCCATTACTGAATGGCCTGTCGTCCCGCTGCCAGCAAAGAAATCCATGACGATGTCATCATCGCTTGTCACAATATCCTGCAAAAGCGTGACAAGGCTAACAGATTTGGGATTATTGAAACAATCCGCACCCATCAACGATTTAAGCTGTTTCGTAGCTTCTTGGTTATTACCGCCCTCTTTATCCCACCAAGTATCAGGCAACTTTCCTTGATACTCTGAGTAAAATTGCTTGTAATATGGAGCGCCGCTCTTGCTAAAAGAAACTCTGTTGTCTGCAAGCAATTCGTCGAACTTGGTGCGACTTACCGCCCAAGTCTTTGTAATTGGGCCAACGGGTGTGTCTATCGGAAAAGTCATTGTTGGACGCGCGCCCTCCAGTGTTCTTTCCAGCTTCTGACGCTTGTATGGCCCCCGTTCATCATTGTCTGCGTTCGAGTAACCATCGTCGTTTTCAAGCGCGAGGCGCTTCAGTTCGAAATTAGCAGACTTCGAAAAGAAGACGATGTGATCGTGCGCTACCACGAAGCCTCGCCCAGAAACCGCACCAGACACAGTCCTGCGATAAACTACATTTGCAAGAAAACATTCCGATCCAAATATGTCCGATAACATTTGACGCAAATTGACAACCTCGTTGTCATCAATGCTGACTGCGATCACGCCATCTTCTCGCAGCATGGTCCTTGCAAGCTTCAGACGTGGATACATCATATTCAGCCAATCAGTATGAAACCTACCCGACGTCTCAGTATTGGATGACGCCTTTCTGCCACCCTCAATCTGGCCTGTAAGTTCCATATAGTTCTTAATGCTATCTTTAAAATCGTCAGGATAAACGAAATCCTTTCCAGTATTATATGGCGGGTCGATATAGATCAGTTTGACCTTTCCAGCGTAGCTTTTCTGCAAAAGCTTCAGCACCTCCAGATTGTCGCCCTCGATCATCAGATTCTGCGTTGTATCCCAGTCCACGCTGTCCTGCGGACAAGGCAGGAGCGTGCCGGTCGACGGGGTCAGCGCTATCTGTCGCGCCCGCCGCTTGCCATGCCAGTTCAACCCGTATTTCTCTTCCCGATCATCCACCGCGCCGCCCAGCACTTGCTTCAGCACCTCAAAATCAATCCGGCCTTCGCTGAACGCCTCGGGGAACAGCGCCTGCAGCGCCGCCACATTGCTCGCCACGATATCGGCGCTTTGGGTTTCCGGGTCGTTCAGTTCAAGCTTTTTGAATTCGGGCATCGGGTATTCCTGTTCTCAAAGGTCAATATTTAGGTCCGCAAGGGCAGCCTGCAGGCGCTGGATCTGCAAATTCAGATCGACACGCCCCTTCATCTGTTTCTCACGCCCCGCTTTTGCACGCAGCAAGGCAATCTCGCGCATCAGCCGAATATGGGTTTCCAAGGCTTCACGCCGACGTTGAATTGCATTCTGATCGTCAGTCGCCAGATAAACGCCCGACAAACGCGCCGCCTGCAATGCTTCGACTCGCGCAAGCCAGCGATCGTAAAGCGTGTTCAGATTGTGGCGGGGTTGGCGCACCAACGCAAGGCTTGCCAGAAACGCCTGATCCACAGCGGTGCTGCCAACTGGCCCCGTCGACACCACTTGGTCGAGCACGATCCGCCCCGCCTCTCGTTCTGCCAATCGCTTGTGCGCGAGCGACAAAGCTACGCCCGCCTCATCCGTAGTAATCAGCAAGACGGGATAGGGAATGGCACGGTGGATCAATTCTATCAGCCGCGCCGTCTTGGCTTCAGGCCGGAACACGCAGCCCACCGCTGCAATCTCGAGGTACTCGCGCGTGTCATCCTTGAAACTAGGCACGCCGACGGTCGTAGGCTTGCAAGCAGCGAACCATTGCAGTTCGTCTATGCCTTCCAGAATGTTCCGTTTGTCTGCGGCCGTCGGTGCACCCTGTTCTGCCAACATTTTCTTGGGGACGCGCATGTCGACCAGCGCGCTGGGCGGCAGACCAAATGCGTCGACCAAGGACGATATGCTGGCGGGCTGCGTCACACAGCCCCCTCAACATCGGGAAGGATTACAAGGAAAGCCACGACCTCAAAGTCATTGATCCCGGCGAATTCACCTTTCATCGCATGGGTGCCCCCCGGTGAGAACAGACTTGCAACCGCTCGTTCCTGACTTTTACCAACGATGGACGACACGGCACGCGCAAGTAGTTTCTGGTAGGGCTGCATGTCGCGTCCCAAGCGGGTGGTCTTATCAAATCGCTGGCACGCTTCTGCATCCGGCAAGTCGCGGCCAATGCAGAGCTTCTTTAGTCGATCCAGAACCTGCTTGGCTTGCGTGTAGGGCAGAAGCACTTCTTCGTCATCGCTGACATGCACTACGAAATGCGGGCTAAGCGGATAGCCCGCTTCAGCTGCTTTGTCGGCACCATCGCCAACAGCCCGCAAACAGAAAATTACGCCTGGCCGGATGCCGCCATCGGGATTTCCACCTGTGTCGGGCGCGGTAGACGTAACAGCATAGGTCCCGAACGGAAGAGTATCGAGACGATCTTTGTTGTCGCGCAGGTATCCCGACAGGTCGATACGGAAATCGTTCAACGTCAGATCGGCAATGGAAACGCCGCTGGATAGGTCTTCGAGGTCGATCACAGTGTCCTGCAGCTGTTGCAACTGGGCGCGGCGATATTCCAGATCGTTCATCTGGTTGCCCGCCTGAAACTCAATCACGTTCTCCTCGCCAGTGGCCGAGACGTCGAGCAGAACCATACGGCCGCTGACGCGAGACTCGAGGTCAAGGTACTCATCCAGCTCCATATTGGGCCAGAAGTTGACTAATTGGATCTGCCCATTGGTGGAACCGATCCGATCAATCCGGCCGAACCTCTGGATGATACGTACCGGGTTCCAGTGAATATCGTAGTTGATCAAGAAATCGCAATCCTGCAGGTTCTGGCCCTCAGAAATGCAGTCGGTGGCGATCAGGAAGTCAATCTCACCCTCTTCGATCAGCTCTATCGGGCGTTCCTTAGAACGCGGCGAGAATGAACTTAGGATAGTGCCCATATCTGCGCGTAGTTTCGGAACTGTAGTCTTGTTGGCCCCGGTGCCACTGATGACAGCGGTATTGATGCCCAGAGAGGTCTTTGCCCAAGGTGCAAGTTCCCGGTAGAGATATTCAGCAGTATCGGCGAAGGCTGTGAACAAAAGGACCTTCCGATTGCCCTCATTGATTGGCGTTTCGATCTTTTGGGCGATGACCTGCTTCAGGGCGCCCAGCTTTGCATCGCGGTCAGCGGTGACCGCGCGTGCAGCAGACAGCAGCGTGGCCAACCGGTTGCGATCCTCGAGTAAGTCCTGCCTCCAGCGGACGCGGTCAACGTCTTGCAAGAGGACCTTGACCTTCCTGCCGACCAGAAGCGATTCAAATGCAGGATCATCCACGTCGAGGTCATCGATGCTGATTTCGCTGACGCTTTCGTCGTGGGCATCGATGTTTGCTAGCAGTGCCTCCACGTCGATCAACTGCCGCTTGATGGTAAGCGCGAAAGACGCCACCGAACTTTCCATGCGCTTCAGGATATTCACCCGCAGCAGGTGAATAAGGCTTTCTTCCCGGTCAACCTGGCGGAAGAAACTTTGCCCTCCCCTGATCTTGGTGCTGTATTTTTCGTCGTATGCCGCCTGCTTATGCGGCAACACATATCGAAGAGGAGTGTAGGAGCCGAGGGTCAATCTTCTGATCTCATTGTTAATTTCCCGAATAGGGCGAAACTCACCTAGTAGATCAACATCGGCCTTGATGTTCACTGGCCGAAGACGTTCTGGAAACTTCCCCGTCTCTGCGGTTCCATAATAACGCTGAACATGCTTACGCGACCGGGCGATCGTGAGGAGGTCGAGCAGTTTGAAATAGTCAAAGCCCAGCATATCCATGAGGCGCGCTGGGCGACGGTCAGTATCCGCAAGGTCCAACCATTTGTTAAATTGCGCCTGCGCCTTTCGGATCGTTGCCTCGATGCTGGCTATGCCGTGTTTGCTCAAGGCAAGATCGTCGCCCTCGGTCATGAAGGCGATCTGGTTTTTTAAATCGGCTAAACGGTTGTTCACCGGGGTGGCTGAGAGCATCAACACCTTGGTTTTCACACCGGATTTGATGACCCGCTTCATCAGGTGATCGTATCGGGTGTCCCGATCCTTGTGCGTCGCCTTGTTCCGGAAATTATGGGACTCATCAATCACAACAAGATCGTAGTTCCCCCAGTTTACGTGCGACAGATCGATGTCACCAGACAAGCCATCATCCCGAGACAAATCGGTGTGGTTCAGTACATCGTAGTTAAATCGGTCAGCCGCCAAGATATTTCGACGGTCATTCGCTTTATAGAGCGTCCAGTTATCTCGCAGCCGCTTTGGGCAAAGAACAAGCACTCTATCATTCCGCAACTCATAATATTTGATGACAGCCAGAGCCTCGAATGTTTTCCCAAGGCCCACGCTGTCAGCAATAATGCATCCGCCAATCCGCTCGAGCTTATCAATTGCACCGACAACGCCGTCGCGCTGAAAGCGGAACAATTTATTCCAAACTATGGCATTTCGGATTCCGGTAGCGGATTTGATAATCCGCTCTTCATCAAGTTCGTCGCCGAGATCCTTGAATAGCTGGTAGAGGATCTGGAAATAAAGAAGCGACGGAGCGCGTTGTGATGCAGCTTCATCTAGCAGATCGACAAGTTGTCCGCCTGCGCGCGCACCAGCACCAAGACCATTCCAGTGTGTTTCAAACCAAACGGCGAAGCTCTGAGCTTCCACTGCTGTTTCAGAAACCTGAACAATTCCAAATTCAGCACCAGGGGTGATCCCTAGGCCTTCAGTCGAAAATGAGCATGATCCCAGAAGAGCCTTTCTGACTTCGACAGCCCCTCCGACAATAAGCGATTGCGGTGGTGCGACCTTTGTATGTCTGATTTCAGCCTTTTTTTTCAGCCAGTTCGAGGTTCGCCCTGCATGCCAGCGGCCTTTGAGGCTTGCGCGCATGGCTGTTTCTTGGGGCCCACCAAACAACTCTTGCGCGATGACGTCACCTTGTCCGAGTATGATGCGACATGTTCCAACCCGCTCAAGCTGTTCAGCTACAGCATCAAATGCGTGCACAGAAAATGACGACGACATGATGTCTATCGACGCATCATTAGTGGGCCACGACTTCAGCTCGTCAAGCGCGCGCTCTGTCCCGCTGTTACTGATAAGCTTCATCCGTTACCCACTCCGCCGCTTTTCCTTTTGAAGCGTCTTTGACGCCCGAATCTCAACTACACTTTTAGGTGAGGTGAAAACTGGGTCAACACAAAGCGTTAGCTTATGGTCGCTCTATCTGCATTCGATCTGGGCTTGTCACAAAACCAGCCTTCATGATCCTTCAGCGAGGTGGCGGATTGGCGGTCGGAGGAAGCGCCCATCGCCGCCTTCGTTGTTACTTACCCCCCTTGGCATGGTTCCTCCCCGGCCCTGAACGTATGCGGGGGGGCGCAGCGCAGCGTTTCGCTAGCGGCAGGCATTTTCACCGGGGAAGCCAGGCGGAATCCACCTACGTGGTAACGTTAAAATAAACCTATATATTACATAAGCTTACACGACAATTTCTTCGTCTTCGGGTGGATTTTACTATTTTTGTCAAGAATCCACCTGAGGAAGCCACCGCGTCGGAAGCCAGCCAGTGGAAGCCACCTCAATCGAGCCGCGAAATCCAGCCAACGATGCGTCTGAATACGGGGTTCATCCATCATCCCATTTCGCTATGGTCGTATCCGTCCGGTCTGACTGGTGTTGACTTATTCGGCAGCCCAGTTCCATGGCATGAGTTCTTCGAGGCGGGTCATCTTGTGGTCTGCAACGCGCTCGAGAACCCAGCGAAGCCAGGCTTCGGGATCTACCTTGTTCATGCGGGCGGTTTCGATGAGCGTGTAGGCTATGGCCGCAGCTTCACCGCCGCCCTTTGATCCCATGAAGAGATAGTTTTTGCGGCCGAGAGTCACCGGCCGAATTGATCGCTCACAGATGTTGTTGTCCAGCTCGAGCTGGCCGTTTTCAAGATAGGCCCGGGCCTTGGGCATGCGACCGAGCGCATAGCGGATAGCCTCGGCCAGCGACGATTTGCCGGAGATCTTGGGCAATTGCAGCTGCAGCCAGACTTCGAGATTGTCGAAGACCGGCTTTGCCTTTTCCAGCCGCAGGGCAACGCGCTCTTCAGCAGGCTTGTAGCGCGCCTCTTTTTCCACTGCATAAAGGGCAGCGATCCGTTTGATCGCTTCCTCGGCAATGGCAGAGCCTTCGCGCTCGTAGACCTCGACAAATTTGCGGCGCACATGAACCATGCAGGCCTGCTCGCTGGCCTTGCCGTCCCCGAACAGACCGTTGAAGCCGGTATAGCCGTCCGCATGCACGACCCCTTTGTAACCAGACAAATGGCTGACCGGATGTTCCCCCTTACGATCCACGCTGAACTGATACCACGCGCAGGGCCGTGCCTGTCCCTGCCATGGGCGTTCGTCACGCACATAGCTCCACAGCCGGGCGGTTTGGGTCTTTTTTGTCTTGCCCTTGGTTTGCATTTTAACGGGCGTGTCGTCGGCGAACAGCGCTGGTCCGGCCCGCGCCAGTTTGCCGATGTGGTTGGCCAAGGGTTCCATCAGCGCCGTAGAACGGCCCACCCAATCGGTCAGCGTGGAACGATGCAGATCAACCTTGTCCCGGGCATAGATCCCGGACTGACGATATAATGGCAGGTGATCGCAATATTTGCTGACCAGCACATGGGCGAGCAGGCCAGGACCGGGGCGTCCACGCGTGATCGGGCGCGAAGGCAACTCGGCCTGGGCGAAAGCCTCGCAGCAGGTGCAGGTCATGCGGGGGCGCACGATCCGCTTCACAACGAAGTGGCCGGGGACGTATTCCAACTCTTCGGTGACATCTTCGCCGAGTTGCTTGAGCTTACCACCGCAATTGCCGCAGGCGTTGCCGGGCGAGAGTATCTCTTCCTGGCGCTCAAGGTGGTCAGGCAGCGGAGCGCGATTGTGGGAGCGCTTGGCTGGGGTGGTCTCATCCGCTTCATCTTTGGATGCTGTCTTTTGTGCCTCGGCGGCCGCTTCAATCTCGGTGTCTTCCTGCAGATCGAAAGCCAGCTGATCCAGACTCTCGGACTTGGCCCCGAAACGGGCTTTCCGATGTGCCGCCAGTTCCTTCTTCAGCTTCTCGATCTGGTAGGCCTGCGACTTGATGTGCTCACCCATCTGGAAGACCAATCCCTTCAGCTCTGAAGGGTCATCAGGTAGCGATTTGAGGGCGTCCAGCATGCGCCAAATATACTGGAATATCCCCAAGATCGGAACACAAAAATGCTCCAAATCCCATGTTTTATTGACTTACCCCACCTGCAGCGGACGCCAGGTCCTATGCGGCATGCGCCAATCTATCCCCTCCAGAAGCATCGCCAACTGTGCCGCGGTCACGCTCACCTTGCCGTCCCTCGCTGCAGGCCAGACAAACCGGCCCCGCTCAAGCCGCTTCATAAAAAGGCATGCTCCCTGCACATCCCACCAGATGATCTTCAGCAGATCACCACGACGGCCACGGAAGACAAACAGATGCCCCGAATACGGATCCTCGGCCAGCACCCGCTCGGTTTGCGCCGCCAGCGTGTTAAACCCGCGCCGCATGTCCGTCACGCCAGCGGCCAGCCAAACCCGCGTGTTGCTCTGAACCGGGATCATGCCATCAGCCCCTGCACAAGACCCAGAACTGCCGACAGCGCCGTTGGACCTTCCACAAGAACCCGGCGACCGTCCGACAGGGTGATGTCCACGCGCTGTGCTGAAACCGCAGCGCCGAGACCTGCCGCTGCCATGTGCGACGGTGTAACAGCAACACCCTCCATCGGGGATGCAGCAATCTCAACCGGAAGAAAAACACCCTCAAGGGCTGCGTCCTCAGGCGCTGGCACGCTGCCCGGCGGCGCAAATCGAGGATCCTTCAGCCATTTGAAAATCAGGTTAGCATTCATCGAATACCGTCGCGCAACCTGTGCCACCGAAACACGCGGCGTCAGCGTTTGTTCACAAATCAACCGCTTCTCGTCGTCAGACCAGACCCGCTTCTTCAGACCCTTCTTCCCCGCCATAACTAACCTCAAGATGTCCACTATCGATGGTGGACACTATCACCCACTCTATCACGCAGGCAGGGCGGTCAGACCGGACGGATACCTATGGTCGCTCCCCCGTCTGCTTCAAACACCAGTTCGAGCAAGACCACTTCCCATGCATCACGGCGGAGCAGGTGGTGATAGTCCTCATGCCCGTCCTCGCGCCGCCAGTTCAGAATGGCCTCATCTCCCCGAAGTAAGTTACCATTCGGCGGGGCGAAAGCGTCGTAAAGCAGGCAAGTGTTTGACCCGGCGCATTATATATGCGTCAACGGTCGCCATCACGGACCCACTGAATGGCAGCGATGGGCAAGCTTAGCTCGCCGAGATCGCTTACCTAGGCGTAGGCGAGATCACGATCGACAGCGAGGCGATGGACAAGTTGCAATCCCGGCACATTCTCATCTGCAAGCCGCCACCCCGGTTGGGCCGCGGTCATGTCAGAGTTGAATAGCCAGAAGGTCATGCCGAAGGCAATCGGTACACCCTTCCCCTAACTTCATCCTTCTCCGAACTGACCTCGAGGCCTAGCTTTTTCTTTAGTGCTCCGGCCATCGCGCCCCGGATGGCTTTGCCATCCAGTGGCTGTCATGATCTCCTCAATGGTCGCGCCATCGGCTGTGCGCAGCATGGAGATCAGCGCGGCCTGTTTGGTTCCGCTGCGCAGTTTCGGCTGAGCAGCAGCAGGGTCTTTCGGCGTTGTCGTCTTGGCGGGATGCTCGCGGATCGCGAACACGGTCTTGACCACCACCGGCTCGATCCCGATAGCCATCAGCCCAGCGTCGGTCACCGCCAGCGTGGTGCCATGGCCGTCTCCGGTTTCGCGCCAGAGAGGCTCGTCCCTGCGCAAGTTGGCATCGACCTCCTGCAGCCAGCCGCGTTCCATCATCTTGGCCACAGCCATCTTCGCCGCCGCACCGGCCAGCCCCTTGGGCAGCGGCAGCGCGATGTTGTCGGGGCGCTGGGCCCCTGCGCTCAGGATCATGGTCTGGGTATCGGTCAGCTTTGTCATGGTGGGTTCCTCCTACTGATCGTTGGCGGCAAGGAAGGCGGCAATGCGCGAAATCAGATCGTTGTGACCGTCGGCATCCGTGTCGATGATCACATCGCCATCGTCGTCCCGTTCCAGATCGGCGATCTCGCGCAGCAGGGCGATGGCGGCGTCGCATGCGGCAAGGCGGTCGGCCTCCCAACCGGCGGTGATGGCATCCTGTTCGATCTGATGGCGCTGGGCGGGATCAAGCGGCATGTTCGCCCTCCTTGAAAGCAGCGTCGGTGATCTGGCGCAGGAGGCTGGCGTAGTGGTTCAGGGTGCCAACGTCGCCCCAGTTGATCTCGTCGGGGTGGGTCTCGAAATGGTCGTCGCTGAGGGCCTTCAGGCGCTCCAACATCGCGTCGATCTGGACCTTGGTCGTCATGAAGGCGTCGAGGGCTTTGTTGTTATCGTTGGGGGCGCGGCGGGTGGTCATGGCTTGGTCTCCGGGGTGAGTTGCATCGTTTTCGTGTAATCACCATCACTTCCGTAATGGGCGAAGTGAAGTCAAGTATCTAGAAAACAAACAAATAAACGGCATTTGCCGGGGCGTGCAGCGCTGTCGTCACTGGAGCTATCCCGTGACGGATGATCATTCTTTCCCTTCTTGAGCCGGTTGGCTGTCTGCCTCTTCCATCCGAACTTCATCACTCCGCCGGGTTCATGCTTCCGTCCGTAGTCGGCGCTTGGCCGCCACATTGTGCCTAGTCAGATGGATCCCGCGCGCCGATCTCTGGGGCGTGCTCCAGCCTCATGGCGGGCACGAGCGATGGTGCGGCGTCATCGGAATCCACGTCCCGGCGAAGGGACATCGGAGGGCTACGCATTCATGCCTGGCCCGATCTTGTGCTCCTGTTCTATGTTGCCTTTTTCAGTGACCCCTTTATCAGGCCCCCTTGACTGGCGCGTCAGCTTGGCTGAACCGGAACTGGGTTTCGTCCGTCCACATGCGGTGCAGCACAACACCAAGGCGTCGGGCGACCGCAACGACGGCGCGCTTCATTCCGCGCCGCTGCGCCACCCGCATGCCCCAGGCGCGCAACCAAGAATTCTTTGCGCTGCGATACAACATTGAGGTGGCCGCCTGATACAATGCAGTGCGAACCCCAGCATCACCAGCTCGGCTGATACCGCCGACCACATCGCGTTCACCGGATTGATCACGCCGCGGTGTCAGACCGAAATGCGGCCCGACCATCTTTGACGACCGGAATCGCCCCGAATCATCAATACCGGCTTTCACGGTCAGGGCGACAAGTGGTCCGACACCCGGCACGCTCATCATCAGGCGACAGACGCCATCAGTGCGCGCAATATCGCGAAGCCGCTTGTCGATCCGAAGCAATTCGGCGCGCAACGCAGCCCTGCTCCGCAACATGGATGTGACCAAGGCCATGAGAGTGCTGTTGCCCTCTGCCAGTTCCCGGGCACGCGCGTCCAGCAGGCGCTTGCTGACCAGGCCGATCTTCAGACCAAAGCCGCGCAAAAGGCCCCGCATCGAAAGTTCGATGGCAATGGCACCCCCCTGCAACGTCTTGCGCGCCGCCAGCAAAGCCCGGATTTCCTGGGAAGATACCGACTTGCAATGCACTGGGCGGAACCACCCCATGCGCAGCAGTTGTGCTATACCAAGTGCATCGCGACGGTCTGTCTTGATCGGCATTGCTTTCAAGGCCCCCTTCACCTGCCGCGTTTCCATCAGGACCGTCGCTAGGTCCGCTGCGATGAGATGCTTGTACAACCACTGGGACAAAGGCCCCGCTTCCATGCCGATGCAGCTTACTTCGTGTCCAAGCCCACGCACGAAAGCAATCAAGGCATCAGGTTCGCTCAAAATCTTGGCCTCCTTCACAACCGCGCCGCCCTGATCCATGACGCAAACTGCAGACGCTTCCAACGAAACGTCGATGCCGATAAAGTATTCCATGTCGTTGTCCTCCTTTGCAAAAGCCAAGGGCACGCCATCCAGCAAGGCCCCGTGTCACAATACGTGACGAGGGCAACGACACCAAACTTCACCGTTGGAGACCGATTCGCCCATTACGGCATCTCTGGTGGGAGCACTAGTGTAGGTAAATCCAAGCAATATCAGTGCTTTCTGATTACACTCGCTCCGCATCGGCCTGCGGTTCGACCGCCACCCACTGGCATCCGATCCGCATGTAAAGGTACGCAAACTCCCGCGTCAGATGGGGCAGGATGCGTGGGTCGCGGGGCGGGCTGAAACAATCCAGTGCCTCGGGCATGACCTGCAGAATTTCGCGCGCAGAGAGGATATCCTCGAGCTTCCAGCGCGGGCAGCATGTGGGCAGAATAGCCGTCGAAATGGGCGTAAACATGCGCCCATTCCTCGGGGCCGATCTGGATGGCGATCTGCGCGCGGGTGCTCATGTCCCTACCTCAGATCAACTGCAGCGCGACCAGCACCGCGCTGGCAGCGGTCGGCTGTACGGTCGGCAGGTCGATTTTGATGTGCAAAAAGAGGTCCGAGCAACCAGCCCTGATCCCAGCGTCCTTCAGCGCCGCTTCAACGGCTTCCGCCACCACGTTGGGGCGGCTGCGGTCGAGATGTTTCGGCAGCGTGTCGACATCGATGCGGATGGTCGCGATTGCCCCCCTTTGTGAACAAATTGATTTCGCGATTGACCAGGCACTTCCTGCATCTTATTTATCGTAAATCGACGATATACTAAGATAGGGTAAAAATTCATGCTTGTTGCTCCATCACCCTTGTCCGACACAACGGATCGCAAAGTAGCGGATCTGGCCAAGGCGCTGGCCCACCCTGCACGTCTGCGTATTCTGCGGCTGTTGCTGGCCACGCCGGGCTGTATCGGGGGCGACATCGTCGATGCGGTAGGGCTGGCGCAATCAACCGTCTCTGAACATCTACGCATCCTTAAAGCGGCGGGCGTGATCAGTGGCGAAATATCCGGCCCTCGGGTGTGTTACGCGTTGAACCCTGAGGCTTTGTCGGTTTTGGCCGAGTTTGTCGCATCGCTCAAGGTGCCCGACAGTGCCGACTGCTGCATCCCCAATCCGAAAGCCGCAACATGAGCCTGTTTGAACGCTATCTGACCCTTTGGGTCGCGCTGTGTATCGTGGCTGGGCTTGCCCTTGGCAGCCTGCTGCCCGGCGTTTTTGCCATGCTCGCGGGGCTTGAATATGCCTCGGTCAATCTGGTGGTCGCCGTGCTGATCTGGGCCATGGTCTATCCGATGATGGTGGCGGTTGATCTGGGGTCGCTGAAGTCGGTCGGGCAGCGGCCCAAGGGGCTGATCATCACGGTGGTGATCAACTGGCTGATCAAGCCGTTCACCATGGCAGCCCTTGGGGTGCTGTTCTTTCAGCACCTGTTTGCAGGGCTGATCGACGGGGCCAAAGCGCCCGAATACATCGCCGGGCTGATCCTGCTGGGGGCGGCCCCTTGCACGGCGATGGTGTTCGTCTGGTCACAGATGACGCGGGGCGATCCGAATTATACGCTGGTGCAGGTCAGTCTGAACGATCTGATCATGGTCGTGGCCTTTGCGCCGATCGTGGCGTTTTTGCTGAGCGTCACCGATATTGCAGTGCCGTGGGAGACGCTGATCCTGTCGACGCTCCTGTATGTCGTGATCCCGCTGGCGGCGGGGGTGATCACCCGGTCGGCCCTGCTGGCGCGGGGCGGCGCGGCGGCGGTTGCGGCGTTTACCGCGCGCATCAAACCTGCGTCGATGCTGGGGTTGCTGGCCACTGTGGTGCTGCTGTTCGGGTTTCAGGGGCCGGTCATTCTGGCGCAACCGGGGCTGATTGCCTTGCTGGCGGTGCCGATCCTCCTCCAGTCCTACGGCATTTTCGCGCTTGGCTATGCTGCGGCATGGGCGTGGCGGCTGCCGCATAATATCGCCGCCCCTTGCGCGCTGATCGGCACGTCGAATTTCTTTGAACTGGCGGTTGCGGTGGCCATTGGCCTGTTCGGCCTGAACTCCGGTGCCGCTTTGGTGACGGTGGTAGGTGTGCTGGTCGAAGTGCCGGTGATGCTGTCGCTGGTCGCCTTTGCCAACCGCACTAGAGAGAGGTTTCCAACATGAGCTTTCCCGTCGTCATCCACCACAACCCCGACTGCGGCACCTCGCGCAACGTGCTCGCGATCATCCGCGCGGCAGGATACGCACCCGTGGTCATCGACTACCTGACAACGGGCTGGACGCAGCCACAGTTGCTTGCACTGTTTGCCGCAGCAAACCTGATGCCACGGGGTGCACTGCGTGTGGCCAAATCACCCGCCGAGAGCCTCGGGCTGACCGCCCCGGATGTGACGGAAGCGGCCCTGCTGGACGCGATGATCGCGCATCCGGTTCTGGTGAACCGGCCCATCGTTTGCACCCCAAAAGGCGTGCGCCTTTGCCGCCCTTCGGAAGGGGTGCTTGATCTGCTGGACCGTCTGCCCCCCGGACCCTTCGCCCGCGAAGACGGCGCGTTGATTATAGATGCGAAAGGCAACCGCCTTGTCTGACACCCTCAACATCGACGATGCGCTGTTTCGCGGCATAGACACCGCTGCCCTGATGTCACCGCCGCCCAAGACCCACCCGCCGCGCATCCTTATCCTCTACGGCTCGCTGCGCCCGCGCAGTTTCAGTCGGTTGTCGGGCGAAGAGGCCGGGCGTATTTTGACCCGTCTTGGGGCCGAGGTGCGATTTTTCGACCCTGCGGGCCTGCCGCTGGTTGATGATGGCGTGGATGCGTCACACCCTAAAGTGCGCGCGTTGCGCGATCTGGTGGTGTGGAGCGAGGGGATGGTCTGGTCCTCGCCTGAGCGCCACGGCGCCATGACCGGGCTGATGAAAACCCAAGTGGACTGGATACCCCTGTCGGAGGGTGCGGTCCGCCCGACCCAAGGCAAAACGCTGGCGGTGATGCAGGTATCGGGCGGGTCGCAAAGCTTCAACGCGGTCAACCAGATGCGCATCCTTGGCCGCTGGATGCGCCTGATCACCATCCCCAATCAATCCTCGATCCCAAAGGCGTTTCAGGAATTTGACGAGGCCGGGCGGATGCGCCCCTCGCCGCTTTATGACCGGATCGTTGATGTGATGGAGGAGTTGATGAAATTCACCCTGCTGACCCGCGACCGCGCCGAGTATCTGGTGGACCGCTATTCCGAACGCAAGGAAACGGCGCAGGCGCTGATGGAAAGAGTGAACCTGTCGGATGCGACGTGAGGGCGGTGGCGCAGCATTCTTTCCCTTGCGCAGTTGCCTAGGGCTGGATGAAATCACCCCCGCACGTTTCCATGCGGGGGTGATCATGCGATCGAGGCCCTTGCGCTATTGACCAACAGCGCCAATCGACCAGAACAGCGTCTCGCCCGAGCTGTCATCGACACCATCATTGTCGGTGACCACAAAGCTCATGCCAGCGGCGTCAACGGCAAACCCTTCAACCTTGTCAACTGCGTAGCCGTTCAAAACAGCCAAGTCTGGCAGCATGTCACGCACCAGTTCTTTTGAGACGACCGGAAGCACGCTGCCAAGGTCTGCGGGCGCCATTGCCGATGCGGCGACGCGGTAGAGTTTCTTAATGGCAGCGTTGCCCGCGATCTGGTTGTCACGCTCCACAATATAGAACCAGTCGCCGTGCTTGGTGATCTCAGAAAGGCCGACCCAAGCGCCTTCAGCCGGGGCGTCTAGCGGGTAATGGACGGCGCCCCAAGTCTTTTCCACCGTGTTGTAGCCAACCAGTTTGACCATGCCCTTTGGGTCATCGCGCCATTCGCGCTGAATGGGCATCCAGAGCCAGTCACCGTCAACCGTGATCCCCTCAAAGCCAAAGCGGGTTTCAAAATCGAGCAATGCGGATGGCAGGCCGATTTCCTCTTTGATCTCGCCTTGCGCGTCCACATGATAAATCGCATGCGGGATCAACCGATCACTGCGCCCCTCTGACGCGAGCCAGAAGCCACCTTTGCCATCGGCAGCGATGCCTTCAAGGTCCAGCTTTTGCGCGGGCACGCCACCGCGGGTGACGGTCATCTCGGCTGTGATACGGGCGGGCGTTTGCGCCGCGTCGATGGTGAAAATGCGCGGTTGTGCTGCGTAGACACTGTCAGATACCGCGTAAAGCTTGGCCGCAACCTCAGGGTCAGCGGCCAAACCAGACAGCGCCCCCCAGCCAATCAGCGTATCACTGCCCGCACTGGTGATCATCGGATAGGCGGCAACACCTTCCGCAAATTCGTAGACCATCACGTGCGCTGGTGCCAGGCCATCTGTCCGCAGGTCAACCTCATTGGCCGAGGCAAACAGATTGCGCTGCGGGATGACCACCATGCCTTCGGGGCTAACGCCCGAGGAAAGGATCTGGCGCAACACGGGTGCGGCGGGGTTGGAGACATCATAAACGGCAATCACCGAGGCGCGCTCGGACCCGACAAACAGCAGGGGCGTGCCATTGAACACCCCCGCCTCGACCGACTCAAGTTCCACCCCTTTGGAATGGCTGCGATGTTCCGGGTAATGGCCCATGGCGACAATGGCCTGTTCGAGGCTTGGGCCGGATTCGTAAACCATGCTGCCGTCTTTGTTGAAAATCGTAAAGCTGCGCGACCCGCCCTGCCAATCGCCTTCATTGGCGATGGCGAAATGGTCCGCATCAATCCATTTGATCCCGTCCGGTTCGCGCGCCACGGCGTCTTTGCTGCCCGAGAAATCCAGCTTGCCATCGCGTTTGGTGTCGATGCCTGCAAGATCCGCGCTGCCCGCGCTGAAATGGCTGGCCACACTGCCATCCGCGCCGATCACGACGATATGGTTGTTTTCCTGCATCGTCAGGGCAATCTCACCCTGCTCATTGATGTCGATGAATTCCGGCTCCGGATCGTCGCCACCAACGGCGGCAAGGCCCGTTACATCAATCCGCTGCTGGCCCGCGCAATCGACCACCCCATCCTTGATGGCCATCTTGACCACATAGCCTGCGGGCATTTGCGGGATTGCGCCATCGTTCACGTCCTCGTCCCGCTGGTTTTCAATCGCCATCGCAAGAAAGCTGCCATCGGCCGAACGCGCCACGGAATCGGGTTGGCCCCCAATATCGCATTCCGCCTCCACCTTGCGGGTGGCCAGATCCACCGTCACCAGCTTGCCCGAGGGGGCAATGAAGCTTTCCGACGTATCGACGCCGACGAAAATCTTGGCCCCGATGAAATGTGCGGTGGTAGGCTCTCCGCCCACGTCGATATTTCCCAGCGGTTTTGGCATCCGTGGGTCAGTGATATCGACCAATCCGATCACCCCCAGCGGGCTGTCGGTATAAACGAGGGTCATCCCGTCATCAGAGGCCGAGATGATTTCAGCGCTGGTCTCACGGGCGGTATCTTCACCCGCAGCCATGTTCCCGGGCGTGGCAAAGGTCGAAATCCGGTTAAAGACCATTTCGGCATGCACAGGCATTGCAGAAGCAAGCGCTATAGCCGAGGTGACACAGACGTTTCGTAACAGCATGAGGCCAGTCCTTGTTCAGGGGTTCTGGCCGAAAGGCATCGTGACTTCCTGTATCCGCGCGGTGACAGGCGCGTGACAATTTTGTGAATTGCCAACGCCCGCACCGACAGGACCGACTATTACTTCGGTTTCTTTTTCACCTTCCCGGCAGCTCTGACCGGGCTTTCCACAATCGGCGCATCGGTCGGTTCTGTTCCGGCGACGACGTTTGCCTCGTCTGCTGATGCAATGGCGGAAACCAGTTGTGCTGGTTCAACGGCATCATCAATGGCCTTTGCCGCCTCGGACGCCACCATATCCCGCATGAAACGCCGAATTTCACGGGCTGCACTTGTGTCCAACGCGTTGCACAGCGCGACAAAGGCGTCGCTTTCTGCCTTTTCAACCCGGACGACCAACTGGCTGGCCTTCTTCTTTTCTTTGTCTTTTGGCTTGCGCTTGCTCATACTTTTCTCCAATTTCGCATATGCAATGTATATACGCTTTTGGCTTATGCAAGTATGTACTGGTGGGCTGACTGTCTAAGAATGGCTCTGCGTTAGGCACCACGAAGGTCAGTCGCGTGATCATGCCAAGCGAACGGTCGGCACGCACAACCCACGTTCATCCCCACCTGATGTCCACACCCGAAGGGCGCAGGCTTTGTGCGCGTCTCCCGCTTGGCAAGCTGCGGCTCCAAGACATTTTCGGTGCCACGGGGTGTTGTTTGGGGGGCTGGCTGTCGAACAGGAATTGAGGGGAAAACGCATGCATGTTCTCGAAAGTGCAGAACTCCACAGGGCCAAGCGAGATCTCCGGCGCCTGCATGACAAGACGGTCAAAGACCCGATCCGCGTGATCCATCACTGCATTTGCTTCTGCCAAGGTCACCCAGCGCACCGGATAGGCAAGGGTGATATGGAAAGCATAGGCGGCGAAGTCCTTTCTGTAGATGCCCGACACATCCCGCGGCACTCGGCGCGTGCGGCGCAGGCTTGCTTCGGCCAACGGCGACCGACCGCTAAGCGCCACGGAAAACCCACCGAATAGACCCGTCGGGCGCACATTTTGCTGGGCCGGCAAAGACATGAAGCCACTGGCCGTCTGAAAGGTCTGGTTGATCTGTGCCAAGGGTGCATCCCGTGCAATGCAGGTGGGCCAGCGATCTGTGTCCCCGTTCCTGTCTGCATCGCAAACCCCCTCAAACACCGTCATGTGAAAACTGGACGGCGGAAGGAAGCTGAACGCGCCTGCAACCCGCCCTGCCTGCAAGGCAAGGCTTGCCTCTCGCAGGGCAGCATGTGCGGTTGACCCTTGCGGCACATGGCAAAGAAAGGTGTTGCCTGAGAACGGCAAAACCTCACCTTCTACATCAAACTTCCTGCCGACATTGGCCGGAAACTTCTGATCCGACCCCGCCCCGGTCAGACAGGCGATGCTTTTCGCGCGTGCCTTTGCATCAGCGACCATCAGACCGACACCAATTCGGGCGCTCGTGCAACGCCGGGCTCCATCCGCAACCCGGCCACGCCATCGAACAGGTGAACCGCATTTGACATGAACCCCAGACCAATCTCGGCGCCTTCGGTAAAGCTGTGCTTTTCAGGGGATATCAGACTGATCGACACATCCTCAATCTTCATGTGGTAAACGCGCCCCGCGCCCAGTTCTTCGGAAAAGTCGAAACGCGCCTTCAGCATCGCGCGCCCATCCTGCGCAAAGGACAGCTTTTCGGGCCGCAGCCCCACCTGCACCAACTGCCCTGCCGCCGCCTTGAATCCGCTGCGCAAAGCGATACGCTGCCCGTCATCCAGATCGACCGATGCCCCGTCACCGCTGATCCGTCCGGGCAGGAAATTCATCGCCGGGCTACCGATAAAGCCTGCAACATAGGCAGACGCGGGCCTGTCATAGATATCCTCAGGCGTGCCGATCTGCTCAATCGTGCCTTTGTTCATGATGACCAGTCGGTCGGCCAGCGTCATACCCTCGTGCTGATCATGGGTAACAAACACGCTGGTCGCCCCGACCGAGGCGTGAATGCGCCGGATCTCATGGCGCATCTGCACGCGCAGCTTGGCATCCAGATTGGACAGCGGCTCGTCAAACAAAAACACCCTCGGCTCGCGGATGATGGCGCGGGCCATGGCCACACGCTGACGCTGGCCGCCGGACAACTGGCCGGGCTTGCGATCCAGAAACTCGGTCAGGCCCACCGATTTGGCCGTGGCCGCGACCCGCTCCTGCCGCTCGGCTGCGGCCACGCCCGCAACCTTAAGCGCATAGCCGATGTTCTCGGCCACTGTCATATGCGGATAAAGCGCGTAGTTCTGGAACACCATCGCACAGCCCCGCTCGCGCGGTTCCAGTGTGTTGACAACCTGCCCCGCGATGGCAATCTCGCCGCCGCTGATATCTTCCAGCCCCGCGATCATCCGCAAAAGCGTGGATTTGCCACAGCCAGATGGCCCCAGGATGACGACGAATTCACCGTCGTGAATGTCAAGGCTGACCCCCTCCATGATCGTGGTCTTGCCGTAGGACTTTGATATCTTGCGGATGTTGATCTCGGCCATGTCAGCCCCCTATTTGTCGGTATTGATCAGGCCGCGCACGAACCAGCGCTGCATGAGGATGACGATCGCAATCGGCGGCAGCATCACGACCAGTGTGGCCGCCATCGCCAGATGCCAGGTTGGCGTGCCGCCCCCCGTGGTCTGTTGATCCGGCACAAGGTCAGACAGTTGCACCACGACCATGCCGTAAGTGGCGCGATCGGTGATCACCAGAAGTGGCCACAGATACTGGTTCCAGGCATAGACAAACATGATGGTCGCCAGTGCGGCGATATTGGTTTTCGACAGCGGGATCAGCACATCCCACAAAAACCGCAATGGTCCGGCGCCGTCCATCCGGGCGGCCTCGACCAACTCGTCCGGGATGGTCAGAAAGAACTGACGGTAAAGGAATGTGCCGGTGGCCGTGGCCACCAGCGGCAGGATCAGCCCGGTGTAGGAATTCAAAAGGTTCCATTCCAACGACACCTGCACCCCCGACAGCGTGGCGATCAGCCACGTCAGCCCCGTCACGTCCAGCAGCGTCTGAAACGGCGTCAGGGCATTGGCCGCAACCGCATAAGTCGGCACGATCCGCACTTCCAGCGGCAGCATCAGGGTGATGAAGATCATCCAGAAAATCAGCATCCGGCCCGGAAAGGCAAAGAACACCAGCGCAAATGCTGTGATACAGGCCAGCACGATCTTGCCCGTCACCACGCCAATCGCCACAATCATCGAGTTAACGAATTTCGGCCCGAAATTCGATTGCGCCCATGCCGCTTGCAGGTTCGGCCAAAGCTGATCACCGGGCCACAACTCGATCGGGGCCGAGTTGACTTGTTGCAGCGTCAGCGTGGCCGCCACGAACGCAAGCCAGATCGGTGTCAGGATCAGGATCAACCCGACAATCAGGATGACATGGGTGGCGATGTTCAACAGCGGTGTGCGTTCAATCATGGCTGTGCCCTCAGGTGTAATGCACACGCCGCTCGACATAGCGGAACTGAACAAAAGTCAGCGCCATAACAAGCAGCATCAGGATGACGGATTGGGCGGCGGCCCCTGAATAATCGAGACCTTGGAAACCGTCGCGGTACAGCTTGTAGACCAGCAGGTCGGTTGACCGGAACGGCCCGCCGCCAGTCAGGGTATCAACAATGCCGAAGCTGTCGGTGAAGCTGTCGGTGATGTTGATCACCAGCAGGAAAAAGAACGTGGGCGTCAGCAGCGGCAATTGCAGGTCGATCATCCTGCGCAGGGGCCGAGCACCATCCATCGCGGCGGCCTCGATCAGGCTGCGCGGAATGGATTGCAACGCCGCGAGGAAGAAAATGAAGCTGTAAGCCATCTGCTTCCATGCGCCCGCGATGATGATGGCCACGACCGCCTGCCAAGCGTTGCGCGACAGATCCCACCAGCCTGGGGCGACCGTATTGATGTAGGAAAAGATGCCCGCCCCCGGGTTGAACACGAACTGAAACGCCAACCCCACAGCCGGGGCCGCCACAGCATAGGGCCAGATGATTGCAATGCGGTAGGCGCGGTATCCAGCAAGCTGGCGGTCAACAAATGCAGCAAGCGTCAACGCCATGCCCATCGCCAGCACAGTGGTCCCGATTGCGTAGATGAACGACACGCGCACCGATGCCCAGTAATAGGGATCGCTCAGGACAGTCTGGAAATTCTCAAAACCCACCCAAGTATTGCCGCCGCCCCAGGGCTGTTCCAGCGTAAAGGCCCAGTAAAGCGCCTGCGCCGATGGCCAGTAGAAGAACACGAAGATGATCAGCAGTTGCGGCGCAAGCAATGCGACGGCCACCCAACTGAATTTGAAATAGGCGCGGCGCATGGCAACCTCCGGCAAAGGGAAAGGGGCGCGACCGATTGGCCGCGCCCACATTGGATCAGGTTACGGGAAGGACTTGCCGGGGTAGGTCTTGGCAAACCGAACAAGGTGCGCGTTACCGCGCGACACAGCGGTATCCAATGCCTCTTGCATGGTTTTTTGTCCGGCCAACGCCGCCTCGACTTCGGCCGTCCACTCGGCGCGGATCTGGATAAAGCTGCCCAGACGGATGCCGCGTGTCAGTGGTGTCGGTTCGGCCCATGTCAACGATTTCATCGCGATGTCGCGGTTGATGTAGGGCTCGGCCGCATAGAACCCTTCGGCCAACAGCGCATCATAAGTCGATTTCGTGACCGGAATGTAGCCGGTGTTTTCCAACAGGAACTGCTGTTCCGGTTTGGTTGACAGGAACGCCAGATAGGCAGCGGCGGCCTTGTATTCGCCCTCCGACTTGCCCGACAAAACCCACAGCGAGGCACCGCCCACGACGGTGCTTTTGCGGTCCACGCCTTCATATGTCGGGATAACCTGCACATCCCAGCCAAAGGCGGGCTTTAGCTTGTGAATGGTGTTGTGATCGGCGATGGACGAAAAGAACACCGAACATTCGCCTTCGACAAAGCTATCGCGCGCCGTTTTACCTGCGGCTTGGGTGCGCAGCAGCGCATAGCCTTCGGTGATCCAACGCTGGATATTCTCCATGTGCTTGACGTGCAGCGTGGTGTTGAACAGCAATTCACTGTCCAGCCCGTCATAGCCATTGTTGTTCGATGCCACGGCAATGTTGTTGGCCATCGAGAACTGCTCAAGATCAATCCACGACGAGGGCGCATAGGCATAGCTGCACGTCTGACCCGAGGCTTTCAGCGCCTTGAACGCCGTCTCCATGCCTTCCCAGGTGATCGGTGCTTCGGTAATGCCAGCGGCTGCGAACTGATCCTTGTTGAAATAGTAAACCGGAGTCGATGAATTCCACGGCATCGAGAAGAACTCGCCCGACTTTGACGAGTAGTAGTTGGCGATGCCAGGGAAATAGTCGGCCCAGTCGATGGTCACGCCCGTATCGGCCATCAGCTTGGTGACCGGATAGAACTCGCCCGACAGCATCAAATCGGCAGTGCCCGCATCGAATGCTTGGACCAGCGTCGGCTGTTTGCCCGCGCGAAAGGCAGCGATTGTCGCCTGCACGGCCTTTTCATAGCCGTCCTGCCCGACGCAGGTTGCCTCGAACTGGTCTTGCGACGCGTTGAAGCGCGTGCAGGTTTGCGCCACGACCTCTCCCAGATCGCCTGTCAGGCCATACCAGTATTCAAATTTGATCTTCTCAGCCGAGGCGATCCCGGTTGAAGCCAACAATGCAACGGCAGCCGTCGCAAGCTTGATGTTCATGATCCCAGTCTCCGTTCTAAAAATTGTGCCGCAGGCAGATCTGCGGCCCGCTTCGACGGATGACAGGGTAGTGTGACAGAGGTTTGCGACTGACTTGAAGTTTTTATGAACAAAAACAATATACTAATCAAAAAAAACTCCGGCCCCGCGAACACGATCCGCGAGGCCTTTTTTCTAAAGCAGGGCACGGCCTTTGGGCGTCAGGTCGCCAGACCCAAGTCAGCCAAATACCGTGCGGATGGGATAACGCCCGCCTTGTCACGCAATTCGATGATCAGGCGCGGGTTTGACGTGCTCTCGCCCAGCGCCGCAAAGACCGATGGCCACAGGATGTTGCCATGCCCCAACTGCCAATGCCGATCGGAGTAGCCATCGGTATCTTGCAAATGCACATGGCCCAGACGATTGCCCGCCGCGCGGATGTAGAAATCAACTGGCGGGGCACCTGTTGACCCATGGGCATAATTCGCGTGGCCCGTGTCCACCGACAGCGCCAATGCCTTCCAGCCCAACGCCTCGCACAGGGTTGCGCGTTCAGCAGGGTCTTTATCCTCGATGTTTTCCAGAACAAAGGTCACGCCCATATCATCGGCGCGACCAAGCGCTGCGTAAAGCGTGTCGTGCATCGCGTCCATCATCCGGGCGGTGTCTTTCGGATAGAGGCCACGGTGATTATAGCCCCATGTGGTGAGCGGCGAATGGATGACGACATGCGTTGCATTCAGCGCGTCGCAGACATCCAGCGCCTGATCCATCCGCTTGCGCACCACCGCGCGCACCTCGGGGTCGTAGCTTGCCAGCGTCCAGCCCCAGAAAGGCCCGTGTATTCCCACACGACCCTTGTGCCCATCCAGCAGGCGCAGCGCCTGTTCGGCTACCCCGTGCCAGTCGCCATTCAGCACCTCGGCATCGACAAAGGATTGCAGTTCCAGATCACGCGGCGCCTCGCGCAGCCAATCGGCATGGGCGGGTAGATCTTCGATGGTCAGGGCAGCACCGACAACAGGAAGGGTCATAAGAGCGGTCTCCTTAAATTGCATGGTTTGTTCTGCGCAGCGCTTTGTAACCGTAGGGTTGGACGCAGATGAATTTTCCAAGGCAGTTTTGCGACGGCTCGACCTGATCGTGTCGCGCCCCGATTTAGCGCGACCCCACCGCGCCAGACCTGTGCAATGGCCCCGGGCGCACAGCGCGAGCCTCGGGGCCATTCCAGTCTGTTACTGCGCCGCAAGCAATTCCGGCACGCTCAGCAACACGACCTCATTATCGGCGGCCGCGTTCAGTTTGCGACCTGATGAGAAAGGCAGATTGTTGTCGATGGCCACCATGATGTGGGTGTCATCGACGCGCATCACATCCTCGATGGTAAAGAATGGCAGGCTGAACCGCCCAGCCTTACCGCCATCTGTAGTGATCCGGGCCAGGCCATCCGGATCGGCAATGTCCATCAGGTCAACCTGCCCGATCCGGCGCACGAACCCGTCGGCATCGACCGAAGCGGTGTCGATCAGCACCACATGCTTGACCATTGCGGGCAGCGGGAAACAGTCAGGCGCTGGGTCGCCCGCACATTTCAGCGACGGCTCGCCCTCGCCGTTGTCGCGCTCGATCACCAGCGCGCGGGTCGCGTCGATAAAGTTGAAATCACCGATGGCCGTCGCGCCCGTCGCCAATTTGAATTTGAAGCCAGCACCGGTCCAGTCGCGGCTCACAGGATCAAACGCCAGCACGCGCAGGAAATCGCCCTCGTTCTGGCCATCCTCGGCCAACAGCGGCTTTTCCAGCATGGCCCAAAGCAGGCCAGTGCCGGGTTGCAGGGCCATGCCTTCATACCCGCCCGAGCGTGGTACAGTCCAATCCTTGCCCATCACCGATGTGGCCGAAATGCCGGGTGTGTCCGGGCCTTTGAGCTGCTTGCCGTCCATCATCGTCGGGTAAACGCCCTTGACGCGCCCATCCAGCCCCGCTTCGATCAAATAGGGGCCGAACTCATCGCCGATCCAGATACTGTCGCCGACGCGTTGGATGCTTTCCAGATCGAAATCGGCGCCCGTCAGATAGCGGCTGTCAGTGTCATCCCACGATAGGCGGAACGGCACTTTGAAATCGGGGTCATGCAGAAAAACCGTTTCCTTGACATCAACGCGGCCCGTCTCGAAATCGGCAACCATGCGGCTGAAAAACAGCATCGTGTCGGGGCTGTTGGCCTTGGAGCCAAAGCCATTATCCGTCAACACATAAACTGAGCCGTCCTCAGCCCGCTCCATGGCAAAGCCAGAAAAACCCTGAAGCGGCTGGCCGATGAACGGCAGGTTCAGGCCCGTCAGCCGCTTGCCATGCATCGCGCCGGTGTCACCAGCCACCGACATCGGCACGCCATTGCGGGCGGGGCCGGTGAATTTGCCGCTGATCCAGGCATCGCGCGGCGCATCGGCGGGCGGCGCGATCAGGGTCAAGGCGGGCAGAAAGGCGTGGCCCGCCAGCTGTGCCGGGAATGTTTCCTCGGCGGACGCAGGGGCCGCAATCGCGAGTAAGGCGGCAGAGATCAAATAGGCTTTCATGGCGCTCTCCTTTGGTTAGGCCTTTTGGATGCGCGGGAATGGTCACAGGGCAACGACATGCCGGTTATGATTTTGTGACGTGCTGGGCAGGGTGGTGCCGGACAATGCCGTGTTCAGTAACCACACGCAGAGCCGCGGCGCATTTTTCTGTCGGGCAGCAGTATCCTGATCATGGGGCCCAAGCCTTGCGGCCACATGATGCCGCGGCATTGTCATGCGCCCGTTACCGCCGTTTCGCGGCTTTGCCACGAAGGCCTGATACACGTCCCACAATTGCACAAGCTGCCCGTTGTTATCCATCACCCAGCAGTCGTTCTTTCAACCCTGCAATTGATCGCCCGGACCCACGGCCCTGCCGTCACGCGACAATCGCGCCACAAACAGGACCCCGCACCATGTTCATGGACATCTTGCCGTTTGAGCGCGCAGCTCAGCCCGCGACTGCGCTGAGCTATGCACATGCAGGCCAAGGCCGCTTGCGCCGCAGTATGATCCGCACGTTCGAGGCGCTGGCAGGCCGATCCCGGCTTCAGGCGATGTACGACGACTGGACCAGCTACGATAAACGCCCGTTCGAGAGTGTGTTCGATGCGGCCTTACGGGTGTTAAAGGTTGAACCAAACATTGTGGGCAACGAAAATCTGCGCGCTGTGCCAAGGTCAGGTGGCCTGCTTTTGGTGGCAAATCACCCTTACGGCATCATCGACGGGCTTATTTTGGGCCATCTGGGAATGCGGTTGCGCGGCAATGTGCATATCCTGACCAACAGCGTGCTTTGCAACATTCCCGAAGTGCAGCCGCATCTTCTGCCCGTTGATTTTGACGGCACGCCGGATGCGCGGCGCCTGACGGGACAAACCCGCAAGCGCGCGACCCAATTGCTATCGGATGGACAAGTTGTCGCGATCTTTCCGGGCGGCGGCATTGCGACCGCCAACCACCCCATGCGTGGCCGCGCAGTCGATTCCATCTGGCACCCGTTCGCGGGGCGCCTTGCCACCTTGCCGGGTGTAACAACCCTTCCCATGCATTTCGCAGGCCAGAATTCGCGGATGTTCCAGATGGCCAGCCATGTGTCTTATGCCTTGCGCCTTGCGATGATTTTTCATGAAACGCGACGGCTGGAGGGCGGCGCTTTGCAGATCACTGTAGGCGCGCCCCTCAGCGCAGCCGCACTGCAAACGCTCCATCGGACAGACATCGCGCGAACACTCCGTCGGATCACCATGGCGCTTGCAGGCGATGGGGACCACGCCCTCGATGAGGCTTTTGTCTGGCCGCGCCATGTTCGGTTCTGACTCTGCAACTGTCACGCAAGTTTCATCTGGACAACGCCTGAGCGTTACACAGCGCCCTTAGGAGACCTTCAACAATAATTGCTACGTTTAGTCGAGGTTGCGGGGTTTGATGGTGTAGTTCCATTCTGGATGGAAGGCGTTTCCTTCGATGGCGAGGCTATCCATTTCGGCATTGGTGATTTTAACGCCCTTCTCGTAAAGGCCATCGTCAAGTGCGCATTCTACCTTCAGTCCAGCGTTCGTCGTCGTCGCTCCGATCAACTCTACGACTGCCATTCGGCTGGATAACGGTCGGCCGCGCCAGTTCTGTGTAATATGGCAAAACATCCGATGTTCTATGCGGTTCCACTTGGATGTGCCTGGCGGATAGTGATGGACATGCAAGACGAGGCCGGTTTCGTCCGCTAACCTCTGCAGTTCCACCTTCCACAACCGGACGCGCGCACCATTAGATCCGCCGCAGTCAGCCGTAATGGTCAGTTCGCGCATGTCAGGATGGCGCTGCAGGCCCATGCGCTGACGCCAAACACGGATAGAATTGACGGCGAAAGCCGCCGTATCGGCGGTGACGCCGACACTGACCCAGCCAGTATTGGTACCGACGTCGTAGACACCGTAGGGCACCACCTTGCCGAGTTCCTTGTTGGGGAAATCATGCACATTGACGCAGGCCGGATCGCCTTTTGGCCGATAGTCGCTGCCGCCGTTGCGGTAGTTGCCTACCAGCTCCTTCTTCTTGGTGTCGACCGAGATGACAGGCTGCCCAGCCACCTGCGCGGCCAACACGCTGGCGTTAATATGCTCGAACTGCGCGTCGCGGTCGGGATGGTTGGTGCCCTCGTGCGTCTTGCGATTGACCTGCCGTGAGTATTCGAGCCTTGTTTCCAACAACTTCGCGACGGTATTGGCACACACAGTATGGCCAGCGTTACACAGCGCGGAAGCCAACTTGGCCGGGCTCTTCGATACCCATTTTAGTGGGCGCATCGGGTCACCCATCGTCGCCGGTTCGGCGAGGCTCTGCAGGTCGGACACCAGCGTCGCATCAAGGTCAGCGACCTCGCGCCGCCCTCCGCCCTTGCGGCGCACTCGACCAT
>Ga0209390_10001122_pt1 | contig 52857 bp, 51 predicted proteins | sample BON01_FD_187212 | JGI IMG/M metagenome (GOLD analysis project Ga0209390, IMG submission 187212) | Freshwater microbial communities from Lake Bonney liftoff mats and glacier meltwater in Antarctica - BON-01 (SPAdes) (version 2) | ecosystem: Environmental > Aquatic > Freshwater > Ice > Glacier...
ATTTGACAGGCTCAAATAGACATTTAACGTTTATTTACCCTTTGTTATTAGGTGAATAAAAAAGTTTCACTTGAAACCAATTAGGATAATAAACGGTTTAAATTATAATGTGTTTACGTTATTTAAATCTTCAAAAGCTTGCTTTAAGCGTGCTACAAAAGTTTTTTCACCTTCACGCAACCAAACTCTTGGATCATAATATTTTTTATTAGGTTCATCAGCGCCATTTGGATTGCCAATTTGCGATTGTAGGTAGTCTTTTTTATCTTGAATATAATCGCGAATACCTTCTAAGAAAGCATATTGCAAATCAGTATCAATATTCATTTTTATAACGCCGTAGCTAATCCCTTCACGAATTTCCTCAACAGTAGAACCTGATCCTCCATGAAAAACAAAATTAATATGATTGTGCTCTACGCCAAATTTGGTAGAAATATATTCCTGCGAGTTTTTTAATATTTTTGGAGTCAACTTTACGTTTCCGGGCTTATAAACTCCGTGCACATTGCCAAAGGCAGCAGCAATAGTAAATCTATGACTTACTTTTGAAAGTTCTTCGTAAGCGTAGGCTACTTCTTCTGGTTGGGTGTACAATTTAGAGTCGTCAATATCTGAGTTGTCCACCCCATCTTCTTCTCCACCTGTAATGCCTAACTCTATTTCTAAAGTCATATCCATTTTTGCCATTCGGGCTAAATATTCTTTACAGATTTTAATATTTTCTTCCAAAGGTTCTTCCGATAAATCAATCATGTGAGAGCTGAACAATGATTTGCCTGTTGCAGCGTAGTGTTCTTCACTAGCATCTAATAAACCATCAATCCAAGGTAATAATTTTTTGGCGCAATGATCTGTATGTAATATAACAGTAGCACCGTAGGCTTCTGCTAATTGGTGAATATGTTTAGCTCCTGCAATAGCACCGTGAATAGCTGCTTTTTGTCCTTCGTTAGATAATCCTTTTCCAGCGTTAAATTGAGCACCTCCATTTGAAAATTGAATGATAACTGGTGAGTTTAAAATTGCCGCAGTTTCTAAAACACCATTTATAGTGTCAGAACCTATAACGTTGACTGCTGGTAAGGCAAAACCTTTTTGTTTTGCGTAATTAAATATTTCTTGAACCTGATCGCCAGTAGCTACTCCTGGTTTTATGTTATGAGCCATAATATAATTTTCTTGTGTTAGTACTATTTTATAGTAAACAACAAAAGTAATAAAATTATTAAGAGACTATGTTGTTTTTAATAGCAAACATTCTTTGGGTGAATGTCAAATGTCGAAAGTCCAAAAGTTCCAGATTGTTGCTGGTAGACGGTCGTTGTTGTAAAAAATAGTTTCAGGTTTCTGTTGTTTCAAGTTTACTTTCGATAATTTTCATATTTCGACATTTGGCATTCGACTTTGGACTTTGAACCTTGGACTTCGTTTTAGAAAGGATAATTGATCCCAATTTGCAATACTGAATTGGCAAAATTATAATCTCTAAACCATCTTTTAGCCATTTCTTCTGCTGGGTTGTAGGTTTTAAAACCTAAATCAACTCTAAAAACAAAATACGTAAAATCATAACGAAGACCAAAGCCTGTTCCTAAAGCAATATCTTGTAATGATGATAGGCCATTAAAAGTAGCATCTGGATCGTTTACGTTATCAAAAACATTCCAAATATTACCAGCATCGGCAAATAAAGCTCCTTTAAAATTACCTGCCAAAGGAAATCTGTATTCTAGGTTTAGGGCTATTTTTAAGTTGGCTTCATTAAAATCGTTAATATTATTCGTGCGTCCTGGACCAAGAGAATAAGGATTCCAAGCTCTATTGTCATAAGAACCTCCAGCAAAATAGCTGCGTACGAATGGAATGTTATCTGCATTGTCATAAGGAAGGGCAATACCAAAGAAACTTCTAAAAGCCACTACTTTTGAGGCTGCAACTTCCCAGTGTTTTATATAATCTAAGTCGGTTTTTATGTATTGTGAATATGGAACGCCAAATATAAATTGAACGCCATCGCTATTAGTTTCAAGAGGTACTACGTTTGATATAAGAGAAAGTAAATTGCCCGCACTTTCTACTTTAATTTTAAATTGATGAAAGCTGTTGTCTGTTAAACTAGTTTTGCTATTTTTTGCAAAAGAATAGTTTGATGCAAAAATTAAGTTGTTCTGACTTAATCTATCGCGTCTTTCATCGATACTCCTTATTTCATTAAAATCGGCAGGTGTTGACGTAACTGCATTATTAATAACAGCATCGGTAAAACCAGTTGTTCCCTCTGGGATGCTTAAACGAAGATTTCCATTGGTATCTGGGTCTTCGAAAAATTCCGCCAAATTAGGATTATTTAAAAAAACATCTTGAGTTGCAATATCGTTCAACCGATTATAGCTATTTCTATACACATTAAAAAAGCGGTCAATATTTACATTCTTTACATATTGTACATTAAGTAATTCAATGCTATGTTTTGTTTCGGTCTTTGGAGTCCAATTATAACCTAATATACTATTAAAGGTTTGTTTGTCTAAACCAATATTCTGCTGAAAACTTGTTCCTAGCGATAATCTCGTTTGTGGCAGCATGTAATTGGGGATAATCTTTTTGGCATCCACAAACGGAAACCATATTCTAGGAATATCTAAATTAATATCCCCACCATATTCCTGAACATTAAAAAAGCGGTCGTCTTCTATATTAGGATCTACGGATGAACCTAAGCTCGCCCTTCCTGAAATGCTAAGGTTTTCTGCACCTCCAAAAACATTTCTAACACTTAAACTAGGTGTAAAAGAAATACCAGCAAATTGTATGTTTGAATGGGTAATATCGGTTTCAAAACCAAAGGAGTATTTTTCCCTTGCCGCCAAATAAATGTTAGATTCTAAGGTATTCTGAAGACTATCTGCAATAATTTCAATATTTGGATATTTAAAATTATTTAAGTTACTGATTTGCCGGTAGGTTCTGAGTCTGTTAATTTCTCTGTAAATACTGTCTTTCTGCAAAAAAATAGCATCGGTAAGTGCTTTTGGTTTGTAGTTTAATTTATCCTTATAATAAATAGTAAAGCCATCGTAGTCAACGGAGTCTAACTCGCTATTATTAGTAGCAAAAAGGTGGTCTGCATAAATATTTACTTTTTTGAATTTGAATATTTTATATTCAGTTTTGGTGGTATCTCCTCTTATTTTTAAATTATCAATATTCAATTCTATATCTAATTTCTGATCATTTGCCAGAGTGGTGGTATCTGAAATAATATTATAAAAAATAGAACTTTCTTGAAAATTATAGATTCCGTTATTTCTAAACAAATTAGTTAAACGCTCTCTTTCGCTGGTGAAATTATTAATTTCGAATTGCGTATTCTTATTTATAAAGGATTGGTTCTTATTTTTTTTATAAATAGAGTCTATGGCATTTGACGCAATATTGGTGTAGGCGGAATCAATCACAAAAGGTTTTCCCAGATTTATGTCATAAGTAATATGAGCACGTTGTTTGTTTTTTGTACTATCTATATTATAATTCCCTGTTGCATTAAAATAACCTCTATTGCCATAAAAAGCTTTTACTCTAGTGATAGATTTACTGGCTTTTAAAGTATCAGTAATCACTGGAGCTTCGCCTATTTTCTTTAACCAATTACCATATCCTTTAACAAAAAATGATTCTCCAAGGCTGTCTAACTGTTTTTGAGAAATTAATTTCCTTAGCCTTTCTTTTCTATTTGGTTTTTTATAGAGCCACGCTTGGTAGGATGAATCTGGATCCTTTTTAGCAAGGTTGTATAGGTTCAATCCCAAAGGATATCCTAATAGCGAGCTATTAGGTTTTTGCGTTAACAGGCTATTGACATTCTCATTCGTAACTTTTTCGCCATCAGCAATAATTGTATTTTTAACTAATAAAAGCTCATCACCCTCAACTCTTTTAAGCGTATTACAAGAGCTGATGATTAAAACTAAGAATAATAAGACTATTTTTACGGTGTTTTTTTTCAAACTTAGTGATTCTCTAAAAATCAAAAATACATTATTTGTATGGTTGGTAAAAGCCAAATAAAATTTATAAAAAGTCTGCATCAAAAAAAATACAGAAATGAGCATCAATTATTTGTCGCAGAAGGCAAAAAAATGCTGCAAGAACTGTTGAATTCTGATTTTGAAGTACATAAAATATACAGTACAGATTTAAATTTTGTTGAAAGTTTAAAAAACATTGCTGAGTTAGTAAAGGCTGATGATTTAAAAAGAATAAGTAATTTAACTACACCCAACGGCTATCTAGGGATTTTTAGCATACCAAGACCTAATAAAATTATTTTCGATGATTGGGTTGTAGCCCTCGACACCATAAATGATCCAGGCAATTTAGGTACTATTATTAGACTTTGTGATTGGTTTGGTATAAAAAACATAGTATGTTCACCTACTACTGTGGATTGCTATAATCCTAAAGTTTTACAAGCAACCATGGGTTCTATTGCGCGAGTGCAAATTACCTACTTAAATATAAGCGATTTTTTAAAAAGTGTTGAAATTCCTATTTATGGTGCTTTTATGGATGGCGTTTCGGTGAACAAAATAAATTTTCCAAAAAAAGGAATTTTATTGTTAGGGAATGAAGCCAACGGTATTTCTGATGCTATTTCACAATTGATTACAGAGAAAATTACCATCCATCAATTTGGAGAAATATCCACAGAAAGTTTAAATGTAGCTACAGCTACCGCCATTTTATTGCACGAAATTAGACGATGAAAAGAGATTTGTAAGAAAGTCTATGAGTTTATAGGTTTATGAGTTTAGGAAAAGGGAGTTTATGAGCTTATGAAAATGAGTTTAAGAAAAAAATTTGAAGATTTATTGGGTTAGGTATTTCAATAAGAATAAGTTAAACTAACCCACTAATTTACTCAAACGTAAAATTCACAAAAAAACCACGTGTTCTCATTCCGGCTAAATTTGCTGTCCAAGGACTATTCGGATCATTATCAGGAACTAATTCGTCGTTAATAGCGAAAATACCTCTTATAGACGGAGAGAATTTAAAATATTCTAAATAAAAATCAATTCCGAAGCCTAATTCCCAATTATAGTTGTTTTTTGTCATTCTAAAAGTACCTGAAGAATTATCATCTAAACTTGTTTCATTACTTCCTAAATTCATAGAAAAAGAAGCGCCACCAATAACATAAGGTTTCCAGTTACCCAATCTTTTTGTGCTCGCTTTTAAAAGTAAAGGAAAATTAATATAGGTAGATTTTACATCTCTGATAGCATTATTTTCATCCGAAAAACCTCTGAAACCTATAGTTCTTTGTGCGTAAAATAAGCCTGGTTCAAAACGCATATCCAAAAATTGATTAATACGTAATTCTCCTATTAAGCCTACATTAAATCCTGTTTTAGTAGATACTAATACATCTCCGTCTTCAGGAATATTTCTATAATCAAACTTAAAATCGTATTGATTAAATCCTAAAAAATAACCCCAATTAAGTAAGGCTTTGTCTTCATTTTCAAGGTTGAGGACTGGTCTTTCATTAAATTGAGCAGATGTAGATAGGCCTATAAAGAGACCTATAAACAGTAAAATATTATTCTTCATACCTTATTTTGTAGCTACATATATAGAAGCTACCCCAAGTGTTTGTGGTTTGTTCTCTATATCTATAAACCCACTTTTTCCTAAAATATTGTTGAAGGCCTTTCCATAGGGGAAAAATGCAGCGGATTCTGATAAATAGGCATAAGCATCATCATCTTTAGAAAATAATCGACCAATCTTGGGTAAAATAAGCTTTGTATAAAAATTATAGCCTTGTTTAAAAGGTGTTTTAGTGGGGACAGAAGTTTCTAAAATGACCAAATTCCCTCCTTTTTTCAACACTCTATAAATTTCGGATAAGCCAATTTCTAGGTTTTCAAAATTTCGAACACCAAAAGCTACGGTAACAGCATCAAAACTATTTTCCTCAAATGGCAAGTTTTCACTGTCGCCAACAATCATATCAATAGTACTTCCTAATTTTTTTTCATCAACTTTTTTTTGACCAACCGCTAACATACCAGCAGAAATATCTAAACCAATAATTTTTGAAGCACCGGTTTCTACTAAATTAATCGCTAAATCGCCAGTTCCTGTAGCAATGTCTAATATAGAACTCGGATTCTTCTTTTTCAAAATTTCGACCACTCTTTTTCTCCATTTAATATCAATACCAAATGAAATTACGCGGTTTAAACCGTCATAATTGGTGGAAATGTTATCGAACATTTTTGTTACTTGTTCTTTTTTTCCTAAATCAGAATTTTTATAAGGAGTAACTTTTTTACTCATATCTGCAATTTTCGGCAAAGATACGATTTCGGATTTGCTTATTGTCCCTATATTGTACAATAAACTAAACGTTCTATTGTTTTTAATAGTGCTTATTTAAGAACAAGAAAATAAAATTATGTAATTTTGCTGGGTAAAAATAGTGCAAACTTTTCAAAATAAAATGGGCTTTAAAAAAATGCCTTTCAAGAATATTCTCATGTTTAAAAACCCGAATTGCTTGCGAATGGGGTATATGTGCATGGAAATTAACTTTTGTAACAGATGAAAATTATAATAGCTGGTGCTGGTGAAGTGGGATTTCATTTGGCGAAGTTACTTTCGTATGAATCCCAAGACATTACCTTAATAGACAGTGTTAAAGAGAGTCTTGCTTATGCAGATTCGCATTTAGATATTCGAGTTCTAAAAGGCGACGCTACCTCAATTTCATTATTGCAAGAAGCACAAGTTGAGAAATCGGACTTGGTAATTGGTGTAACTTCCTCCGAAACGACCAATCTCACCTTATGTATTTTAGCTAAACAATTGGGTTGTAAAAAAACAATTGCGAGAATATCAAATACAGAATTCAAAAAAAATAAAGACCTCATAGATTTCAAAAAGTTAGGAATCGACGAATTGATTTCTCCTGAAGAATTGGCTGCGGAAGAAATTCAGTTATTGCTCAATCAATCTGCTTTTAATGATACTTATGAGTTCGAAAATGGCGCATTAATCATGTGCGGCGTTTCCTTGCCAAAATCGGCACCTTTTGTGGGAAAAACAGTAAAAGAAGCTGCACAAATATTTCCTGAACTCAATTTTATGCCCATTGCCTTGCAGCGCACAGGTACCCAATTCACCATAATTCCAAGAGGTGATACCGTTTTCATGGAAGAAGATCAGGTATATTTTATTACAGCAAAAGAAGGTGTAACCGAGTTGTATAAACTAACGGGAATGGTAAAAAGAGACATCAAGAATGTGATGATTCTTGGTGGCAGTAAAGTGGGCTATAAAACAGCTCGCGATCTTTGTAAAAACAAGTTTAATGTAAAGCTTATCGAAATTAATAAGGAGAAAGCTTTTGATCTTGCCGATGAACTGCCTAATGCGTTAATTATTAATGGTGATGGTCGAAATGTGGAATTGTTAGAAGAAGAAAGTCTAGTTTCTATGGATGCCTTCATTGCCGTAACAGGAAATTCTGAAACGAACATCATGTCTTGTTTGGTTGCAAAATCAAAAAACATAAAAAAGACTATAGCTTTGGTTGAAAATATGGATTATTTTCAATTATCGCATTCCATAGGCATCGACACCTTAATTAATAAAAAGTTATTAGCAGCGAATAATATTTTCCGCTATATCCGAAGAGGCGAAGTGGTAGCGTTAACACGTTTAAACAATTTAAATGCTGAGATTTTAGAATTTATAGTCAAGCCAGGTTCGTCCGTAAATGGGAAATTCATTAAAGAGTTAGATTTTCCGAAAGATGCCACTATTGGCGGTGTAATTCAAGATGGAGTAGGGATCATTGCCTTAGGAGATTTTAAAATAAAGCAGGGTGATAGGGTAGTCGTTTGTTGCTTGCCTAGCGCAATACCCAAAATCGAAAAAATGTTTCTTTAATGGGTCTTAATTACAAGATAATTTTTCACTTAATGGGATTGCTATTACTTTGTAATGGGGGTTTTATGATTCTTGCTGCGGTTTTTAGTGCAATTTATGATGATGGCGTAACCATAAACATTGCCTTAGCGGCGATTGTTACCATGATTGTAGGCACATCATCTATGTACTTAACCAAAGGTCATGAGAAAGAAGTGAGTAGAAAAGAAGGTTATATTATCGTAACTTTTGGCTGGTTAATCATGTCTTTATCTGGAGTTTTGCCCTATATGTTTTCAGGAGCTATCCCCGATTTTACGAATGCTTTTTTTGAAACGATATCGGGTTATACCACCACAGGAGCTTCTATTTTAGATGACATTGAAGTATTACCCGAAGGTATTTTATTTTGGCGAAGCCTAACCCATTGGATTGGAGGTATGGGGATTATTGTATTGGCTATAGCTATTTTGCCCTTATTGGGTATTGGTGGCATGCAACTCTTTGCAGCAGAGGCTCCAGGCCCCACTGGCGATAAATTACATCCCCGAATTACAGATACAGCAAAACGACTTTGGTTGATTTATTTTGGATATACGGTTGCGGAAACTATTTTATTAAAGTTGGCAGGAATGTCTTTTTTTGATGCCATAAATCATTCTTTGGCAACTTTATCAACAGGAGGGTTTTCTACCAAAAATTTGAGCGTCGCCTATTGGAACGATCAACCTTTAATTCAGTATATCATTATATTTTTTATGTTTTTGGCGGGGAGTAATTTTGTATTGAGCTACTACGCTTTTAAAGGTAAAGTACAAAAAGTGCTGCTTGATGAAGAATTCAAGTTTTACATTATTTCTATTATTTGTTTTACGATTATTGCTGCTTTGGTTGTTTATTATAAATCTAATGTCGCCACCTCAGAGTATTATCCGATGGTGTTTGGCGAAGCAGAAAGTGCCTTTAGACATTCACTTTTTCAAGTTTTAAGCGTGATTACCACTACAGGTTTTGTCAGTGCAGATTTCACGAACTGGACACCTTTCTTAACTATTTTCTTTTTCGGTTTAATGTTTTTGGGAGGTTGTGCAGGGTCAACAGCAGGAGGTATTAAAGTGATGCGCCATTTACTAATCATCAAAAACGGATTGCTAGAATTTAAAAGAACTCTGCATATCAATGCCGTAATTCCAGTCCGATATAATAATAAGACCGTTAGGGAGCATATTGTATATAACATCATCGCATTTTTTGTGCTCTATATGCTCACTTTTATTATTGGTTCTTTGGTACTGGGCGCTTTAGGCCTAGATTTTGAGTCCGCCATCGGTGGAGCAGCTTCCTCTTTAGGAAATGTCGGCCCAGCTTTAGGAACGCTCAACCCTGTAAGTAATTTTAATAGTTTGCCAGCCCTCGCAAAATGGTGGTGCGGCTTTTTGATGCTCTTAGGCAGGTTAGAGCTTTTTACTGTCTTAATACTTTTTACACCTTATTTCTGGAAGAAGATATAGCGCTTGGCGCTTTATGCATGTGGCTAAGCGCAAAGTTTTAATTTCTAAATTTTTCCAGATTTAGGTTTTATCAACATTTGATTATGTTTAAATATTGATTTATGTGAATTTAAGAATTTATGCCTTTGTTGATGAAATATTGGCTAATAATTCCTTTGATTAACCCTATTTTTTAATTTTGTCTACGACCTATTACTCCAAGGCTTTTTTAATCCTAGCCAACGCCTCAGTAATTTCAGCTTCACTAGCCGCATAAGAAATCCGGATACAATTATTATTTCCGAAGGAATCTCCTGCCACGGTAGCCACATGGGCAACTTCTAATAAATACATGGAGAGATCGGAAGAATTATTAATTTTTGTTCCGTTTAAGATTTTTCCAAAATAGGCGGTAACATCAGGGAATACGTAAAATGCTCCTTCTGGCTCATTGCAAATAAATCCTGGGATATCTTTTAATAAACCCAAAATTAACTTTCTACGTTCTTTGAAAGTAGCTACCATAAAGTGAATACGGCTTACAGGTTCTAATAAAGCGGTAATTACAGCTCGCTGAGCAATACTGTTGGCGCCGCTGGTAACTTGCCCTTGCAATTTGTTGCAAGCACGTGCAATATAGGCAGGACCGCCAATGTATCCAATTCTCCAACCAGTCATAGCGAAAGCTTTCGCTACGCCATTTACGGTAACCGTTCTGTCGAACATATCATCAAATTCAGCCATGGAGGCATGAAGGGTTACTCCGTAATTGATGTGTTCGTAAATTTCATCACTTACCACCACAATTTGTGGATGTTTTACAAGCACATCGGCTAAGGCTCTTAATTCCTCTTTGCTATAAATAGATCCCGTTGGGTTACAAGGCGAACTATACCAAAGCATCTTAGTTTTTGGGGTAATCGCAGCTTCTAATTGAGCAGGAGTCATCTTAAAATCGTTTTCGAGAGAAGTGGGTACTTCAACAGGAACACCTTCTGAAAGCTCAACAATATCACTATAACTCACCCAATATGGGCAAGGTAATATAACTTCATCTCCTTTATTTAAACAAACCTGTGCAACATTGTATAAAGATTGTTTTGCGCCAGTAGAAACTACTATTTGGGCTTGCGTATAACTAAGATGATTATCTCTTTTAAACTTCGTGATTATAGCTTCTTTTAGCGCTACATAACCATCCACTGGCGAATAGGTGCTATAATTGTCATGTATGGCTTGTATGGCTGCTTCTTTAATATATTCGGGGGTATTAAAGTCTGGTTCTCCCAAACTAAGCCCGATAATATCTTTCCCCTCAGCTTTTAATTCTCTTGCTTTTGCTGCCATTGCAAGGGTTGCAGAAATGGCTAGGTTATTTACCCTGTCTGATAATTGATTGCTCATGTATTCAATTGATTTTCTAGTACTGTAAAGTTGGTTTTTTACCTAACTCTTTTAAGTGATTGAAATGCGAAAATATAGCTTTTCTGGTAGTTTTGTATTCGTTATAAGGCAAATTAAACTCTTTTGCGGTTTCTTTCACAATTTTAGCAATTTTTGTGTAATGTACATGGCTAATATTTGGAAAAATATGATGTTCCACTTGATGGTTCAAGCCACCTGTAAACCAATTTACAATTTTGTTTTTAGTACCAAAATTAACTGTGGTAAATAATTGGTGAATAGCCCAAGTATTTTTCATAGTACCAGTTTCATCAGGCAACGGAGTATCCGCTTGATCCACCACATGGGCTAATTGAAATGTTACACTTAAAATTACGCCAGCGACATAGTGCATCACAAAAAAGCCAATTAATATTTGCCACCAAGCAATATCTAATATAAGCATGGGTAAAACAATCCAGATGGTTACATAGATTAATTTAGCAATCACTAATTTACTCCAATTCATCACTGGGTTTGGTAATTTACCATAAGATAATTTTCTTTTTGTGTAGCGATACATTTGTTGAAAATCTGTGGTAATCGCCCAGTTAAAAGTTAGTAATCCGTATAGGAAAACAGAATAGTAATGTTGAAATTTATGGTGCTTTCTCCATTCAGAATGCTGTGAAAAACGCAATATTCTTCCCGCTTCTAAATCTTCGTCATGCTCGTGAATATTGGTGTAGGTGTGGTGCAGCACATTATGTTGTACTTGCCAGTTGTAAACATTTCCAGCAAGAATATAAATACTACTTCCCATTAATTGATTAACCCATTTTTTGTTAGAATAAGAGCCATGATTTCCATCGTGCATTACATTCATACCAACCCCAGCCATACCAATACCCATAAGAATGGTAAGCAATAAGTTAGCCCAAATGGGTAGGCCTAAGGTTAAAATTAAAAAATAAGGTGCTAAGAACATGGTTACCATAATGGCCGTCTTTAAATGCAGACGCCAATCACCTGTTTTCTTTAATTTATTTTCTTTAAAATAGTCGTTTACCCTTTTGTTCAGGGTTTTAAAAAAGTCGGCTGAGTCCTTTCTTGAGAAGCGAATGGTTTCTTTACTCATAATAGTTTTTTTACAAAGATAAGTCAATTCATAATGTATTAATGTAAATAGCTTCTTAAAAAGTGAATAAATATGCAATTTAATATGTTATTTTGTCCTTTTAATTTTCAATTTATACTATGGATTTCAAAATTCTTTTAAACTATTTTCCTGATCTAACAGAAGTACAAAAACATCATTTTTCTAAATTATCAGAATTATATGCCGATTGGAATCTAAAAATAAATGTCGTTTCAAGAAAAGATATTGAAGAATTGTATGTTAGGCATGTTTTACATTCCCTGGGAATTGCTAAAATTCAATCGTTTTTACCAGGTTCTAAAATTATAGATGTGGGCACTGGCGGTGGTTTCCCTGGGATTCCTTTGGCTGTTTTATTTCCAGAAGTGCATTTTACTTTAGTTGATGCAATTGGTAAAAAAATAAAAGTGGTGGATGAGGTCGTTGCAGGTTTGGGACTAACGAATGTTACAACGGTTAACGATAGGGTTGAAAATGTAAAAGGAAATTATGACTTTATCGTGAGTAGGGCAGTAGCTGCCATGCCTACTTTTGTGCATTGGGTAAAGGGTAAAATAGAAAAGGAATCGCTTCACGAAAGAAAAAACGGAATCCTGTATTTAAAGGGGGGCGATTTATCAGAGGAGCTAAAGGATTATAAAACGGCTGAAACTTTTGCTCTTTCGGATTATTTTCAAGATGATTTTTTCGAAACTAAAAAACTCGTGTATTTGCCTTTAAAATATAAAGGATAAAAAAAGTTCTGGTTTTGCTAAATGCCTAACCAGAACTTTTGAACTCAAACATTTGTTAAATTACATGCTTAATAGTCTTAGGTATGATAATCTGTAATTTCTTGCATAATTACGTACATAAGTTTCTATGTTTTTAAAGCTTAATCCTTGAGTTTCTTTTTTGCTTTTAAAATCTCTTTCTTTCATAATCCTTTTTTTTTAGGCATTAAAGGTAAATAACTTACTAATAGTTTACAATTAATTAACGTTAAATTTACATTAAAAGGATTATAAAAGATATTTATTATCAAAAAATTATGATTTTTCGTATAAAAAAACCATCTCAAAGTATAGATGGCTTTTAAATTATCAGTAAAATTGGTATTATTACCCTAAAAACGGATATCTATAATTCGTAGGGGTTACAAAAGTTTCTTTAATAAGTCTTGGTGAAACCCAACGTAATAAATTTTGAGCAGAACCTGCTTTGTCATTCGTCCCAGAGGCTCTAGCGCCGCCAAAAGGTTGTTGCCCCACGACGGCACCTGTTGGCTTATCGTTGATATAAAAGTTACCAGCACAATTTTGTAAGGCTTTTGTTGCTTCATCTATCACATAACGGTCTGTGGCTAAAACAGCTCCAGTTAAAGCGTATTCTGAAGTGCTATCAACTAATTCCAATGTTTTTGTCCAATCTTTATCCTCATATACATAAATAGTAACTACGGGCCCAAAAAGCTCCGTTTCCATTGTAGTGTATTTTGGATTTGTCGTCAAAATTACCGTTGGTTCAATAAAATATCCTTTTGATTTGTCATAATTTCCACCAGCAAAAATTGCTGCATCTTTGTCATTTTTGGCGGCATCAATATATTTAGCTAGCTTGTCAAAAGAAGCTTCATGGATAACTGCAGTAATAAAGTTCGACATGTCTTCAGGGGAACCTGGTTTGTTCATCGATTTTAAATCTTCCTTCACCTGCTCTAAAATTTCATCAGCAGTTGATTTTGGTAAATATACTCTAGAGGCTGCACTACATTTTTGTCCTTGAAATTCAAAAGCTCCACGAACTACAGCAGTAGCTACTTGTTTTGGATTTGCAGTTTTATGAGCTAAAATAAAGTCTTTTCCTCCAGTTTCACCCACAATTTTAGGATAGGTTTTATAGGTATGGATATTATTGCCAATCTGTTTCCATAAATCTTTAAAGACATGGGTAGAACCTGTAAAATGAATTCCTGCAAAATCAGGACTCGCTAAAACCGTTTCAGTAATCATAATGGGATCGCCATACACTACATTAATAACCCCGTCAGGAAGTCCTGCTTCCTTAAAAACATCAACAATCACTTTTGCGGAGAAAATTTGACTATCACTGGGCTTCCAAACAACAACATTTCCCATCATCGCCGCACTAGCTGGCAAGTTGCCTGCAATAGCTGTAAAATTAAAAGGAGTAATAGCATAAACAAAACCTTCTAAAGGTCTGTATTCTACTCTATTCCAAATACCTTCGGCAGAATCGGGCTGTTCTTGGTAAATCTGAGTCATGTATTCTACATTAAAACGCAAAAAGTCAATTAATTCGCATGCAGCATCAATTTCAGCTTGATGAATGGTTTTAGATTGAGCTATCATGGTAGCAGCATTAATTTTAGCACGGTAAGGACCAGCTAATAATTCGGCAGCTTTCAAGAAAATAGCGGCGCGTTGCTCCCATGTTAAGTTAGCCCAAGCATTTCTTGAATCTAAAGCATTAGAAATGGCTTTTATGATATGCTTTTTTTCGGCTATATGGTAATGCCCAACGATATGTTTATGATCGTGCGGCGGAGACATTGGCTTTGTATTGCCTGTTTTTATTTCTTCGCTTCCGATATATAATGGAACATCAACATTTCCATTGAAATAAGCTTTGTATTGTTGCAATACTTCTTCACGTTCAGGAGTTCCAGGCGCATAACCTTTTATAGGCTCATTGAACGCCGTAGGAACTTGAAAAAATCCTTTACCCATTTTTAGTAGTTTTAATTAAAAAGTGTTCGTAAAGGTACTAAATCTTAAAAGGTGAAAAAAGGATTTTAAAGGAAAGAACTGATTAGTTCAAAGTAAAAGGGGCATTAAACTTAAAGGTCGGGATAGATACTTTAAATTTATCGCTAGATTTTAAATTAACCATATTATAATGTCCGTTCATAGCCCCAATGGTAGAAGTTAATAAACACCCAGAACTATAGGTATGTGATTTTCCTGGTTTTATAACGGGTTTTTTGCCAATTACACCTTCACCATCTAAAACTTCTAAATCGTTTAAGGAATCATAAATTCTCCAATGACGAGAGGTTAATTGTACGGGATCTTTACTTTGATTTTCGATAGTAATAGTATAGCCAAAAGCATAATGGGTTTTATGGTTTTTAAAGAAAGTACCTTCAAAACTTGTATTTACTGAAATCTTGATGCCTTTTGTTATTTGTGTAGTCATAATCATCAAAGTCTAAAGTGCTATTTGTAAAGAGATAAATATTTGTTTAGAGATGCAAAAATAAATCATTAGTAGTTAAGAGCAGTAAACTTTATGAAAACCTTTACGAATCTTAACAAGACAATGTTGATTACTTTTAATTTTTAATCCCTATTCAAAAAGCCAATTTCATTGTAAGTTATAAAACCTTATTAAATAGAATGTATTTTTCTGAAGTTTTTTCGGTGTAAACCTTTCTTTAAGGATTAGAGCTCAAATTAGTTACTTATGTTTCTTGAATTTGCATTCCCAATGCCTATAAGCCCATCATACAAAGCGCCAAAATCTCTATAATAAACAAGAATTAAATAATTATTTTCGGTAAAATGGAAATTACCTGAGACCTTGTTTAAGTTTATTTTTCCCTCATCGTTTTTTACAACATATTTATAGTTGTAAAAGCCTTGTTTCATTTTCAAGGTGGCTTCCATTAGCCCATTGTCAGCATTATAAGTCATTTTATTATAATCCTCAAGCGCGTAGTTATTGAACTTGCCAAAAACAAAAACATCATCTAAACCTAGTTGTTCTGTATAGGGAAGGCTAAAATGGACATAACTGTACTCTGCTTCTCTAGATACATCATCTCCTTGTGATGTATTAATTGCGAAATCGCCATTTATATCTGGAAAATAAGTATAGGGTCTGACATAGCGAAAAATGTCTGTAAATAAATAATGGTTGTATAGGTCTGTCACTTCAATATGTGATATAATAGCCGTAGGTGCTCTTAAATCTTTAGTGTCAAAATTTAAAAATTCATTGCCGCCAAAAAAACTTGTTTCCCTATCATATTTATATACCAATTGATTGCCTATGGTAAATTGCGGTTTTATATTGTAAAGAGCCGATGGCCAGTAATAATTTTGTAGGATGGCAATTTTAACTTCCTTTATAGGGTTGACCAATTGAAAATCGGCATAATTAATATTGATATGAACTACTTGTTTTTCATTTAAGAATTCAAAATCCCTAATTCTTTTTACCGTAGCGCCAACAGTAACTAAATTTTGATACACTAAAAAACGCCTTGAAAATTGAAGTTCATAATTACTGTCATATATTCTTAACATATAATTGCCGCTCACTTTTAAACGGATATTTTCATTAGGTATGGTAAGCCTATAATTGGAATAAGGTTGTAGGGTATTGTAACTATTTTCGTAATCGATGATTCTTTGGTTGTCTATACCATTTAAATATTGAGACTTTAGTAAGTCCGATGGCGTCCAATCGTAATTACAGTGAACAATGGTATAGTAAAAATCTTGTTCGGTGGCCGTTATGTCATCAAAATCAAGATAAATAGGTTCTCCTAATTGCACAATAGGAAATTGGTCATCAGTAGTTCCTCTAAAAACTATAGATTTTATGTTCGAAGGTGGATTTATTTCTTCCTGTATTTGAGAAAAAAGAGAATTTACAAATAAAAATAAAAAAACATGTTTAATAAATAATCGCATGTAATAGGAGTATTGTTCCACAAAGTTAAACAAAAAGTATGCCTTAAAAATTAACTTCGATGTAGTGCTTAAATTTATAGATAATAATTATGAAAACTTTCCATTTAGTCTTATTTTTGCATCAAAATTTTTTAACCTAAGGTTGATATTGATATGTCTAAAGACATCAGAATTAAAAAAGGGCTAAACATAAATTTAGTAGGTGCTGCTGAATTGGTAACTTCTAAAGCTTCTTTAAGTAATGTTTATGTCTTAAATCTTCAGGATTTTCATGGGATTTCCCCAAAAATACTGATTAAAGAAGGCGCAGAAGTAAAAGCAGGTGAGGCGCTTTTTTACAACAAAAAACATGAAAATATGCTTTTTGTTTCCCCTGTCAGTGGTGAATTGATTGAAATTAAGCGAGGAGATAGACGACGTATTATATCATTAAAAATTTCGGCAAGTAAAACACAGGAACATATAGAACATGCCATCCCTAATTTAAGTAATGCGTCTATAGCTGATGTAAAGGCTTTTATGCTCAAGACGGGGTGTTGGCCTTTTATTAAACAACGACCGTATGATGTAATTGCTGATCCCGAAACTAGTCCTAAGTCTATTTTTATTTCAGGTTATGCTACAGCTCCTTTAAGTGCGAATTTAGATTATACCTTAAAGGGTAAAGAAAAAGAACTACAGGCTGCTGTTACTGCTTTATCTAAATTAACAACAGGTAAGGTGCACGTTTCTCATTCTGGTTCAGGTTCTCCATTGGCTGATTTGCAAGGTGTTGAACATCATAATATTTCTGGACCACACCCAGCCGGGTTAGTAGGTACGCAAATCAATAAAATTGATCCTATTAATAAAGGAGAATTGGTATGGGTCGCTAGTCCTCAAGATTTAGTAATCATAGGAGAAGCTTTTTTAACGGGTAAGTTTAATGCTGAAAGAACAATCGCACTTGCTGGTTCTTCAGTTAAAAATCCAAAATATTATACGGCTATAATTGGTGCTGAAATTGCAACCTTTTTATACGCCAGCGGTGTAAATGAAGAAAAATTTAGAGTAATTAACGGTGATGTGCTGACAGGTGTTAAATCTAGCCAATCTGGTAATTTAGGGTATTACAATACCACAGTTACTGCAATTCCTGAAGGCGATGATTATGAATTTTTTGGATGGAATAAACCTGTTTTTAATAAAATTTCGAACTCAAGAGCTTTGACCTTTTCATGGTTAACGCCTCATAAAAAGTTTGATTTAGACACAAATACAAACGGAGAGCATCGCAATTTTGTGATTACAGGAAGCTACGAAGAAGTATTTCCATTGGATATATACCCCATGCAAATTCTTAAAGCTTGCCTGTATAAGGATTTAGATGAGATGGAAGCTTTGGGAATGTATGAAGTTGCACCTGAAGATTTTTCCCTAACAGAGTTTATATGCGTGTCAAAACAACCGCATCAAGATATTATTAGAAAAGGCTTAGACTTAATGATTAAAGAGATTGGATAATGAGCTTAAAAAGTAATTTACATGATTTAAAAGAGAAGTATAAAGGAAAAAAAATGGCGCCTGCTTTTAATGCGTTACATACTTTTTTATACTTACCTAACGATACAACTCATAATGGGACTCATATAAAAGCTGCTGATGATTTAAAGCGCACTATGAATACGGTCATCATAGCTCTGGTGCCTTGTTTGATCTTTGGTATTTTTAACGCGGGATATCAGCACTATTTAGCACTTGGTGAAATAGAATCTGCAAAAGGATTTTTAGGAGCATCATTTTGGTCATTAGATAATTTAATTCTAGGCGCTTGGACGGTTTTGCCTTTGGTAATAGTGTCTTACGGTGTTGGTCTTGCTGTAGAATTTTTATTCGCAGTTATTAAAGGTCACGAGGTAGAAGAAGGTTATTTGGTTACAGGTATGTTAGTGCCATTAATTGTTCCTATTGACATTCCCTTGTGGATGTTGGCAGTAGCGGTGGTTTTTGGAGTAGTTATCGGAAAAGAGGTTTTTGGAGGTACAGGTATGAATATTCTTAATCCTGCATTAACCATTCGTGCCTTTTTATTCTTTGCCTATCCAACTTGGATGACAGGCGATAAGGTTTGGGTACATGGTGCGGTAGAGCGTGCAGGTACTGCGGATGCCATTTCAGGAGAAACTATTTTAGGGTCCTATGCACAAAACAATGCTGTAGCGTATGATTATTGGGATATGTTTTGGGGTCTAATTCCCGGTTCGGTCGGTGAAACTTCTAAAGTTCTTATTATTATTGGGGCTTTATTTTTAATTTTCACCAAAGTAGGAAGTTGGAGAATTATTGTAAGTACGCTTATAGGAGCGCTTGCAATGGGTCTGATTTTCAACGGAGTTGTAGATTCTGGTTGGATTTCTGAGACTAGTAAATTCTACGGATTAATGAGTGTGCCATTCTGGCAACATTTAATTATTGGCAGTATTTTATTTGGTGCTGTTTATATGGCAACAGATCCAGTAACCGCCTCGCAAACAAATAAAGGAAAATGGATATATGGATTCTTGATAGGGTTTATTTCTATTATGATCCGTGTATTTAATCCAGCCTATCCAGAAGGAGTATTCTTGGCAATATTATTAATGAACGTTTTTGCACCAACTATTGACCACTATGTTATACAAGGGAATGTAAAACATAGAATGAATCGTATTAAAGTTAAAGCAGCGTAATTATGGCAATAAATACAGATAAAAACAGCTACACAATAATTTTTTCAATAGCAATGGTTTTCGTTGTTGGAGCGATCTTAGCAGGTTTGGCTTCAGGATTGAGGCCTTTAGTTAAAGCTAACGAACGCTATGAGAAACAACAAAATATTCTTTATGCCCTAGGTATAAATGATAATGAAGGTGCTAATGATGTGGCTTTCATCTCAACAGCTAAGGTTGAAGATCAATTTAATAAATACATCAAAAAACAGTACGTTCTACAAAACGGCGAGCTAACTGAAAATGATGAGGCCTACCTTATTGATCTTAAGAAAGAAGAAACAAAAGCTAAAAACAAAGATTATAATAGACGTTTACCAATTTTTGTAGGTGAAAAAGAGGGAAAAGAAGTATATATTGTTCCTGTTCGAGGTAAAGGCTTATGGGATGCCATTTGGGGCTTTGTGGCTCTTGATAAAAATATGACTATAACAGGTGTTTATTTTGATCACAAAGCTGAGACTCCTGGTCTTGGTGCTGAAATTAAACAACGTTACTTTATGGATGATTTTACTGGCGAAAAGTTTTTAACTGGAGAAGGCTTTGAAGGAATTACCGTGGCTAAGGGGAATAATGACCCCAGGAACGATAGAAAAGAAGATCATAAAATTGATGCTTTAGCTGGAGCAACCATAACAGGCGACGGTATTTCTGCAATGTTAAAGAAAGATGTAAAAATGTATATGCCTTATTTTAAGGCCTTAAATTAAAATCTCTATGGGAGTTTTATCAAAAAAAGACAGTAAATTAATTAGCGATCCTTTATTGGATAATAACCCTATTACCATTCAAGTTTTGGGTATTTGTTCCGCATTGGCAATCACAGCACAATTAAAACCATCTATAGTAATGGCAATTTCTGTTATGTTTGTAATGGGTGCTGGAAACGTAGTAATTTCGTTAATGCGAAATATTATTCCATCAAAAATCAGAATTATCGCACAGCTTATTGTTGTGGCGGCCTTAGTAATTATTGTAGATCAGGTGCTTAAAGCCTATGCTTATAGTTTAAGTAAAGAGTTATCTGTATTTATAGGTTTAATTATCACCAACTGTATCATAATGGGCCGTTTCGAAGCTTTTGCTTTAGCCAACGGGCCTTGGAGGTCTTTTTTAGATGGTATAGGAAATGCAATGGGTTACGGCTTAATACTTGTTATTGTAGGGTTTTTTAGAGAGCTTTTAGGTTCTGGAACATTATTCGGATTTAAAGTGATGGGTGATCCTGTTGAAAAAACTGGCTTATTTGCCTTAGGATACGAAAATAACGGTTTTATGGTATTGCCTCCAATGGCATTGATTGTCGTGGGGCTTATCATTTGGATCCAGCGTAGTAGAAACAAAGCATTAATAGAGGACTAAAAAATAGTAAGTAGTTATGGTACCAGTAAGCTTTTACTGAATACTTAAAACTGAATACTTAATACTAAAGAATATGGAACATATAGAATTGTTTTTTAAATCGATATTTGTGGATAACATGGTATTTGCCTATTTCTTAGGTATGTGCTCTTATTTGGCAGTATCCAAAAAGGTTTCTACAGCCGTTGGTTTAGGTGCAGCGGTTATTTTTGTACTCGCTATTACCGTACCTTTAAATTGGTTACTAGACCAGTATTTATTGCAAGAAGGCGCACTGACTTGGTTAGGGCCAGAATATGCAGATTATGATCTTAGCTTTTTATCTTTTATTATGTTTATTGCCACCATAGCAACTATGGTACAATTGGTTGAAATTATTGTTGAGAAATTTTCTCCATCACTTTATAACTCTTTGGGGATATTTTTACCGTTGATAGCTGTAAACTGTGCAATTTTAGGGGGGTCATTATTCATGCAATCTAGAGAAATTGGAACCTTGGGATTAGCCTTCAATTATGGGATTTCTTCTGGTATCGGATGGTTTTTAGCTATTTTAGCAATCGCAGCGATTAGAGAGAAAATTAGATATAGCGCAGTACCTGCACCTTTAAGAGGTTTGGGTATAACGTTTATAATAACCGGCCTTATGGCTATTGGTTTTATGAGTTTCGGAGGTATGTTAACAGGTGGTGATGAAGAAGCACCAGCCAAAGAAAAGACTGCCGAAATAGAAGTAATAAAAGAAGATGTTAAACAAGATGAAGCTAACATTAAGACTGTCTTAAGTGTAGCCGATAATACAAATAAATAAAAAGTATTATGATGATATTAGCAGCAAGTACATTAGGAACTGTAATAGCTACGGTAGCAGCCTTCTTATTAGTAACATTGTTATTAGTGGCGTTATTATTGGTAGTCAAACAAAAATTATCTCCATCTGGTCCAGTAAAGATTATGATTAACGGAGAACGTGAAATTGAAGTGGCTTCAGGGAGTTCATTGCTAACTACTTTGAGTAGTTATAAAGTATTTTTACCTTCGGCCTGTGGCGGGGGTGGTACTTGTATTCAATGTGAGTGTCATGTTTTATCAGGTGGTGGAGAAGCGCTACCAACTGAGACTCCTCACTTTTCAAGAAACGAATTACAACACGGTGCGCGTTTAGCTTGTCAAGTAAAAGTAAAACAGGATATGGTCATTACCATTCCTGAAGAAGTTTTCGGAATTAAAAAATGGCCAGCAAAAGTGGTTCGTAACTATAATGTAGCCTCTTTTATTAAGGAATTTGTAGTTCAAATTCCAGAAGATATGGGTTATAAAGCTGGGGGGTATATTCAAATTGAAATTCCTGAATGTGAAGTTAAATTTGCGGATATTGATATTACAGCACATCCAGAAGAGCACGAAACTCCTGATAAATTTCAAGCAGAATGGGATAAATTTAATTTATGGCCGTTAGTGATGAAAAATCCTGAAACTGTTGAAAGAGCATACTCCATGGCATCTTACCCAGCAGAGGGAAAAGAAATTATGCTTAACGTTCGTATAGCTACACCACCTTGGGATAGAGCTAAAAATGCTTGGATGGGCGTAAATCCTGGAATTGCATCGTCATATATTTTTAATTTGAAGCCTGGCGATGATGTTATTATTTCTGGACCTTATGGTGAATTTTTCATCAATGAGTCAGATGCAGAAATGCTTTATGTTGGTGGTGGAGCTGGGATGGCGCCAATGCGTTCCCACTTGTACCACTTATTTAAAACATTAAAAACAAATAGAAAAGTAGCCTATTGGTATGGTGGTCGTTCTAAACGTGAATTGTTTTACTTAGATCATTTTCAGCAATTAGAGAGAGATTTCCCCAACTTCAAGTTCTATTTAGCACTTTCTGAGCCAATGGCAGAAGATAATTGGAAAGTGAAGGAAAGTTTAGATGCGCCTGGAGATGGTTTTGTTGGCTTTATCCATAATTGCGTAATCGATAATTATTTGAGTAAACATGAATCACCTGAGGATATTGAATTGTATTTCTGTGGACCTCCATTGATGAACAAGGCCGTTCAGAAAATGGGTGAAGATTACGGAATTCCAGATGAGCACATCCGATTTGATGATTTTGGGGGATAATATTTCTGACATTGCAGAAATATTATAATTAAAATATTGGTATATAAAAAAGCTAACTCAAAGTTTTGAGTTAGCTTTTTTAATTTTGAAGTCCTGTTGACTTCTCAATAAAATTATTTTAGGCTACTTCGTATTCATTTTTGGCATTTTCGAACTTGAATAAGACAGAACAATCCATTACGTTGGGAATCTTATCTAGGCGACAGAGTTCTGTAACAACTTCACACAAACCATTAAAAAGAACTTTATTATTCATGTTTTTAGGCTTGTATAAACGATTTTGTTGCGTAAACTGATACCCACAACCTTTTAGAAAAGCGCTTTCAATGAGTAGCAACTCTATAGGTGTGTAACCATTAAACTTTCTTCCCAGATTTTGATGTACCAATCCCACATAATTCAATTTGGTGGCACCGTGTTGGTCTGTTAAATGTTTCCAACGGTCTGTATGGTCCAAAATATTGCCGATAGCACATTGCTTGCAATCGTCAGGGTTTAGGCTGTTCTCATGGAATGCTTTATATAGTTTGTTGATAGCGTAATCAAAACGGAGTGAAGTTGTCATAACATTGTAATTTTATTTTCGATATTAAAAGATACGAAAAAAGTATAGAAATAGTCCAATGTCAATGTTAAAATTATAAAATGATATGAAAGATGAGTATTAAAGTTTCAACTTGCCATAGTATCTTTGTATTATGAATAAAGCACTTACCGAACAAGAATTGCATAACTTAGCCATGAATATTGTTGGGAAGCAATTAGAAGCTGACGGTTTCGAGTTTTTGTCTGTTAATAGTATTTTAAAAAAGAACCCACAATTTGTGTGTACAAAAGAAAAAAAACTACATTTTGTTATGGTGAAGTGTATCAACTACCCTAATGATCCAAAAGATTTAGATATTGATAATTTGAATAAAATGAAGGCGCACGCCCTAAACTTTGAAGCCGATACCTATTATGCGGGCGTTGGTTTGGTAAATGCTAATGATTATAATAAACCTGTTTTTTTAAATGAAGCGTATATTGTTGATTATGATGGACTTGTTAAAATTTAAGATTTTAAAATTGGTATTTTTGGTTTGGGGTTTATCGATTTTTTTATCATGTACCCACGATTTTGTTGAAACAAAAAATACTGGTGTCGCGTTAGGTACTACTTATTCTATTTTGATTTACGATACTGTGGCCAGAGATTTTCAACAAGAAATAGATTCTGTTTTTATGGTTATAAATAAATCCATGTCTACCTATATTCCAGATTCAGATATTTCTAAAATTAATGCTGGAGACTCGACTGTTATTGTGGATAAGATGTTCGAGGAGGTTTTTAACTTATCAAAAGATATCAATAGCATCACCAAAGGACATTTTGACCCTACCGTTGGTGTTTTGGTAAATGCTTGGGGTTTTGGTCCTGGAAAACAAATTCAAATGGATAGCACCGTTATTGATAGTCTTTTAAACTATGTAGGTTTTCAGAAAGTTATGTTGACCTCTAAGAAAACGATACGAAAGGCTAATCCAAATATTTTATTCGATTTTAATGCCATAGCCAAGGGTTATGCTGTGGATAGGTTAGGAGCCTTTTTAGATCAAAAAGGAATTAAAAATTATCTTGTTGAAGTCGGTGGGGAACTAATAGCTAAGGGCGAGAATAAGGTAAAGGATAAAAAGTTTGTGGTAGGGATTGATGATCCTTTGTCATCGGATAGAGGTAATCCTGCGGCGCTAATAAATCTTTATAACAAAGGATTGGCTTCTTCTGGTAATTACAGGCACTTTAGAGAAGATGCAGAAACAGGCATAAAATACGTACATACCATAGATCCTTTAACGGGCTATACCAAAAATTCGAATGTTTTAGGCGTAACGGTTTTGGCCGATAATTGTGCTGTAGCCGATGGTTATGCCACGGCTTTTATGGCCATGGATTTAGATGAATCCATGGCGTTATTATCTAAGAAAATCGGTATAGAAGCCTATATTATTTATGTAACCGTAAATGGTGAAATAGAGGAATTTTTTACAGAGGGTTTTAACACTATTCTGATCAAAGAATAAGTAACATTATTTCTTTACAAAAGGAATAATTTCTCCTTTTGCTAGGCGATAAGTATCTACGTCAATAGGTGATAGTTGTTTGGTGTAATCTATTTCATCAACCTTAAAACCCACGGCTCTTAATTTATCAAAATAGTCTTGTCCGTAAATACGAACATGATCATATTGTCCAAAAATTTTAGCTCTTTCATTCCTGTCTGTAATGCTATTGTCTTCAAAAGTCCTTACTCTTTTTAAATCTTGTGGAATTTGAAAGATGCCCCATCCGTTTGGTTTTAGCACTCGAAATAGCTCCTGCATGGCTTTTTTATCATCGGGAATATGTTCTAAAACGTGATTGCAAAAAATAACGTCAAAGCTCTGATCTTCAAATGGTAAATTGCATATATCTGCTTTTACATCTGCTAAAGGGGAGTCTAAATCGGTTGTGGTATAATCTAAATTTTTAAGTTTTCTAAACCGTTCGTAAAAGGCTTGCTCTGGCGCAAAATGTAATACTTTGTAGTGTTTGGTGAAGAAATCTGTTTCGTTTTTTAAATACATCCATAACAATCTGTGGCGTTCTAAAGATAGGGTGGAAGGCGATAATACATTTTTCCTTGGGTTTTCATAGCCATAAGGGAGAAAGCTTCTAAATTTTTTGCCGTCTATCGGATCGGTATAAGTGCTGCCACGCATATAAACAGCCAAAACAGGGCGAGCTACATAGCTCAGCTTTATCAACAATGGCCTCGGAATATTATTTAATAGATATTTAAAAATATTTGACACGAATTTCACGAATTATTACGAATAATTTACAAAACTATTCTGTTAAATATTAAGCTGTCTTCTCCAAAATTCACTAAAAGACCTAGTTTTAATTTAGATGCTGTCAAGTAATTGAGTGTTTGTTTAGAATGGCTTTTGGTTAATTTTTCAATGGCTTTTATTTCTAATATGATTTTATGATCAATGACAAAATCAGCAATATATTTATGGGGTAAAATTTTATCTTTATAAATAATTGGAAACTTTACTTCTCTTTGGTAAGGAACACCATTTAGTTGAAATTCATATTCAATGGCATCACCATAAACAGCTTCACTAAATCCTTTTCCTAATTCATTATGCACATTCATCAATAAACCCACAATAAAAAAAGACTCATCTTTGTAATAGAGTGTACTCATTTATTTAAAAAATTAGTGCAAATTAGTGTAATTTGTGTCAAAAATGACTACTGTCTAAAAAGTTCTTCCTCATCACTACTTATCCCTAAAGCATCATAAATATATTTAAAGGTAGAAAGAAGCTCAGGTTTGCCATTCACTAGCGCCACATTATGTTCAAAATGTGCGCTGGGTTTGCCGTCCGCAGTTAAGATTGTCCAACCATCTTTTAATTGTTTTATTTTGTGTGTACCCATATTGGTCATAGGCTCAATGGCAACGACCATCCCTTCTACAAATTTTTTACCCCAACCTTTTTTTCCGTAATTCGGCATTTCAGGGTCTTCGTGCATTTTACGCCCTAAACCATGACCTACCAATTCTCTTACCACGCCATACCCCTTATTTTCAGTAAATTTTTGAATAGCATAGCCCACATCACCCACGCGATTGCCTAATTTAAATTCTGAAATCCCGACGTAAAGTGATTCCTTTGTTATATCTAATAATTTTTTAATTTCTGGAGACACTTGACCCACTTCAAAAGTGTAAGCATGGTCCCCGTAAAATCCATTTTTCAAAGCCCCACAATCAATCGAAATTATGTCACCTTCAACAAGCGGAGTCTTATTTGGAATGCCATGAACCACTTGTGCATTTGGACTCACGCAAAGCGAGTTTGGAAAATCATATAAACCTAAAAACCCAGGAACTGCACCATGATCTCGAATAAAGGTTTCTGCAAGGGCATCTAGCTTTAACGTGGTAACGCCAGGCATTACTTCGCCGGCTAGCATTCCTAATGTTTTTGATACAATCAATGCACTTTCGCGCATCAAGGCTATTTCTTCTGCTGTTTTAATTATAATCATGGGTGCAAAGGTAAACTTTTTGAAAAATTTTAGATCAAAGGGTTTTGTGTCATTAATGCGGGTTGTGGAATGCCCATCAATTTTAAAATCGTTGGTGCAATATCACCCAAAACTCCATCTTTTATTTTAATATGGTCTTTATCAACTAAAATTAAAGGCACGGGATTAGTCGTATGTGCCGTGTTTGGACTGCCATCAGGGTTTATCATGGTATCACAGTTTCCATGATCGGCAATCACTATAGTGGTGTAACCGTTTTTCAAACCTGCCATAACTACAGCTTCGGCACAACTATCGACTACCTCGCAAGCTTTAATGGCTGCTGACATAACACCAGTATGACCAACCATATCGGGATTAGCAAAGTTTAAACAAACAAAATCTACCTCTCCTTTTTCTAGTTCAGGAATTATTGCATCTCTTATTTCGTAGGCACTCATTTCGGGTTGTAAATCGTAAGTAGCCACTTTGGGGGAAGGGCAAAGTAAGCGTTGCTCCCCATCAAAAGGAATTTCTCGACCTCCATTAAAGAAAAAAGTAACATGAGGGTATTTTTCTGTTTCGGCAATACGAATTTGTTTTTTGCCTGCTTTGGAAATTACTTCACCAAGGGTTTCTGTAATATTATCCTTGTCATATACTACATGTATTTTTTTATAGGAATCATCATAATTTGTCATGGTAACATAGTACAAGTCTAGTTTGTGCATGTTTTGTTCGTGCATGGTTATCTGGCTTAATACTTGGGTAAGTTCTCGCCCTCTATCAGTTCTAAAATTAAAAAATATAAGCACATCTCCATTTTGAATTTTAGCTAAAGGAGAGCCATCATGTTTAGTAAGTACAATAGGTTTTATAAATTCATCGGTAATGCCGGCATCATAACTTTGTTGAATGGCAAATGTTGCATCCGTAGTTTTTTCGCCAAAATTATTGACCAATAAATCATAAGCTAATTTTACGCGTTCCCAGCGTTTATCTCTATCCATAGCATAATAACGACCAATTACAGTCGCTAATTTTGCAGTCTTATCAGCACAAAATTTGGTGATATTGGCTATATAGCCCTTTCCACTTTTAGGATCAACATCTCTTCCATCAGTAAAAGCATGAATAAAAACTTTATCTAAATGATAAGCTTCACTAGCTTTTATCAAGCCTTTAAGATGCGAAGTGTGGCTATGTACACCACCATCACTTAACAAGCCTATAAAATGTACAGGTTTATTGTTTTCTTTGGCATATAAAAAAGCATCTTTTAGTGCTTTTTTATCTTTTAAAGTGTCTTCTTTTACCGCTTTATTAATTTTTGCTAAATCTTGATATACGATACGGCCTGCACCTAAATTCATGTGTCCCACTTCACTATTGCCCATTTGGCCTTCTGGTAGCCCAACATTTAAACCGTCAGTTAATAAATTTGCATTGGAATATTCTCTTAAAATGCGATCTATAAATGGTGTGTTTGCACTTTCTATGGCAGAGACTTTGGGATCTGGAGATTTTCCCCAACCATCCAAAATCATCAAAATTACTTTTTTGTTCATGGGATATGATATTTATACCTCAAAAATAAGACGAAATGCCAGTTAATACTAACAATTTTCGTTTCTTTTTTAGCGCATTGCCACTAGTAATTGTTATAATTAAGACCTTAAAAATATGTTAAAAAAATGACTATTTATTGTATTAGCTGAAACAAAACTAATACGTAGTCGTCTTTTAATTAATATTCATCAATCCGTTATATCGGAAATCAAAATCATCATCATGAGAAAAAAATCACAATTAAAGTTATGACTTTGGCATTATATGCCATGAATGTAAAAGCGAAATCAATTTCAAACGGAATGGAATTTCCTCTAAAAGTAGAAAAGACTATCGGGTTAAGTTCTTTTTGCATTGCCATCTTTAAAGTAGATTTACAAATCCTAAAAAGCATGATTTCCTTGGGCGAAGACGTCAATCAAAAATCATTAGGCATGACGCCTGCTATTTTTGCAGCGCGGTATAAAAGGGTCGAAATCTTAGAATTACTAATTGCTAATGGTGTGAAACTTAAAATAAAATGCGACAGAGGCATAAGTATTAAAGAGTATGCCAAGGGCTCGAATGTTATGGGAGGCGTTAAAAGTGATCAACGAAAACTGAAAAAAGTAATATTCACTAGTTGTCAAAACTAAAAAAGCCATTCACGAAGCGCGAATGGATTTTTTTGATTCATCATTATTTTCTTTTCGTGTTCAAGTAAAAGAGGTATTCATTAAAATTTAAATTCCTTGAAAACTCTATAAAAAAAGTTATTGATTTTCTTGGAAACTAAAATACAAAAAGCTTATAATAGTTTCGGATTTATATCTAAAATATTATCCGCGATATAGGTTATTAAAAAACCAGAGTTAAAATGCTCGCTGCCTACAAAGCTTTCTTTTTGGTAAAGCTGCATAATATCTTTATCTCTAAACGCTTTCAACATTGGAATAGATATTGGGGCATAGCTGTAATGCCAAGGCTCATATTTAAATCCTTTTCTTCTTGGATTATCGGTATAGACAAGAAAAAAACCGAATTTCTCGGAGTTTTCATCCATCCATTTTTTAAAATCATAAAAAGGTTGACATTCTCCATATTTTTCTGGATCAAGTACATCGCCATCTATTTTTTTATATCCATCTATCACATCAATATCTGTACCCCAATGATGTCTGCTTGTACCAGGAATGGTTGAGTATTCTGTAATTTTTGAAATGGCATCTAAAGGTGACATGTCATTATCTGTATAGTTCATAAATTTACGCTCAAAAATAACCTGTTGTCTGGCAAAACTTCGGTAGCTCGATACAATTTTTAAATCGATACCCGACCTATAAGCAGCTCTTTTCATTTCGATAAAAGCATCGTGAGCCTCTTTAACCAAATTGATGTCTTTTCCAAACAATTCAATATCCGATTTGCCCATTAACTCTTCTGTGGAGTAATCTTTTTCTTGATCTTGCCATTGCGCAAAAGATAAACTAGGCAATAAGGTTAAGGCTAAACTAATAATTCCGCTTTTCTGTAAGAATAATCTTTTCTCCATTTTAAATATTTTTAAACAATAGGTAATGTTCTCCGACTAAAGGTATTTCAAAAATAGCACCAATTTTATAGTATCCTAATTTAGTGTAAAAGCCCAAAGCCGAAACTCTAGCATTCATCCAAATGGTAGTATATTTTTTTTCTTTTAACAAAGTTTCACCATGTTCTAATAGCTGCTGACCGTAACCTTTTTTATGATACTCGTCTAAAACCGCCATTCCACGTAACTGCACAGGATTATGAACCTTATGTTTTTCAGGGCTCGCCTCATAAAAAGATGCCACTGCTACTAACGTATCTCCTAAATAAGCACCTAAATGAAAGGTTGTTATTTTATCATCACCATCAAAAGCACAGCTTTCTAAAGGTCTACCTTTTCTAAGCACTTTATGACGAACACTATAGGTTTCTTTTGCCGTAATTAGTTTAGGCGTTAGAGTAGTAAAGGTATTTTTGTCCATTATTCTCTATTTTGAGATAAAAATGTAAAGATAATTAAAATTGAAAATGGAAAGTGAAATATAAGTTCAAATACAAATTCAAGTTCAAGTTGATTTTTTGTTTTAATTCATTACCTCATTTTCAAGTAAAAGGCTTTAAATATTAAGTTTTAAATTGATTTAATTTTATAACTCATAACTCTTAAACTTCTCAAAAACAGAATACAAATCACCTCGACAAATAAATAAAACCTTGAAATTCGAAGCCTAGGTCAAAAAGATCTACGACATAAAAATACATGCCTTCGGGTAAACCCATTGATCTTTTTACCACTAGATTGTCAACATTTGAAAAACCTGCAAACTCATTGGTGTAATTTTCTTTTTGAAACACTAATAACTTATTACGATTATATATTTTTATAAGGTTGTTAGGAGAAAGCTCTAATTCTTCAATGATCAAAACATCATTTATGCCATCGCCATTTGGAGAAAAATAAAAATTGTCTATTTTTATTCTGTCTTGTGGGACTAATAAGCTCCCTATAGTGATAATTTCATAATCATCTGGGATAAAGGTTTCCGAAGAAATAGTTCCGTCTAAGACATCACCGCTAACGGCGGTATTGCCCAAAATCTCCCATTTTTTGTTGAGTTTACTCCATCCGACGACCAATAAATTTTCTGTTTTTTCGGTGAGTGCGACGATATCGCTACGTGGATTCCAAGATAGGGTAACGGTAGAAGGGACACTACTTTCTAAACGCCAAAATTCCCTAGTATTTACGCCATCTAGTTGACGCGCAGTTTCATTAGTGTCAAAAATCTGGGAAAAGGAAAACGGTGCATTCGGGTCTTCCAGAAAGTAAGCGCCCTTTGCGGTTAAATTAACGCTGTTAGAATTTATAATCAGCGGTCGCAATTGCGTTCCATCACCAACAGGAAAAGAATAGGTTTGCTGATTGGTGATTAAGGCATAACCATCTACTTTTGAAAAATCGCTTTCTTCATTGTACATAGCATCTCCAAGCAGGGCGAAATAAATATCGCGCAATGATTTTTGCGTAACAATATCGCCGTCAGTAAATTTAACGATATTACTTGCGATAGTGCTAACATTTAAAGTCACGCCATTAACTGCCCTAATTTCGAAATTATAAAAAACGGGCGATACGCTCCCTTTAATATTTAAAAAGTTAGACCCGTAAAAACCGACCAGACCCAAGTTTTGATCAAAAGGTGCATTATTGATAAAATTGGTATGAAACCCTATTTTCGCATCATGTATTTGCATACTACCCGCATGGTGCAAGGCGGTTTGTGCCTTGGCAAAAACACCGAAAAGAAAAACGGCTATTTGGAGTAGGGTTTTCATTTTTTTAGTTGATTTGTTGCCAGTTGGTGCCATCGCTTTGGAGTTGGGTTACTCCAGGCTGTAAAGTATCTATACCAGTAGAACTGGTTGATGGAATATAATCGATGTTTGTTGTGACTATGCCACCACTAATATTTTTGATAATATAAATTTTTCCTCTATTAAATCCAACTCCTGTAGTTGCTGGAGGTGGTAAAATTATATTATTTGCGTTATTTATTACCACGGTATAATCATTGTCTGTTATAGTAACTGTAGGACTTGTTGCATCCGTTCTTATATTTGTGGAAAAAGCCCCAGTAATTATTACATTAGTAACATCATCTGTTGGTTGGTCTATTCTTAAAGCTAAATCTCCCCCAACTGAAAAACCTATTTCATCTTCCGCTATTCTGAACATTCCGGTATTAGTGTCTCCATTTGTATAAAATCCATATCCAGGATTTGTGACACTTCCCTCACTTGAAGCAAATCCATTTCTGGCTCTTATCTGGCCACCTACATCCAATTTATCTTGTGGCGTTCCAGGTAAATTTCCAATTCCTATATTGCTATTAGTGCCTGTAAATAAGACGTTACTATTAGAAGCTATAAATTCTAGATTTGAACTATTGGTATTATATGTTCTAGTGCTGGTTTGAATTAAATTCGCATTTGATAAATTTTGACTTACTGGAATAGTAGCCCAACTAGCCGCACCAAGGCCATCGGTTATTAACACTTGGTTCGCTGTGCCTGCATTTGTAGGTAGCGTGGTAACCCCAGCAGTTCCAGCATTAATAATGGTTTGTCCCGAAACTGAAAGAGTTCCATTAATTGTGGAATTTCCGGCGCCAAAGGTTCCTGTCGTTAACACAGGTAATGTTCCAAAATTAGGTACTATTTTAGTACCTAAAATTTCAGCCGTTCCACTGATATCAGCGTCTTCTATTGTGCCGTTTGCAATTTCGGTGTTAGTGATAGCATCATTATCGATAGAAAATTCGTTTACTGCTGATAAGCTTAATGCATTTCCAGCAGTATATTTCGTATGAGCATCGAGAGGAAGATTTGCCCAAGTAGTATTTCCTAATACTGTCGTTAAAACTTGCCCATTTGTAATACTTGGGTTTATTTTTGCTTCGGTTACATTGTCATCCAGAATTTTATCAGTAGTTATAGCGTCATTTTCAATAATAAGTACCCCTGTATTGTCTATTCTCGCGTTGCCTTTAATTAATACTTGAGTGGCAAAATTACTTGAATTTCCAATATATATTAGTCCATCTGCTAAGGTTTTTGATGTTCCTATTTGCGTATTAACGTAGTTAAGGGTAGCTACATCCTGCGGGTCAGTAGGATCAAGAACATTAGTGATTTTAAATAAACCTAAATTAATAGCTCCAGTTGGTACATCAAATTCACTTAATGAAATAGTCGTTTTATTGATCCATTGCGGATTACCGTTTAAATCTGTTCCTAAAATTTTATTTTCATTACCTACATCAGCACCTATTTTACCTATGGTAATTCCACCGTCTTTAACCTGAAGTCCAGTTATGGGGTTAACTTCGATAGTGTCGTCATCAACCTTCACCTCTAAATCCATAGCAACTAAAGTGGCATCAAGAGCAATACCAATAATAGAACCATTTGTTGAGGTTACATCTTCCCCTAAACTCGCACCCAAAGTAGTCGCATCTTGCCATTCAGGTTCTCCTTTTGTATTGGTTCCTAAAATTTTATTAGCGTCAGAAATACCTGCTGTTCCAATTTTTACAGTTGTTACGGCGTCATCCTGAATTTTTATAGTGCCAATCGCATTATCAATAATTTTAATGTTGGTAACTGCATTATCAGCAATATCAGCTTCTATTATAGTAGCATCCAAAATATTATTAGTTTGCACAGCGTCAATTGCTAATGTTCTATTGCTAACGGCATTATCTGCTAATTTTATTGTTGTAATTCCGGAATCTGTTACTCTAAGTTGCGCAGCTTTTAGGGTTGCACCATCACCATTGGTTACAGTAATTGAAGAATCTCCTGTGCCAGTCTCGTTCTGCTCGTCTGAAAGCAAACTGCCAGGAATGTTGCTGCCGTCTAATGTTCCCCAAATAGCTGCAGTACCTGCGGAATTTGTTTGTAAAACCATATTTGGTATTGGGCCGGCAGAAATATCTCTAGCTAAAATAGATTTATCCTGAATTGTCCTAGAGTTGATTTGATCATCTCCTATTTTTGTATTAATTATTGCCCCGTTGGCTATATTAATCGAATTAATAGAACCATCTTGAATATTATCACCATTCAAAAGAGCAACTTCTAAATTATAATTATTGTCTGTTTGTTGAATAAGAATAGTCTCTAAAGAATTTACTACAGCATCATTAGTTATAGAAAATGAATTTCCAAACGCCGCACAAATATTAATCCATGCTGCCCCATCATAATAATGCACACATTGTTCATCTGTATTATAGACCATGGCACCTTCTAACGGAGTTATTCCCGACATTTGCACGCTGTTCATTCTAGGAATTACAAAAGCTTTGTTGCTGCTTTCTAATTCTAAAATGGAAGCCGCATTGATTGTTTGTGGACTAGTACCAATTTTAACTTGAGCCTCTAAGGGAACATAACTTGCAATTAAAAAACTTATAATTAGTAATATTCTTAAATAAAGTGTTCTCATTGGGCAGGGGTTTATTAAGATATTTTCTACAATAGCTAATAAAACTACAACAAAACTTTTATTTCTCCTTTTTTATAAGATGAAATGCACATGCCTTAGATTAATGAATGCAATTTATATCCGAAATAAAAAATTTAAGTAATATAAAATCAGCCTAACTCGTTGAGCTGAAAGTTTTTTCCTTCGAAAGGAATTTGGTTTGGCAAAAATATTTTAGCTTTAAATGGTCCTTTTAATTCCATTTTTTCGCCTTCAACTGAAATATAACTACCTTCCCGCAAACCTACAACTGGAACAGTATTAAAACAATGAAATTCTTTGATTCTAGTCTCTCTTGTTTCGCCATTGTGTTGGCTATTAGGGTTGGGGTCTTGATAGTGTGCGTTGATGTTAAAATTAACCAATCCCAATGTGTCAAAACTTGGCGGATATACTATGGGCATGTCATTCGTGGTTTTCATATTTACACCTGCAAGGTTACTCCCAGCACTGGTGCCTAAGTAAGGAATACCTGCTTCAATTTTTTGTTTCAAAACTGTCATAAGCCCCATTTGGTATAATTGTTGTACTAATAAAAAGGTATTTCCGCCGCCTGTGAAAATAGCTTCGGCTGTTTCAATCCCTTTTTCAGGACTTTTAAAGCTGTGTAAGCCAACAACTTTTTTATCGATAGCATTAAAAGCATCTGTAACAATTTGGGTATAAGCATCATGCGAAATGCCGCCTGGTCTGGCATACGGAATAAAGGTAATTGTGTTTACATCTTTAAAAAATAGCGTTAGTTGGGGTATTAAATAGGCCAAATACGTTTCCCCAAATAAAGTAGAAGTGCTTGCAAGAAGTAATTTTTTCAAAGCCAAAAGTTTTAATTTAAGTTTTCTTGGTTTTTTTGTTTTCAACCAGATACCAAACCTTCGGGTGCGGCTAAAAGGCAAAAGCTAAGATAACTTGATTTTGTATATATTAACAAAAGTTTAATGCAGATTTTCTTTTTTTTGAGGATAACTTACATTTACTTTATAGTAAACTTAACACACCCTAGTAAAACAACCATTAATTAATATATTTTACACCACCAATTCTAATGATGAAAAATCAATTTATAGCTTTACTTTTTATCTTATTTATCTCGCTTGGCTATGGTCAAGATATCGACCGAAAACTTTTGAGAGGTAAAGTTATGTACCGAAGTAGCAATGTGCAAAATGAGAATGTTATCAATGTAAACACAGAAATGGGCGTGATTACCAATGAAAATGGTGAGTTTGCTATCAATGTAAAAGAAGGCGATGAATTGGTTTTTACCGCATTAAATTATCAAATAAAAAGGGTTATAATCACAAGTCAAATTCTTGAAAATAATAGGCTTGTTGTTGAAGTTACAGAAAAAGTAACCGAGCTAGATGAGATTGTAGTAAGTCCAGAAAATGAAGCGGCTTTTATCAAATTAAAGAATGAAGAGTTTAAGGAATTTGAGTATGGTATTGATGAAACTACAGAAGTTGAAAATGTAGCACTATCTAATTTAGATCGCGGAATGACCAATGGTCTTAATTTTATTAATATTTTTAAAGCGATTAGAAAAGGCCTGCAAGGAGAAGATGGCGAAACCGTAGCGGTTACAAAATTAAAAGTTAGCGAGGTGTTGCGCCAAGTGTATGACGATGAATTTTTCGTGAAAGATTTACAATTACCACAAGATAAAATCATGGAATTTTTATACTACTGTGATGATCACATGTCTGAACAATCACTACTTAAAAAAACCAATGAATTTCAACTGATTGATTTTTTGGTGAATGAAAGTAGAGATTTCAGAAAAACATTGGATGAAAAATAATAAGTCTTACTTTTTATTGCTTCTATTTTTTTTAGGCTATTCATCTTTTACTTTTAGTCAAGATTTTTTTGAACATAGTATAAAAGGTAAAGTTTCTGGTGCCGATGGTGATGAAGCCGCAACCCATGTTTTAAATATTTCCACTAAAAAAGCTGCTATTACAGATATTGATGGATATTTTGAAATTAAAGCACGTTTGTATGACACTCTCGTTTTTTCGGCAGTGCAATACAAAAAAAAGCAAATTATAGTAAGTGCTGATATCCTTGCCAGTAAGCTAATCTATGTGAATTTAGATGCCTCGCTGACCGAATTAAATGAAGTTACAGTAAGACTCTATAATTTATCAGGCGAACTTTCCAGAGATATGAATAGTATGGAAGTCGGCGAAGTTGTAACTGCTTTTTCTTTGGGTTTGCCTAACTCTAATGTTAAAAAAATGACGCAAACTGATCGTATATTGTATTCTGCGCAAAATGCCGGTTCTCCTTTAGCATTCTTTAATGTTATTACTGGAGAAACTAAGAGATTAAAAGAAATGGCAGCGCGACAACGAAAATATATGCGAACAGAATTAATTCGTAGAACCTATCACGACTCACTTTACGTAAAACAATTAAAAATTCCCCAAGAAAAGATTGATGATTTTATGTATTTCTGTGAAATAGACGCAATATTCTCGGCTGTTGCTGCCGATGATATCCTCCGATTATGGGAGGTTATGTTATCCAAAAGTGTTATTTATAGAAGGAATAATGCCTTAAAAACCCCATAAAAAGCATGAAAAGTCTTTTGTCATATAGCCTGTTGCTCTGCTTTTTAGGTGCTGTGTTTACGGTAAAAGCACAAGACAATCGTATGACACTTAAGGGTAATATTAAGGCTATTACAAATGAAATACAAGATGTAAGCGTTCAAAATATAACAAGTGGAAAAGGCACTATTTCTGACGGGTATGGGTTTTTCTCAATAGCAGTGGCGCTTAATGATACTTTAATTTTTTCAGCAATACAATTCAAAAAGAAAACCATTATTGTAGAGGCTTCCATTTTACAAAGTAAAAGTATTATAGTTCCCATGGAAGAGGCCGAAAACCAATTGAACGAGGTAATTGTAATGCCTTATAATTTAACAGGCGATTTAACCAAAGATTTAAAAACGGAAAAAGTAGTAGTAGCTGCAACCTTGGGTCTGCCTAATGCGTATGTGGTAAAAATGACGCAAAGTCAGCGGTTACTGGCCGAAGCCGATGGTGGAGGTTGGTTAGGTCCAGTAAATGGAGGATTAGGTGGTGTAGGAGGTTCCCTTAATCTTCACAAAATTTTGAACAGAATTTCTGGTCGAACTAAAATGCTTAAAGAACGGGTAGCTTTTGATGATAAAAATATTATAATTGAAGAACTGGTCAACTTTTTTTCAGATACCATAATGACGCAAGAACTAAAAATTCCAACGATAAGAATAAATGAATTTGCCTATTTTTGTGAGGCAGATATTAACTTTTCTGCTTTGATACAGTCTAATGACCAATTAAAGCTCTGGGAGTTTTTAAAAAGGAAAAGCCTTACCTTCAGAAAAGTAAATGATTTAGACTAATCTAGTCTTAGTCATGATTTCTCAATTTTCTAAAATAGAATTAACATTTCAAAATTTATAAAAATAGCTACTCTTTAATTTGACACTTAAAAAAAAACGATGAAATTATTAATTTACCTTATTGTTCTATTGCCAATTTTAGCCATAAGTCAAAGGGATATTAAGTTTGGTAGCATACCAGTAATGGCCGCAAGTTACAATACCTATACTACTAAAGATGGACAAATAATTTCTTTTAAAAATTCTATCAACATCGGCATTCCCAGCGGAGCTGATGGGTTTAGGTTTATTACGAGGGATTGGGTTGGCGCTGATAATATAATCGCTGGCAGAAAATTGCCCATTAAACGTATTCGTAGTTTTCAAAGGCAATTATTAAGAAATAAAATTTTTTTAGAAATTCGGCCGTATGGAATATCTCCGATTTTTGTTGACTACGAGATGGCACTTGAATCTGGGGAAATCATAGCCGACCCGAAAGAAATTAATTAGATTATAAAAAATCCTAAATATAAGCTGCAATAAGAGAATAGCATTTTTCTTCTTAAAGACGTTTCTATATTAGAAAGATTTCAAACTATTAAAAAACAAAAATGAGCTTCAAAAAAAGATTTTTAATTTTATTATTACCACTTCTAGCTTTTACAACAGCACATAAGTTTTATTTAAGTGTAACCAATGTGAGTTATTCCCAAAAAGACGATGCCATTCAAATTACCTCTCGAATTTTTATAGATGACTTTGAAAAGGCGCTGCATGAACGTTTCGAAATAAGCCCAAAGATGGCGACTAAAGATGAGTTGTCATCCATAGATACTTATATCGAAAAATACCTGAAATCTAAATTCTTAGTTTATTTGGATAACGAGCAAAAGGGAATTACTTTTATTGGCAAAAAATATGATAATGATATTATTGTTTGCTATTTAGAGGTTCCTAAAGTTAATTTTAAAGGCTTAAAAAGTATATCCATTATCAACGAAGTGTTAACTGATGTATTTGAAGATCAGCAAAACGTTATTCATTTTAAATTCAATAATCAAAAGAAAAGTTTTGTCTTAAGCCAAGAAAATAATAAAGGAATGTTAAACTTACAGTAAAAAGTTAACAGATTCTTAAAAAAGTTTTAATTTTCAACCGACAAATAAATTTAATTAAATGTATAAAATCAAATATTACCTTACGGCACTTTTTTTTGTTTTTGCAACTATCCTTGGTGCACAAGAACAAGAAGTTAAAGAAAAGGCAGAACCACATGGCAATGTCAACAAGTTTAAACAAATGTATGAGGAGTTTGCAACTCCAAATACCTACAGGTCTGCCTCTGGTGCTCCTGGTCCAGATTATTATCAGCAGCAAGCAGATTATAAAATAGACGTTACCTTAGATGATAAAAACGCTAAATTATTCGGCGAAGAAACAATTACTTACACCAATAATTCTCCAGATGATTTGGATTATTTGTGGGTGCAATTAGATCAGAATGTGAGAATAAAAGACACTAAATCTAACCTTAGAAATGGTTCAAGCGCTCCTATGGCCGCAACGATGGAAAATTTTACAGGCACTTTTGTAAAAGAGTCTTTTGATGGTGGTTTTAATATTGACTTCGTAAAAGATGCTACGGGTAAAGCATTGCCTTATACCATCAATCAAACTATGATGCGCATTGATTTGCCACAAACCTTAAAAAGTAAAACGCAAGTTTCTTTCGCTATAAAATGGAATTATAACATTCCAGACCATACCGTAGATAGAGCAAGATCTGGTTATGAATATTTTCCAGAAGATGGCAATCGCGCTTACGTAATTGCACAGTTTTTTCCCAGAATGGCGGTGTATAATGATGTAGAAGGATGGCAAAACCATCAATTTTGGGGTAGTGGAGAGTTCGCTTTGCCTTTTGGGAATTACGAAGTTAATATTACCGTTCCTGCCGACCATATTTTAGATGCTACAGGAGAACTTCAAAATATGAAAGACGTTTTTTCTAAAGATATGATAAAGCGGTATGAAGCGGCTAAAAAATCTTATGATAAACCAGTTGTAATTGTTACGCAAGCAGAAGTCGAAGCAGCGGAAAAAGGCTTTTCAGACAAAACAAAAACATGGAAATTTAAAGCTGAAAATGTTCGTGATTACGCTTTTGCAACCTCAAGAAAATTTATTTGGGATATGCAAGCTGTCAAAATCGGAAACAAAGATGTAATGGCCATATCCATGTATCCAAAAGAAGGTAACCCTTTATGGGAAGAATATTCTACCAAAGCCGTTGCACTTACTTTACAATCTTATTCAAAGCACACTTTTGATTATCCTTATCCTAAAGCGATATCCGTACATGCTAAAAATCAAGGGATGGAATATCCGATGATTTGCTGGAATTATGGGCGACCAGAAAAAGATGGCACTTATTCTGACCGTGTAAAATACGGAATGATTAGCGTAATTATACATGAGGTAGGGCATAATTTTTTTCCGATGATTGTAAATTCTGATGAACGCCAATGGGGTTGGATGGATGAGGGATTAGATACTTTTATGCAGTACATTGCGGAACAAGATTTTGGAAAAACTTTTCCAGAAGCAATTGCACCAAATGAAAAATATCCATCACGTCGTGGCGAACCATCTAAAATTGTAGATTACATGAGTGGCGATCAAAATTATATTGCTCCTATCATGTCTAACCCAGAAAATGTATATCAGTTGGGGAATAATGCGTATGGGAAACCAGCTACAGCATTAAACATATTGCGTGAAACCGTTATGGGAAGAGAATTATTCGACCACGCTTTTAAAACTTACGCTAACCGTTGGAAATTTAAGCACCCAACCCCAGAAGATTTTTTCCGTACTATGGAAGATGCTTCTGCGGTAGATTTAGACTGGTTTTGGAGAGGTTGGTTCTATACCACGAATGTAGTGGATATAGGTTTAGGTGATGTTAAAAAATATATTGTCACCAACAAGCCTACAGCCCGTATGAAAGAAATGATGACGGCAAGAAATCAAAACATTAATGATTTGCCTCCCTTGGTATATTTAGCGCAAGAGGGCACGGAAGATTATGACCTAGCATTAAATGGTAAATTACCATCAGAAATATCAACACCATTAAAAGAATTTATGATGGATAATATGACAGCCACCGAAATAGCAGCAGTTAAAGAACCAAAATTCTTTTACGAAGTTACTTTTACAAAGCCAGGAGGTATTCCTATGCCTTTAATTGTAGAATATACCTATGCTGACGGAAGCAAAGAAAATATTACTTATCCTCCAGAAATTTGGAGAATGAATGATAAAGAAGTGAGCAGAATGCTAGCTTTACAAAAAGAATTGATGGGTATTGTAATTGATCCAAAAGCAGAAACTGCGGATATAGATACCAGCAACAATTCTTGGCCTAAAAAAGAGCAACAATCAGATTTTGATCAGTTTAAAAACGCTAATAAGAATTAAAAAGAAATTTTTTTAATCAAAAGCCCCATTTTCAACATGTTTGAAAATGGGGCTTTTTATTTTTTTCCTTAAATGGGATTAAAGATTAAAATGGGTATTTTATAAAGTCTGGACACTTCTGTCAAGAAGCGCAGTGGTCTTGTTTCTTTGTTAAATAATTATATTATGTTTTATGATTTTTTTTATTGCACTCACAAACTTCTCATTATATTTGTACCGATGGTTGCGAATATATTCTTATTTATAAGTGGTGGAGAAATATTTTTCATCATGTTTATCGTAGTTATGGTTTTTGGGGCGGATAAAATTCCTGATATCGCCAGGGGCTTAGGTAAAGGTATGCGTCAACTTAAAGATGCTACTGAAGACATTAAACAAGAAATTCAGAAAAGCGCAGATAAACAGGGTATCAACACCGATTTTACTAAAGATATCAAAAATCAGATTGAGAAAGTAAAAGAAAATGTTACAGATAATATCAACGAGGTAACGGGTTCTATCAAAAGAAAATAGATTGGTATGCTAGATAAATTGTTAACCTGGGATAGGGAAACTTTTATTTATTTAAATAATCTTGGCGTTGAAAAATACGACCAGTTTTGGGGAATAATTACCACAATTTCAACTTGGACTCCTTTATTCCTGTTTTTCATTTTTCTACTCTTTTATAAAGAAACTACAAAAAACGCATTTTCAAAATTATTATGGGTTACATCACTGCTTCTTTTGGTGCATACATTAACCTATATTACTAAAGATTGGATAGCTAGGTTAAGACCGAGTTCTGATGCCACCTTGACTGAATTGATTAGAATTGTACAAGCCTCAGGGGGATATAGTTTTTTTTCAGGTCATGCCTCTTTTTCCTTTGCACTAACCACCATTATCGTTTTATTTTTAAAGCATAAATTTAAATGGGTTTGGGTATTTTATCTTTGGCCGTTGATTATTGTATTTAGCCGTATTTATGTAGGGGTTCATTATCCGACAGATTTAATAATCGGTGCTCTGGTTGGGACTTTATGTGCCTATTTTTTTTATGTAATAAATAGTAAGTTTATAAAACTCTAGTTAAGGTTAGTCCGTCTCTAATAGGCAACAATACCGTTTCCACCCTGGAATCATTTTTTAGCTTCTGATTGTAATCTAGTAATAATTTGGTGACTTTGTCTTTCGGTTCTAAGGGTTCTACTACTTTTCCAGACCACAATACGTTATCAGAAAGTATAATGCTTCCAGCTTTAGTTTTTTGTAAAACAGCTTCAAAATAAGCATCATAACAGGCTTTTTCAGCATCAATAAATATCAAATCGAATACCACATTCAAATTTGGAATAATTTTGAGTGCATCGCCCGTATGCTGTATTATTTGCGTTCCAAAGCCGCTCTTATCAAAATACCTGCGTTGAATGCCTTGTAATTCTTCATTGACATCAATCGTATGCAGAATACCACCTTTTACCAAACCTTCTGCCAAACATATTGCGGAATAGCCCGTGTAAGTGCCAATCTCTAAAATTGTATTAGGTGCTATAATTTTGGAGAGTAAACTGAGTACCCTACCCTGAAAATGACCCGTAATCATTCTGGGTTGTAGCACTTTTAAGTGTGTTTCTTTGGTAAGTTCTCTTAAAATTTTAGGTTCATCTTGAGAATTGTTTGCAATGTAACTTTCAAGTAAGGGCGATAAGAAGTGCATGAATAGTATTTTTACAAAAATAAAGATTATCTCGTATCTTAGGAAAAAGAATTTTAAGTAAGATGAATATAAAAATAAGACCAGCAACCCCAGAAGATTTGACCACTTTAAAGGAATTTGAACAAGGTTTAATTGATGCAGAACGACCTTTTGATACTACCATAAGAAAACATCCAGTGCAATATTACGATTTAGAAAAGCTTATCCCCGCCGCAGATTGTAATGTGTTGATAGCCATAGTTGACGATGAAATAGTCGCTTGCGGTATGGTTTTAATAGCAATCGGCAGACCTTATTTAAATCATTCGGACTATGCGAATATTCGTTTTTTATATACAAAACCCGAACATAGAGGTAGAGGTATTAACGCGATGATTATTGATCAACTAATAACGTGGGCTCACGAGCAAAACTTATTTGAAATTAGATTAACCGTGTATCAAAATAATATCCCAGCGATAAAAGCTTATGAAAAAGTGGGATTTAAAAAACATATTATCGAAATGCGTTTGCCTTAGCATCAAATGGAGTTAACTTCGTTAAATCGAATATGATGTTGTAATTTTGAATAAAAAATTAAAAATGGATTTTCAGAATACTTTAGCTTTCGCCAAACAATTAGATGAACAAGATGTACTTAAAAAATACAGAGACGAATTCCATTTTCCTAAAGTAAACGGTAAAGATGTCATCTATTTTACAGGAAATTCCTTAGGATTGCAGCCCAAACGTACTCAAAAATTTATTGATGAAGTGATGAAAGATTGGGCGGAACTAGCAGTCGAAGGCCATTTTTATGCCGAAAAACCTTGGTGGGATTACCACGAGCGTTTAGCAGTTCCGTTAGCAAAAATTATTGGTGCTAAAACACCCGAAGTTACGGTTATGAATACCTTAACGGTAAATCTTCATTTATTGATGGTTTCTTTTTATAGACCAACAAAAAAGCGTTATAAAATTTTATGCGAAGAAAAAGCATTTCCATCTGATCAATACATGCTGCAAAGTCAAGTTAGGTTTCATGGTTTAGATCCAGAAGTTGCCATCCTAGAAGTCAAAAAACGTTCAGGAGAAAATCATTGGAGAACAGAAGATGTTTTGGCTAAAATTAATGAAATCGGAGATGAATTGGCTTTGGTTTTAATTGGTGGGGTGAATTATTATAACGGACAAGTGTTCGATATGAAGACCATTACAGCAGCTGGCAAAAAAGCCGGAGCTTTTGTGGGTTGGGATTTAGCACATGCCGCAGGAAATGTAGAATTAAAATTGCACGAATGGCAGGCAGATTTTGCATCGTGGTGTAGTTATAAGTATATGAATAGCGGTCCAGGGCACGCTTCGGGCGTTTTCATTCACGAAAAACACTTAAATAATCCTGATATTCCACGTTTTGAAGGTTGGTGGGGAACGAAAAGAAATACTCGTTTTTTAATGCAGCCAACTTTTGATCCTATGGAAAATGCCGATGCTTGGCAATTGAGTAATGCCCCAATTTTATCTGTGGCACCTTATTTGGCTTCCTTAACCATGTTTGAAGAAGTTGGGATGGAAGCACTGATAGTAAAGCGCAATAAAATCGTTGCTTATTTGGAGTTTATTTTACATGAAATAGATGCAGAGGTTGATAGTTCTTTCGAAATTATCACCCCAAAAGACAGAGGTTGCCAATTGTCTGTTTTTTTGCATGGACAAGGAAAAGCCTTATTCGATTATTTAATGAAAAACGGAGTCATCACCGATTGGCGCGAACCCAATGTAATCCGACTAGCACCTGCACCATTTTATTCATCTTATGAAGATATGTATCACTTTGGGCAGTTGTTGAAAAAAGGAATTCTAGTTAATGAAAAATTGAAAATTGAAAATAGTTGATGGTTGTTCGTTGCTCATTGATGGTTCTTTTAAGTTTAAAGTAACTAGAATGTTATACTGAATGCTTTTTAAGGCAATTAAAAATTTTTTTGAACTTGCGCTAGAGCTTGAACTTTTACTCAGTAATTAATACTTTTTCAGACTTTCAATATTAGAGCTTTGACATTGAGACTCCTTGATAATAAAAAATTGAAAATGAAAATCGTTTTTCGTAGCTCGTTATTGGTTGTCCGTTTGAAGGATGAAATTTAATAGGTTTCAACTAAAAACCATCTCATTTTGTTCCGTTCTTTCTTATTATTTATAAAGTACCATCAACGAACGACCATTTTTTTCGACATTTGACAGAAGACTTAATCCATGAAATCACTTCGCTTACTACTTTCTAATCCCCGCTATTTTGGTCCTGCTTGGGTTTTTGCCAGTATTAATATTTTGTTTGGTACTTGGGCCATTTACATTCCTACGGTGCAATCCAAACTAATGATCGACAAATCGGAATTAGGGATTGCTATTTTTTTCTTATCCTTAGGAGTTTTTACTATTTTTCCAATAGCATCAACGATTATCAATAAAATAGGCGTAGGTAAGGCCACTTGGTACGGCGTTATTTTGAGTTCGTTTGCAGCACTTTTACCCATCATTGCACCTAGTTATATTACTTTAATGGCGGGCTTGTTTTTATTTGGAGCTTCTAACGGGTTTACAGATATTTCAATGAATACCTTGGTAACCGAAATCGAAAAAAAAGACCAACAGAAAATCATGTCCGCCTCGCACGGATTTTTTAGTTTAGGAGGCGTTATAGCAGGATTAGGTAGTTTTATGATTGGGCCCTTAAATAATCCTATTCTTCACATGGGTTTCGCTGTTTTGCTCGTTTTAACCGTTAATTTCATATTTTACAAGCATTTTATTAGCGTTAAAGCAGCACCCGTTGAAAAGGGTAGTTTTAGTTTAAAGGTCTTTAAGCCATTGTTGTTATTGGGTGTTATTTCGTTCGTGTCTATGGGTAGCGAAGGGGCTATAGTCGATTGGAGCGGATTGTATTTAAAAGAAATTTCGATGGCACCTGAGGCCTTATGGGGAGCTGGGTTTTTAGGTTTTCAAATTACAATGACCTTAGGTCGGTTTTTAGGCGACTCCGTAAGTGCTAAAATAGGACCAGTTCGTATTGTTGCTTATGGCGCTTGCTTGGCTGTCTTAGGTTATGTTTTGGTATTGACTACGACCACTTATTTCGCCATAGCAGGCTTTGCATTAAGCGGATTAGGGTTTTCTGTTATGGTGCCCGAAGTTTTCAGAATAGGCGGAAACGTAAAAGGAGTTGATTCCTCTCAAGGGGTATCATTTATTGCAGGTACGGGCTACGCAGGATTTTTATGTGCACCACCGTTATTAGGATTGCTGGCGGATAGTGCCTCGCTCGTAGAATGCTTTATCGTGCTTTTATGTTGCGCCTTATTAATTTTTGTGGCGACCTTTGGATTAGCCCGTAAAAAAAGAAAAGTATCGAATGTGTAGTTAAAAATCTTTAAGACGAATTAGCATTTTTTAGAAATTACTTTTTATCTTAAATTCATTATCATCGCTCTTTAATTTTTTAATAAAATCTGTCATTTCTCGGGTTAATAATAACTGATTTTCTACTTTCCAGAATTTTGAATTATATTGATAATCTAATTTAAAGATGTCTTTACTCTCATTGATATTGCTCTTTACTTTCATATCTTGGAAATTATCAGAGGTGGTCAAAATAAATTCGATATCATAAAAAGAAGTAAAAGAATTTTCAGCATTTGTTATTTCAACCCTAACATTAGATTTCGCATAGTTTATAAAATACTTTTGACTTCTTTTATCTTTGGAAAGATAAATTTTCGTTCGAGAATTATCGGTTCTAAATTTTATATTTGCTGAGGTTTGGTAATTATCCTTTTTAAGGACTCGATTTAATTCAAAATATTCAATTGCATAATTTTTGGCATTTATAATATAATTGCCCCTTACTGTGCCTAAACTGTCAGGATAATTTGAGGCGAAATTCCATTTTATTTTAGTGCCATCCTCAAAAGGCTGTTCGTATAAATCAAAATAATCTGTTACCACATTAATTGGGATAATATCGAGTAATAACTCAATAAAAGATGGTAATATGAAGTAGGCATTATTATCATCTTTTAAAATCCCAATTTTCCGCATATTGGTAATTTCAACTTCATAATCTTTTTTTGAGACTTCCATTTCACTCGTGTAAAGTAATGTCCTTCGTTTGAGTTTTCCTTGGACATCTTGTATTCTTACAATACTATCATTGTATTTAAGGACGCCTCATAACAAGAACTTTTCGCTGTTGGGTTCCAGAGAATAATTGTTTTTTTAGGGAATCTTTTACATTTTGGAATAAGCCTTTTTGGTATGTAACCACAACTTCCGCTAACTCAAAAACACTTTTTCAAGATAAACAGTGCCCTGAATTTTATCAAAAGTAGCTCTGAGTTTACCATAACTCACTTTATAAAAATAAATGGAATCTAAAGCGGAATTAAAAGAAAACTTACCATTTTCATTACTCGTGGTAAAATCTTTCTGTTATAAATATTGACAAATTCAATAGCCTGCTTATCATCCTTATCTAAAATAATGGCTTTCTTTTCATTTTGTGAAAAGCAGAAAGTAGTAAAAAGGGCTAGAAAATAATTGTATTCCATCTTTTTCTATGTGAACCTTTGTGAATGCGCTGCGATACGCTGTGAAATAGCTTTAAAAATACGTTTCAATAAATAAAAAAGATTTATAGAAATTTTTAGTTTAAAATGATAAATACTTACTTCACCTCAATCCCTGTAAAATATAAATTGAAATTCTCACCCTCTTTTTTGTGAGCTTTAGCAATTTTTAAGCCTTCTATACCAGCATAATCTTCCCAAGTGGTTATCATGGAGGGTTCAGTTTGGTTTCCTTTTCTAAAAATCCATTCTTTCAAAATAAAATCATCTTCAAAATAAAAATCGTACGCATCACCAGGGGTAGCACCACCTTCTGAGCCATAAACAATGGTGATTTTTTGCATCGGTTTTTTGCTGATTGGCGCAACTGACGCAGGTGTGTGTTCATGTGTAAAATTATGAGCATCCCAAACCAGTTGGTAAGGCGCTAGCAACCAAAACTTATCGTTGATAAAAGCAGCATTGATTTTTGTATTGGTGGAGTCTATATTTTTACGATTATAAGTGGTGTTTTCGCCCAAACTCATTCCTGAAACTTGATTAGTTTCGGTATTCCATGTCCATTTGCGCTCAAAATGACTAGTATCGCGCTCCACGTTAAAAGTGAATTGTATTTCATTCACATTTTCCCAAGCTTCAAAACCGTGGGCATACGCTATTTTCTCTAAAATAGTTAATTCGGGAGCTGGAGTTTCAGTTTCTTGCTTTTTTTCTTGTTTACAGGCTGTTAATGTTATGATTGACGCTAATAAAAGTGTACTTATTTTTTTCATAATTAGGTATTTTCAGTTTAAAAAGCACGGGTTTAAGGTTTAAAGTTTTTTACTAACAACTGTCAACTAACGACTGACAACTCTTTTTTTCAAAGATAAATGCTTTTGAAGATAGTTTTTTAAAATCCGCAAGTATTTCAGCATTATTTTGATTAATTTTGAAGTTCAATAAGAATAAGAAAAATGAGTTCAAAAAAAGGAAAAATACAAGAGGCTATAGACGAAAAAATGCTTGAAGAGCGCAAGGTCTTTCTTTGGGGAATGGTCGATGACAATTCTGCAAAACACGTGATAGATCGTTTGTTGTACTTAGACATGCAGAATAATAAGGAAATTCAGTTATACATTAACAGCCCAGGAGGTTATGTAACGTCGGGTTTTGCGATGTATGATACTATAAAATCGTTAAAAAGTCCGGTGTCAACAATTTGCACAGGTTTAGCCGCTTCTATGGGATCTATTTTATTATCTGTAGGTAAAAAAGGAAGACGTTTTATTCAACCTCATGCGCAAGTAATGATTCATCAACCTAGTGGTGGTGCTAGAGGGCAGGCTTCTAATATCGAAATTCAGGCAAGAGAGATTATTAAAACAAAAGAATTGAGTGCAAGACTTTTAGCCGAAAATTGTGGTCAAGATTACGAGCGGGTTTTAAAAGATTTTGATCGTGATTATTGGATGGGTGCCGAAGAATCGATCGCTTACGGAATTGTGGATGGTATTTTGGAATAGATAAAGGCAGAAATTATTATAATTTTAAGCATAAAGAGAGTCCTTCGCAGTAAAAAGTGAAGGATTTTTATTTTTAAGGAATAGAATTCAGCTAAGTTCTGTATATTGAACGCTATTTGAGAAATCAAAGAAACTATAGTTAAGAATCCAAAATTTTTTGTCTAAAATCTAAAATCTTGAAGCGAAGCGGTCTAAAATCTGTAACTTTACAAGTGTTGCCCGAGACAGTTAATTACTTAATATTTTTTATTAAATACGCATCAAAAAATGACACAAGCTTCAAAAAAAATTGCCATTATAGGTTCAGGTTTAGTAGGTTCTTTGTTGGCAATTTACCTTAAAAAGTGGGGGCATGAAATTACCGTCTATGACCGAAGACCCGATATTCGCAAGGTAGAATTTTCTGGTCGATCTATAAATCTTGCTATGAGCAACAGGGGTTGGAATGCGCTAAAAGAAGTTGGGATTGAGCCTGAAATAAAAAAAATAGCTATTCCCTTAGATAAAAGAGCTATGCACGTTGTTGGTCAAGCAGAATACTATCAAAAGTACGGTAAAGAAGGCGAGGCTATTTGGTCTATTTCAAGAGGAATCCTCAATCGGAAGATGATTGACTTAGCCGAAAACGAAGGCGTTACTTTTAAATTTGAAGAAAAAGTTTGGGATGTTGATCTCCCAGAAGCTAAATTATATACAGGAGAAATCGAAAAAGGGGAGTGGCAAGAATATCAGTATGATTTAATTTTTGGTTGTGATGGTGCTTTTTCAAGAGTCCGCCATAAAATGCAACGAAGAAGCAGGTTTGATTATTCTCAAGATTTCATCGATGTTGGTTATAAAGAATTAACTATTGCCCCAAATGAAGACGGCTCTTATAAATTAGATAAAAACTCTTTTCATATCTGGCCACGAGGAAAGTTTATGTTAATCGCCATGCCAAATTTGGATGGTAGCTTTACCTGTACTTTATTTATGCCTTTCGAGGGTGAAGTATCTTTTGAGAATATTAAGACCAAAGAAGAAGCGAAAATTTTTTTCACGACCTATTTTCCTAATGTGATGCAAGACATAGAAAATTTAATCGGCGACTTCTTTAAAAACCCAACCAGTGCCATGGTAACGATGAAATGTTTTCCTTGGACCTTCTTGGACAAAGTAGCTTTGGTAGGCGACTCAGCGCATGCTATTGTGCCTTTTTACGGTCAAGGAATGAATGCTGGTTTTGAAGATATTTTTGCTTTAAATGCCATAATGAAGAAACATGGCGACAATTGGGAAGCCATTTTTCAAGAATTTGAAAAAGAACGTAAACCCAATGCCGATGCTATCGCAGAATTGAGTTACCGGAATTTTATAGAAATGAGCAGCAAAACTGCTGATTCTAAGTTTTTATTACAAAAAAAGATAGAAAAACACTTTGCAGCCAAACATCCAGGGAAATGGGTGCCAGTTTATTCTAGAGTTACTTTCTCCGATAGACCCTATGCCGAAGCCTTAGCGGAAGGTGATGTTCAAGAAGCGATTATGCAACAGGTCTTGAAATTCCCCAATATTGAAGAAAATTGGGATAGTAAGGAAGTGGAACATTTGATGCTTAGTTTGTTGTAATATTGTTCATTTCTAAGATTTTATTTCACTCCGCCGCATCGGCATGGAGTCAATGAAAGCATTAATAACCTCAGCCGAGACAACAAAGGATTCTTTTAATTTTATACCGCCATCTTTGCCTAATAAAATTAGTCCTTTGAAATTATTTTTTTGATACGCATCAAGACCGCCAAGCTTAATTGGTGTTTTTTCGCTGTTATAAATAGCTTTCGGGGTAATGATAAAATAGACCAAATCACGCTCTTGGAAGGCTGCTGAATGATTTTTAAAAGCTTCTACTTGTTGGTCGATACTTTGGGTATTTACACCATTATCAATGAGCAACAACACCCTATTTTTCCATTTAAAGTCCGATAATTCCTGTGCCATAGTGCAATTTAGGGAAAAGTTAAAACAAATAATGAGGAGTATAAATTTCACTCGGGTTTCCATAATATTTCTTTTGCCCTAAAATACGAGATTAATCATGAGTCTAAAAATTAATCACAAAAAAACCTAAGCAGTGCTCAGGTTTTTTAATACTGTAAATTATTTTAACTTCTTATAACTTAGAAAAAAGTTTTTGCATTTTTTCTTGTTGCTCTTCAGCTAAAACAGGATCTACTAAAATACGACCACTGTGTTCGTCTGTAATAATTTTTTTACGTGAAGCTATTTCTACTTGTACTTGTGGTGGAATGGTAAAGAATGATCCTCCAGAAGCACCTCTTTCGATGGCAACGACCGCTAAACCATTTTTTACATTTGCTCTGATGCGTTTGTAAGCAGAAACCAAACGTTCTTCAATTTGGTTTTGGTATTCTAGTGATTTTGCTAATAATGCTTTTTCTTCTTTTTCAGTTTCAGCTAAAATAGCGTTTAATTCGCTTTTTTTATGCTTTAAGTGCGTTTCACGTTCTCCGTGTCGCTCTTTAGTATCAGCCATAACAGCCTTCTTTTGATCTATTTGCGCTTTAAATTCTTTAATGTTTTTTTCAGCTAATTGAATTTCTAATTCCTGAAATTCGACTTCTTTGGTAATAGAATTAAATTCTCTACTGTTGCGAACATTTTTTTGTTGTTCGGTGTATTTTTTCATTAAAGCTTTGGCGTCATCAATGATATTTTTTTTGCCATTAATCTCGTAGTTGACTGTTTCAACATCCAACTTTAATTTTTCAATTCTAGTTTTAAGACCTAAAACTTCATCTTCTAAATCTTCAACTTCTAAAGGTAATTCACCTCTAACATTGCGTATTTCATCAACTCTAGAATCTATTAATTGCAAATCATATAATGCTCTTAATTTTTGTTCTACCGTTGTTTCTGTTTTTGTTGCCATATATTAAAAATACTTGATGGGATTTGTTTTACTTTCCGATAAACGGACTGCAAAATTAGGGATTTTTTTTGTAAGATAGTCAACTAATAAATTTTTTGTAAACTGCTCACTTTCATAGTGTCCGATATCGGCAATAAGCATCTTACCTTCTGCTTCATAAAATTGATGGTATTTTAAGTCAGAAGTAATAAAAATATCAGCATTGGCAGACTTTGCAGCGTTTATGGCAAAGGCGCCACTACCACCTAAAACAGCTACTTTTTTGATGGGTTTATGCAATAATTCTGAATGGCGTATACATGAAGCATTCATTTTTTCTTTCACAAAAGCTAAAAATTCTTGTTCATTGGAAGGGTTTTCTATGGAGCCAATTAACCCAATACCAATATTTTGATTGTAATTTTCTAAAGTTTCTAGTTCGTAAGCCACCTCTTCATAAGGGTGCTTGTCTCGCAAAGCTTTTATGATTTGATGTTCAAAGGCTTTTTCAAAAATGATGTTGATCTGATTTTCGGCTTCGAAATGCGTTTCTCCTATTTTTCCTATCCTTGGGTTGGCATTTTTTCCTGCTTTAAAAGAACCTATACCTTCTACACTAAAACTACAATGACTGTAATTACCTATATTTCCCGCCCCAGCTTCAAATAAAG
>Ga0209390_10001125_pt1 | contig 52786 bp, 36 predicted proteins | sample BON01_FD_187212 | JGI IMG/M metagenome (GOLD analysis project Ga0209390, IMG submission 187212) | Freshwater microbial communities from Lake Bonney liftoff mats and glacier meltwater in Antarctica - BON-01 (SPAdes) (version 2) | ecosystem: Environmental > Aquatic > Freshwater > Ice > Glacier...
GATATCTCTAGTCGCGGCTCGCAGAGCCGCGTGGATTGAAACGCAAAGTACTCCAATTATATGTGGACTACCGAACAGTCGCGGCTCGCAGAGCCGCGTGGATTGAAACTGCGATGAACTGGGAAACCCGAAGTTGCCAAATAGTCGCGGCTCGCAGAGCCGCGTGGATTGAAACAATTTATCACCCTGCAACGGAACAGCCGATCCGTGTCGCGGCTCGCAGAGCCGCGTGGATTGAAACGGCAAGTGGACTTCGGCAAGTGGATCGGCAGGCAAGTCGCGGCTCGCAGAGCCGCGTGGATTGAAACTTTGCTTTCTATCGCGCCGAATAGCGCGAGTTGCGTCGCGGCTCGCAGAGCCGCGTGGATTGAAACATAATGTCGAATTATAGTTCATTTTGTTGTCGGTGTCGCGGCTCGCAGAGCCGCGTGGATTGAAACATTTTGTTGTCGGTAATCGTAAACACTTCCCCGGTCGCGGCTCGCAGAGCCGCGTGGATTGAAACTTCCAAAGTTTTGCGAGTCGCAAATACGATTCCATGTCGCGGCTCGCAGAGCCGCGTGGATTGAAACCGCTCGGTGAAGCAAATATTGACGTAGACGAATCAGGTCGCGGCTCGCAGAGCCGCGTGGATTGAAACGTAATCCTCCCGCGGCAGGTAGCCAGATTCCAAGTCGCGGCTCGCAGAGCCGCGTGGATTGAAACATCTTATCGACTGGGGCAGGAAAGAGTCAACACCGTCGCGGCTCGCAGAGCCGCGTGGATTGAAACCATCTTGATTCTGCGCTTGCGCGAAACACTCGCGTCGCGGCTCGCAGAGCCGCGTGGATTGAAACCTGCCCCAGTCGATACGATGAATGGGCAGGAAAGGTCGCGGCTCGCAGAGCCGCGTGGATTGAAACGTCCACTGCTTGGATTAATTCGACTAGTGCAATCGTCGCGGCTCGCAGAGCCGCGTGGATTGAAACCTGAGACGTGGCTGATTTGCCACGTGCCTCCAACGTCGCGGCTCGCAGAGCCGCGTGGATTGAAACAAAAATAATTTCCGGCACGATTATGACGACATGACGTCGCGGCTCGCAGAGCCGCGTGGATTGAAACAACGTCAATCGTCGGCCTCACGTCGGGTGGCGTGGTCGCGGCTCGCAGAGCCGCGTGGATTGAAACCGCTGAAATTGATCGATAAACTTTTGTTTAGCCTGTCGCGGCTCGCAGAGCCGCGTGGATTGAAACAGTCGCCATCGAAATGGCGTCCTGGTCGTCGAGCCGTCGCGGCTCGCAGAGCCGCGTGGATTGAAACGTGCCCCCCGTTGGGGACTCTTATAATATCGACTGTCGCGGCTCGCAGAGCCGCGTGGATTGAAACAGTTTTCGACCGGCACCGGCGTCATCAACAACGTGTCGCGGCTCGCAGAGCCGCGTGGATTGAAACGTCGCTATAACCGTCCTCTAAAACACTGTCGATTGTCGCGGCTCGCAGAGCCGCGTGGATTGAAACTAGCACACTATCGATTAAGTTTTGAGCGTATGCCGTCGCGGCTCGCAGAGCCGCGTGGATTGAAACCGGCTTTTATGCTTGCTTCCTCCTATGTCTCTGGTCGCGGCTCGCAGAGCCGCGTGGATTGAAACCAAAGTTTATTTTTCGCTCCGTCCGCTTGCTGACGTCGCGGCTCGCAGAGCCGCGTGGATTGAAACACGCGGCAGGTAGCCGGATTCCAAAAATCCGACATGTCGCGGCTCGCAGAGCCGCGTGGATTGAAACGGCTTTGATACTTGCCTCCACCGATATCTCTAGTGTCGCGGCTCGCAGAGCCGCGTGGATTGAAACGGCGATCTGAAGCAACTCAACATGGCGGCCGCTAGTCGCGGCTCGCAGAGCCGCGTGGATTGAAACACTTTGCGGGCCTTAAGCTGCTCAATCAAACGCCGTCGCGGCTCGCAGAGCCGCGTGGATTGAAACATAAAGTGCCATGCGATCAATCCCTTTCCGCTTGCGTCGCGGCTCGCAGAGCCGCGTGGATTGAAACTCGCCGGTAGCTACTGCGATCTGTGTTGTACCGGTCGCGGCTCGCAGAGCCGCGTGGATTGAAACAGTATGAGATTGAAGAAAAATGCAATGCCGAAATGTCGCGGCTCGCAGAGCCGCGTGGATTGAAACCTTAGGTAACTGGGAAGAAAATATTGGGTATCTCGTCGCGGCTCGCAGAGCCGCGTGGATTGAAACCGCCGAAATTGATCGATAAACTTAACTTTAGCCTGTCGCGGCTCGCAGAGCCGCGTGGATTGAAACAGTCCTGAACCGGGTTGCCGATCCTGACTGTCCTTGTCGCGGCTCGCAGAGCCGCGTGGATTGAAACCTGAAAAAGATGGAAGAGTTTGGCGGTGGTGGCGTCGCGGCTCGCAGAGCCGCGTGGATTGAAACAGTCCTGAACCGGGTTGCCGAGCCTGACTGTCCTGTCGCGGCTCGCAGAGCCGCGTGGATTGAAACGTCGGGATTGGTGCAAACCACGCCGTGAAGGAGGTCGCGGCTCGCAGAGCCGCGTGGATTGAAACATTTTGTTGTCGGTAATCGTAAACACTTCCCCGCCTGTCGCGGCTCGCAGAGCCGCGTGGATTGAAACACCACGGTAAACAGCTGGCAATCGGCAAGGTTTGGTCGCGGCTCGCAGAGCCGCGTGGATTGAAACCTGAGACGTGGCTGATTTGCCACGTTCCGCCGACGTCGCGGCTCGCAGAGCCGCGTGGATTGAAACCAAGCTCTTGCGAGTCGCAAATACGATTCCACCGGTCGCGGCTCGCAGAGCCGCGTGGATTGAAACATCGTCGCCCTCCATATCAATTGTCGGCCTCACGTGTCGCGGCTCGCAGAGCCGCGTGGATTGAAACATCGTGTCGTCAGTAATCGTAAACACTTCCCCGCGTCGCGGCTCGCAGAGCCGCGTGGATTGAAACTCTTTATCCTGTGTTTGTTTGTTTGTCGTCTCTGGTCGCGGCTCGCAGAGCCGCGTGGATTGAAACTGGCAATTGGCACAAAATTTGCTATCTGGGCGTGGTCGCGGCTCGCAGAGCCGCGTGGATTGAAACACCGCTAAAAATGAATGGCAATCGGCAAGGTTTGTCGCGGCTCGCAGAGCCGCGTGGATTGAAACGTAAAATTCATTGCCGTTTTTCCTTTCCTAATTGGTCGCGGCTCGCAGAGCCGCGTGGATTGAAACAAACCACTTCGGATTCCGCGCGCTCATGCAAGAGAGTCGCGGCTCGCAGAGCCGCGTGGATTGAAACCAGCACTTGATTGCGTCCGACGTAGTTGATCACGTCGCGGCTCGCAGAGCCGCGTGGATTGAAACTGCCTTTAGGGCAAAACGTGATCATTCCATTTCGTCGCGGCTCGCAGAGCCGCGTGGATTGAAACCACTATTCCCGCTACGTTACTAATTTGCCACGTTGTCGCGGCTCGCAGAGCCGCGTGGATTGAAACGCCGTTATACCCGTCTCCTAGCACACTATCGATCGTCGCGGCTCGCAGAGCCGCGTGGATTGAAACGTCATAGTAGTAAGGGCAATGCTCTACTATTCCCGTCGCGGCTCGCAGAGCCGCGTGGATTGAAACAATTTGGGTCCGCATGTGGCGCCACTGCCCTGCCGTCGCGGCTCGCAGAGCCGCGTGGATTGAAACTTCCATCCTAATCTCGTCTAGCATCGACTCTTGCAGTCGCGGCTCGCAGAGCCGCGTGGATTGAAACGTCGCAGCGAATGTCTCGTCGTCGCTATACCCGTGTCGCGGCTCGCAGAGCCGCGTGGATTGAAACGCTTCCAATGCTATAGTTTGCGTTGCGTAGAGGCGTCGCGGCTCGCAGAGCCGCGTGGATTGAAACCTTGTTTGTGTTTCGTGTTTTTTTTTGAAAGGGGTCGCGGCTCGCAGAGCCGCGTGGATTGAAACGTGGATCGTTTGCTTGTGCAACCCACCCTTAACGCGTCGCGGCTCGCAGAGCCGCGTGGATTGAAACTCTTCCAATGCTATAGTTTGCGTTGCGTAGAGGCTGTCGCGGCTCGCAGAGCCGCGTGGATTGAAACGTCGAGCCGATGGTCCAGATAACTATGGACTGCTAGTCGCGGCTCGCAGAGCCGCGTGGATTGAAACGCCGATCGTTTGCTCGTGCAACCCTTCCTTAACGTCGCGGCTCGCAGAGCCGCGTGGATTGAAACTGTGCCCCCCGTTGGGGACTCTTATAATATCGACGTCGCGGCTCGCAGAGCCGCGTGGATTGAAACGTGTTTTTTTTAAGGGTAATAAGGGCCCGATATCGTCGCGGCTCGCAGAGCCGCGTGGATTGAAACGCCGATCGTTTGCTCGTGAAGCCCTTCCTTAACGTCGCGGCTCGCAGAGCCGCGTGGATTGAAACATTGTGTCGGTAATCGTAAACACTTCGCCACCCCGTCGCGGCTCGCAGAGCCGCGTGGATTGAAACGTGGTAAACAGCAGGGGTTTGCCGGTTGCCGCTTGTCGCGGCTCGCAGAGCCGCGTGGATTGAAACGGAATTCGTCACCCGGCGACAGTTTGAAGCAGAAAGTCGCGGCTCGCAGAGCCGCGTGGATTGAAACGTTCCTGGATCGATCCCTAAAATCATGTTGGCTCGTCGCGGCTCGCAGAGCCGCGTGGATTGAAACATGGTCGGGCGTTCGAGGTTGTTAGCAGTTCGAGGTCGCGGCTCGCAGAGCCGCGTGGATTGAAACATTCTGGGACCACAACCTTAGTTTGCACTAGTTGGTCGCGGCTCGCAGAGCCGCGTGGATTGAAACCCGCAAGGAATGCGCGAAGTCCGCGGGAGTCGGGTCGCGGCTCGCAGAGCCGCGTGGATTGAAACTACTTCGTCCAAGGCTTCCAAAGCCTTTAAGGCTTGTCGCGGCTCGCAGAGCCGCGTGGATTGAAACACTCGGATTGTATCGGCAATAAGTCAATCCATAGTGTCGCGGCTCGCAGAGCCGCGTGGATTGAAACTCTTTGAACCGTTCCCGGTATTCACGCGCGAACTGTCGCGGCTCGCAGAGCCGCGTGGATTGAAACGCCAGACGAATCCAGTCGAGTCAAGACAACTGGCAGTCGCGGCTCGCAGAGCCGCGTGGATTGAAACGCGTATTTCGTACAGTTTTAGCACCTCCCTTGGGGTCGCGGCTCGCAGAGCCGCGTGGATTGAAACGTTGTAAACTATGCGGGAGACATATTCAGGCCCATGTCGCGGCTCGCAGAGCCGCGTGGATTGAAACGCTCTATCGCTGCAATGTCGTTGGCCTCTGCGCAGTCGCGGCTCGCAGAGCCGCGTGGATTGAAACCCGGTATTCACGCGCGAACTCAATCTGATTATCGCGTCGCGGCTCGCAGAGCCGCGTGGATTGAAACCCGGTATTCAAGCGCCGCGATAATCTGATTATCGGTCGCGGCTCGCAGAGCCGCGTGGATTGAAACGTAATAGTACGGGCAAGTATCTACTATTCCTGACGTCGCGGCTCGCAGAGCCGCGTGGATTGAAACCGTCTACCGCTCCCGGCAAAGGCCGAGTGCCGCGCGTCGCGGCTCGCAGAGCCGCGTGGATTGAAACAACGTCTGGGAGTGGGCTGGGTCTGCGTTCTTTACGTCGCGGCTCGCAGAGCCGCGTGGATTGAAACTATTGGTAATGCCTGATCATATTGGCATTTTACGTTGGTGGCGACTTGGACTCTTGGTTGGCTGGGTTGTTGGGCGAGGTTTTGCGGGTAGAGAACGGCGCACAAATCAACTTCCGCATCTGGCTGACTCGGCAAAGTCTTTTCCAGATCTCACTTCGCTTTCTCGGATTCGGATTCGGCCTCAGCCCCGCGGTGCTCGTACTTGTAATTGATCCGACCGGCGATCTATCGACTACCAGAACCGCCTTGCAGGCTGACTGCGAATTGACCAGGGACGCGGTCAACCTAACCTCTGAATCGGGTAACTTATTTTCGCGTCACTCCTTCGGTCAGGTTGTAATTTAAATGCATCATGCCTGGGCCACAGATTTCGGTGAATTGCTGCTGCTGGGGTTCTGTCCACAGTTGCCAACGCTGGGATCGCTGGCTAAGATCGGCGGCGGCCGTTAAGGTTTCGCCTTGCATTTGTGTCGGATGATGCTGACGCTGTTGTAATGATTCCAACGGCGACCGATGATCGGATAGACCTGCAAATTCTATGACTCGCTGCATTACCTGCGCCTGTTGAACTTGATCTAACAGTTGTTCATGTCGGACGGTCAACACATCGGCATCTTGGCTCACGGCGATGGCAAACTGTGCCCCACTTTGCCACTCGTGACATTGCGCTTCAAACGACTGGTCGCGAAACCCTGGATACACCATCCGCGAGGCGACCACTTCCACGCCGTGCCTTACAATCAAGACCACTTTGACTTGCGGAAACACTTCTCGTAAAAACGCTAAACGGTCCTGGGTTAGCGCCGAAAAACCTTGCATTCCGTGCACCGCTTCCAAGGGCTGGCGAGGCAGCGGCCAAAGCAAGTTCAACAAATACAGTCTTAGCAAGCGAACGTACGTGGCGTCATCGGTGGCCATCGCAAATCGTCGGCTGGCGATCGTGCAGTTTTGCTTGCCAACGTGCAAAAAATCGTACAGCACATTATTCTCACGATTGGTTTCATGCAAATTAGGATGCTGGCCCAAGGCTGTCCTCAGGGCCGTGGTCCCAGATCGTCCGACCCCAGTGACCAAGACCAAGGGCTTACCTTCGTACGGATGACTGATCCGCTGGAAGACACTGTCGAAGGAATCATCAGTTGGATGGGACGTTGGATGGGACGTTGGATTCTGACTCATTTCAAACTTCCACTCTCTTTAGCCACAACGATCCGTGCTAAACAACGCTGCCATCGCTGCCATCGCTGGGTCGCTTTCGGGTGTTCTGAATTTCCGCCCTGCGGGTGACCCATAGCAACGGCACACAAATAAACTACAACATCTAGCCGAATCGTCAAAGTCTTTTCCGTACTTCGCCTCGCTTTCTCGTATTCGTACTCGTACTCGTATTCGTATTCGTATTCCGCCTGCCTCGTCATACTTGCACTCGATCAATCGCGGGTCGGATCACGTACCCGTACCAATGGACCATGGACCATGGACCATGGACCAGACCAAGCCAAGCCAAGCCAAGCAGCGCGGCTGAATCGGGTAACTTATTTTCGCGCGACACCGTTAGTCGATGGATGGCTTGCTGGCCGACCTTGCCATTTTCTTCTTTTTGTTGCGTTTGACACCCACTGGCAAGTACCACAAGTACGCGCCGGTGAACCAAAGTCCCAGCAAGATGATTCCGTTGGGCAAGAATACATACAGTTTACCAAAGTCACCAAAGAAGGTCCCATCGTGCAGACTTTCGATCCAGTCACTGCGGCGGTAGTTGGAGCTAAGCAGTTGGCCCGAGTTCCAATCAATTTGCAGTTCCCAGCGGTTCTTTGCCTGGACCTTGATTAAACTTTTTCCAGGTCGGACATCCAACCGATCCACATCATCCCAAGACTTGATTTCAGCTTCTGGTTGCTGTCGAGCGATTTCCAAGACTTGATCCCAAGTCACCGCAGCCGCTTCACCACCACCCTTTTTCGTTGGTGGCTGAACCCAGGTGACCTGTTTCTTTACTTGCAACAGCAGGCCCGACACAATGACCAGCAGCAGCGGGATCGCAGTGACCACGGCGCCCCAGCGGTGCAGTTTTCGACTCCATCGATTCCATCGATTCCAATTCATCCACTTGCTCACTTGTCGAGTTTTCGCCAAAAAAGACACTTCATTTTTCGTCTGAATTAGTTTAGTCCACTGGCTACACTGTCGCCATCGAGGAGACGACCCTTGTCCCTAAGCAGCGCGTGAACAATAACGGTTGCATTTTGAACGTGGTATCGGCTTCCAGCCTGTCGTTTTCGCTCACAGACCGCTAAGCCGACACCCACATCGCTTCCCTGCGTCGGGGCCGGAATTTGCGATGGCTGGATGGATCGACGGGCGAAGCTTTGCCCTAGGCCGTTTTTAGGATCACCGACCTGATTAAACTCGCCCTATCGGGCTTACTGTAAGCGTTAGACAATTTTCATTAAGATGGTAATCGCGTCGCCGGGTCAGCCGACAGGCGCGCATCCAAAACACTTGCGCATTACGTTCCATGCCTTTTTCGAGCCCACAAGAATATGAAACCAAATCAGCCCAATTGGCTTAAAATTCTTTACATCCTTATTTTCTTAAGTGTGGCCGGTTACGCCTACTGGCAACAGAACTTCGGCAAGCCCCAACCGGATAAAGTGGCCAATGCCCGCGGCGAATTTCCGGACGAAACGTCGGTCGCCTCGACAACTGGTGCGTCGGTTACGTCCAACCCAACTTCGTCCAACGGTTCAGAATCCAATCCAACCCAGAGCAAAGATCGCAAGACCCTGGTTGACCCTAAGGACCAAGCAAACCGCTCGTCAGGTGCAGGTACCTTAACCAACGACGACCAGAAATCGCAAGCCAAGAATCTTGCCGCCAAGTATGGTGTGGATTCGTTTCGCTGGAGCAAAGTGGAGCGCGATAAGTTCACGTCCAAAGAGGGCTTGATCTATGTTATGGGGCCACGCAATGAACATCGGCTTGAACACATTTTTCGTCATACCAAAAACCAACCCGATCGCCCTGGCAAGCATGGCGTATTTGATGGCAATCCCGATCAGGTGCTGACCTTGTTGGACCAGGCTTACAAGTTGGTAAAATTGCGTAGTCCAGACGTCAAGTCGGAACAGGACGGCAATCGTACCGTTTATGAAATCAACCTGAAGAAGCGAATTGGTTACATCGGCGGACAGACCGGTAAGCGAAACGATAATCCACCCGCCCGAAAGATCAAATTGGTGCTTGAGGGTAAGAACGTGGTCACGGCGTATCCGTTGTAGACCTACCCATGATAGGGAATGCGATTGACTGATTGATAGGAACGCCTTGATTCCCTATTTTCCGCTAGGCATTACGTGCACTTTTTTATGTTTTGATCCGGTGCGGATTCTTCCTAGTCGTTACCTTAGACCGGTGATTCTGGGCGGTTTGCTGATTGTTTCTATATCCTGTGGTTGGTCGCACGGGATTAGCTTTCATCTACGCTTAGTCCCAGTTGTTTCATTTTCCGATACAGGTTAGTACGATGCAGTCCCATCCGTTGGGCGGCCAAGGTCATGCTTCCGTGGGATTGCTGGATTTGCTGGGTGATGTATTGAATTTGAAATAACCGCGTCGCATCATTAAGTGGCAGCTCGAGATCCAGCGTATTCGCTTCTCGCGACGGAGAGGTAATGAACGATAGGTCTTCCACTTCGATTCGATCTTCTGAAGTCAGAAACACCAGGCGTTCCATCATATTGCGCAATTCCCGAACATTCCCGGGCCACGGATGTGAGAGCAATTTTTTCTGGACCGCTAGTGAAAGCGTCGGCACGTTGCGTCTTGCTTGTACTGAAAACGTTTCCATGAAGAACTGCGCCAATTCCAGGATATCGTTCCCACGAATTCGCAACGGTGGAATTTCCAACGTCACCACATTCAGGCGAAAAAACAAGTCTTCTCGAAATTTCCGCTGTCGAACCAATTCGGCGAGATTCTGATTGGTTGCCGCTACCACTCGCGAATTGGTGGGAATGGTTTGTGATCCACCGACTCGCACAATCGTTTTTTCTTCAAGGACTCGAAGCAACTTCGCTTGTCCTGCAAGACTCATGTCACCAATTTCATCCAGGAAGATCGTCCCAAGGCTGGCCAGTTCAAACTTGCCTTGGCGCGTCTGTTGGGCATCGGTAAAGGCTCCTTTTTCGTGACCAAACAGTTCGCTTTCCAAGAGATTTTCGGGGATTGCTGCGCAATTGACCGCAATCAGCACTTCGTCGCGTCGTTCGCTAGAAAAATGGAGTAATTGGGCGGCGACTTCTTTACCCGTTCCATTTTCTCCCAACAACAAGACTGAAAGTTCGGTCGGTGCCACGCGTAGTATCGTCTTTTTAAGCGATCGAATGGGATCACAACTGCCACGAAACTGGACCGACGACGCCGCCTCGGTGGCAGCCGTTTTTTGGGTCGTCACCAACCGATCCACTCGAGTCCTATTTGCAATAGCAATCGCAGCGTGTTTGGCTAATTGTTCCAAAGATTGTTGGTCTTGATCAGAAAAATCTCCACCTATCTTGTTAATCAATTCAAACGCGCCCAGGCACTGCCCTGCCTCGTTCACAAGGGGAACACACAACAGCGATCGCGTTTGAAAGTTCAATTGTTTGTCAGTACGTCGATCCACTTGTGCTTGTTCGGCGGCCACTCCCACATCGACCCGACCTGGCGTTGCGGTTTGAACCACTTGTCCTACCAGTCCTGAATCATCCGCAATGCGTAGTTCCCCACCTTCAACCCCCAGTGCCGGTTTACCAACCAATTGTTTGGCGGACCGATCCCAAAGAAAAATGGTGGCTCGTTCACTAGGAATCCAGCGGGTGGAAGTTTCTGCCATCTGCAATAGCAGCGAATCGGTGTCTTGCGACCGATTCCAGGTGGCGGTCATTTCCAGTAGACCCAACAGATGTTGAGTGTACGTAATACCGTGATCCAAGCGCTGGGCCAACGACATCAACATACCTGTCGCCGCTGCCAAAGAACTTATTTGTTTGACGATTGGATCAAGATACTTGGCGTCATCAACCTGCACCAACAGCAACTGTCCGGTGGCACCCCGTGGCGCTAGTGGTGTGGCGATCCACAACTGGCGTGTTTTCGTACTCGCATTGTCCAAAACGTCAGACAACCATTCATCGCCGACGGCGACAATATTCGGTACCGACAGGCCGTGTTGGGAGATCGTTTGCGTTTTCCACTGACCTTTGCTGCCTTTGACGATCGCCGCCACGTTGACGCCGTCCATCTGCTGGCACAGCGATGATAGAATGCTGGCGTCCAAGGCGCGGGTTTCCCTTCGCCCAAGCACGCTCAGACCGTCCGCTAGAAAGCGTTGGCTGATCGGACAGTGCGAAACGGCGTCCATCCATTGCGGCCAAACGGCAGCCCATTGATCGTCCGAATTGCCTGGTCCTGGGGTAATCATCCGTGAAAGGCTGCCTTTGTAGTCGAGGTAAGGGTCAGGAAAGTCAAGGTAAGGGTCAGGAAAGTCAAGGTACGGGTCAGGAAAGTCAACGTCAGGGCCATAATAATCAACGTACCGGTCCAAATCGATTTCCACCGTCGTGCTGGCGTTGATCACGATCCTAAGTCCGCAAACCGTGTGATCGTCAGTTACCTACGGTTGGGAAAATCAGGGCTTAATGCTAAAACTTTAGCTGCGATTGGATGAATATTTTGGGCGGTACGCCGTAGGATTTGCCAAGTTTGGGGATTTACCAAGATTGGTTCGTATCCAGACCCCGTCACCCGTTGCTAGATTCTAACGGATTCCCATTAGAGAACGAAGTGTGGAATTCATTCGCTGGGATTTTGTTTCGATACGCGAGGCGTTTGCCTTGGTGATCAGCTGAAGCACTAGCCTGGTGACCTTAGCCTGGTGACCTTAGCCTGGTGATATCGCGCGGGAGCAACGCACGGTCAAGAAGTACACTTTGGAAATAGGCGATCTACCAATCCCGTTTTCCAGTCACCTTTGGGTTGACGATGATTATTGGTGGTAACCATTCAAGTTGAAGGAAAACACGATGGGTTTGTTTGAAGGTAAAAAAGGCGTGGTCATGGGCGTGGCCAACGAACGGTCGATCGCGTGGTCGATTGCCAAAGAGATCATGGACCAAGGTGGTCAATGTGGTTTTACGCATCTGCCAGACCGTGCCGATGATGGAAAGCAACGCAATCGGGCTCGAGTCGAAAAGTGCACCAGCAAACACGAAAACGCCAAGTTCTTGGTCCCGTTGGACGTGCAAAGCGATGACAATTTAGCGGAGGTGGCCAAGACGGTCGAAAGTGAATTCGGCAAGATTGACTTCTTGGTGCACTCGATCGCATTTGCCAAAACGGACGACTTGAAAGTCGACACGATCGATTCCAGCCGCGACGGGTTCACGCTGGCGATGGACGTCAGTGTGTTCAGCCTAATCGCCGCTTGCAAACACATGCGGCCATTGATGAATCCCAACGCATCGGTCTGTTGCATGACGTACTTGGGCGGCGAAAAATGCGTGCCCGGCTACAATGTGATGGGTATTTGCAAAGCCGCATTAGACGCGACCACTCGGTATTTGGCACATGACTTGGGCCCAGATGGCATCCGAGTCAACGCGATCAGCGCCGGTCCGGTTTACACGTTGGCGGGAAGTGCTGCGGGTGTTAAAGAAATGCTGTTCCTATATGAAGGCATGGCACCTTTGGGCCGGAATATCACCAACGATGAAATTGGTAAGACGGGCGCCTTCTTGCTGTCGGATATGTCCAGCGGTATCACGGGCGAGATCTTGCACTTGGATTGCGGTTACAACATTATGGGATCACCTGGACGTTTGGTCGACAAATTGCGTTAATCGCGACGACGAAACTCGCTAGTGAAACAAACTGGCAAGCCGGGCGCTGGCTGGCTCCTGCGACTTGCTGCCGCCGTCGGTTTGCTGGCACGCTTCGGTTTGCTGGCACGCTTCGGTTTGCCGGCACGCTTCGGTTTGCTGGCAAAAGTACCTTCCAAAAAAACAGCCTCGATTGGGAATCGTCCCAATCGAGGCTGTTTCGTTTTCAATTCGAACCTGTCGGTTAGTTTCCGAAAGGGTCATCTCCGAACGGATCGCCCTGGGGCGGGCCTTCTGGAGGTCCGCCAATACCTGGGATTCCGCTTATCACCTTGCTGCCCTGCTCTGCTGCTTTTTGGATCGGCGAGGTCAAAGCACCAAACAGTTTCGAGAAGACTCGGCTGCCATTGACGTTCTTAGGAATTGGCTTCGACTGGGCCGGTGGACTGGCGGCAGTTTCCCCGGAATCAGCAAACGGATCGGCTGCCGGAGTTGCGGGTTCGGCAAACGGGTCGGCTGCTGGAGTTGCGGGTTCGGCAAACGGATCGTCTGCTGGATCATCTGCCGGTATGACAGGTTCAGCGAAGGAGTCGTCAGCTGGACTGGGTGCTTTGGTTGCGGTCGCGTCCGCAGCCGATTGACCAAATGGATCGGTCGATGGGGTAGTTTGCTCACCTGCGAATGGCGAATCATCGGTTCCTTCTTCCATCGGAACGTCTGGCGTATTTGCACTGTCGGCAAACGGAGCCGATGGATCGTTGATCGTGCTAACGTCGGGAAGATTTGGCCGCGGCGAAGGATTGCCGGCTGTGGCACCAAAGTCGATTCCCTGCTTGTTCATCGCCGCTATGATCTCTTGCCGAGGAATTCCGCTTCCGCTTATTCGGATCTCGTCTTTACGGACTTTCGCTTCGGCCCGAGCGTTTTCGATCAGCATTCGATTTTCGCCTTGGATTCGCATCAAAGACCGACCAATGTTGTAGTTCCGCTTTCCAAACTGGCCGACTTCCAATTCCGCACCGCGTTTGATGTCCGCTTGAGCGTTTCCGTTTTCGCCCATCTGCAGATGGCTTAGTCCGCGGAAGAAGTATATTCTTGGATCAATCGAACCTGCATCAATCGCAGTGCCAAGATCCTTTACCACGGTTTCGTACTGGCCGCTAAAATACTGATGAACGCCTTGACCGAATAGTCGTTCAGCATCCATGCGATCTTGAGCCAACGTCGACTCGGCAACCAGTGACAATCCCAGACCTACCGACAATCCTAAACCAATGGTTCCAACTAAGAAGCCTCTTATCGACTTACGTTGCATTTAATATTCCCTTGAACAAAACTTCGTTGGTAACTTGAAAGGCTGCGTCCATCTTGGTCCCGAACCGCACCTGATTGCACGATCTGCACCGGTTCGCCTGTCCAGACCAAAAACTACGCCATAAATACGAAAAGACAGCGAACCAGATTCAATAACAGCCGGCACTAATGATCATTTGGGCGACAAGTCTGTTCCGACGATAATGATCCACAAATTTATTGTAGTCTGCCCTACCCAGCGAAACAGCCCAGCTAGTGAACCTTCACGCCAGGAAAACGGCGGTTTGTAGCGATTTTATGGATTAGCTGACGATTTAGGCCTATTTTGCTGACAACTGGATTTTTAATCGAGCCGCCTTGGGCCCAGCCTGAAGTGATTGGATGGTCTTTTGATCAGGACGATTGTGTCCCAACTTCACCGTATACAAACCAGGTTTGTAGACCGCCGCTTGAAACCGATTACTCGCCGCGCGAACCGTATACAGCACTTCTGCGGTGGCCTGATCGATGACTTGGATCACCGGTTGGTCACACCCTTGAATCACTAATTCTGGCAAGTAGCCGACCGGTTTTCGCCCATCATTCTTGGCCATTTCAATGGTCACCGGCCAACCGGGAAATTGTACTTGGTCGCCCGAACTTGCGTCTGCAAAACGAGGCCAGCATTCGAATGTCACTTCACGACTGATCTTGTTGAACCGAACAATACCATGACCATCGGCGCGCTTGGTTTCATCCGTTCGATCTTCAGGATTCGCGTAAGCGATCATGTTGATAAAATTTCCTAATCCATCTTGATACTCACCGGTCCAAGGCAATACGCTGTTTGGACGACTGTCAGGCCCTGGGCGTTCCTTTTCTGGATGCCACCAACGACCATAAATCGTATTCACAATCGCGGGACTGGTGAACGCATAGGGACCGTCACTGGGTTGATCGATTCCGTGTTTGACGACCACAGCCAAATGTTGATCGCCACAAAGATGGGTTGCCCACGCGCGGCGAATCGCCCGCAGCGCGTCATTGCGTCCTTTTTGGGGCCAGGCGTTGGAATCTAGATCTGCCAACAATCGATTGTCTGGCGAGCCATGTAAATGAACGGCGCCACAAAAGGCGGTCTGCGACAACACTGATTTCATTTCAGCGCCCGTCCAATCGGCACCCCAATCATTCAAAAATTGCAACTGCCGATCGCCCAGCAATTCAAGTTCAGGCAAGTCGACACTGGCCCGGTCGTAGGTAGGGTCGTTGATATGATCAGGGCGAGGCCCCATCTTAGGGATCTTCCCCTCAGGACCACTCTTGAACTTGCGATCTTCCAGAATTGCAAAGTCGATCCCGCCGACTCGCAGCCGCGTAAAGTAGACCGTGATTCCCTGCTGGATCGGTTGGGCATCGATGGGATCTGGCAAGTGCCAAGTTTGACAGCGCTGGACCATATTCACGTATGCTGGTGGATAGAAGTAGCCACCGCTGGGACCCTGCGCAGTGGTGGCTTGCTTTCCACTTTCGCCCCAAATATTTGCTTGGCCCACATCATGATCGTCCGGTATCGTGATCACAGGACGATCCCTCAATACATCGCGAAATTGCAAACCAAATTCTAGCCAACCAAAAGTGTGTTCGGTGTGATGATACGACTGATCGCCCGCGAAGAACAACAGGTCAGGATCTTGAGCTTTCAAATTTTCGATCATTCGCGGCCTGGGCCCGGGAGTTCGAGACGAATTGCACGACAGATTTGCCACGACGATCACTTCTTTTTCAATCGGATCGTGACGAATCAACCCTTGAAACATGGCGTCCTGGCCGTGACGAATTCGGTAAACCACATCTTGGGTGTTATCCCAATTCTCGATTCGGAAGTGAGCACTCCAACCCAATTCAATCACCGCTTGATTGGCGATCGGTTTCCACCGGTCGCCTTCCTGGAATTCGAGGCGAACCTGGCGATCTTCTGCGGGCTTGAGTGGGTACAGTTGGGCCGAAAGTTTCAAGACGCCGTTGTCGTGCGTATACAAGGCAAAAGCCACCACTTGGTCGCGTGGCACCATTAAATTGCCTTTCTTCACCGACCACCATTCACCCGTCGATTTGGATTCCAATCCCGGAAAATTCGGACCCCATGGCTGCTTGGAATTCACATCAATCTCTTGTGCTAACAAACCTGCGCCGATCGACACCACCCAGGCCACCATCCCAACACAGATCCACCCATTAACGACAGATGCCACAGTGATTTTCTTAACCATATCAACCAATCTCATTCAAGAATTCTAACGTTGCCAAGGTGCCAAAGTGCCAAGGTGCCAAGGTGCTGTAGTGCTGTAGTGCTGTAGTGCTGTAGTGCTGTAGTGCTGTAATGCTGTAATATTTCTTCCCTTCTTAAGTCTAGCGAGCCAACCTTATGCCACTAAACTGCCATCTCGCTTCTGGGGGAAAGAAGTTGCGATAAGTGGTTCGCATATGACCCGATGGCGTGGCGCATGATCCGCCTCGCAAAACAAATTGGTTGCACATAAACTTGCCGTTGTATTCACCCAACGCTCCTGGTGGTGGTTTGTATCCTGGATAAGCCGAATATTGGCTACTGGTCCATTGCCAAACATGGCCCATTGCGTCAACCATTGGCTTGGATTGATCTTGTGGAATACTCACTTGCGGGGCAATCATATTGCCCTGATCCATCAGAGTATCGGCCCAATGCTCGGTTCCGCAGTTCTCGGTACTTTCGCGACGGATAGCAACCGCGTGCTCCCATTCGTGTTCCGTTGGCAGCCGGCAACCCGCCCACCTGGCATACGCTTCGGCTTCGAAAAAACTTACATGACAGACCGGTTGCTGTGGGTTTAACTGCTTCCGACCACCCATTGTAAATTCCGTCCACACTCCATCACGTTGCGACCAATACAGCGGCGCAGTCCAACCCTGACTTTTTACGCAATCCCAACCCATCGAAAGCCAAAATTCGGCTCGTTGATATCCTCCGTCTTGAACGAACTCGCCATACTCTGCATTGGTCACGCAACGATTTGCCAATTCGAACGATTCTAAGAAGTGACGATGTCGTGGCTGTTCGTTGTCAAAAGTAAACCCCTTACCCTCACTTCCTATCCAGACCAGTTGCTCGTCAAATGCCGTCCACGACAATTCACAGGCCGGTTGCGTCTGTACGGATTGGTCGCAATAAACTGGGTCCAATGGGTTGCAGGAAAAGACGTGCTTGATATCGGCCAGCATTAATTCCTGATGCTGTTGTTCATGATTAAGTCCAATCGATAGAATCTTGATTTGTTCATCCGATAAGATCGAATTCGACAAACAATCGACCATGGCTTGATCCACATAGCGGCGATATTCGTATGTCTGCTGCAGACCCGGCCGCGAAATCAAGCCTCGCTTGGATCGCGGATACTGCAGTCCGATCGAGTTATAGTAAGAGTTAAACAAGAAAGTAAAACTGCGGTCAAAAACTTGGTAGCCTGGCACCTTTGTTAGCATGAACGTTTCAAAGAACCAAGTGGTATGGGCAAGATGCCAACGGATCGGACTAACATCGGGCATTGACTGAATGGCACAGTCTTCGACCGTCAGCGGTTCCGTGATTCGTTGACTAAATCTCCGCACTTTTTCATAGTCAGCGACCCATTTTAAGTGACTTTCAATCTGTTTTTCGGATGTCACCAATGGTCCTGTGGCCGACGTCGGTACCGATTCACTCATTTTCTCTTACTCTTAGCTGACAGTTTCAACTCTACACCAATGTCAATTCGTGCGAACAATCGCTACTTCTTTTAAGCCCGTAGGGTCGTCATTCCAACTTCACTTTCCGATCCAACGCCAACGCGTCTGGGCTTCAACGTCCTGATAGGTGGACGGCGGGGCGAAAAATGTTAGCTTTACAACATGTTACCATTAATGCTAACTGCTTTGGCACTGACGTCCATTCAAAGGCCAAAGGTTAGTCCGCTACTGATCATTGGATCGATCACAACATGCACTCAACAACAGAGATTCGTTCAACTCGTCGAATCATAAGCTTGCTTTCGCTGATCGTCGCCGGTGAAGCGATCTTTTTCCTGCCGTTTGTTATAGCCCGAGTCTTTCGACCAACGATGTTGGAGGTTTTCGGCATCACGAACCTAGAATTGGGGTTCGCGTTTTCAGCTTACGGCGTGGTAGCGATGATCGCCTACTTTCCTGGTGGACCCTTGGCCGATCTATTTCCGCCGCGAAAGTTGATGGCGACGGCGCTTCTTTCGACCGGCTTGGGTGGCTTGTTTATGGCCACTTTTCCAACTCAGAATGCGCTAAAACTGCTTTATGCCTTTTGGGGTCTGACCACCATCTTATTATTTTGGGCGGCCTTAATGCGAGCCACTCGGCAACTGGGTGGTGAATCTCTTTCGGGAACCGCCTTCGGTATTTTGGATGGTGGTCGAGGCCTGGTAGCGGCGGTTTCAAGTTCCATCGCGGTTGTGATTTACGGCGCAATGCTGCCCGGTTCGGTACAGACCGCATCCCTGGCCCAGCGCACCGATGCCTTCGAAATGGTGATTTTCGCTTTCACCGGATTCACGATCGCGGTTGCGATCTTGGTCTGGTTTTGCGTCCCCAATCCGTCAGACACTGAAGTGTCGTTAGTAAAGATTCCAGGCAATGCGTTCTCAAGCACCGGAGTCCTCAGCGTCTTAAGGCTACCGGCGGTTTGGTTGCAGGCGTTGATCGTCGTCTGCGCTTACGTTGGATATAAAGGCTTGGATGATCTGTCCTTGTATGCCAAAGAGGTTCTAGGCTTCGACGAGGTTTCCGCCGCCTATACCAGCACCGTTTCAATGTGGGTGCGACCAGCAGCCGCCATTTCCGCTGGGTTGATTGCGGATCGATTTCGAGTCTCGACCGTTTCTGCGATCTGCTTTGCACTGATGGCGATCGGTTGTGGCTTCATTGCCTCGGACACAATTAGCAGCGGAATGACGGTGCTATTCTTTGTTTCCATTGTCGCTACCAGCGCTGCTGTGTTCGCCTTGCGCGGTTTATACTTTGCCATTATGCAGGAAGGACAAATTCCGTTTCATTACACCGGCACCGCCGTGGGTATCGTTTCCGCGTTAGGTTTCACGCCAGATATTTTTATGGGACCATTGATGGGAAAATTGCTTGACGATTACCCGGGTGTGCTGGGGCACCAACGAGTCTTTCTGACGGTCGCAATTTTCGCCTGCTGCGGATTCATCGCCACACTAATGTTTCGCCGGTTGAGCACCACTGCTGATCGTTAAAATCAAGGCTCTTCAAAAAGCAACTGAAACACTCCATCACGGGACCCGTCAACGCCGTTTGGCAAGCAAGCGTCTAGCCAGAAATGTCATGGCGTTCCTACCTGGCGAAATCGTTGCAATACCTAACACCGTATATCTAAAGGCACAGTGAATTTGAAGACACAGTATATCTAAAGGCACAGTATATCTAAAGACACAGTGAATCTAAAGACACAGTGAATTTGAAGGCACCATCCAGAGGATATTCACGCTTACCGGGCCGAATTTCCACTTGGCCAAGTCCAAGCCCCGAAGCGTGGTGTTGGGCTTTCTGGAAAGTTAGCTAGTCACTTGAACACCCTTCCAAAAAGCAACGTGATTCTTAATATTCGAAGCCGCCGACTTCGGTTCTGCGTAGTACCACGCAGCTTGCGAATTAACTTCCCCGTCGACCACCACGTCGTAGTAGTTAGCTAGGCCTTTCCAACCACAAGTCGTAGTCGCTTCACTTGATTGAAAGTAATCGTTGCTTAGCGAATCCATCGGGAAATAGTGATTTCCATCCACCACTTCGGTCTGATCGCTCTGAGCGATTGTCACGCCATTCCAAATTGCCTTCATTTCCATTCTCCTCTAAGTTTTACTAAAAAAATTTGCAACTTCGCTTAATCTAAAACCAAATGCAGTACACCAAAATAGTCACGATCATCGGTCCAATAGCTGTGCAATGAGAATCCAAATTCCGCCGCAATTTGCGTAAAGCCATCCACCGTGTACTTGTGTGAATATTCGCTCAAGATCTCTTCGCCTGCATGAAGTGAAATTTCATGCTCGCCTAAACGCGCGACCTGATCCCTTAAGCTAAGCAGCGATATTTCAATTCGATGTTCAACCGAATTGTAGATTGCCTGGTGTTGGAAATTCGCCAAATCAAAATCGCAATCTAATTGGCTATTGATCCGTCGCAGTAAATTTAGATTAAAATCTGCGGTCACTCCCTCAGAATCGTTGTACGCGGCCTCGATTACGGCCGGATCTTTTTGCAGGTCAATTCCAATCAGCAGCCCACCTTTGGGACCCAGCATCGTTGCCATGAATTGCAACAATTTTCCAGCCTGCTGCATGGTAAAGTTGCCGATCGTTGAACCTGGAAAGTACAAAGCGATATGCGATGGTTCGATATCGCTTTTGAGTAGAACGAAGGGGAACGTAAAGTCCGCAACCACCGGAAGAATTTGCGTCTTTGGATACGCGATTCGCAAACGATCCGCCGTCTGCAACAAGTGTTCCTTGGAAATGTCGACCGGCACATAAGCCACCGGTTCCTCTAAAGCGTCCAGCAACATCCTCGACTTAACGCTGCTTCCACTTCCGTATTCAACCAGCATGATTCGCTGTCCCAGCTGTTGGGCCATTGCCTGGCCGTGCCGCTGCATGATCTGTAATTCGGATCGAGTCAGATAATATTCATCAAGGTGGCAAATCTGATCAAACAGTTTTGAACCGCGTTGATCGTACAAATATTTGCATGGTATCGTTTTTTGGGTCTTGGTAAGACCGTCAACAATATCTGCCAGAAATATTCCATCCACGGGGGTTGTTTCGGTAAGTTGGTTCATAATTCCAACGAAGTCCAATTCTAGCTATCAATGCCCTGTTTCGGGTCGACGTCTTGATTCAGATCGGACGTGGCGACCTATCTTCGCCCACGCCAGCTAAGGTAACCCGCTATCAATGACCAGGCTTAACCGGTCGATCGCAATAACGACATGATCTATCAGAATTTAGCCGATCGACATCTAGTTGCGCCCGCCTGAATCGTCGACGATTCGATGTTAACGTTCCCTAATGGACGATTTACCAAACCCTGAAACCAGTTAGAAGAACTTGATCTCTTAGCTTCACCTGCCAAATAGTTTCACCTGCCAAAAAGAATTGTGGCCGGTGATCACGCGACCACCACGTTAAGACCGGCCATGTTCCCTTGTTGCAAACGGCGATAACCCTTTTTCGACGTCAAGCAATCAAACCTGATTGGGTTACCCAACCGATGGCCGACTGGCTTCAAAAGCTTCGAAATAGAATCCGCCATCGATATCATAATCCACTCGAACTCCTCCTTGGTGCACCAAATCACCTTTCAAGATTTCGGTAGCCAAAGGATTCACCAAACGATTCTGTATCGACCGCTTCAAGGGTCGTGCTCCATACTGAGGATCGTATCCTTCATGTGCCAGTGCCTGCGATGCGGACTCGGTAATCTCCAGTTTCAGGCCTTGCTCAATTAATCGATCTGCCAGCATTCGAACCTGAATATCAACCACTTTGCGAATCTGTGATTGCAGTAGCGGTTGGAATATGATTTTGTCATCGATGCGATTCAACAGTTCGGGCAAGAACCGCGATTGCAACGCGGTTTCCACCGCTTCCTGCAATTCCTGTTCATCACCCCGTTCATGGATGATCTTTTGGATCAATTGACTGCCCACATTGCTAGTCATCACAATGATCGTATTCGTAAAATCTACTGTGTGTCCGTGATTGTCAGTCAACCGGCCATCGTCTAACACTTGCAATAAGATATTAAAAACATCGTTGTGGGCTTTTTCAATTTCGTCCAGTAGCACCACACAGAACGGCCGGCGGCGGACCGCTTCGGTTAGTTTGCCACCTTCTTCGTAGCCGACATAACCTGGAGGTGCACCAATGAGTCGGCTGACGTTGTGCTTCTCCATATACTCACTCATGTCGATGCGTACCAATGCGTGTTCATCGTCGAACAACACTTCTGCCAACGCTTTGCACAGTTCGGTTTTACCAACGCCAGTGGGCCCCAGAAAGAGAAACGAACCTATTGGGCGGTTGGGATCCTGCAATCCCGACCGACTGCGGCGAACTGCATTGGCAACGGCGACAACGGCTTCATCTTGCCCAATCACTCGCTGATGAATACGCTCTTCTAAAACCAAGAGTTTAGCCCGTTCGGATTCAATCATTCGAGTCACTGGAATCCCGGTCCAGGCACTGACCACTTCTGCTATTTCTTCTTCGGTGACTTCTTCCCGCAACAAGCGACGTTGATCAGAATCTTGAGTAGGTTTTTCATTTTCGCGAACGGTCACCGCTTCTAGTTGGGCCGCCAAATGCTTCTGCTGGTTATCCCGTTCATACAGACTCTGATATTCCGCTTCGCTAACCATCTGACCGGTCGACAGTTTCGAACTCATATCCGATTGTTGCTTTTGAAATAGCAACTGTGCTTCTTCCAACTGCTTACGCAAATTTTGCGAATCTACCATCCCCAGCTTCTCGGCCTCCCACTGTTCCCGCAAACTGGCCAACTGACCTCGTAGATTCGTCATTTCTTGATTGACTTCCACCAAGCGACCCTGTGCACCGGCTTCCTGTTCATCGGCCAACTGTCTGGCTGCCAACTCCAATTGAGTTATTCTCCGTTGCACGGTATCGATTTCATCAGGCACACTGTCACGTTCCATTGCCAACTTGCTGGCCGCTTCGTCAACCAAATCAATCGCTTTATCGGGCAAGAACCGATCGGTGATGTAGCGAGCCGAAAGCGCGGCGGCGGCTACCAATGCCGAATCCTTGATCTGAACGCCATGGTGAGATTCGTATCGTTGTTTCAAGCCTCGCAGAATCGTAACTGTGTCTTCGACCGTGGGTTGAGCCACGTAAACTGGCTGAAAACGTCGCTCCAACGCGGCATCTTTTTCGATATACTTTCGATATTCATCCAGAGTGGTTGCACCAATGCAATGCAGTTCACCGCGCGCTAAGGCTGGCTTCAACAAATTGGCGGCATCGCTGCCGCCTTCTGCTGCGCCAGCGCCAATCACGGTGTGCAATTCATCAATAAACAGAATCACTTGACCATCCGCGTCTGCCACTTCGCGAAGGACTGCCTTCAACCGCTCCTCGAATTCACCTCGAAATTTGGCGCCTGCCACCAATGCACCCATATCCAAAGCCACCACGCGTTGATTCTGCAAACTGCTGGGCACATCACCTTCTACGATTCGCCGCGCCAGTCCTTCCGCGATCGCGGTCTTACCGACCCCCGGTTGGCCGATCAGAACCGGATTGTTCTTGGTACGACGCGACAGCACTTGAATAACGCGACGAATTTCATTGTCACGACCAATGACCGGATCCAACTTCCCGGCCTTGGCCCGTTCGACCAGGTCGATACCATATTTGGTTAGTGCTTGAAACTTGCTTTCTGGATCTTGGTCTGTCACTCGTCCACTCCCTCGAACTTCCGAAATCGTTGTCACCAAATCTTTTTCGGTGATTGCCTGTGTCTGTAGAATTGTCTTAGCCGTCGTCGGTACTTTAGTCAGCGCAAGCAGCAAGTGTTCGGTCGATACGAACTCGTCTTGCATTGATTGTGCGACTAGCTGTGCCTGATTAAGTACTTCGTTAAGTTGCCCGCCAATTCCCCTGGGTGACGAATTACTGGTAATTGGCAAACGTTTCAATTCACTGTCCACCTCTTGCTTCAGACGCTTTGGACTGGCGCCCATCTTCTGCAAAACGGGTACGACCAAACCCTGACTTTCCTCTAACAAGGACGTCAATAAGTGCAACGGCGTTATTTCGGGATTACCCGCCGTTTGTGCCAATTGTTGACTACTTGCCAACGCCTCTCGAGCCTTGGTTGTCATTTTGTCGAATGCAAACGCCATCTTGTCTCTCCTTGATTGGGAGTCACTGTCGTTGACCTTACCTGAACTTTTTAGACCCACAAATGCTGCTGCTTCGAATCGAACCTGTCAGCTGCCCTTGGATCGCCCAACTGCTGTCAACTGCCACTTCGACGCATCTATTCTACCCTAACAGTCATTGCAGGTTTTGGGCCAATTGCCACTAGCTTTCTAAAACCTTTCATGCATGACGCCATAACAGCATCTTGATGAGACCCAAGTTCTCTTGGCTGCTTGGACCCAATCATCGACCCAATGACCGTGAATCACCCACATTGCAAAGGCGAATTCGATCGGTCCCCCTGTTCTATTTCTCACTGTGGTCACTGTGGTCACTGTGGTCGCTGTGGTCGCTGTGAAACGAAAAAAGGCTTGAAGCGGTACCCACTTCAAACCTTCTCACTTAAAACGTATTGCTAACTATGCCTTGAGGCCCTAGTCATTCTTGACTTCAAACTCTGCGTCAATCGCATCGTCTTCAGCCGCTTCGGACGTCGAATCGCCGGCAGCAGCCGCATCGGCTGGCTTAGTCTTTTCGGCTTCATACATCATCTTACTTAACGCCTGCTGTGCCTGTTCCAGTTCGGCCACAGCTGACTTGATCGCGTCCAGATCCGTGCCCTTGGCAGCGACGCGGGCTTTGGACATCGCCTGCTCCAAGGGTTCCTTATCGGAATCCTTCAACTTTTCTTCGTGATCCTTAATTAGCTTTTCCACCTGATAACAAAGCTGTTCTGCTTCATTTCTTACCGTCGCCAATTCAAATTTTTTGCGATCTTCGTCGGCATGGGCCTCGGCATCGGTTTGCATCTTCTTAATTTCGTCGTCCGACAAACCGCTGGATTGTTGAATCTTTACATTCGCTTCCTTGCCGGTTCCCAAGTCCTTTGCCGACACATTCAGAATGCCGTTCTGATCGATATCGAATGCAACTTCAATTTGTGGAACGCCACGCGGAGCTGGTCCAATTCCTTGCAAGTCAAAACGGTCCAACAAACGATTGTCAGTTGCCATTTTTCGTTCCCCTTGGAACACTTGAATGGTCACCGCGGTTTGATTGTCCGACGCCGTGCTGAAAATCTGAGTCTTCTTGGTGGGTACGGTCGTGTTTCGTTCCACCAACGCGGTCAAAACACCACCTTCGGTTTCAATGCCCAGCGTCAACGGTGTGACGTCCAACAACAACACGTCGGTTCGATCACCCGCCAAAACACTGCCTTGAATCGCCGCGCCAATGGCGACCACTTCATCTGGATTCACGCCTTTATGCGGATCCTTGCCGAAGATGTCTTTGACCATCTTCTGAACCTTAGGAATCCGAGTCGAACCACCCACCAAAACAACATCATCGATTTCGCTTGGTTTCATCCCAGCGTCTTTCAACGCTTGTTCGACGGGTCCACGGCAACGTCTAACCAAGTCGTCAGTAAGTTCTTCAAACTTAGACCGAGTTATCGTAATTTGCAGGTGCTTAGGACCTGATGCGTCTTGAGCAATAAACGGAAGATTGATATCCGTCTGTGGCACTGTTGACAATTCTTTCTTCGCTTTTTCGCACGCCTCTTGCAAACGCTGCAAAGCCATGGTTTCCTTGCGAAGATTGATTCCATTTTCTTTTTCAAATACCGACGCTACGTAGTTGATCAATGCATTGTCAAAGTCATCACCACCCAAGTGAGTGTCACCGCTGGTGCTGATCACTTCAAAAATTTGCTTGCCATCTTCGTTGTTCAATTCAAGAATCGACACATCGAATGTACCGCCGCCCAAGTCAAAGACCACGATTTTTTGTTCGTTCTTCTTCTTGTCGATACCGTAAGCCATTGCCGCTGCGGTGGGTTCGTTGATGATACGAGCCACTTCTAATCCAGCGATTTGTCCCGCATCTTTGGTCGCTTGCCGCTGAGCATCGTTGAAGTAAGCAGGGACCGTAATCACTGCCTTGTTGATCTTATGGCCCAGGTAGCTTTCGGCCGATTCTTTCAACTTGATCAACACTTTGGCGCTGATCTCCTGAGGTGTGTATTCCTTGTCACCAATCTTGATTTTTACATAATCACCTGAACCGCCGACAACTCCGTATGGAACCATCTTCTCTTCAGATTGAACTTCGCTGTGACGGCGGCCCATAAAACGCTTGACCGAGTAAATCGTTCGCGTTGGATTGGTCACCGCTTGGCGACGAGCCGGGTCACCGACAAGGACTTCTCCTTTTTCAGTGAATGCGACCACGCTAGGAGTCAACCGACTGCCTTCGGGATTTGGAATCACGGTGACTTCCGAACCATCCATCACCGTAACTACTGAGTTGGTGGTACCAAGATCGATACCGATAATTTTTTCGCCTTGAGCCATGATCTGCTCCTTTTTTGCCTAACGGATGATTCAATGTTTGGTATTTAACAGGCACGTTTCTAGCTGGTTTGGACTTCAACTCGACCAAACGAATTCTAGCGTTTGTGCACTACGTATTCACATTTGCTATTTGTGTATTGGGAAACCGGCAACTTGCCCTAAGTTTCCTTTTGCCAGTCCCGCAGGCCGACGGACTCCGCAACCTGCTTGAACGCGGCAATTTCCTGCGGAATTACCAATGCTGAGACTTTGAAAGCAAATGAAGTGCCAAAACCTGAAAAGCGGCGTTTTATCCCTATTTTTCCGGATGTTGCTTGAATTTGCCCTGGTTTTCGGGCTCCTCGCGGATTCCCATACTGCCTTTGGTGCCAATTTGACATGAACTAGCCACCCATTCCAATGGATCACCTCAACCCGCGATGGATCACTTTCTCCGACACACACGGATCCTGGGGGACTGGACCGCAAACCCTATCTGCCGCCGATAGGCAACAAGAACTAGCGGGTTCCAAACCTGGAAAACTATGCTTGTGCGTATGCGACTTACCTGATCGGGTGCCCAAATTTGGGCTGCCAAATTCGACCTAGCGATTGGGCAACGAGTATTTTCTGGCTGGCAATTGATTTGGGTTCGACTGATTGTGTCCGCTGTCCACCTGGTAGATATTGATGAACAGTCCGCTGGTCCCAAAATTTAGTTTATCCTGATCAGCGTTAGATATGCCCGCCGGCGATGACTTTTGTTTGGTCGGTTGCGTTCTCTCATCGGTTGCGTTTTTAGCGACTGGACGTTTAAAAGTCTAATGTCTTAACTGGGAACCTTGTTGAGAATTAGCGTGCGTTCCTTCAGCGTTTTGACTTTCGCATTCGTCAAATCGACTGGACTTCCTGGCCTTGAAACACGTTGGTCATTTATGACGATCCAACCAAAGCGGGTCTTTTCGATTTTATCGACCCTACTTCGGACGCTAGGTCCGATGTACGGAAATCGGGATATCTATGTTCAAAAACTCTGTTGTTGGCTTGCTGCCCATCGCTGTCAATCGCCTGTAGCACAGCCTTGGGTTCGTCTTTCTGATGTCACTGAAGATCCATCTACCTTCATTACGTGTCACTGCACGTTAGGTGATGGTGATCCCAAAGACACATCGCTGCGTATTCCCTTTACTGTGCCAGAACTTAATCGGATTGTGGTTTCTTCCCAACCACTCTTCTCATTTGATGGTGATCGCGTCTTATTGGCCAGCAGTCGAATCGGATCCCACTGGCAAGAGTTGTCGGACGTGGCCGCTGCGGTTCGCAGCTATTTGGCCGTTTCCGCAAATCCGGGAAGCCGTTTGGTGACTGGAACTGGTTTGGCTTGCCAGTCGTTAACGATCAATGCCTGTCAACTATTTTCACGCCCTTGTATCGATCTAATCTTACCCAAAGCGAAGTCAATCAAAGTTTGGTCCAAAACGGTTTCCGCTGGTATTGATTCGCAAGATGAGCATCCTTGGAAGCAAGCGATTTATCTTTCACCCCTTTTGGAAAGCGGGCCGGGCCCAACTCCACCGCCGTCTACCCATGCCTCAACTGCCCTGCCCTTAGTGGACCGTATCGTATTTGAAATCGCTACTGAGGTTCGAGCCCTTTTTCTCCGGCCCAAAAGTAATTCACTTCAATTGATGCAGATCGCCGCGACCTTTCCAGTCCATCGCAAACGTGCCTTTGTGTATTTGCCGTCCCATGCGGTTCTTTCCCAAGATACAAATCATCCCAAGTCAACCAAAGATGTCACTCACCAACTGATGCAACTGGGAGCTATTGGTTGGTACGTTTCCAGTCCAGTAACGACTGTCGATCCATTACCCAACACCGAATCTGCCATCAAAAAACCAATGGACCAACCGTTTGATCCGACCATGGAATCTTCTTCCCCACCTGATAGTGATGGAGCGTTGCCCGGGACGGTGTCTGGGACGGTGTCATTGCTAAGGGCTACTGAGGCAGAAAATCTCTTGGCACATCATACCCGTGCCACGCATGGTAAATGGCCAGAAGAAACCGACCAAGAGTATTGGCTGCGGTGGCTGACATCTGACTTGAAGATGCCTGGTGCGATGATGACTTTATTCCGGATCGTTTCCCAGCAAAGACTTCGAGCCTGCGGTGACTTGATTCCTGGTAGTCAACCGATGGTGTGCTTTAGCCAACGTAGTCCCTTTGAATCTTTTTCGAAGCGACAATTTCGTTCGCATTTGGGACGGTGGGATTATGAACCCTTTGGTATTGCGATCGACCGACAGGCGATGATTCAATCGGGTGCTCAACCCGTAGAGTACGTCCAACACGCTCGACGGTTGCACCCCTTCCAACAGAAACGTTTCACCCACAGTAAAAATCGGGATGCAATTGATTGGTCCAACGAGCGTGAATATCGTCTTGCCGGCGATCTTCATCTCAATGCATTCGACCGTGATTCCCTGTTGGTTTTTGTTCAAACCTTGGACCAAGCTAAACAAATCGCACCGTTTAGCCGCTGGCCGGTCAAGTACCTTTTGGAATCCCCTGAATAGGAACTGACACGCAAATGGCCAGTAATCGTTGAACCCAGATTATTGGTGAACTTGTGCTGGCATGGCGAACTTTGCCGGTTGCCATGTCGTAGTAGAACTGACCGGTCGACACGAAGCCGACCGAGTTTTGCGATTTTCCCCAGTAAATCATTGCTTTTGGTGGGAAATCTTCTTTTCGATACTGCACATGAGGTGCTAGCGATGTTGGACATTTTAGCGAAATTTTACTGGCTTACCCTCTTTCGTATTGCGGCGGACCTTCTGAGTCTAGGCCTCCACGATACTTATAACTGTCAGCCAGAGGGAGACCATTGGAAACATTTTCCGGGTCCTCCTTAAACAACAGGAAATCATTGAAAGGATTCTGATCATGGCCAAGTTTTACGTACAATCAGGTTTATTCTCGCAAATCGTTACCGCCAATGATGCATACAGCGCTGCCCTTTGGGCCATGCACCTGGTAATGGAAGAGGTTGTCCCTGTCGATCAAGTGGATTGGTTGGATGAAGACCAGATCCCTGAATCCGGCTTCGAAGACGGGCTACTAAAACTTGGTGAAACCGTTTGCGTTAGCGAAATTGGTTTTGGCCGCGATGAAGCCGCTTGTTTTGACACCGCTGATACGTTGGCTGAATGGAATCAGTTGGTAATCGCGTTGACTCGTTTGGAAGAAAAACTTTCGCTGTCGACGCCCTCTACCAACCGGATGACCGAATTGGCAGAACTGTTAGAAGAGATGAACTAGTGGCCTATCACTGAAATGCGATTCATTTCGCAACGGGAACTCTCACCGATTGCTAAAAGCAATGTTTGAATGGTCAATGGTTATGGCCAGCGGCGTGGATTGGGTCCAAGGTTCTTGCCTAAGATAAACCAAGTCCAATGCCATTATCGCTCTGACGCAAACGGTCTTATCGATGATGCGTTCCGAATGCTTCGCCAGAGTTCTGTAAGTCTTCTAAACGAAGGGAACACCTCTGACGGAGCCAAAACGGACACCCACTGCACACGTTTCTATTTGGTACTGATCGAAAGACCGCCTGACATTGCGTTGGCCAGCGGCCGCGTATATTCGAATCGATAGAAGCATAGTTTTACAATTGCTGTCACCGGTGTTGCCACAAACATTCCTGGTACCCCCCAAATGATGCCCCAAAACAAGAGAGCCAGTAAGACGACCACCGGATGAATATCAAACAAATCGCCCATGATCCGGGTTTCAATCACATTTCCACTGATGAACTGTATCGCTGTCAATAATGTAATGACCAGAATCATTGTGAACACGCTTAGCGTTGGGCTAAGAATAATCACTGGCAAAGGAATTGCGATCATGATCAGTGGCCCGATATTGGGCAGGTAATTTAGCAAGAATGCCAGCACGCCGAAAACTGGAGCCAGGGGAATTCCAAATATCATCAAGACAAACCAAACCGCTGCCCCTGTCACAATGGAGACCAATGTCTTGACAGCGATATACAGTCGTATCTTTGATTCAATTTCAAGCCATAAAGGCGATTGTTCAGTCTGACTGTCGGTATTTCCCCATAGTAAGAAATACATGAAAATAATGATCAAGATCCCGGTGCTGACCAGTTCCAATGACCCCACCGATAGATACTGAATCACTTGACGAAACACCGTCATTGTATATTCAGATAGATCACGACCCGCTGCCGTTGGCGGTTTCATTGGGTCAATAACACCGTTCGCGCCCGGGTCGGCTAGTAGTTTAGGTTCGACATTCATGTGGGTGCTGTCTTGGGTTGCTAAATCGGTCAGTTCCGATTTGGGTAACCACTTTTCCGTCATCGTCGTCGCTTGGCTGACCACCTGTTCCAACTGTCGCCCGTAGGCATCAGAATCATTTATAATGCCTGCCACCGAAATCCAAATCATGCTCCAAAGCGACACCACCGCCACAAAACCTAGGGTAAATGCCACCGCTACGGCCAAGTATCGAGGCACTCCGTACTTCTGGATGCCTTCCAAGACTGGTTTGATTCCCGCAGCGAAAAAGATTGCCAACACAAACGGTAGTAGGACCGCCTTCAACAGGTACAACGCAGCGACTAAAGACAAGAGCGTCAAAATCAATAAACAAATCGTCTGAATTCGTCTCTCGGCTATCCCCTTGGATAAATCCTCGGCCGGTTCTTTTGTGTTGTCATTCATTTGACGCGCTTTCTCAATGCATACCACTCAGTGAACATTCAAAAAAAGAGCCGGCTGTTTAGACCTGCTCTTTTGGGATTCATTTAAGTTTCGGCTTAGTAATCACTAGACGTCCAGATTGCGAACATCTAATGCGTGACGTTCAATAAATTCCCGACGCGGTTCCACTTTTTCACCCATCAGGATTCGGAACATGTCATCTGCCGCTCCCACGTCTGCCATCGTGACTTGAATCAAAGTCCGATTTGCTGGATCAAGAGTCGTTTCACGAAGTTCTTCCGCATTCATTTCGCCCAGCCCTTTAAAGCGAGTCACTGTCAAGCCTTTTTCGCCGGCTGCTCGGACAGTTGACAACAATTGCCGAAGATCTTCAATTCCTGTTTCGACATCACCACGTACTAAAACGTAGCGAGCCTCTTGGCTGCCCGTTCGTTCCTTGGGCATTAAGTCTTCGAGCCCAAAGCCAAATTCCGCCAAATCCTTCAGCCCTGTATTGATCGTACGGATTTCATGGATCTCGGTGATCGATAATTGATGTAGTTTGTCGACATCTTGATCTTCACCTTCTTCATCAGAATCTTGTCGCACCTTGATCGAATGCTTTACTTCGTATTCCTGGATGAACACTTCCATGTCGGGCCGACTGCCAAACCACCGATCTTCCAGACCCAGCGTCACATGGAACATGGGCAGACGATTGGTCACTGGATCAATTCGTTCTGAATGAATAATTAAACTGATGCCTCGTCGTTCCATTGTCCACAGCGCATCTTCCATGCTGGCCAGTATCTTGCACAACTTCTCGATACGTTCACCTTCATAAATTTGATCGTTTCTGGCATCAAAACGACATTCATCGATACCGCGTTGCAGCAATTGCTGCCTCATTTTTTCTTCGCTTTGAACGTAATAGGTTTCTTTGCGATGTTGGACTCGGAATAGCGGTGGTTGTGCCACATAGACATGGCCTTCCGCTATCAATTGGTACATTTGTCGGTAAAAGAAACATAACAACAAGGTGCGAATGTGCGAACCGTCCACATCGGCATCGGTCATGATGATGATCTTATTGTAACGCCGTCGCGTTAAATTTTGATCCGCACCCACACCAATGCGGATGGCGCTGATCATGCTTTGCACTTCCTCGTTGGCCAGTACCTTATCTTCACGAGCCTTGTAAGCGTTAATAATCTTACCGCGAAGAGGGAGAATGGCTTGAAATTCTTTCAACCGACCTCCTTCGGCACTACCACCTGCGGAATCACCTTCCACCAGATACAGTTCACACTTCTCCATATCATTACTTAAGCAATCGCGAAGCTTGCCTGGCAGACCACCTCCGCCCAAAACGCTTTTGCGTCTGACTTGTTCCCGAGCCCGCTTAGCCGCTTCCCGCGCCATCGCTGCTTGAATCGCTTTTCGAACAATTTCTTTGGCACTCTTGGGGTTTTCTTCCAAGTACTTATTCAAGTACTCATTAACGACCGACGAGATAATCCCTTCGATTTCGGTGTTCCCCAGCTTCGTTTTGGTTTGACCTTCAAACTGTGGGTGAGGCACTCGCAATGAGATAACCGCCGTCAAACCTTCACGAAAATCTTCTCCCGTCAAGCTTACATCTTTGGGCAAAAATGTGCTCTTCTTGGCGTAGTTGTTCAGTCCTCGAGTCAACGCTGCCCGAAAACCGGAGATATGAGTTCCGCCCTCATGCGTGTTAATATTATTTGCATAAGAATGCACATTCTCCGTATGTTCGGAGGTGTATTGCATCGCGATTTCATAGCCAACTAAGTTCGTTTCGCCGGTAATATAAATCACATCCGGATGCATCGCGTCTGTCGAACGATTCAAGTATTCAATGTACTCGATGATACCTCGTTCGTAATAGAAATCGTCTTTATCACCAGTCCGAGCGTCTTCGATGGTGATTCGGACACCACTGTTGAGGAACGCCAATTCCTGTAACCGCTTGTTCAGAATCGAATACTCGTATTTGGTCGTTGTAAAAATCTGACCGTCTGGTTTAAAGATGGTCTTGGTTCCGCGCTTCTTGGTTTCTTCGCCCTTTGCTACCAAGCCGGTCGGAATTCCCCGTTCGTATTCTTGGCGATAGACGTTGCCCGCGCGGTACACTTCCACCTGACACCATTCAGACAGAAAGTTTACAACCGTCACGCCCACCCCGTGCAAACCACCCGAGATCTTATAAGCACCTTCAACGAACTTACCACCGAACTTTAGAAAGGTCATCACACCTTCTAATGTCGACACCGTTCGGCCTTCTTTTTCGGTTAGTTCAGCGTGTTCATCGACCGGAATTCCCCGACCGTCGTCCACAACTGAAATCGAATTGTCTTGATTGATCGTGACATTGATCGTTTTAGCGAACCCAGCCATCGCTTCATCAATTGAATTATCAACCACTTCGTAAACCAAGTGATGTAAACCCCGACTGGTCGTATCGCCAATGTACATACCTGGTCGCTCGCGAACGTGTTCACGATCGTTCAAATAGTTTAAGTCACTTTGACTGTACTCAGCATTTCCGTCGCTGGATTTCTTTTCAGGTCGTTCGTCACTCATCGGTCTTTGGGTCCATCAATTAATTGTGCAGGTCAATTCTAATGACAATTACCTACGTTTGGTCTTTGGTACTGATCGGCGTATTAAAATGTTATGTTTTCTAGCTAATTTAGTTTAGTTCGCCCAACTTGAAACGCAGATTTCGAATGTTTGCCGTGGGTAGATCTAACTTCAATTGTTTGACTAACTTGTGCTGCAAAAATGACAACTGTTGCAGCGTCGCTGAATCAGCCACAAAAACCTCCAATGTGCCTCGGCGAATTTGTCCTAATCGCGTTTGCTTTTCCATATTGTTGGGCAAAATGACCCTCCAACAAGCTTCCAACGCGTTGTTGGATTGTTGCTGTCCGTATCCCTTTTTGGCCATCACTCGGTTGATTACCGTCTTAAACGTTTTGGGTCGAATTGGATGTCGTTGGTATCGTTTACAATGATCCTCTAAATCAAACCAAGCGTTCTGTCGATCCTGGTTATTGAACGCTTCTTCGGCGTCTTGATCCATGTTCGCTCCAGTATCCACTTAGTATCGACTTAGTCTTTTTAGGTCACTTTCGCTTTTACGTTGACGACGTTTTTCGGCCGTTTTGTCTGGCCGTTTTGTCTGGCGGCTTACTTTTTGCGATCTCTTGAAAGTGGCATGATCACGTAACCATACCCATCGTCGGTTGTGCAAAATGCCGGTCCATCAGGTCCTTCGACATCGACAGTAATCATTTTGTCAGCCGATAAGACTCGAAGCATATCCGAGAAGAAGCGAAAGTCTAACGATATTCCTACCTCAGCCCCGTCGTAAGCTATCGGCAATTCGATTCTTGATTGTCCCACTTCCGCGGTCCGGCTACTTAGAACCAAGTTACCACCACCGAAAGTTAGGTCCACTCCGCGGCTTTCACTATCGACTACAATTGCCGCCTGACGCAAGGCTGAATAAAACGGGCCGACCATCATTTCTACTTTGACCGAATCTCGTTGCTTTGGCAAAACGTCTCGCCATTTCGGAAATCTACCTTCGACCAACCTTGAATAGAACACGCCTTTGGGAGTCCGTATCCGGAGATCGTTATTGTGTGCTGCCATGCTTACCAACGATTCGTCGTCTGGCAGCATTCGCTCTACCAACTGCAACGTTCTTATCGGCACGATGGTCATCATGTTCTCATTGCCCTTATCACCGACGATGGTCCCTGCCCCTTCCATCTTGGCCAAACGCCGACCGTCGGTCGCTACCGCTGTGATCGCCCCTTCATCGGTTACTTCAAACAACACCCCACTTAACGCAAACCGAGTACTCTCCGAATCCGCCGCAAAGACCGTACGCTTGATCATCTCCTTCAACACTCGTGACGGCACGTCCACGTAGTTCTTGTCGTCAAAGGGTGCCACCTGTGGAAATTCATCCGGATCCTGCACCGGCAGTTCGTAACGACTACTCTTACCCGTTACCACTGCCCCGTCGGGACCTACGTCGATCGTCAACTTTTCATCGTTCAACTCGCGTAAAATCAATCCAAATCGCCCCACCGGCATTACCACCGAACCCGGCTGATGCACTTCTACATCGTCCGCGGTTAACCGTACACCTACCTCCATATCCGTCGCCGTAATGACTACGGAATCCTTCAACGCGTCGATCTTGACATTCTGCAAAATCACCTTAGGGCTACGTTGAGGAGCGACTGCTGCGGCTACCTGAAACACCGCCGCGAACGATTCTCGATTGATCGTTATCTTCACGTTATTACTAACCTCCCTGGAATGGTTGACCGACCGTATAACCTAACAATCAATCTTGATTTAAATCCCACGATCCAAATGACTCTAAAACATTTTCTATAGTACTAACGGACTCCAGCCAATCGTTAACCCGTTGCTCAACGATATTGGCTAAGCAACTAGGTCTGTGCTGGCCTGGTCACTTCAATCCAAACCGATCTGTCGTTAACTGACGATCACTTACTTCTGGTCTTCCCTTTTACTATTTATCTATTTAATTAAAGACAGTAGTAATATGACGGGAAGAAAATTGTTAACAACGCAACCAAAACACAGTAAAACCACGGGAACCGCAGGGGATATCTAATGACACAAGTAGTGGAAAAACTGTTGGTTTGATAGTCAGGTGATGTTGGAAAAAGTTAATAACCAGCCACGTTATCAACAGGTGAATCAAGGAACCAACACAACCATCAACAAGTGATCAAAAAGACCAACGGATTAATAACAGGAAATCCACCGAACAACACAAAGACCAACGCACCAACCAACGCACCAACTAAGACCAAAAGCGAATGAAGCCGACTAAGTTAGACCAAGTTGCAACTGAATTCGATCAATGGACGTTTTGATTAACGAGTCTTGATCCATAGTAGAATCAATACGCTGGCAACTATTCATGACCGTGGTGTGATCTCGGTTACCAAAATAGTTACCAATCTTTTGAAAACTGAGGTTCAAGTGTTTGCGGCACAACCACATAGCAATGCCTCGAGCCCTAACAATTGCTGACCGTCGGGACAAACCTTTAAGATCCTTTAGGGTTAATCCCAGTAGCTTAGTGGTCGCTTTAAGGATAATTTCAGGTTTGACGACCGATGGATTGGAAATCGCTAACGATTTCAACTGACTTGAAGCGTTGTCCCAATTAAAATCAGCCACACCAAATTCTAATTTCCAGCGCCAGACGACCTGATTGATGGCTGCCAAGTTAGTCAGTTTTAAATCAATCAAGTTTTTAACTTCAGCATCGCTGATCGATATGTTCTGTTTGACAAATAGTTGTTTGATAATGACAGCGACCGCAACAAGGCCAGGTGATGAAATACCGCAGCTAAAACCGCCGTTAAGGCGTGAAGCTAAGCGACCGGTAAAGCCGGATAAACTGGGACGCTGCTGACAAACCAAAATGGTGGGAAGCGACCATAGTTGTCGTTGATCAAGAATTTCAGCCAGCTCATGTTGCGCGTCAACGTGAGAAATTAAATAGTGAATATCATCAAGCAACAAGACGGATGCCGTTTCCATCTTCATCCGCCAATCGGCGACCGAATTAATTTCTTCGGCCGAACGGAAAGCACGAGCGAAATCTTTGCTCTGCAAATTTAAAACGCTGTGACGTTGCCCAGTTTCGGCATGCCCATTGGAACTTGAATTAAATGGCGTCAACCTAAAGTGGGACAACCTAAAGTGGGACAACGTGGCAGCGGCGAAAACGGCAGCCAACTGGGTCTTACCAACACCGCTAGGCCCGAACAAAGTCAAAGGCCAAAAATCACATTGGCCATCAACGACAGATTGCCATAACCAAGCAACTGAAGCGTTAGATTGATCGCCAATAAATTGACTTAACAACAGACGATCACTAACGGGCACAGAATGACTAGAGTCCACAACCGTTCGCGACTTGGCCGTTAATAAACCCCCAGAAGACCTCTTAGCGAAGACACCCGTGGAATTTGTCGGATCCGAGAGCATGCTATCAAGCAACACAAAATCGATAACGAAATGGTTATCGGCACTGACAAGTGGTTGGCGACCGGTACCTAACCAACCGCTAAGCGAACAGTCGCCTGGCACCGTCGTTTGATCCAACTTCATCAATGGACTTGATGAAGCGGTATCAGCCGAAGGCGAATCCAAGTTCGATAGGGGAGTGTTGCTTGTTAAGGTCATTCGATAGAAGTGAACCAAAAACTAATGTTTCGATGCTTAAGGGGAGAACTAAGGAACAATCGCCGCTTGATAGAGGAAAAAGTCAGGCTTGGTAAGAACGACCAAGCCGATCCAAAACTAACTTTCAGTGGCCGCGATTAAGTAGCTAAAACCAGCTTATTTCCGCCTATATCTTATCATTTTCCGCGGTCCCATACGAGGCCGCCAAGCGGGTTTTACCCTTGAAATCTAGGCTTTAAGGCTTTGGTAGATTCGGCTGATTATTTCGATTGTCTGGTGGATTTGGGCGAACGTATTGTCGGCTGCCAAACTTATACGAATCGAGCTATCAATGATCTGTTTTTCACACCCCATAGCTACTAGTACCGGTGACGGGTCGCTGGAACCACTGGCGCAGGCCGAACCGGTGGACAGACACAGTCCGTTCATGTCCGCCGCCAGTAAAAAGGCCTGTCGATTGACGCCCAGCAACGCAATATTGGAGGTATGCGGCATTCGGGCGACCGTGTCACCGTTAATCACAATCCCAGGCAGCTTTTCCTTCAATTCTGATTCCAACAATTGACGCATGGACAGCACGAATTCGGTTTTCTCAGCTGTGCAGCGGGCCAAAGCAGCGGAAAATCCCGCGGCTAAAGCTACGTTCTCGGTTCCAGGCCTAAGTCCTTCTTGCTGGAAACCACCAAATAGCTGCGGCTTCAATGCCAGTCCCGACTTTAGGCACAGCCCGCCAATGCCAACCGGACCGTGGAACTTGTGACAGGTTATTGACAGACTATCCACATTCCATTCCTGGAACTGGGTCGGATATTTTCCCACCCACTGAACAGCGTCACAATGAACCAAGGCGTGATAGCGATGGGCCAATTGTACAACCGCCTGGATCGGTTGAATCACGCCGGTTTCGTTGTTAGCAGCCATTACGCAAACCAGGCTGGTGGAATTATCACGCAATAAGCCCTCTAAGGCATCTAATCGGACAACGCCGGCCGAATTGACGGGAATCAGTCGAACATCGACATTCAGCGACGCCAGCTGCTGGGCGGCTGCGATCACGCTTGGATGCTCGACGGCAGAAATCAATATCTGCTGTCCAGGACCTGACAATCCGAACATCGCCAGATTATTGGCCTCGGTTCCACCGCTGGTGAACAGAAGACGATCAGTGTTCATACCGTCAATCTTGCCACCGATGTGCTGAAGAATCGTTACGCGGTCTTTCTCCAACTGGCGACGAGCAACCTGCCCGGCCCGGTGTTGACTGGAGGGGTTGACTAGACCTTCGGTCCAACAAGCATTGATAACGCTGGCGACGGCCGGGTCCAATCGAGTGGTCGCGTTGTTGTCTAAGTAAATACTAGTCATTGCAATCTACAAAAAAACGCTTCAATCCCCATCCTTAAGTCAGGGGTGAACAAAGCGATGGGTCAGCCCCAGTAAGGCCCAATTGCCGAGAACTTCAATCTGGCAACGAGACAACGAAGTGGTTTTTAGCCAGCAGCGTCCAGGTGCGGTATGGCTAATTGGCGTTAGGCTGCTGAGGAAAATCGATTTCTTCGGTCCCAAAATTTTCCGCCGGTTCTGGCGTATTCAGCGGAACCGGGGGCAGCACCAAGACGCCCGACGTCGCTCGATATTTGACTGCTAAACCGGTTAGCTGTTCCGCCTGCTGGGTCAGACCTTTGACCTGGCGTTCTTCACTCATCAAGTCCAATTCGTCGGCAACCTTGGTTCGCAACGTATCGATAAATGATTGGTCGTCCACATCTTGAAGCAAGATCGCTTGGTTAAGAACCTCGGGCGTGATCAAATACAGATTGTCGAAAGCCATCGCCTGGATCAATGGCCATAGCCGCTTCGCCTTGGAAGAGTGACCATTGGACCAAACAATCCAAAACTTGTCCGAGTTGCCGCGGCTTCGAGTCGATAAATACTGGGTGAGAATGATCGCTTGGTTGTTTCGGCTACGGATCGAAGTGCGATTATCCTTGACCAAGTGCCAGGTGGTTGGGTTACGTTTGGGAAGAACGCTAAGGGATCTTATATGGACGTCAAAGTCACCCGCCGGGGAAATCGTTTTCCAGAAACCAATCGAATAAGGGAAGGGTCGATAGTAATCAAATTGTCTTACGGAAAAATCGTCAGGACTGAACTCGACCCCAGTGGTATATCCCGCATACAGCCAAACCCAAAACAGGCAAAACAGCAGTCCAAGGGTCATGACCAGACTGATGAAGCCAAAAACCAGACGGTAGATCCAAATTCCAAGCAACGCAAACAGTCCTTAACTAATGGGCGAAACATTGCTACGTTTTTCGCCGGATCAGGCGAATGGTCAACGCGTTGGGACCACCGGTCAAATAATCGGATAGTCCCATTGTAGCCAATAAAACCAAGTTTGGGCTAGGATCTAGGAACTCACAGGTCAGTAATCGTCACCAGGTTCATCGTTTCGCTATTGACCCTGTTTTGAGGAGCCCGGTAGAACCCAATCGCCAGATCGTTGATTACGCCAAAGAAGTTGGCAGCGTTGGTTAATTCCAACGGCTGCTTATAAGGGGTTTCCCTTCATTCTAGGCGAAATCATTCCCATGGTTTGAACTTCCTGCGGGTTCACTCAAATCGGCCGACAGACGAATCAGTAAACCTATTCAAACAAGAACAGCCAGCCGGTGGGGCCGGTTAAAATTGCCCAGCCGGGTTAACATTGGCCGCATGGGCGGTGATGTTGAAATCAAGACGTTCCAACCGTAGTTCTAATAAGTGACGATTTCGCTTTTAGTTGCTCAATTCAAGGATTTTCAGACCATGCTACGACGCGGTAGGCCACTGATTTATCGACAGCCGATTCGGCCGGCCTATCAGCATGGGTCTGGCGTGATGGGGTTCATTGGATCGCTAGGGTCAACCGTCAACCGATTGGAGGTGGGGCAACACGCTTGGAGGGGGTGTGGGAAGCACCACCCGGCCTGGGATGGCGGGGCAACGGGTGACCGATCTGATCCTCAAGGCCTGATGGCAAACGCTACTTCAGCGGCCCAAGATTTCGATAATCTGGATCCGATGCGGCGATTGGAAGCGGCCCTATTGATCTCCAAAGAAGCGGTGGGGACTCGGCGATTGGCGGATTTGGCCGGATTGGCGGATGCAACCGAGGCCCGCACGCTGATCGCCCAGTTGAATCAGTTTTACGATACTCGGGGGCGGTCGTTTCACGTTAAAAACGTGTCCGGCGGCTATCTGCTAATGACTCGCCCAGCTTTCTCAAAGTGGATTCGACGACTGGAACATGTCCCTCAAACGGTTCGCCTTAGTACTCCAGCGATGGAGACATTGTCGGTCTTGGCCTATCGACAACCGATGGTCCGCGCCGAGATTGATGGTATTCGCGGCGTGAACAGCGGGGAAATTCTCCGTCAATTGATGGAGCGTGACTTGGTCAGAATATGTGGACGTAGTGAAGATTTAGGTCGACCATTCCTCTATGCTACAACCCGGCACTTTCTTAAGATGTTCGGATTGGGTAGTTTAGATGAACTGCCCGAAGCACGGAGATTGCGAAGAAGCTTGATTTCTGGCGATTCGCCCATTTTGGTTGATTCGCAGCAAGGATTAGTCGAAGAAATACCCAAAGATTAGTTCCAAGTGACGGATGGTCTGACCGAGGACGCGAAGTCACCGACTGGTTTGAACCAAGGCGGTTGGCCAGTTTTGGATCGAGACCGGTTAATGGTTGAGTCAGATTTATGGATAAGGTTGGGTGACGTTGCTTACCAAACCCTGTTATTCACGGTTAGTCGGCTCAACCGTTCCTTAGCCGGGCGGGTCAAGGTTTTAGATAGGGTTTGATTTCGGAAATGTCCAAGCATCCGGCCAGTGCAAATGTGGTTCAGGTTGACACTTGATCATAGATCCGATTGGCCAAAGGAACCGTTTGACTGTTGGAAAACACAAGTTGACGGAAGAAAAACGGAGGGCTCTTGCTTTTTAACTTGGGCCTTTGCTTTTTTTAACTTGAAAACAAGTTTAAGATGCGAATGGTTAGATAACGAAGTACCTATTGATCTTGCAAAGGGTCTTGAAGGTAAATGGGTGCCCAGCGTACCGTTTTCGGTCCAGCGAAGATCATGATTCGGCCTTGTTAGGTCTGGATATGTTTCAAGCCGTTGAGTCGAATTCGCCGCACCCAAAGTTTGTAAAATAAGGCAGAAATAGGTTGTTTCCAGACTTAGGTTGCCTGTAGAATTCACGTCGTTTATGCTCCCTTGAAACCCTCAGCCTAACTTTTTCTCTTGACTCTTGACACTTGGAGGAATCCGAACGTGAGCGTTAGTTCAAAAACTGTTGCCCAATCATGGGACCAACAGGCCCAATCTCAGGACTCGTTTAACGCTGACCCATGGGTTCTAGCGCAGCCAACCGTTTTCGCCGTCGCCGACGAAGACGAAGACGAAGTTGAGGAATCAGACGGTAAACAATCGGAATCGGAAGAGGATGATGAATTCGACTTCGAAGATGATGAAGAAGAAGATGATGAGGCAGAAGATGATGCAGAAGTCGAAGGCGACGACGCTGAGGAATTCGACGAAGACTTCGATGAAGAAGACGTAGAAGATGAAGACTACGAAGAATCGGAAGCCGAAGAGTGGGAAGAAGTTGACGACGACGACGCTGACGAAGATGATTCAGAAGATGAAAAAGAAGATGACGACGATGAATGGGATGACGACGACGACTGGGAAGACGACGACGAAGAAGAAGAAGATTGGGACTAACTGAATTTAGCACCCACTATCGTCCCCCACCCAATACATTTGTCCCCCGCTGATGCAAAGGCCAAGCTCTTGATTGATCGAGTCTTGGCCTTTTTTCATGGAATGATTCCACCAAGCGTCGCATCTCCGAAGCTAAAATCATCCAGCAACCGGTTGTAAACCTATTTCCGCTCGATCGCACGCAACACGATCTCACGCAACATGCTGGCTAGCCTCCTGAAACGATCAACAAGGGTTAGCGTTTCCACGCGCAGAAGCGACCCATTGGGCGATAGACGTGGCACAAGATGTTCAGGGCAGTCGGGAAGTTGCCGGGACGTGGTTGCCGGGACGTGGTTGCCGGGACGGGCGCAAAATCCATGTTCTAAGCAGCTTTTCGTTGATCTACCAAGCTTTCAATGAACAGTTCGACCTTAGAATTCAGATCGTCAAGGTTCGCAATCAATTGGTCTTGGATTCTCTCGATCGTGTTCATTGTCGACACTGGATCGGCTTCACCCGTTTTATTGGAAAGCTGCAATTGCTGGAGCGTCGCTTCCATATCCCAGACCAAGGTCGCGGTCACATCGCTGTTCGTGCCGCCGTTAGTGTCATCGGTCTGATTCTCTTCATCTGCCCAAGATTCACTGGCTTTTGATTCGCAGATCGAAATGGTTGACCGCTGGTTATCAACCTTTGCTAAAGACACCCTAGCGGCAGTCGGAGCTAACGGATCTAGCGAAACCATTTCCTGGGCATCTTCAACGAATTGATTTTCCTGGGCTGCAGACATACGGTCGCCTTCGTTGATAACAATTGCTTTCTACGGCAACGATTTGCTACGGATCAGAAACAGTCGCCGCTGGTACGACTTTGGATTTCATCGGCTAGATACCCCACCGTTCATTCAGGGTTGGGATCGAATTTATGATTCGCGAAAGATGCGTGGCTTAGGGTGAATGTTTACTTACAACAGCTAGCAGCCACCCAACTTATTTCTTAATAGTAGGCCGTGATCTTTACAGTTAAGTTCAAGACAGCAAATTGACCTTGACCAGTGCGTGGCCCCTGCCCTACTGTCCCTTCGGCAAAACATGAAACGCACCAAATGATTGGGCACGGAATCAGTCGTGACCCAACAAGTGGAACACATAGCGAGAGCCGGCCGGGAATACGACGTTCAGTAAACAGCTTCAAAACGGAATTTGAAGAGGGTATTCTTGGACAAGACTTCGAAAAAAGGCGCAGGGATAATGGCACGTCGACAGTCAAACACCCAGAATGAATTGGTTATCCAGGATAGCATTCAACAAGACGGCACTTCCGCCGATCGTTCGGAAGCGTGGATGGTGGATCGGCGTAGCTTTTTGCTAGCAGGTCTACTGGGATTAGGTGGCTGTAAATCATGGATCAATCGTGGCAAGGGTTCCGACGCGGTCACAGCCCCAACATTGCCGGGCGATGAAGGGGTTAAATTTGTTTCTGATCTATCAAGGGTTTGGGGTGCTTCGCCTGCCCGCATCACCGGCGTGGGCATGGTCAGCGAATTGAACGGAACGGGTAGCGCACCAGCACCCTCGAAGTTTCGAGATGAATTGACTGCAGAACTTCGGACTCGTCAAATTAATGAGCCTAACAAACTGCTAAGTTCCGATTGGACCAGTTTGGTGATTCTTAATGGAATTGCTCCCGCTGGAATTCGCAAAGGTCAGGGCTTTGATGTTTTTGTAACGTTGGAACCAGGCAGTACGACCAGCAGTCTTGAAGGCGGCTATCTGATGCCCGCTAGGCTAACGCCCCAGCAGATCACCAATTCGGGTCAAGTCCTGAACGGACAATTGGCTGGTAACGTGACCGGGCCAGTTTTGACTTACGATCTATTTGAATCTGAAGGACGGACGACCAAAATCAACGGCATCGTTCCCGGCGGTGGTGTGATGACAATCGATCGACCGTTTGGGTTCCAAACCAAGGAAGAAAATCGATCGATTCGCGAAGCGGTCCTATTGACCAAATCGATCAACAACCGCTTCAATTATTTTGATAATTCGCAACGACAGCCGGTTGCTAATGCCAAGAATGATATCGTGATCGAATTGCAAGTTCCGGCGATCTATCGTGACAATGTCTATCGTTATTTGCATGTGCTGCGAAACATTGTCGTCGCCGAAACGGCCAGCCAACAAGTGAATCGATTGGAAGCTTTGGAACAGTTGATCATGGATCCTGAAACCGCGGAATTGGCGTCCATTCGTTTGGAAGCCATCGGCGAGAATGGGACCGCAATTCTGGAGCGAGCGCTGCGCAGCCCGGAGGAAAAAGTTAGGTTCATGGCCGCAATGGCGTTGACGTATCAGGGAAAAAATACAGGTTGCCCGGAACTAGGACGATTGGCCGAAAGTCAGTGGGCTTATCGTTGGCACGCGTTCACGGCCCTTAGTGCACTGCCAGATCCGGTCGCCCGTAAAGAACTCCAAAAACTATTGCATGTTAAGAGTGTAGAAACCCGGTACGGTGCGGTTCGCAGTTTGACCCAACGAGGCGAAACCGATTCGGAAATGATGATCGAGAATTTTGGCAAAAGCGGCGAGAACTTCTCCCTAAATACGATCTACAGTACCGCTGATCCAATCATCCATGTTGCCAAGTTTAAGCGAACCGAGATCGCGGTTTTCAATCCAGATCAAAAGATCAAACCAGGAATGTTATTCGTGGGTTCTGGATGGACCATAAAAAGTCGTAACGACCAGTTCGTCGAAATTATCAACTATCGATCCGAGGGTGGCGATCGCACCGTTCGTTGCAGCAATATGGCAACGGATGTGATTCGCACCCTTGGGCAGATGGGCGCCAATTACACTTTGTTAGTTCAGTGGCTAAAACAAGCTTCAATTGAACAATACTTAGAAGGTCGCTTGGTAATCAATGCGTTGCCCAAAGCGAATCGAGCCTACAACCCAGCGTCGGCCAGCGATTCAATGCCGGACATGTTTCAAGGCGAAATGGAATCGGCGCCAGGGACGCTTAAAGAAGAAGATCCGATCGCGACCACGGATGGGACGGCGGACCTAGAGTCGAAGGAAACGTCGAAATCTTCTTCCAGCTTTGTTGGCAAGCTGAAGGATACCTTCACTGGGCAGTAAACCAGGTTCGGGGCAATCCGCTAGAGATGCGCGCACGTTTTGGGCGATCATCGATGTTTCTATTGTGAAAAATTCAGAGTCGGACTGGGCTCGATCTAGCGGAAAATGACCCATTAAAGCCAGTATTGCTCGCCTTTTGCGAACACTGCGATTGAAATATACTCGGTTGACCCCTGAACACTCAGCGTCGCTTGGCGATAATTCAACGGCGTTGCGTGACAGTCATTCCATTCCAGCAATCGGGCGTTGACCTATGATGGCGGTTGACGATCGAATCTTTTTCGCAAGCCAATTCAAGACGCAACGTTTTGGTTTGGCCACAGTCTGATCAATTCTTCACATGCTAAAAGCTCTAGAACTTTTCGGTTTCAAAAGTTTTGCGGATCGAACTCGTTTCGACTTTCCGCCGGGTATTACCGTGGTTGTGGGCCCAAATGGTAGCGGCAAATCGAACATCGTCGATGGACTTAAATGGGTGCTAGGCGAACAAAGCGCCAAAAGTCTTCGCGGCAAAGACATGGCCGATGTTATCTTCAAAGGGAGCGGCGGTTCCAATGGTCGAAAGGCAGCCAATAGCGCCGAAGCGACCATCATTTTGGAAAATGTCGATCGACGATTCCCCTACGACAATGACGAAATCCATGTGACCCGTCGAGTTTACCGAAGCGGGGAAAGCGAATACCTGATCAACAATGATCCAGTTCGACTAAAGGATATTCGAGACCTGTTTCGTGGCACCGGGGTAGGGACCGATGCTTACAGTTTGATTGAACAGGGAAAAGTCGATCGGATGTTGCAATCGACATCCAAAGATCGCCGCGCCATCTTTGAAGAAGCCGCCGGGATCAGCCGTTTCAAAGCCAAGAAGGTGGAAACCCAGCGTCGATTGGCTCGTGTCGAGCAAAATCTTATTCGCTTAGCCGACATCGTCGAAGAAGTCGGTAATCGCTACCGTAGCGTCAAAGCACAAGCCTCGAAAGCGGCTCGTTATCGTCAATACACCAATCGCCTAAAATTGCTGCGGACTCATGCCGCCAAGATTGATTACACGTTTTTTCATTCTCGCTTAGACAAACTGGAAAACGAATCACAGGTCGTTGCCCAGGCGCTGGAGGAATTGGTAGGCGGATCGGATCAAAGCCAGCAGGCGCTGCAACAGCTATCCGAACAAACTGACCAAAGCCAACACGAGTACCAGGCGATTCAAAAGCGAGTTGCCGATTTGCGCGAACAAATCGCCGGTATTCATTCCGAGGCCGAGGCCAAACAGCATCGCACCACGGAACTGCAGCAACGACAGAAACGCTTGGCGGGACAAATCGAAGGTGGCAAGCAACGGTACCAACAGCTAAGAAACGAACAGACGTTGTTGTTGGCAGAGGTCGAGAAGGTTGAAGCGCAGCACTTCGATCTGCGAAAACAACTGGAGACCCAACAGCCTGAGTTGGATCACTTGTTGCAGCAACGAACGGCGTTGGAAGGTCAGTATCAAACCAATCGAGACAATCATACGAATTTGCTAAGCTTGGTCACGCAATTGGCGTCCAAACTGTCGGCCACCGTCACCGAGATCACGTCATTAGATGAATCGTTGGAAAAGAAGTCGGCTACCTTGGACGGCTATGTGACTCAGATTGCTGATCTGCAAACGCAGAACCAGTCTCTGGCGAAGCAGGCGGCAGATCTCAAGGGACAGGCCGAGCAAAAAGATTCTGCCTTGGCGGGCCTGTCGCAACAGATCGTGCAACTGGAAGCGGAATTGGAATCCCTGCGTTCGGAAGAGGCAGAGCTTAAAAGCCAACAGAACGGTGATGATCAACGTTCTAGTGTGATTCGGGAGATGGAAAGTCGTTTGGAGGGTGTGAATTCGGGCGTGAAGCAAGTCTTAGAATCCGCCCGGCAGGCTTCGTCGGATGACTTCAGCGAAGTTATCGGTTTGGTGGCCGATTTGGTTCAAGTGGACATGCAACATGCGATGCTGATCGATGTTGCACTGGGCGAGGTTGCCCAGCATATCGTGATTGATGGGAACCGGTTGATCCATGCGGTCGCTAGTGATCGAGTCAAATTGGCCGGCCGCGTTGGATTGCTACAACTAAGTCAGCCTACCACTTTGGGTGGACGCACGGACGGACAGTTCGATGGCGGCGCCGACGTGATCGGTCGGGCCGATCAAATGGTGCAAGCGAAATCCGGGTACGAAGCGTTTGTCGGTACGTTGCTGGGTGGCACTTGGATCGTAAAAACGTTGAACGCCGCGATCCGCTTTCGCAAAGAGGGTTTTGATTCGCTCCGCTTTGTGACCATGTCGGGCGAAATCATCGAAGCAGACGGCCGAGTCATTGTGGGTGCCAAATCACCGGCCAACAATCTGGTATCCCGGCGTAGCGAGCTTCGCTTGCTGCAGACTCAAATGCTACAGCGCCGGTCCCAGATTGAACAGCTTTCGCACACCATTCAACAACGTCGAGAGCAATTGGAAGCGGACCGTGGCCAGCATAAGCGATTGTTGGACGAACAAAAAGAATTGAGTGCAGATCTGCAAAAAGTCCAACGATCCTTAGATGCGTCGGGTAACCAGTTGCAACAAATTCAATCCTTGCAACAACAAGTGCAGCAAGAATGCGATCAACAGAAGCAGCGGTGGGAACAGCTACAAACCCAACGGATTGATCAGCAAGGCGAACACGATCAGCACCAACAAACGATCACAACGTTGGCCGCCAGTTTCTCTCGGAACGAACAGCAGTTACAAGAATTGGCGCTGCAACATAGCGAAACCGAAAAGACGATCACTACCGCCAAAGTGAAATTGGCCAAGGTGGAACAGCAGTTAGACCAGTTCGTAGGCCAGAAAGAAGCGATTGAAAATGCAATCCAAGAACGGGACGAAAATTTAGCGGAACTGGACACCGAGTACCAAGCGGCATTCAAAGAGGTCCAAGAGATTAAAGTTCGCTTGGAAGAAATCCAGCAGTTGATCGATTCTAACGAGTACGAACGAACGGCGTTAGCGCAACAGTTGGAAGAGGCGTCCATTCGACGAGATGAAGTTCAGCAACAGCGCAAAGCGTTGGTGGAACTGGTGGAATCTGCCCGAGCAAGTTTGAAGAAGCAAGAGAAGCGAAAATATGAAATCGAGGGCGAGACCAACCAATTGGTGATGCAGCGTAATCAATTGATTGAACGTTTGCGAGATGATTACGGCTTGGAAATCGAAGAAGTATTACAGTATCAGGCGCAGTACACCGCCAACGCAAAAGAAGTCGAACCTTCTGAAGATGACCAAAGCGATCACGAATCCGCCCCCACAGAGAATGCCGTTGATGAAGAAGCCGAAGGCGAAAGTTCATTGCCCGCATCCGACCTTCAGGTGGACGGGCAGACGAATCAGTTGACCGTTAGCAATGACGTGGACCCGGAACTTGCGGTTTCTGTGGATCGTGAGGAAGTGGACAAGGAAATTCAACAACTGCGCCGCAAGATTAATAGTATCGGTGCGGTTAATTTGGATGCGCTGGCAGAACTGGAAGACCTGGAAAATCGATACAATCATCTGGAATCCCATTACCAAGATTTGGTGTCGGCTAAGGACGGATTGGAACGAATTATTGTTCGAATCAACGCCGACAGTCGACGGATCTTTGCCGAGACATTGGAGATCATTCGGGTCAATTTTCAGCAACTCTATCGCAAGACATTCGGAGGCGGTCACGCTGATATTGTGTTGGAGGAAAACGAAGATATCTTGGAATGCGGAGTGGAAATTGTGGCGACTCCGCCAGGGAAATCTGAATTCAATAATTCACTCTTAAGCGGTGGCGAAAAAGCGTTGACAGCTGTCAGTTTGCTAATGGCGATTTTTAAATACCGCCCTAGCCCATTTTGTGTGTTGGATGAGGTCGATGCACCGTTTGACGAAGCAAACATTGGACGTTTTATCGACGTGTTGAAGGACTTCCTGGGTTGGACTCGCTTTGTCATTGTGACCCATAGTAAAAAGACGATGACCGCGGCCACCACGCTGTACGGCGTTACGATGCAAGATTCAGGCGTTAGCAAACGCGTCAGCATCAAATTCGAAGAAGTGTCTGAAGACGGAGAAATCTTGACACAAGGCGACCCAGCCTCCCAAGCGGTCCAGTAGTCGAAACCTCCGAACGCTAGTTCAGGTTGGTGAACCGACCCCAAGACACGGCATCCCAAGACACGGCATCCCAAGACACGGCATCCCAAGACACGGCACTGGTAAATGCGGCTCCAGGTTATTTAGCAGTGAAGTGTATCCAGAAAATACACTTGCCGCGTTTGATCTCTAGACGATAAGTCCCGGCTTGGGTCAACGGTTGGCCATTCGTTCAAGTGAATTAATGTGGTGTCGAGGTGTTTTGACAGAAATTCGTATTAAGGCGTGTGGCACTTGTTGGGTTGTCATCATGCCGTAATTTGTTGGTGTCGAAATGATGCAAATGATGACATAAGCGGTACCGTCCAAATCATTTTTATCTTGCCATATTAAGCCAGCGGATCATTACTTCTTTTTGGGATCTTTTTCATCGTTATCTTCGAATAGCGATGGATCGACCCACGCGGTTTGTTTGGCGATATCTTCGATCGATTTTCGATTGAATCGCTCAATTGAGATGGGTTCATTGATCGAAAACCACTTGATCTTGATTTCCGTTTCGTATTCCAAACCGAAACGATCGGCGTTTGCAAAAGTTACCCGTTTTTCGGTGTTGCGCAACCCGACTGGAACAAGTTGATCATGAACTTCGCTCCATTGGATGCTCTCTTCGTCTGTTGAAACATAGGGTGTCAATACTCGTCCAGTATCTGTAAGGATCGCACGGCGCGTTGGAATCATTTTCTCTAAATCCCAGTCCAGTTCAGCAAAGAAGTGATTGGCACCATTTTTTACTTTTGAACGGACCCGAAAAACATTCTTGCCAACTGCGCGAACCTCTTCAATTGCATCGGTATTCATCATTTCATCCAACCTGATCCGAAGTTCACTCTCTCGCCGCGGTCCGATTGATAGGATTCCAGTCGAGCGAATGTCCGGAATAGAAAATAAGCCAAGCGCTTCGAAAAATTGTATCGGCTTCGACCAACTTTCTAACGTTCCAGGCTTGAATGATAAGAATGTCTTCATAGATACCGCATCCGTCACAGCGCCGAAATGTGATTTGTTAAGTGCAGGTAGGTTCCCGATCGGCAACTCCTCACCTTCCGGGGAAAATAGGTGTTTATCTGTTTGGACTGATCGAACGAACAAAAAATAGTTTTGGTCAAGATCAAAGATGATTCGTATGTAAACAGTTGAATCTTCAATTAATTCAGGACTTGTTTCTGCCGGAATACCAAGAACGTAACCGGTTCCAACCGAGTTCATCTTCATCAAGAAGTCACCGGTTCGCCAACTTTCGACGCTTGCATAATGGGCATCGGCAACGCCTATGACATATTCAATTAATTGTTCGTCACGCTGTGCATTGGACGTCGAAATAAAGCATGCCAATAGTAGCAAACTACCCAGTGTTGACCGAATCCACATCTTATAAGACCTTGGAAAAGAAAAACAAACGCACATAAAGATCGCGAGTAAAATTCACTGTGTGTTATCCCAACACCGAGTCAACGAATCAAAAGTAAAACATCTTGCAAGCTAATTTACCCAAGAAGACAAGTGTTACCCGCAACGGCAAAAATTTAGGTTAAACTAACCACTGAAAATTTTACTTCGACATTCTGAAATCGATTATCATTATGTGCGAATGCAGTATTCATTACGTTTGCTTCAAATTAAAATTGGGGAAAGAGACCAACCCTTTTTACATGCCCAGTCCGCCAGTGATACACGTTTGAAACGGTGGTCCTACTGGTTCGAAGCTTTCCGCTATCAATTGACTAGGTGTCCAATTTAGACCAACATTATGGCAGGAGGTTTGTGCATCACATTGGCAATGCCACATTACTCCGCAAAAAACTGAAATCTCTTGCCAGCTAGAATAGCCCGAACTTCCATCTGGATGAAGATCACTAACGTGACTTACAAGCAAAGGCCCGATGATTTCCGTTCCGTAACTGCGTTGACACGCAAAAAAACCGTTGCCTACGGGTGAACATTCATTATCGCTCGGGCAACTTCCACCAACGTAAATTTGGTCGCATTCGAAAAAGACTTGAACGTAACACTCGCCTGAGACAGGTACAGGCGGGGGAAAATCTTACCCAGTGGCAACGCTGTACATACCCAATAAGCAGACGACAAAGAATAGTTGTTTCATAACCTACAATCTCCAAAATAAAGAGTCACTTTGTAAAGCTGGCCGAGGTAATCACCTCGCGCAGTTCACCGTTACATTGAATAGTCCACGTGGCAGAAATTGGCTCGGTTGAAATATCTTCAGGGGCGGCAATCTCAATGTCCATCTTGAATATTCCCGACTTGCCTAATTCTTTTAAAGTAACCTTAGCCTCCTTTTCGCCAACGAATACTCGAACCTTAGGCCTTGCTGGTCGTTCTTTCTTACCATCCTTGTCGGGCTGGATTTTCAGCACGGCCTTGGTTTTCCACACACTGTTTTTTGAAATAAAGCGAAGGGACTCTGGAGAAATTGATAGGCGCTCCCTCTCGACCACAGTCAAGACAAAACCGTCAGCATCTTTACTACCAACTCGTCTTAATGCGACTTCTCCAGAAATCCCGCCAGGCGGAATACTTTCGGCGCTGGCGGAAACTTCAATAAAGACCTGGCCCTCAATCACCACCAAATTTATTGGAAGATCACGTAGATTTTCTGATACCGCAAGTTGTAGATCCTGAACCTTCAATGGTGGAACCACTAAGACAGGAACCTTTTCAGAGACAACTTTCTCGTCTCCATTTACAACAAGCGTGACTCGTTCTTTTGCGATATTGAACATGTTGTTCAGTTGGTACATGATACTCAAACGAATGACCGGTCTGCTTGGGTCCTGGGAAACAAAATTCACAAACGTTGACATGTCCGTTTGTTCGCTTCGCTTGGGTGCGGAAAGCAAAATCTTGAAATTACTTTCACCGCCTGCGGGAATCGTGCCACTTTTGGTTTCAAACTTTACGCAGTTACAAGCCAAGGTTACGCTGTCGAAACTGACTTCTGTGTCTGAATGGTTGGCTAAACTGAAGCTTAGTTCATAGTCTTTTCCTGGGCTAAGCGTGCCCAAATCGAACTTCGCCAAATGCTCGCTTTTGCCAATTTTACGCAGCACTGCATCTCGTTCAATTTTTATTACCGGCGGTCCACTTTTGGCCGCCGGATCCTTCTTTCGCGTTTCTGGCTCTTGAACCAGACTCTCTTGTCCTACAACGAAGTGGCTAACGGATGTCCAAAGCAGATAGAAAATTACAAATGTAGAAAATCGTAACATAACGCCCTTTCAGAAGTTAAACAAAAAAACTGTCCGGTCACTGTACCGATTGACCAAAGACTAGCCGTGCCAGTATTCCGGCGATCCACCAACCTGCATTGGCTTTCTTTTCAATTGCCATTTCTGAAAAGCGAAGGCGACAATCATTTCGATCAAAGTAAAAGCGACGCGTTTGTTTTTGGTGTTGCGGCTGATGGATTTATTTAGAGAGCCCATGCTCAATTGCCCTAAGTGCAATCTTTAGTTATTGGAGTATCTAAGTGTGAATAAGCCACGTCAAGCGAATTCTTGGGGGGGGGGGGGGCAAAAA
>Ga0209390_10001126_pt1 | contig 52785 bp, 53 predicted proteins | sample BON01_FD_187212 | JGI IMG/M metagenome (GOLD analysis project Ga0209390, IMG submission 187212) | Freshwater microbial communities from Lake Bonney liftoff mats and glacier meltwater in Antarctica - BON-01 (SPAdes) (version 2) | ecosystem: Environmental > Aquatic > Freshwater > Ice > Glacier...
TGGCGCGTGGGTGTGCTGTCTTTTTTCATTTCCAAGTTGTTCTCCAACATTAACTTGGCGGGCAGCACGCCCTCTTGCGACTCTCTTAACTCATCTTTTTAGGATGATGAATTCAGGCTTCAACCTCTGCATGGAGGCCGAGATTTTTCGGGTGAGCTCCAGAGCTTTGAGTTCGTCACCCATCCAGATGAACATGATGTTGTAATGCCTGCGTCGATACGAGCTACCGCTCAGATCGTAGTCATCAGTCGAATGCGGTGCGTAGCCGAGTCGGCGACAAGACACGATGAGTGCACGCGTTTCGTCTTCGGGACCCACCACCAAAATATCACAAGGATGCCTCTCCGCTATGCGATCGACCGGATCAAAAGGGGTACGGGTGAGCCCTTCCATATCGCTATCCTCACCGATCAATTTGGAGCGTACGACAAAGCTAAAGATCGCGCCCTTACCCTCTTCGCTGTTGACCCAAATGCGGCCCCCCATGGCATCGACGAGTCGTTTACAAATCACCAAGCCGAGACCAGTGCCCCCATACTTACGCGTGGTCGAGGCATCTACTTGGCTAAAGGCTTCAAAAAGAATGTGCTGACGGTCTTTCGGAATACCGATCCCAGTATCCTCAATACGCACCTCCAGATAATCATGATCAGGCTGGTCCAAGTAGCCAATCGGCACCAGCGGATCGGGACGGTGCGCCTCTTCAATTTCAGATAGATTCACTGGGCGGATGGATATATTGACTTCGCCAGCATCAGTGAATTTCAGTGCGTTAGCTAACAAGTTCTGCACGATCTGTCGCAGACGCTCCATATCACCCACGGCAAACTCAGGTAGCTTCTCAGAGAGGTTGAGCGAGATCTCTACATTCTTTTCCGAGGAACGCACTTTAAATAGTTTCACACAATCCTCGAAACAGAGTCGCAGTGGAAACTCCTGCACCTCGAGATCGAGACGCCCCGCCTCGATCTTCGAGAAATCGAGGATATCATTGACTAGCAGCAGCAGGCCCTTGCCGCTGGAATAAATCGTCTGCGCGAGATCCAACTCTTCGTCCTCTAGCTCGCCTTCTGCTAGAAAACTGGACAGCCCGATGATCGCGTTAAGCGGCGTGCGGATCTCGTGCGAAATCGTGGCAATAAACTGGCTTTTTGCCTGATTGCCCATCTCCGCGCGTTCTTTGGCTTGTTTGAGTTCCAGTTCAGCCTGCTTTTGATCAGTGATGTCCTGCATTGTGCCCATCACACGCAGCGGGGTGCCGTCCACATCAAACTCCGTAATCTGAGCGCTGTCTTGCGTCCAGATATACTTATTTTCGCCTTTGCGGATGCGATATTCGACACGCATCGAACCTTCACCACTACGGAAATATTCCCGATATCGCTCGCGGACTGGGCCACGGTCATCGGGGTGCAAACGCTCTTCCCAAACTTGCAGTGGGGAGACTCCCGCCACATTTGCCGCATCGAGAAGGTGATACCAATTCTCATCGCAACGCATCTCTTGGGTTTTCACGTTCTCATCCCAGAAGCCCATACGTGCATTATTAAGCGCGAGATGCAAATTTCGCTCACTCTGTTGAACTTTCTCTTCGTAGAGGCGCAGTGCCGTTTCATCGACCAACAACGAGAGCGTGCCAAAGTCATTTTGCTGATCGATCATCATGCGCAGGGTGAGCAAGGTCATGTTCGACTTGCGGCCAGCTGAGTCCGCCAACTCAATCGCCTGATAACGCACTGCCGAATTATCTGAATCCAGCACATCGGCCACATTTTGGCTCCAATCTTGCCCTAGATTGACTGGCGGGTCCTGGCTACCCGAGGTCAAAATCTGCTCCACACTCATGGGCGAAAAACTAGCCCAGCGCTCATTAACAAATAGGCTACGCCCATCGCGCGCACGTATCCAAATCCCGATCGGCAAGGCATCAAATATTTTATGTAGCAAATTCTGACGATGCACGGCCACCTCGGCGGTGCGCTTGTAGTAGCCAATGGAGAGCGCTCCGACCAACGAAAAGGTGCCGACCAACAAACTGAATCCGCAAAAAAAGATAAATGCCTGCCCTGCTGAAAGCGGCTCGAACACGCCTGCGCCCGTCAAATAAGCGTAGCCACTAATCAGGAAGACGCACGCAAACGAAGCCATCGCGCCCGCCATTTTAAAAAGTAAGCCAGCCAACACCGCTATGCCCAGAACCAAAGGAAAAAGTAACAAACTTACCGCAGACTGCCCATCAAAGATTAATAATGCACAGGTCAAAGCCAGCGAGAGAAGAGCGTAGATCGCCAGTCCCTTAGAGCCACCAAACAGGTTGAAGTAACCTGCTTCTCGATTCGACTTTGACTGCGCCCATTGAAAACTCATTCGAGCCTGGATATTGTTGATTCAACAGTACGACAGCAAGCCTTATAGGCGATGCTCCCAAGCGATCAACTTAGGCATCGAACCGCCAATTCACGGCAAACTTCCTCCTGCTCGTTGGGACGTTGGATGATGGCCTCAAAGGCCTCTGTAAACGCGATTTGAAAATCGATCAGCTTCTTAAGCGGCACCTTCGCGGCCGTCTCCGCGAGCCGTCCGAGATACCAGGGGTTCTGCGTGAAGACGTTGAGATTACTCTTCTCCTGACTCTCGCCGAAATGATGCCCGTAGGTGCGCGCGGCTGCTTCCAGTTCGCTCTTAGAGATGCCGCGCCCACCGAGGCGGATCGCCCCGGCATCGAGCAGGACGCGCAACTGAATCAAGAGGCGGTTACGCGACTGCAAACTGCCGAGTAGTGGCCGTGATTCGCTTACGGTGAAAAAGTGGCGGCGCAAAGCCTCCAAAGTCCACGAGAGTTTGAGCGAGTAAAACGCATCGGCTGCTTCAAAAAAATCGGCATCGCCAAAATTTGGCACGAGGTCGGCCACGAGATGCTCGCTAATCGGTTCAGCTCCCTCTCCAGCGAAAGTCAGTAGCTTGCGCGTCTCCTCCACGATCAGGCGTGTGTTGCCGTTGACTTTTCCAATCAGCAGTTCAATGGCATTGCGAGTCATCGTCGTGCCCGCCTTTTCGCACTCTTCAGCGATCAGTGCAGCGCAGGTCTGCGCGGCGTCCTTGCCGGCGGCGAGCGCGGTGAAGTCGGAGTTTTTCTGGCACCATTTAAAGAAACTACGGCGCTTATCGACTGGCTGCGCGGTGATGAGCACGCCCACGCTGCTAGCATCGAGACGTTCCAGCACAGCTTTCAGATTATCCAACAAATCGAGAGTGCCTTGAGCACGCCCGGTCGGGCTGTCGGCCATGAAATTGACATCCTTGAGCCAGACCACCTTGCGCTCGCCGAAGAGCGAGAGCGTCTGTGCCGCGCTGGTGAAGCGGTTAATCGCATCATCGACCTCCGCGACATTGGCGGCGCGCCCATCCACCACCTCCTTCGAGAGGTCGTCCATTAGGTCTTTTGTCTGCACGGCAAACCACGCCTTACCCTTTTCCGAAACAAGGTAATCGTCGTCTCCGCAGATGAATGTGAATGGCTTGGCTGGCATGTGAACGGTCAGTTTCGGAGGCCACCTGACGAAGGGCAAGACGGAAGCGGCACCCAAGCGAAATCGCAGCTCCAATAAATACCCTGCGTATTTATTGATAGCAGCTCTAATAAATACCCTGCGTATTTATTGATAAATCTAGTCCCGCTCGCCGCAGCAGAGGAACTCCTCGACCTTATACTTGCGCAGCTTGCGGCGCATCCAGTCGAGCGCTGCGTGGACGGCGCGGGCTTTGACGTCGAGGCGACCGCCGGTGTAGCGGACGGTTTTACACCAGACGCCGACCGGCGAATGGTAACCTAAATGAATCGTGCCAACGGGGTTCTTCTCGTTACCCCCATCGGGGCCGGCGAAGCCCGTGACGCTGAGTCCGTAGTCGGACGAGAGCCGCTCGGCAATGCCCGAGGCCATCGCAATCGCGCACTCGGCACTGACGGCGCCGTGCTGCTCGATGATCGACTCTGGCACGCCCACTTTGGAGACTTTGACATCGTTGGAGTAGCAGACCACCCCACCAATAAATACCTTGGATGCGCCCGAGATATTAGTAAACGCATCACAGAGCAGTCCGCCCGTGCAGGACTCAGCGATGGCGAGCGTGCGGTCGAGCGCGCGTAACTCGTGAAAGACGACTTTGGCAAGTGAGCAGTGGCCGAAACAGACAAAGTCGTCGCCCAATAACACGCGGGCTTCGTGGGCGATCACCTTGAGCGGCTCCATGCCGATGCGACGGTCGCGCGAACTGAGGCGCACATCAACGATGCCGTAGTGCACACAGTAGGCAACGGTCAGATCGGGGTAGGCTTTGACAATGGGCTGCATCGTCTCCTCCACCGTGGACTCTCCCGAACCGCAGGTGCGCAACTGAATGTAAGCCTCCTCAGTACTGAGAGCGCCCATCGCTTGCAGCATGGGGATGGCTTGTTTCTCAAACATCGGGGTCAACTCATGAGTCGGCCCGGGTAGCATTATGAGAAATTTACCATCGCGACGATAAGCCAGCCCCGGAGCGGTGCCGCGCTCGTTATGGAGGACTTCGCCATCCACAAATCGATAGCATTGTTTCAAATGGTGCGCGGCCATCTTGCGCCCCAGCACTTCAAACCTTGCCAGAATAACCACTTCAATTTCGGCATCAAAAACCAGTTCTGCGCCGAGCGCGGTGGCAATGTTCTCACGCGTCATATCGTCGGCGGTCGGCCCGAGGCCGCCCGTGGTGATGACGATGTCCGAATGTTCCCAGGCATCGAGAAAGGCTCGTTTAATTTCTTCCGCCTCATCAATGATCACACGGCTTCGGTGGATGGGCAGGCCGTAGCGAGCGAGCTGCGCCCCCAGATAGGTGAGGTGGGAATTTTCCCGGATTCCGACGAGTAGTTCGTCTCCAAAGTTGATTACTTCGACAATTGGCGTTTTAGACATAGTAGATTATAGCAATGAGCGCAGCTTCGCTTGAACTGCAACCGCAATCCATCATTCAACCGATGCCCGAAAGAGCCAAAGCCCAGTTAAAAGAAAAAGTCCGCCGCTTGCCGCACAAGCCGGGTGTTTACCAGATGAAAGATCGCATCGGGCAGATCATCTATGTGGGCAAGGCCAAGGATCTGAAGAAGCGGGTCAGCACCTACTTTCAAGCCTCGCGCAAGATGACGATCGCCCAACCCAAAGTGCGCGCGATGCTGGACCTAATTTACGACTTCGAGATCATCATCGTTAAATCCGAGGCAGAGGCGCTGCTACTCGAGGGGCAACTGATCAAAAAATACAAACCGCGCTACAATACTGACTTTACCGACGATAAGCGCTTCCTCCTCATCCGAATTGATCCGCGCGAGCCACTCCCCCGCATCCGCCTCACGCGTAACCGCACCGACAGTAACTCACGCTACTATGGCCCCTTTGCGCATTCGACACATTTGCGCAAAACCCTAGCCGAGCTGCGCCGCCGTTTCGGTATTTTACTCAGCGATGCCTCGCCGGTAGAGATGGCGGACGGCCGCTGGCGACTCTACGACGATGCCCGCGCCGAAATCTACGAGCACGCCAATGAGATCACTGCTGAAGATTACGCCGAGCGCCTCGAGGCGGCCTGCGAGTTTCTCGACGGCAAAGCCCGCCAGTGGCTGGGTGAGCTAAAAACTGAGATGGTCGCTGCTGCCGAAGCGCGCCGTTACGAAGAAGCCGCCTCCCTACGCGACCGAATCGAGGCACTTGAACGCACTGCCAGCCGCACGCGGAAATTTGAGCGTAATCTAGTCGGCACCCACAACCACCGACAAGTCGTCAAACGTCTGAAAGAAAATCTCTCTTTGGCCAGCGAGCCGCGCCAGATGGAGTGCTTCGACATTTCACACATCTCGGGCAGCTTTTGTGTGGCCTCAATGGTCGCATTCAAGGACGGGCACCCTGACCGTAAAAACTACCGCCGCTTCAAGATAAAGAGCTTCGTGGGCAACGACGATTTTCGCGCGATGGAAGAAGTCGTCGGTCGCCGCTACCGCCGCCTGCACGAGGAGGGCAAAGCCTTCCCCGATCTGATCATAATCGACGGCGGTGCGGGACAAGTCACTGCCGCGCTCAAAGCCTTCCTCAGCCAAGGGCTGGAGCCACCCGAGCTGATCGGCCTCGCCAAGCGTAACGAGACCGTAATCTTCAGCGACGGTCGCGAACCGCTCAACCTACCCCACCACGATCCCGCGCTGCGCCTACTTCAGCACATCCGCGACGAAGCCCACCATTTTGCCAACAGCTTCAATGCCGAGCTGCGCAGCAAGCGATTAAAAGAGTCCATCCTCGACGACTTCAAAGGCCTCGGCACGAAGCGACAGCAACTGCTGCTGCAACACTTTGGATCGATTGAAAAGCTGCGCAATGCAAGCGTGGATCAGTTGGTGCAAGTCGAAGGCATTGGTCGGCTGACGGCTGAGCGACTGGTAGCGTTTTTGAATACGTAGGGGCGCGACTGGGCATACGCCTTGGCAAAATACGTGAAAATCATATCCGCGCCTGCGCGACGGATTGCGAGCAAGGACTCATCGCGGCAACGCTCCAAGTCAAGCCAGCCCCTTTCCGCTGCGGCCATGATCTGTGCATATTCACCCGACACTTGATAGGCGGCCAGTGGCAGCTCGGTCTCCTCGCGCACTTCGCGGATAATATCAAGATACGGCCCTGCTGGTTTCACCATCAGCACGTCGGCCCCCTCTTCTTCGTCGAGCGCGATCTCGATTAAGGCCTCGCGACGATTTGCAGGGTTGAGCTGGTAAGTTCGTTTGTCCAGATGGTGGGTGCCTGCACTGCTGGCGCTACCGACTGCATCACGGAAAGGACCATAAAATGCCGAAGCAAATTTAGCCGAATAGGCCATAATCGCAGTCTTCTCAAAACCATTCTCATCCAGCGCCACACGGATCGCCCCGACCCGGCCATCCATCATATCTGAGGGCGCGACCATATCGACGCCCGCCTCGGCAGCGAGCACTGCCATCTCGGCCAGCACCTCGACCGTGGCATCATTGGCCAGATCTTGAGCCGCCGCATCCCAGAGGCCATCGTGGCCATGCACGGTGTAAGGATCGAGCGCAAGATCAGTGATCACCGTGATCGCCGGCACCTCCGCCTTAATCGCACGGATCGCCCGCAGCACCAATGTGTTCGGATTTAAGGCCTCACGCCCATCGTCAGATTTGAGGCGATCGTCCAGCTTCGGAAAAAGCGCCACTCCAGAAATGCCCAGCGCGTGCAGTTCACGGCATTCCGCCACTAAATCCTTGATCGAAAGCCGCGCGATACCCGGCATCGACTCGATCGGCTCGGGTGCGCCTTCGCCCTCGATGACGAAGACCGGCTGAATCAGATGCTGTGGCAAAAGTTCAGTCTCACAAGCCAACGCACGCAAAGAAGCCGTGCGGCGCATACGACGTGGGCGACGGGTCAAATCGAGTTTATAGTTATTTGCCATGCTGCCATAAATGGCAGAGTGAAAGGTCACTGCAAGTGAAAGTGTTCCGAGTCCGACAAGCAAAATAATACCTCGAGTTTGACATCTCAATTAGAGCACGAATCCTGTATGAATGGAAGAAACTACAGTCGCTGTCATCGGTTTAGGGATCATCGGTTCAATCTGGGCCGAGCACTATGCCACAGAAGGCATCTTGGTCGCGAGTTGGAATCGTAGCCCCAAACCGGAGTTGAGTTTAAAGCAGGCCGAACTCGCCGACTGCGCCACAGCGGCGCACATCCTCCACATCTGCGTCTACGATGCTGATTCGGTGCGCGGCGTGCTAGCGCAACTGCTGCCACATCTTAATGCAGAGCATCTGGTGATCCAGTCGTCCACCATAGATGGGGAGAGTGCGGCTGAGTTTGCGAAATTGGTGCAGGGCACGGGTGCGCGCTATCTGGAAGCGCCCTTTACGGGGAGCAAGCCAGCGGCCGAACAGCGTAAGACGGTCTTTTTCCTCGGCGGCGATGCGACAGTGGTCGCTGCGGTGGAACCAGTGTTGAAAAAAGTCTCGGCGAAGCGTTTCCACATCGGCACCCCCGAGCAGGCGACCACGATCAAGCTAGCCATGAATTTGCAAATTGCGGGCATCAGCCAAGCGCTCTGTGAGGCCATCACGCTCTCGCGCAATGCGGGGATCGACGACGATTGCTTCTTTGAAGTGATGAAGGCAAATGTCGCCTGGTCGGGACTGGCCACGCTGAAGGAGCCCAAACTCCGCACGGCCGACTACAGTCCACAATTTTCCATTAAGAATCTACACAAAGACATGCGCCTAGCTAAGAAAACGGCTGGCTGCGAACTGCCACAACTGGAACGAATCATCGAATGCCTCGCCGCGACGGAAGACGCTGGATATGGCGACGAAGACTTTATCGCGCTGATTCGGATGCTGGATTAGTGAAATTAGTTAAAAGAATAACAGCTATTAAGGATATTGCTCGCCCCGCAGGGAAAACTCCTGTTTCATAATACAGTGAATTCGCCCGAAATGACGCCCCCGCAACCAATCCCTGCTCAAGACGCTGCGCCCAACTGGCGACAAATTGTTAAGAAATACCAAGCACCCTGCCTGAAGAAGAGCCTCTGGCAAATCGCCAACTCGATGGGCTCTTATGTGGCGCTCTGGGTGGCGATGTATTTCACAGTCTCCTTTTCGTGGCCGATCACTTTGGGGCTGGCGATACTGGCCGCGCTCTTTCTTGTGCGCATCTTTATCATCTTTCACGACTGTGGGCACAGCTCCTATTTTAAATCTAAGAACGCGAATAACGCGGTCGGCTTCATCGCTGGCCTGATGACGCTGACCCCCTACCGCCACTGGCGCTGGCAACACGCGGTGCACCACGGCACCTCGGGAAATTTAGACGAACGCGGCATTGGCGACGTCTGGACGATGACGGTTAAAGAGTACAAGGCCGCACCCACTGGGCTAAAGCTCCAATACCGCCTCACGCGCAACCCGTTCATTCTCTTCTTTCTCGGACCGCTTGGGCTGTTCCTAGTGTATCAGCGTTTCACCTACAAGCACGCCAACCGCCGCGACCGAATAGACGTCTATAAAATGAATGTCTGCATCGCCATTTATGCCGTCGCGATGAGCCTTATTTTTGGCTTTTGGAATTTCCTCTGGCTACAACTCGTGATCACATCGGTTTCCGGAGGTGCGGGCATTTGGCTCTTCTACGTGCAGCATCAATTCGAAGATACCTACTGGCGCGCAGGCGATGAATGGGACTACACCGACTCGGCCATGCAAGGCAGTTCGTTCTACCGGTTGCCCGCGATTTTGAACTGGTTTTCCGGCAGCATCGGCTATCATCATATCCATCACCTCAGTTCGCGTATCCCGAATTATAACTTAAAGGCCTGTCACGAGGCCGAGCCTTTTTTCCAACAAGTGCCGGAGCTGACGCTGCGCAGCAGTCTCAAATCTCTAAAACTTCGGCTCTGGGATGAAGATGCGGGCAAGCTCGTCGGCTATGGTGTATTGCGCGAGTCAAAATAGTAGCCGAAGCGGTAACGCTTTGGGTCGCTACAAATAGTCAGCGATCACGGCCTGCAGTGTGGGGCGCATCGCATTGGCAAGTTCAGTATTAGCATAGGCGACCCAACTAACTGGAGTCGTCGTATCCAGCGGGCAGTCGAGCGGCTGACCATCGGGCTTTTCGATCACGCAACCAGACTCTTCGAGAATTAAGGCCGTCGCCACATCGTAAGGGTGACAGCAGAGGTTCGAAAGGATGCCCAACTTGGCAAAAGCCTCTGGGCGCAAGTCTGCAATGAAGCGATCATGCCCCGCAAGGATCTCGTAGAACTGGCCTCCGGTGGAGATGTATTGATCGTTAAAGACCAAGGGTGACGGCGAATCCGGCTGCCCATAGAGCCGATCCCACAGCGCTTCTTCCACCTGACTGAGCAGCGTTAAGCCCGCAGGGAAAAACCGGCAGATACTACCGAAAGCATGACGCACCTCGGCGGCAGTGCTCGGCTTTAGCTCCAATGGCTGGGTGCTGAACTCGTGACGCACATCGATGGCCACGCCCGTCACGCCGCCACCGCGAATCGCACTGACTTGATCGGCACGCCATTGTCGGGTGGTTGGTATCTCTGTCATGGCCGCGACTTCGATATCGGCGAGCATATTAGCCGTGCCGCGTTGGGGCGCAACCCCCACCAGAATCCAAGCCGCTCGCTTATCATACATAATGCCACGCGTGCCATCGATCGGGTCGATGATGCATTTCAGTGTGGTGTCGGCGACTGCGGTGCCTGTTGGAAAAGTCAGCACCGCGCCGTCGTCGAGACCTTCCATCACAATTTCAACAGGCCACTGACTCGGCCAATTTGTCGCAAACCATTCCTCGATGGTCGCCTCCGCCACGCGGTCAATCGCGTAGATCGTGTCGGCAGCCGTCTCTTCAGATACCGCTGCGAGCGCCTCCACCGTGCTGCGAGCGCGCTCGTGGATGATCGCTTTAAGTATCGCTTGCTCCAAATCGCAGAGCAGAGTGCGTATAGTCTCCTTGTTTTCCATCACTGATAAGAGATGGTGCGAAGCACACAATCATGGCAAGGCTTTCCAATCTACATTTTCTGATTGTAGGAGAGGGTTTATCCCTCGACCGTCTTTTACACCCAACCGGGGTTGAGGGATAAACCCTCTCCTACGCTTACCAGCTTCATGGATTTACTTTCAAATAAACCCAAATTCCGCCAAGCCCTCGCCAAGTGGTATGCCCGCGCGCAGCGTCCACTGCCTTGGCGGACGCAGCCGAGCCTCTATAGGACGGTCGTCTCTGAGCTGATGGCGCAGCAGACGCAAATCAAAACGATGCTGCCCTACTTCGAGCGCTGGATGCGGCGCTTTTCAGATTTTGAGGCTTTGGCCAGCGCCCCTGCTGAAGAGGTACTCAAGCAGTGGGAAGGCCTCGGTTACTACAGTCGGGCACGAAATCTTCACAAGTTGGCAAAGGAATACGTCGCGCTCGATCCCAAGCCATGTAAACGCGAAGAATGGCAAAAACTCCCTGGGATCGGCCCCTACACTTCGGCCGCGATCAGCTCGATCGCTCTAGGCGAACCGGCCGCAGTGGTCGATGGTAACGTCGTCCGAATCCTCGCTCGGTTGACGGACGATGCGCGCGTTTTTAAAAACAACGGCGAAGCGGTCAAAGCCTTCACCGACACAGCCGACGAGGTGCTCGACGCTAAAAGCCCCGGCGACCATAATCAGGCCATGATGGAACTCGGCGCTACGGTCTGCCTGAAACACAAGCCTCTCTGTACAGTATGCCCCGTCGTCAAATTTTGCGCGGCCTGCAAAAACGGCACACAAGACGAACTACCGAAAATCGAGCGCAAAGCAACCGTGCAAGTCGAGATCGACCGCGCATGGGTCGTTAAAAACAACAAACTACTCCTCCACCGCATCCCGGAAAGCTCCGGACAGCTCGCGGGGCAACACGAACTGCCGAAGCTTGCGGACGTGGCAAACGCCAAAGCAGACAAACGCCTGATCGCCAGTAAATCGCGCGCAATTACCCATCGCCGGATCAAAGAGCACATTTACGAAACACAATTAACGCAGACAGCAAACGACTCGCTAGAATGGATCGCCTTGAGTGACCTAGAGTCGATCACGCTCTCGGGGCCCCATCGTCGCTGGATTCGCGAGCTGCTCAAGCAGTTGGAAGGCTAATCGGTCGCGCAAGCTTTTAGGTAGATGCTCGATTCTAAGTTGGACGTCCCTCCCTCGACGCCACAACTTTGCCCATCATGCCAAAGCCGAAGAAATGGACAGCTAACGATTTTGAAATCCGCACCTCAACCATCGAGGATGCGGGCATGGGGCTGTTTGCCAAACACGCGATCGGCGAAGAAGACACCATCGGCTACTACACGGGCGAGGTGATTACGGAAAAAGAATTCCACGATCCGGAGCGACCCTTTTCCGCCTATGTGATGTGGGTCTGCAGCAGCCACATCCTAGTTGGTGAAGGGCCAAAGGCCAACTACACTCGATATATCAATCACGATGATGAGCCCAACGCCTTTCTCGTCGTCTCCAGCCGCTGGAAGACCGCTCGCTTTGAAGCGCTCCGCGAGATCAAGCCTGGCGAAGAGATCTTTTTTAATTACGGCGAAGATTATTGGGAGTAAACTTCGTGGCGAGCTCGCTTGTGTCATCATCGAAGGTGACGAGCGCCCCCGTCAGAGTCAGCACGCGCAACTAAACTACACGCAGGCGCTCGACTAAACTACACGCAGGCGCTCACAAGCGAGCACGCCACAATAAAACCGTCTAATGCTTCGTGGTTGAATTCGGAACAAACCCCCTCCACTTTGCTCTAAGATTATACCTATGAATATCGACCCCATCTACACAGGCCTCGACGAGGAACAACGCAACACCGTATCCAGCCTACCCCGCGGTGATCGCTTGGTCGAGCTCGCGACCCTTCGTAATCGACAGACGCGTGAAATGATGGTCGAACTGGCCGAGCTGGCGCAGCTCCCTGTGATCAAAGACATTGAGCTGATCGAAAACCCCACCGCGACGCTCCCCTTGCGGATGATTCACGAATATCACTGCATCCCGATCAAGACGGAGGCGAACGAAGAATCGAACGACAACGCCCCGATCGCCCTCGCCACACTTTGGCCGCCCGACGAAGTCATGGATCGCTGGATCTACGCCGTGTGCGGGCGCAACGCACAATGGTTCATGGGCGACCCCGAGCAAATCACCGAGACTATCACGCAAAACTTCGGAGTCGGTTCGGGCAGCCTAGATGAGTCTGATCTGCTGACTGACGTCTCCGAAGACGAAGAAGTGGAAGACGAAGACGCCGCCGTGATCCGCTTCGTGAACGAAGTGGTGCAGAAAGCCGTCAGCGACCGCGCCACAGATATCCACTTCGAGCCGCACCGCGAAGAGCTGCAGATCCGCTACCGAATCGACGGCGAGCTGGTGCCCGTGCGCGTGCCTGATAATTTGATCCGCTTTCAAGGAGCCATCATTTCGCGCCTCAAAATCATGGCGAAGCTCAACATCTCGGAGAAACGCCGCCCACAGGACGGACGTATCTCATTCGGCGCGGGGGATTCCGAGCTCGACATCCGTATTTCCACCTTCCCAACAATGTATGCCGAGAGCGTCTCGCTTCGTCTGCTCAACCAAAAGTCAAAGCCACTTTCCATGCGCGAGCTCGGCCTCGCGACCGACGAGGAGAAGAAGCTGACCCAGGCTCTGTCCACCCCGCACGGCATCATCCTTGTCACTGGGCCCACTGGTTCGGGTAAATCCACCTCGTTGACCGCCTTTATCCGCCTGATTAATAGGCCAGAACGCCGTATTATTACGGTGGAAGACCCCATCGAGTATGAAGTGCCCGGCGTGAACCAAACTCAAGTCCACCCCGAGATCGGCCTGACTTTTGCCAACTCGCTGCGCGCTGTGCTGCGTCAAGACCCCGACGTCATTATGGTCGGTGAGATCCGCGACCGCGAGACAGCCGATATCGCCATCCGCGCCTCGCTCACCGGTCACCTGGTGCTCAGCACGCTCCACACCAACGACGCCCCCGGTGCCCTCACCCGTCTCGTGGACATGGACATCGAGCCTTTCCTCATCGCCTCCTCTGTGGAGATGATCATCGCCCAGCGCCTAGTGCGCCGCCTCTGCCCCAACTGCGCACAGCCCGCCAACTACGACGAGCGCCAGATTGTCAGCTTCCTCGCCACGATGCGAATCGATCCCAGCGAGGCGCAATACGGACATCACGCCAAATCACCCAGCGGCTGCGAACGCTGTCGCAAGCTCGGCTACCGCGGACGTGTCGGTATGTTTGAAATCCTCCGCGTGACCGAAGAGATCCACGAGCATATCGTTAAACGCGACTCCGCCCGACTCATCCGTCAGACCGCCGTCTCTCAAGACATGCGCACGCTCATGCAAAGCGGCTGGGCACACGTCAAAGACGGCACCACCACGATGGAGGAAATCATGCGCTTCGCCGAGATGGAGAGCGATGAAGGGTAAGCGCCTGCGGCGCAAACTTCCAACTTCCAACTTCCAACTTCCAACTTCGAAAACTGAGTTAGACCAGACAGCCGTAAGACAGACGCGGGTGACTGTCTGTTTTGACCGCGATCGGTGATGACAGACGAGGGCGTCTATCTTACATTCGATGTTCAAAGTTCGATGTTCAGCGTTCGACGTTCATCAGGCGCATCTTCTCGCGCTCTTCCTTAAACTTTGCGCGGTTGCAATTACAGTGCAGGCAGAGCGGCGTATTATACAGCAACACAAATTTCTCGCCCAGCTTGAGCGGGCGCTCCTGCCCGCGCTCGACCATGCGCAGTGCGGGACCACAACTGGGCACGACCGCACCGACAGCGTCGAAAAACACATCAATGGCGGAACGCTTACCCTTCTTTGGCGAATGACTCATGGTTACTAGATAAAGCAGAGTTTCACAATTTTCCAATCGTCCTCTGCCTTTTTTTATAGGAAACTCCGATTAGCTATATAAAAAAAAATTATTGTAGCCGAAGTCGTCAGACTTTGGACGATTTTGTCAAGCGGGTCGGAACATCCAAATTCTTACGAATTCGGCTACGCTTAAGAACATATTTGTTAAAAAACCTATTTGCCGATCCCTCCGAATCCATGTCTTCCCGTGCCTCAATTCTTGGTCTTCTTCTCTGCCTCACTAGTATCTGCCTGAGCGCAGCGCCCAACACGGAGCGAATCGAATTCTACTACGGCATCGCCGAAGGTAACTATTTGATTGGCGACCTCAGCGGAGCCGAGCGCGGCATTGAGCAAATGCTCCGCCTCAACGCAGACTACCTACCCGCCCTCACGCTCAAAGCGCGGGTCATGCTCGATCAAGACAGACCCGAGCAAGCCCTAGCAGCTGCCGAGCGTGCCATCGCGCTCGAACCAGGAAACCACGAGCACACCCTGCTCAAAGCCCTCGTGCTCGGCCACATGGCACGCCGCGAGGAAGCCAGCGCACTGATCCAACAAGTCATCGCCAAGGCTCCACCGCAGAGTGACGACGCTCGCGCCGCGCACCAACTCCTCGGGCTACTCCGCATGGCCGCTGGCGAGTGGGATCAAGCAGCGGCTGCGTTTAACAACATCTATCTAGCAGATCCCGCCACGGCGAGCACCAGCCTGCGCCTAAGCAGCGAAGCCTATCTCGAAAAAGCCCGCGCCGAAATGCAAGTCGGCGCACACGACGAAGCCGTCGCCGCCATCGACCAAGCCATCGCCGTCTATAAAGATCAGACTGGCCAAGAAGCGCTCCAGCGCCGCACCGCTCTCCGGCTCATGCGCGCCCGCTTGCTCGCCCAGGTCGGCCGTTTCGAGGCTGCGATCAAAGACCTGCAAATCCTCACTGGCCAACAGCCAGAAAACTACGAAGCCCTCATCACCCTCGCCTCGCTCTACGCCAGTGTGGAGCGTTGGGACTCACTCGAAGCCGTGATCGAGCCCATCGCCGAGCGCCCTGAGCTAAAAGACGTCGCGCTCTATCTCGAAGGCCGCGCCGCACTGGCCAAAAACCGCGTCGGCTCGGCCCGCGCCAAGTTCGAAGCCGCCATCGACGCCCTGCCCAAAGAGGCCGATCTGCTGCGCCGCTCCCTCTATTTCTATCGCGGCATCTGCCTACAAAAGCTCGACCGCCAAGCGGAAGCCCAGACGTCCATCCTCGATGCCATCGACGCAGGCTTTCGCCCTGAAACGAGTACCGAAGCACTCATCGCCAGCCGCACACTACTGCGCGCCGACCGCGCCAGCGACGCCATCCCCATCCTCGAAGCGATCACCCTCAACCGCATCGAACCCGGCGCAGCCGTCTGGGCGATGCTGGGGCGCGCCCACCTCGCCTGCGACACGCAAACCCTCGCACTGAGCGCGTTTAACGAATCGCTTCTCACGGATCCCAACCAAGCCGAAGCCCGTGCCCTGCGCGGCTCATTGCTGCGCAAGATTGGAGACCTCGAAGGCGCGCTTGCTGACTACGAAGCGGCGCAGCGACTCGCACCAGAAGACGCATCCATCACCTACGCGAGTGGCCTCGTTTATTTGCAACTCGGGCAGATCATCGAAGCGGAGCAAACGATCGGCCAAGCCGCGATGGCCCTTAAAGACAACGCCGGACTCCAGCTGCTGCACGCTCTGCTTGCTTACACCACTGGTGAGACTGCCACCGCACAGGCGTCGCTTAAAAATTACCAAGCGAAGATCACCGAGAAGCAAAACCCAACCGCCCTCTACCTCGACTACTTACTCAACCCAGACAGGCCAAGGGAACTGAACGCAGACGAAGTCAGCCAATACTTCCAAGGAAAGTTCTCCCGCAAACAAGCACTCGACGGATCCGGAAAAGCCGAGACACCTGAACAAGCACGACAGCAAATTTGCGCCGCCGCTTTTTGGATGGCGCAGTATGAGCAAACCCAGGGCAACTCAAGCAGGAGTATGGAGCTACTAAAGATCTCAGTGGAAATGGGCAATGCTGACCTAACGGAATACCAGCTTGCCAAATGGCAGTTAGGGAAAAGGTAGTAGTCGTGGCGTGTCCGCTTGTCGGACGCCTCCGTCAGCCGCGCCGTGCGTAGCCTTTAAGCGAAGCATGGAGTCGGCTGTCAGCAGCAACCACAACCGGGCGTCCGCGAGCGGACACGCCACGAAGGATGACGAGCTCGGCCTCTTGCCAAGCTACCGACCACGCCCCCGCCGCGTCTGAAAGCTTCAGACCTTCCACCCGAAACGAGCCGCTAAACGGATTGATCAGTGCATAGAGCGAATGAGCTGGCTCCGACTGGGGCGTCTTCAAATACGACTGGGCAGCCGATGCCGATACTGGTGGGCTTCTCAATGGTCCACGCGTGAATCCAACGGAAGCTGCCGAGAATGGTCATCAACATGGCCAGCACTTAGGAGATGCTTTGTATGATCGAAATCCTAATATTACCCATGTGCAGTTGATTGCTCATAGTGCAGGCTCTTGGATTGCCCGTGGAACAGCACGGAACTTACTTGATTTAAACCCTAATATTCGGGTTGAATTCACACTGCTCGATCCTTTTATGCCGAACGCAACTGGAACAGACTCTTCATTAGGGACATCAGTTATGAGCGATCTGATCGAAATCCTAGGTAATCGCCAGATCATACGCGGTAGCTGAAGCAACCGATCCCAGTTAAATCAAGTACCGGCTGCTTTAGCTGCCCTGCCGTCCCCGAAGTTCGCAGAATAAATCAGATATCAATGACGTCGTCGTCATTGAGGGGCTTCTTCGCTTGCGGGCGAGGCTGGGGAGCCGAACCAGCATTGCCGTCGCCACTAACGCCACTAACGCCACTGCGAGTCGTCCGCACTTGTACTTTGCTTTTACCGAAAAGCAAATTAGCGGCTGCGCCGGTCAGGCTGACAACGAAGGCTCCGGCCAGTGCGTAGCCAAAGCTTTCGACCGTAAATCCGCCTACTAGATTCCCTACTAGAAGAAAGAGCAGTGCGTTAATCAGCCATATTCCGAGCCCGAAAGTCAAGATAATGAAGGGCAAGGCAAAGAGCATGAGCAGCGGCTTAAGAAAGACGTTACAGAGGCTGAGCAGCAGCACGGCGACGACGAGCGAGCTGGTATCCGTATAGTGGATACCCTCAAAGATGTTCGATGCGAAGAGCACGCCAAGTGCGATCAGCAGCCAGCTTTTGAAAATTTGTTTGAAATCCATAATTAAGATTTGGTGTCTGCAGTGGGATCCGTCTCGACATCCAACGCGGGCGTGTAGCGAAAGCTATGAGAAACAGGTTCTTCACCCTCGCCTGAGGGGAAGACCAAGATGACATTATATAAATGTGGTGGCACCATGATGCCGGGTGAACCGAGGCCGGAACCTTCGGGCAGCAAATCTAAACGATGATAGGCACGGCCGCGGACGGAACCGGTAAAGCGTACCGTCGCAGCCTGAGACTCTGGCTCGGCGATGAGGCCGTCTTGATCGATCCAGTATAGGCGCAGTTGGTTGTCCACTATGCGAAAGTTAATACGCGGTTCCTCTTCGCCCCGCTCGATATAGTAGCCCTGCTCGGTAACGAGATTTCCGATTTCGTAGGGTGCCTTAGAGACCTCGGTGGGAATCACCACCTCTTCGGTTTGAGCGCTGAGAGGCAGCCAGATCAGTAAGGCGAGTAGTGAGATGGAGGGGGATTTCATGAGTTTAGTATGCTTAAATGCGTGCGAAGATCAATCATCACCCGCCGACTCCCGAGCCTGAATCTCGGTTTTAAGTTTTTTTAGCTGCGCCATTCGCTGTGCGGTTGCAACTTCCGCGCCAGCTTGGCCGGGTTCGTAGAATGTGAGGGGCTCCAGCATGTAGTCCTGCCCGCTCACGCCCTGCGGAAAGTCATGGCTGTAGCGGTAGTCCGCCCCATGGCCGAGGGCTTTATTTGTTTTCGTATGGGCGTCGCGGAGCCAGAGCGGGACAGCCTGGACGGGTTGATCACGGAGACTTTTTTTCACAGCGCCCATCGCACGTGTGACAGAATTACTCTTCGGAGAGGTCGCCAGATAGAGCACGGCGTGGGCGAGCGCATACTCACATTCGGGCAGGCCGATCTTTTCGCAGGCCTCGAAGGCGGCCACCGCCACGGTGAGGGCGTGCGAATTGGCGAGGCCGATGTCCTCGGACGCGAGAATAGTCAGCCGCCGAGCGAGGAAACGGGGATCTTCGCCGCCTTGAAGCATTTTAAATGTCCAATAGAGCGCGGCGTCGGGGTCGGAGCCACGGATGCTCTTGATCATAGCGGAGGCGTGATCGTAATGCTCGTCCTCGTCGCGGTCGTAGCGAATCTGGCGTTCTTTGGCGAAGACTTCGACGGCGGCGGCATCGAGATGCGCGCCGAGGGGCTGGCTGAGCACCAGGGTCTCCAACGCATTGAGCGCTCGGCGCAGGTCGCCGCCGGAAAAGTCAGCCACGGCTTGGAAGACCTCGGCGTCAGCGGTGCAGCGGTGGCCGCCCAGCCCGCGCTCGGCGTCGGCGAGGGCACGGGCGAGCACGATCGTGATGGCCTCGGCATTGACTGGCTCCAAGCGGAAGAGATGGCTGCGGCTGAGCAGGGGCGGGTTGACGTAGAAGCCGGGGTTATGAGTAGTGGCACCGATCAGGCGAATGTTGCCAGCCTCGACATCGGGGAGCAGCAAATCCTGCTGCGATTTATTGAACCGGTGGATCTCGTCGATAAAGAGGATGGTGCGCTTGGCCGCCTCGTAGCGGGCGAGGCGCAGGATGTCGCGCATCTCAGCGACATTGGAAAGCACGGCGTTGATCCTTACGAACTTGCTCTGAGTTTCCACAGCGATGACCTCGGCGAGCGAAGTTTTACCACATCCGGGAGGCCCGTAGAAGATCAGGCTGCCAAAGTTGTCCGCTTGAATGAGGCGAGGCAGAAGGCAACCCTCGCCTACAATATGGTCTTGCCCGATCACTTCGGACAATTCACGCGGGCGCATACGCACAGCCAAAGGACGGTGCTTCGGCTCCAAGGCAGCAGCCCCTGAGTCGGAAAAAATATCGGCCTGATCTGCGTCTATTGGCATGACACTACAATTGGTGCACAGCTAGAGCCTTGCAAGTGCGAACAAATTGCTGAGACTATTCTTGGATGGGTTGGAGTTCCGCCTTTAAGCAGCTGCGTCGCAATAAGACCGCCTAAAGGGTCTTCACGAGTTACGCCCGCTCAAAAAGGCGGGACTCCAACCTGAAATAACTATGCCTCGCCGAAATCAGATACCGACCCGTGCGCCCGCGTTATTCCTACTCGTCGGTATGATCGCGGGGCTAGTCGTGGCGCGCGAAGTGATGGCACCCGTCGGATTAGCGCTGGTCACGGCAGGATTCCTCGCGGCATTGAGCCTCTGGTTATCGCGGGAGCGGCGCGGGCTCTGGCTGTTGAGTTTCCTCGTCGCGGCCATGTTGGCAGCTTGGGCCTATGGCAGTTTGCGCTTCCCGGCAACGCCGTGCGCGGCCCAACTTGAGTTACCCCTCCGCGAGGCGCAGCTGCACTTTGAAGTCGAGCGAGTGATGCAAGCGCGCAACAAATACGGCAAGGCGACGGGGATCGCCCGCATCGTGGAGGCGAATGCAACGAGTCGGCTAGAGCGTGGCGCGAGGATCTTTTTCCGGATGGAATTACCCAAATCCGAAGCGTTCAAGGTGCTACGCGGCAGTGTGATCAAAGCGACGGGCGTGCTGACGCCGATTGCTGACGACATCGAGCCCGACAGTTTTGAGGGCTACTTAAAGGACACGGGCATCCACTATCGCTTCGAGCGCACCAGTGCGTTGAAACTGCTGCGCCCGCCCTCGCGTTTCGACCAATTTTGCCAACGGATGAACCAGCGCTTTCAGCACTACCTCCACTTGGGCGCACCCGAAGACGGCAATCAGGACAGTATCTATGTCGCAATGCTTCTCGGACGCAAAGCGGAACTGAGCGACGAGCAAACAGATCGCTTCCGGATGACGGGGACCATGCACTTTTTTGCAATCAGTGGACTGCACATTGGTGTGATCGCCACGGTGATTGCGCAGTTTTTGATCCTCATTCGGGTGCCGCGAAAGGTCAGTCCTTTCATCGGGCTGCCCCTGCTCTATTTGTATGTGGAGATCACGGGGGCGTCGCCTTCAGCGGTGCGCGCTTTTTTGATGGCTTTGTTTTTCTGGGCGAGCTTCGCCTTCACTCGGCAGCGCTCCGCACTGTCCGCGCTGGCGGCATCGGCGGTATTTGTGCTGATCTTCAAGCCGGATCAGCTCTGGAGTATCGGCTTTCAGCTCTCCTATACCGTGGTGGTGAGCATTTTGCTCCTTGGCCTGCCGCTCTACGAAACGGCCTCGGAGCGACTGGCACCGTTTCGCTATCTGCCCAAAGCGAACTGGGCACCTTCGCAACATCTCTACGCATGGACCCAGGACGCCTTGCTACTACTCTTTGCGATCAGCTTTTCCGCATGGCTGGCCAGTGCCCCACTCAGCGCGGCCTTTTTCGGCTACCTGTCGCCGGGGGCGATTCTATTAAACATGCTGCTGGTCAACCTAGCAGCACTCGCGATCAGCGCGGGGGTGATCTCGCTCGCTCTGGCGCTAGCCGGCCTGGAAAGTGTGGCCGGCTTCATCAATCATGCCGCTTGGGTGAGCATTCAAGGGATGGACAGCTTGGTCATCGGGAGCACGCAAATTCCCGGCATGATTGTTAAATGCCAGAGTTTCGCTGAGTGGATCGCGTATAGCGGACTGGTCATCTACTTTTCGCTGCTGTTTTGGCTGCACCGCGCAAGGGTGCAGAGACGCGGGATTACGTGGCTACTGCCGCCCGTGGTGATCGTGGCGACCTTACTGTTTGGGCTGGCCCAACGCTGATAATGAATCGAATAGTCGGGACTTAGCAGATGCCGCATGGGCCATGCGGCGCTACCTTGCAGGCCGCTCCCTCGGTAATGAACGAAAAACCAAAAAAGCCCCGCTCTTTCGCGCGGGGCTTTGGGAAAATGGTTGATCAGTCAGCGCGAGGCCGAACGAATGCCTAGCGACTAGCGGCGGCGGCTGAACTTGTTTTGGAACTTCTCGACGCGGCCAGCGGTATCGACGAAGCGCTTCTCACCAGTGAAGGCGGGGTGCGAGTCAGCAGTGATGTCGCAAATAACGACTTGATATTCAATGCCGTCGATCGTTTCAGTCTTGTTACCACGCATGGTGGATTGCGTCAGGAACTTATGCCCTGTAGAGACGTCGACGAATGCGACAGGATTGAGCTTAGGATGGAGATCAGCTTTCACAGTAAGGTGCCTTCTAATAAAGTTATGCGGATTGGCGCAGTTTTGTTGCGGAGTTTAACCCTGACGCGCTTTAAAGCGAGGGTTGGACTTGCAGATTACGTAGACGCGACCCTTACGACGAACGACTTGACAGTCGGGGTGGCGGCCTTTGAGAGATTTGAGTGAAGATACGACTTTCATAGCGGAAATTTGAAGAATGGGAGAAAAAAGGCTTCGTCCACCCCCCTGTCAATGGCAAAGGCGGAAATATTTTACCTCACAGGATTTGGCCTAATTCAGGGAAGGATCGTCCGGCGCATCGGCGAGTAAGCGCAATTCCGGGCGCTCTTGGCAAAGAAGCTCGTGCCAATCGATGGTGCCCGGTTCGTTCTTTAAAACGGGCAAACTACCCGAAAGCACCCACGAGCCTTGATCGAGCTCAGCATCGAGCTGCCTTTCTCCCCAACCAGCATGCCCGAGAAAGCCGCGCAGTTGGAAGGCTGGATCTTCTTCGACGATCCGTTGCGCCTTTTCGCCATCGATCCCGAAATAGAGCTTAAAGGTGCCCTCCTCCCCCGACCATTTCCACGCAGCCAGTATCAATTGATCCGTGGCGACGGGGCCGCCCTCGAACAGAGGCACTTTGGCCAAGGGAGAATCGCTCAATTCGGGGTCGTATTCGCCCAGCGTCTGATCCATTGGGCGGTTGAGCACGACTCCGATCGAGCCTTCCTCCTCTGCGTAGGCGGATAGTAAAATCACACTTCGCCGAAAATTAGGGTCGAGCAGCTTCGGGTGCGCCAAGAGGAGTGAACCGGCGTGTGGCCGCTGCACTTCGCTAAAACTACTTCGTCTATTTATACGCATTCGAGCCGCCCTTAAAGTTGCACCAGTTCCACACCGCTCTCGCCGAGGATGTCTTTGACCAGGTCATCGTTTCGATAATCACGATGATATTTGATACAGTTGATTCCCGCTGCCGCCAGAATTTTAGCACAGTTGATGCAGGGGAAATGGGTAATATAAATGGTGGCACCTTCCAGCGAGACGCCACGCCGAGCGGCATCGCTGATGGCATTTTGCTCGGCATGGACGGTGGCTTGCTCATGCCCATCACGCATACGCGAGGTGTGCGACGCGCCCGGCAAGAAGCCGTTGTAGCCGGCCGCCACAATACGGTTTTTCTGTGCGCCACCCGAGACGATGACGCAGCCCACATTCAAACGCTCGCAACTCGAGCGTGACGCCATCAGTAGTGCGGTGGCCATAAAATAGGCATCCCACGAGGGACGCTGCGACCAAGATTGGGTCAAAGCCTCTAGCTGATCCAGCATCGCGGCGTCTTCATTGGGGTTAATTTCAGTCATAAGCTTTACTTTTCACGCACGAATCCTCGCGCGAATACATTTCGCATTATTGAATTCATCATTTGATATCCTGAATAAAACCACTACATACTGCGTTTTTTAATTCAATCGACAAACACAGATATAAATTATGCTACAAAGTAAAGAAGGCTCCACCATCCCTAAGGTCACATTCCATACACGCTGCGGCGACGCATGGGTCGATATTAGCAGCGATTCGCTCTTTTCGGGCAAAAACGTCGTGGTCTTCTCGCTTCCCGGCGCATTCACACCGACCTGCTCCTCCACCCACCTGCCTCGCTACAACCAGCTGGCCAGCGTGTTTAAAGAAAACGGCATCGACGACATCGTGTGCGTTTCCGTCAACGACAGTTTCGTCATGAACGCCTGGAAAGAGCACCAAGAGGCGGGCAACATCACCGTGATACCTGATGGCAACGGCGAGTTCTCCGAGCAAATGGGCATGTTGGTCGACAAAAACGATCTCGGCTTCGGAAAACGCTCCTGGCGCTACTCGATGCTGGTGAAGGACAGCGTGATCGAAAAAATGTTTATTGAGCCCGACCAGCCCGGCGACCCCTTCGAGGTCTCTGATGCGGACACGATGCTGAAATATTTGGCACCCAAAGTGCATGTGCGCGAACCGATGGCCGTTTTCACCAAAATCGGCTGCCCTTACTGCGAAAAGGCCAAGGCGCGACTCCTCGAAGAAAACTACCCCTTCGAGGAAATTATCGTAGGCAAAGACATCACCCTCGCTGGCTTAAAGGCGATCTCTGGTGACGAAACCGCGCCGCAGATTTTCAACGAAGGCAAATACCTCGGCACCGAAGAAGAACTCGAAAACTTCTTCACCTAGTCTCCACGTAGCCGAAGTCGTAAGACTTTGGACGATTCCACGTAGCCGAAGTCGTAAGACTTTGGACGATTCCACGTAGCCGAAGGTATTTCTACGGATAGACTCGGATTTCGAAAAAGCCGGCCGGTAAGCTGGCCGGTAAGCCGGACTCGATCAGCCAAGTGTAGGCGGCCGCATCAAAGGCCGCATCGCCCGAACTATCCGAAAGCGTGGGACGACCGAGAACGCGACCACCTGCTTCCACTCGCTGAAAATACGTTGCGGGCTGCATCGCTTGCATAGATAGCAGCTCCACCTCGACTGGCACTGTGCGCAGCACCTTGCCACTGAGCGTGCGTACCTCGGCAAAGACTCCAGTAGGCTGCAACTCCAGTGGAGCTGTGACCTCTTGGCCAAAGTCACGGAACAAGTTCCAGTAGCGAAGCGCCAGCAGGTCGATGGGCTCAGACACCGCATAGCTAAGGCCGACCAGCAAGCCTTCCGAGACCAAGGCCGAAGAAAAATCGTCCTCAGGCCCACCATATGATGGAAAACGGAGTAAGGCACGATCCCGCGAGGGCGTTTGCAAATTATGCGCCGCATTCCATTGCCCCGGCACGAAGAGTGGCGCGGAGTCAAACAAAGCAGCCTGCTCCTCCAGCGCCGCCCCGGAGAGCAACGTATCGGGCGAGACGTATTGCACAAAAGGACGGCTATCTTCGCGCGTTGGCAAAGGATTCGAGATCACATGAAAGACAAGAAAACCAGCTAAATGCACACAGATGCCTAACAAGAGAGAGATACGCAAAAAGGGAGAGAGCATCTTGTATGAAGAATCAACTTCAGGGCTGGACTGGACGTCTCCGACAGGCATCACAGCACAGAAAGGAAGCCAGAGTCCACCGCGCCTCCGGATCCGCCCACCGAAGGAATGGTTGAGTCAGGCTGAGGGAGATGCTCACCAGCAATTTGCACCTGCACAAAGCCCGCATCTTGCGCCATACGGCAGAGTTTCAAAAACAACTGTAGATCCATCGACCCTTCGGTTTTTACGAGCAAGACAACTTTCTCGCCCGGCATTTCTTCGATATGCTTGGTAAAGCCGCGCTCGATCGAATTGAGTTCGAAGACTGCTCCATCGAAAAAGAGCATGCCACGGTTGCCAATGGTCAGCACGGCGACGGGTAAATTGCTCGGTTGCATTTGCAACTCCGAGTCAGGGAGATCGACTCGCACCCCCGGCACCATGACGAAGCGTGTAAAGAGCAGGCTGAAAAGCAGCGCGATGACCAACAAGTCGAGCACTGGCACGAAATCCAGCTTGATCGGTGGGTGTCGCAACTGCGCCATCAATCCGAGCGGCTGGGTGTAGCTGTGGCTCGGTGCCACTTTAATATCTGGTTTCGGAGAGGCCATCTTATCGATCCGCATCCTCCTGAGCACTCTCTCCTAGAGCAGGCTCGGTGCTTAAAAACTCATGAATATCGTGCCCCACCCACTCGAAGTCGTGCACCAAGGCGCGCACGCGGCCTGATAGAAAATGATAGGCTAGCATCGCCATCACCGCGATCGCTAAACCAGAGGCCGAGGTAATCAAGGCTTGGGCTAACAAGCGACTGAGCACGCCGCTATCTCCATTAAACGACTCCAACGAGTAGAGAGCTTGCAAAGCTGCGATCAAGGTGCCCAAAAAACCAAGCAGCGGTGCCACCCTAGCCAATGCCGCGATTGTGCCGATACGGCGCTCCAGTGTTGGAATCTCAACAATGGCGGCCGACTGAATCGCTGAGCGAATCGACTCGCGAGATTCCCCATAGTGCAGCAAGGCAGACTTCACGATACGAGCCATCGGCCCCGGCGTATCTTCGCAAAGGGTCAATGCTTCGACCAGCCGTTTCTTACGCACCAGGTTCTTGATCCCGCTGAGAAAGTCTTCCGTGCCGATCTGCCCTTTGTGGAGATAGAGCGAGCGTTCGATAAAGAGCACAAAGCCGAGCAGACTCACGAAGAGCAGAGGATACATGACGGGGCCGCCCTGCAGGATGAAATTATTTTGAAAGTAATCCATGTTATTAAACTAATCTATTTCTTGTTAAAAATTATTCAATATTGAGGAGTCGATCGGCCCGCGAAATCGCGATATGCCGCCCGGGCAGATTGTAAGCGATCAACTTCCGGTAAACGCGGCGCGCTTCGGCCAGTGCGTCTTCTTTTTCGAGAATGTCCCCCAGTTGCAGCATCGAGCGCGCCACCCAGTAGCGACCGGCGGCACCGAGTTCCGCCGCTTGCTTTCCATCCAAGAGGAAGCGAGACACACTGAGCGAGAGCACTTCTTTGGCCTTCTCAGTCGAGTTGCTTTTGAGCAAGGCAAAGGCCCACTTATGCGCCGCCTCTGCTTGAAAGTCGAGCGGTAGGTTCGGCAGGTCGAGCAAGCGCTCCAGTATCACGACCACATCGCCCAGTGCGCTCGGCTCGTTACCCGCCAAGGCCAGCATGCAGTCGGCACGTGATAGCTCCGCCACGTAGCGCATCTCGTGCGCGGGAAAGCCATTGATCAAATTTTCATACACGATCTGCGCACCGGCGAAATCGTTCATCGAGCGCAGGAGATTGCCTTGTTTCAAACGCGCAAAATAAAACAACGGGGCCGAGGCGTAGCGCTCCGCCAAATCGTTATGCAAGACCACTGCTTGCGGGAAGAAATCGGCACCACGACGCTCACAGTAGAGCGCGGCCTCGAAAAGTGCTTGTGGGGCGAGCGGACTCTCCGGATAGGTCTGCGCTAGGCTGGTCAAGGTAGCCTGAGCCGAGACGAAATCACCGACTAAACCATGATAAGCGGCCTCGATTAAGTAGGACCGCTGGGCGGCAGCCGTGTCGGCAAACTCCCGCCGCAATTGGGTCAACACTGCCATCCCGGCATTGGCATCACCCGCGCTTACGAGGACACTACCTTGCAGGAGCAAAATCTCCGTTTTAAGTAGTCGCGCCACTTCCGGCGTGAGGTCATCTTCCTCCTCACCTTGCTCAGTAGGTGTCACATTTAAACGAGCGAGCAACTTGGCGACACGCTCAGCCAGCCCATTCATCTCCTGCGCCTCGCGAGAGAGATACGCCTCTAACCAGCGAAGCCGTATATCCAAAGCCGTCGGCACCGTGTCAGGAGAAGAATCTTTCAGCAATAAACGCACACGCTTCAATGCACGTCCTAGTTCACCGCTCGCTTGCAAGGCCTGCGCCACATTCCATTCCGCACGCCAGCGATCAACCAACGCGATACTGCCGCTAAAGTCCGCCTCATCAATTAACTGTAAGGCCTGATCGATTAAGCCCGCACGCACCTGCGCCAAAATCAGGCGGAGAAAAAGGTCACCATCCCGATTGGAGCCGATCTCGCGCGTACGAGCCGCAGAGTAGAAATCGACGGCATTGGCAAAGTCTCGATTTAGAAAATAGCAATCACCAATCAAGCGGTTCAACTCGACGAGTCCCTGCGCGTCCGTCGATTGATCGCGCAATTGAATCAAAAAATCCGCCGCCGCGCGATACTGCTTCGGCTCACGCTGGAGCGCCGCATAAGCAAGTAGTCGATAAACGTTTGTGATCTCACTCAATCCAGGGAATTGCTGCAGCAAGATGCGGGCATCGCTCTCCGCGATCGCCATCATCCCGGGATCCTTCTCCGCCAGCTTCATGGCTAACTGGCTGCGCAAGTAATACATCTGCCCACGCAAAGGATGCGGCTCCGTGCGCGAGAGCATGACCTTCAAAAAGTCCATTAAGTCCGCCTCTTGCTTCGGCGTGCGGGCGAGTAATTGTAGGGCAATGCCCATCGCTTCACGGTTTTGGCCACTGCGGATCAACTCTTTAAGCGAGGCGCGCCCGCTCTCCGAATCCGCCCCAAGGATAATGCCTTTGAGTAAGCGCAACTGCTCGCGCTCGCCCGCCCCATAGCCAGCCGAGATGTTTTCCAACTCACGTTCGATCGCGCCGACCGCCTCGCCGATGCGCCCCAGGCTGTAAAGCGTGACCGCATACTCGCGCACATAGGGATAGGCTGCGGCCTGCCCATCAAATTTATTAATCTTCGCTCTTAGCTCAGCAGCCAGCGCTTCGTCCGCAGGTGCCGCCAATATTTTCTGACGCAGAATGAGCCCCTCAAAATGCGAGCGCTGCATTGGCTGTTTAGAAAGTTCCACCGCACGCGCATAAGCAGCCGTCGCCTCATCCGGCTGGTCGTCCAGTTCCGCCCGCAAGCCCTGTAGCAAAGCCAACCAAGGCAGATCATTCGCCGAAAGCTTTGGCATAGACACCTTCTTTAAAGCCGCCCGAAACGCATCCGCATCAATCCGCTCGCCCCCATCGCCGTAAATGGAAACCGCCAGATAGAGTGGATGGGCTCCCGTCTGAAACTCAACCGGCACAGATTCGAGCTGAGCGCGTGCAGCCACGTAGCGCCCCTGCCCGATCAATGCCTGCGCCAGCCCCATCTTAAGTGCGGCCATTCGCACCGGAGACAAATCAGAAGCCTGATTGAGGGTCGCTCGAAAGATCGTCTCGGCCACTCCGGGCAGACCCGCCTGTAAAGCACGCTCTGCACTCTCGGCCCGCCACTCCAGCTCGATCTGGTCGCCCGCATCCGCCACCGCGATACGATCCGCCGTGAGCGGCACCTGCGCCCGCAAAACCACCCCCGCCAAAAGCGGAAGTATAAAAAGAGCGAAAAGCCGAAAATGAGTAAACCAGTTAAAACACATGCAGATGTTCAGATGACAACCACTCCACCGCGGAGTTGCAAAGCGATTTTCACATCATCTTCAAACGGAAGGTGAAAATTTTTAAGCTCAGGGTCAAAGTGTAGCCTTGGAGCTATGTTAAGGTTTCTAGGTTTGGATTCCCCTGTTCAAAGCCAAAAAGCGGATAGGGACATCCGCCCTCCCTCAAACAGAATTTCCCGACTACCTTGGCCACCAGAACTCCGCCCGCAAACCCACTACTCTAAATGTCGTAAAACAACCGAGCGCCTAAAGGAGCATTTCGCTAAGTGGAAGAGTTGAAATAATGAATCGAAGTTACATTTCCAAATTGGAACATCCTTCAAACGTAGTCCACAGGTCTCGCCCCGCTTCGCCTTTCAGGCTACGCAGGACAGTCTTCGTTCGCCGAAACAAGTTTCGGACGAAGACTGGTACTCAGGGCGGGATTTGAACCCGCACGGAATCCCATATTTTAAAGGCAAAGAATGCTATCAATTTATAATTATGACAGAAATATGGCAGAATTTAGCTTGCTTACCTAGTCTCAATTGATCTAGCTTGATCTCCATGGAACTGAAAACACTTGAATCTGCCATTCGCTCAAACCGTTCTGCTCTCTATGGAGATACCACAATCAGAATACGGCTAATTGATTTCCAAACCAAGAAACAAATAAAGCTCGCCTACCGTGTCGATGTTCCCACAAAACTGGCCGGCAGTCGGTTACGAAAGCAGTTCCCTACGTTGAGCGATGCCGTTGATTGGATCGAGGATTGGCTTCAGAAACGAAGTACTACAAAGGCGACACTTTCCGAGGCGTCAGACTTCAACCATAGCCTGCCCAGACTTCGCGAGAACGCGGTCACAATCGGAAAGCTTCTCGACTTCTACGAGGCTCGCTTTGTTGCATCCGATGCTCGGCTTCGTCTATCAGGGATACAGGCACGGCTTTTGGAGATGCTAGATCGCCGTCAAAAAAATCAGCGAATTGCCTATCATACCCGGCGCAAGCTCGTCTCAATGGGGAATCGTATTCAAGCTGACTTCCAAGACTGCTATCTCGACGAATTGACCGCTATTCAGGCCTATGAGTGGGCAATGGACGCGGAGGCATCTAAAGGTGCATTATGGAGCCAGAAAACGCGCAAACATCACTGGATGCACCTCAAGCGCCTTATCGGTTTTGCTATTGAAGAGAATGCCCTTAAAGGAGACCCGCTGGCAGAGCTCAACTCCGAAAAGCTGAAATCGATCATACCCAGTAAGCCAGAATCCGTTACGCCAGAAATCCTGACCATTGACGAAGCAAAAGCAATTCTGACCGCTACAAAAGACCACTGCCCTGCCATACTCCCTTGTGTCATTGTCTCGCTTTTTGACGGCGTTCGACAGAGCGAAGCTTGGCAGCTGAGGGGATCCGACTTTGACATGAGAGAGGGAGTTCTGACCATTGACAAGCGTATCGCTAAGACTCGCAGTATCCGCTTCGTGGAACTATCCGATGCATCAAAGGCATGGCTTGATACTTGCGAGATCCCTGAAAACAACCTGCTTCCCTTCGACACGAAAAGTGCCGAGGGTCGGTGGACTACTATCTTGAAAAAAGCGAAGGTACGAAAGTACAATGGACTAAGGCACACCGCCGCGTCAGTTATGTTTGCGCTGCATGGTGAAACTCATACCAAGAGCCAACTCGGGCATACAGAAGGTAGTGCGATGCTCTTCAAACACTATCGCCAAGCGATGAAGAAGACAAAGGCGCAAGAATTTGCCGACCTAAGGCCGGAAAAAAATAAAGTAATTCAATTCCAGAGAGCCACAGCATGATCAGAATAGAAGTCAAAGACTTGATAAACACCGAGTTACGGTAAAGTAACAAGTATATCCCAGAGTGATTTAGAGCAATTGCAACCGCTTTATTTCTTACATTAGCCTGTGCGAGACTGTCTCCCATGGCAATCATACAGAACACCACTGGCATCCGGACTAATCCGCCCCTTCGACTTACTATCGGGGAAGCTGCGGAGTATGCAACCGTCAGCCACATCACAATCCGTCGCGCCCTAAAGTCTCGGGCGCTTCGTTCAGCTCGTCTCGGGAGTCGTCACGTAATCAAACTCGCTGATCTAGATGCATGGATCGATTCGCCGATGGGAGGCGGCAGGAAGGAGGCGATTGCAAAATGAGTCGCCGATTACGCATTACTAAGAGCAATCGCCGAGCCGCAGATCGAATTTCTACGAGAATCGAATTGCGCGAAAAGAATCGGCGTCGTCAACGGCTAGAAGTCCGTCCGCCTCGTTTCATGCAGAATCTTCAACGCGCCAAGGAAGGGGCCGCGCATGGATGAGACATACGAAAGATCCGATTACCACGACCGTCTCACAGACATCTTAGAGAAAGATTTCATCGAGCAGGCTCTAAAATTCGATAAAGTCGGGCAGGCTTTAGAGGATGGCATAACGTCAAAGCATTTCACCGATCCAACTCTTCGTAAGCTATGGGAGACACTCACAACAGTGCACGCCACGCAGGGCGATGACTACGCCAACCTTATCGGGGCGATCTGCCTACTGAAGGAGAAAGAGAGCCTTAGCCAGGTTGAGATGGATTTCATTTGCGGTCTCGATGACTCGCCAACGGGAACCAGTGGATTGATGTTTACTGAAAGCGTTGATCGACTTCGCAAACAGTGTGAGAACCGTATATTCAGTAACAAAGTCGAGCTGGCTGCTAAATATGCGAAAGAGGGTAAGTGCAAACTAGCCCTTAAATTGAGCAAAGCCGCCGTCGAACGACTAGAGCAGTCCGGAGTCAGTGCTAAGTCTGAGCCGTTTGAACAAATAGCCGACCTTTGGAATAGTGAAATCGAATTTGCAAAACCGACGCTGGGAGCCTTTGGGGATGGTAAGGCGCTATTCTACGAGAACAGCACAAACTACCTTTTCGGGCCGCGTGGACTTGGTAAGACATGGGTCTCGTTATTTATCATAGCCGAGGCTCTGCGCAAGGACTCATATGTTGTATTCATTGACCCAGAATCGACAGCCAAGCGGAGTCTATGTCGCCTGAAGTATCTCGGTGTAACCCCAAAGATTGGTATAGAATATTTCAAATACCTAGCGACCACAGACCCAGCCAAAATTGCGGAGGTCCAAGCATGGGCAAAAAATAAAGAGCGCGTCCTAGTCGTTTACGACGGCCTTGCAAATGCCATTGCAAGCGCAGGCAAAGAGGAAAATTCAAATGCAGCACTCACGATCTTGCAACAGCATGTCAAACCCTTCGTCGATACGGGTGCGACTGTGCTCGTGATCGACCACACGGGCAAAGACGAAACCAAGGGCGCGCGTGGGCATAGTAGCAAAGAAGGCTTTTTCAAGGGCGCCTGCTATCAGCTCAAGAATGGCAAGTCGTTCTCACGCGGGAAGGCGGGCTATCTGAAGATCGTGTTAGCCAAGGATAATGAAGGCGGCACAGGCGCGATGCAGGGGCAGACCGTCGCACTATTAAAAGCCGACATAGATGAACGCGGTGAAACACATTTTTCTCTGGCGCCCGCGACCGATGCCGACGAACCGACAAAGGGAGCGAAATGCAAGATGTCCGACGACGAGATACTTGAGGCACTACCAGTCGGTGAAGATCACGCAATGAACTTTGCGAGCATTTCGCCAAAGTTAAACAAGACAGCATTTACCAAACGATGCCGAGAGATCGATGGAGTGCACGTCGAGCCACGCACCGCAAGTAGCGGACAGAATCCCAACTACTTTTGGAGAGATCCCTCAAAATGAAGATCCTAGTGTTTATGCGGGATAAGGTGTCGATCCCCCTTACCGACACCTTTTTCAAAATGATAGCTCTTCTAGTGCTCTTTTTGGCTAACTTTACGAAATGTAAAAAGGTATTGGTGTCGGTGAAATCTCAATTATCGACAGCTTTTAAAATCGCCCGCATGGCTAGTAAGCAAGCGGGTAAAGGTGTCAGTAATGTTTACCAACAGCTTTTGAAAGTGCCTAACCCATTCGCACACCTCTCCCTTCTAGGAGAGTGCAGGAGGAAAGGTGTCAGTAAATACTTCAACCCTAGGTATGGGGAGTTATCGACACCTGCACCTTTCACCGAGTCAGCACACGCTACCACAGCAACGACGCCGCAACCGACCACACTGCAAGCGATCACAGAATACTGATCCAAATAATATGAAACTAAGAATTTACCAAGAAACCGCCGTCGCCTTCATTGCAAAATCGAAGCGTGGGCTAGTCGAAGCTCCCGCCGGGAGTGGCAAAACCATTATCGCGGCAGCAGGCATTGCCCGTGTTCTCGAAATGCGTCAGAGACCTGAAAAGGCTTTTATCGAAATCATGGTCAATACCGCAGAGCAAGTCGGCCAGTTCGAGGTCGCATTGAATTTGTTCCCTGTCATCGCTCGCAACTCAGACACGAAGGTTTATTGCGCTGCGGGTGCTCCACCCGGAACCGATCCGGATTTGCTCGTCGTGGATGAATGTCACCATGCAGCCGCGAGGACATGGCGAAAGAAAATTGAATCCGCACACAAAGCTCGATGGGCATTTTCAGCGACACCGTTTTCTAACGACGAAACGCGTAATGACATCATACGCCGCTTATTCGGAAATCGGATTCATGCTGTAGAGCGTGACGCGCTTGTTGACGCTGGGCATATCGCGCCCGCTAAAGTGCTATGGCACGCAGTCCATTGCGAGAGAGCGGCAGAAGCGATCAAGGCACTATCAAATGAGCTGATCGAAACCCGCAAAGCCAAGAAGCCATATCTCTTTAGAACAGCCGAAGGTGCTGATAAGCAAAACCGTCAATGCGTATGGCAGGCCGTTCGTAAAATAGGCATAGCCGGGAATGAAGCCATAGATGCCCTAATTATCGCAGAGGCGACTTCTCGAATCAAAGCCGGTGGCTCTATCATTATTCTCATCGGAGAAATTGAGCACGGCAGGCGGCTGTTGGATATGATACCTGGTGCCGAGCTGTGCTTCTCCAACATGGGACGCAGGAAGCGAGCTGAGACAATCGCGGGGTTCAAGAGCGGTCAGATACCTTGCGTAATTGGAACTAAACTTCTAGACGAAGGCTTTGACGCTCCGATTGCCGATTGCCTGATTGTCGCCCGAGGAGGGAAAAGCACGAGGGAAAGTGTTCAGGCAACTGGTCGTGTGCTCCGTAAGTTCGACGGCAAAGCGCATGGCACAATTATCGATTTCGAGGATACCACCCACGGCATTCTGAAATGTCAGGCTCGCAAACGACGCGAGATTTATGCCGAGCTCAGCTATAAACAGACGACGGCAACCCCAACCCCTTTCCCTAGAAACTGACAGGGGGGGGAGGTCATATAAAGCGACTGTGGGTAGCTTTACTTGTTTGGGCAATTATAATGCGAAATGCGTCAATAGGTGAATTCCCTCTTTGATCGCTGTCTCTTCAAGTAAGTAAGCATATTTGCTCACCCGCAGGCGACGTGCAAGCTCGCACACTACCCCTCATAATACGCTGAGACAAACTGCTTGCTTGAGTTTGCGTCTGCTTATTCCACAAGAAAATCATCAAGTTTCGCAACTTCTCGCTGCATCTTGGAACGGCCTAAATCTCCATCATCATTGTAACTCAATTCAGCTTCAATTCTTCCACCTCCCGGCATTTCTACACTTATAGTTAAACGCTGATCTATATCATAACCGTAGTTCACATGAAATGGAGCCCCCTTTGGGCAGTTCGGCGGCAACTTGAGTATCCATGAGCCAATCTTATGAACATGTTCTGGGTCATGCGTTTCTTCTTCTGATTCTGTGACCTCTATGATGATCTGTCTTTGATCATCAATCGTGGTCTGATGGAGTCTTCGCGCAGAGCAGGGCAAAAGACTTCCACGCCGGATTAAAATCTCATTTTGCATCATCATCTCACCACGGGCTTCGTTCAGTCCTAGAGTCAAAATACCAAAGAACTTATTTGCACACTCCAAGATTAAGGTTTGATTGACCTCGGAGCGGAGCGCAGCAGACAGACCAGTGCTGTTCAGCTTCCGTTTACCCGCAATGATGGCAGCGCCAAGGACGACCGCTTCACTGGGATTGATCGATTTTTCAGGCGCAAACCCGAAAAAACTTTCGAGCATCTGGGAAACTTTCGGAATACGCGTGCTCCCTCCCACCAGCAAGACCTTATCAATATCACTCGCAGAAAGGCCCGCGTCTTCTAATGCATTTTCTAATAGCATTTCAGTCGTCATGAGGTGAAATGATATCATTTCCTCAAAATCGGAAGCCAGAATTGTAGTTGCGAAGTCGCCGCACTCTGCGCGCCCTCTGATCGTTCCTTTCCCGCGAGTCGAAATGGCTTTTTTAGCTATTTCGGCTTTCTGCATAACTTCGAAATATGTCCTCGACTCAGCACTATTCTCCCTTGGAAAAGTTTCGAAGAAATGATCGGGGAACAACTCTACTCCCCAATCACGCTTAGCATCATTAGCTACTCGACGAGCTAATAATTTATCAAAATCGACACCCCCTAGATGCCCATTTCCTTTCGAAGCCAACGTCTCCACCTGCCCGTGTTTCATACGTAATATAGAAACATCAAAAGCGCTCGCCCCTAAGTCATAGACCACGACATTGCCACTAATAGAAGTCTGGCTTGCATAGTATACAGCTGCTGCCGTCGGCTCATTGACTAGACCCAGCACATTCAGACCTGCGATTTCACCTGCATCCATCACCGACTTGCGTTCGATCTCAGCAAAATGCGCGGGCACAGTGATGACGACGTCTTTAATCGCCCCATTCTGGACGCAATCGTCTTTGAGCTTTTTCAAAATGAAGGCCAATATTTGAACGGGGCTATATTCCGCCCCACCTACAAGGTAACGGTGCGAAGGGTCTCCCATCTTACGCAGCACACACTGCACGACATCTGTGGGATCCGTTGACAATTTATTTTTTGCGTCCAATCCTACAGTCACTGAATTGCCGCCATTGAAGGCGACAACCGAAGGAATTACGCGATTCCCTGAAAAGTCTGGGACTATTTCAGGTTTCCCCTGCTCATTCAACACGGCCAAGGAAGAATAATTCATCCCGAGCTCGATTCCTGCAATTATCCCCATGATAGTAATCCTGTTTAATTATGATGCAAAGTCATACACATAGCCCATACTATTTAAGAGACTAAGCGAAGGAGTCAATCTCATGACCAAGTTCGAGCGCAAGGCACAGGAAAATACAGATGGGGGTTCCGTCGAGCGCGAAGTTTCGATCCATTACTCCAACGTAATGAGCACCGAAAAATTCGACGAAAAAAATAGTAGAAGACAGTCGTGTGCGAGCTTGCTCGTCGCCTTTCGCAGAAGCTGTCAGCGGCGTCTTACATCTTGCAAAAAACAGATTTCTGGCAACCATGATGGGGCATGACAATCGCACTCAAAGAAATCGTAGGCGAACTAAGCGGCCTTCTGCTGAGAAGCAAAACACGATAAAATCTATGAAGCCCGTCTCTATTATAATTCTTTTGCTTGCTCTGGTTTCGGCAAGTTCGCCTGCGCAGACCGTTAGCAGAACCACTTTGGATCGGATAATATTACCAGAAGTAGCGTTTAATGGGCTAGAGCTATCTAAAGTAGCGTATGTACTTTCATCATTTTCCAGAATTTATAGCGACGACAGGAGAGAGATTAAAATTAGAGCTCAAGGTTCTAGCGGAGACGAATTATATGATATCCCTGTTACATACAGAGCTAAGAACATAAGCCTCAGGCAGGTCATTGAGAATATCGCATCCCAAACGAATAGCGAAGTGAAATACCTATCTGATTCCAGTGTGGTTTTTACAGCTCGGCCCAAAATACTAACCCTAGAGCAGAAGGCTAAGCAAGTTCGCGAACTGAATCCAAACTGGAATACTCACTTAAGTGATCACGAGCTACTCATGGCTTATCTCAGGCATTACCCACAACAAATAAAAACTTTTTACGCACCTGCAACCATGAAATCGAGACTGGAAGCAGATCTCAAGGAAGCCAAGTTACAAGAGGAAGTCGCCCAGAAGGCCAAGATGCAAGAAGAGATCCGTGCAAAGCAACAGGAAGAAGCTCGGCAAGCCATTTCTAATAATACGCAATATGAACCTGCGTCCAACAACCAATCAACAGGGGAAGTTAAAACCAACTCATCAAGTATATCAGACGATAATACCATTGCCCTGATTATAATTGGATTCGTAGTAGTCGCAACTACCTTCGGTGTCGTAGTACTCGGTAAGCTGAATAATAATACAGGCACTAAACCTAAGCTGGCTCAGAAATCTACAGCTCAAAAAACACCTACTAAGAAGACGCCCACCGGCCAGCAAAGACCAGCGGTGAAGTCGCCCACCAAGAGAGCCACAACTAAGAAAAAGCTTGCTAGCAAGCCTATCACAGAGTCGGCATCAGGAAGTCGAATGAATGACGATTCGCTTAATCCTGGAGATAGTGAGGGAATAGAGGCTCAACTTGTTTGCCTCCAGCAGTTGTTCGATCGCGGTCAAATAAGTGAGGAAGAAATGGACCAAAAGATCAGGAAGATCCTGACAGGTTCATCTTAAAATGATGATCAACTGTAAAAGCAATTCTAAACATATCCCATGCTGTTTAGGGCGACTCTGAGGGGTTCTGTATGATCTTTAGGGAATGAGTCTTCAAGCACGCTGAAGAAGGTCTTCATGCGTCGGCTGTCTTCTTCGCTGACGCCTCCGAGCAGGGTGATCAAGCGTCTAAGTTCGAAGATGATGCCAGAAACACCTTTTTCTTGAACAAGTTGCATTTCTGCTGATGTGTCGAGGTCGCCGAAGGTTTCTTGGAAGAATTCCTGCTCTTCCTTTGAGAACTTCCCATCTGCGGCAAAAACAGCGAATGAAGCCAGAACTAGGATTCTTAAAATTATCTTATTATCGAGGTCGTCGAGGGAAAGGCCGCTGATCTTTCTCAGATCCCTCAGGACACTTCGATTCACTTCCTCTAGGCTTAGACTGCCTTTACCTACTTGGCCGATGATACGGTAGTAATCCGTCGAATTAGAGAACGAAATTAAGGCGCGGATTCGTAGCAGGAAGAGAGGGTGCGTGGACATCGCCTCATTCATATTGGGGCCGTTCTCTGTTAGTTCTTTGAACTGCTGCATGAAGCCCTGTATGTCGAACCTGATGTGTTTACTGCTCAACCCAGTGGACGTCTTAATTAAAGCCGAAATCGCGGTCTTAACGTCCCTGCAAGCTAACAGTCCTGCACGATCCGCGCTGATCTCCGCTGATCGAGCACTCGCTAATACCTTCAATCTCTCCGCGCCCTCCAAGTTTTCAGGATTTTGATTTTGATGCTTATAGACCGAATGGCCGATCTCGTGGCCGACGACTGATGCAAGTTCGTCCGATGTGAGACGTTCGACCAACGCTGAGGTAATCAAAATGACGGGACGATCATAACGAGCAGGTGAAAAACAGCATGCCTGCATATTTGTATCTGCATGCACAAAGACATCTGGGCGAACCTCATCCCGAAGCAGCCTTTCTTCGGAAACCCTGACAACTTCTGCGATCTTTGGAAAAATTTCAGACCGGACTCTGACTGAACGGTGAAGGAGTCCCGTCAAAAAGTCAGTCTGCTCTTCTTTGGATGCCAATCCTGAGCCACTTAACGCAGTTGGCCGATCGTGAGAAAAACGGATTCCATGTAGCATTGCTATAGCTTTTTTCTAATTTCGCCAATGGCTTTGACCATCTTTTTGGCTTGTTTACTATTAGCTGGATCTGAGGAACTTTGCAGTGGATTCCATTTTCGGAACTCTTTGCTGAGTTGCGCTTTTTTCTCTGGGGCCGTCATGCTAGGATTAAGGCCGAGCATATCTTCGAGCTGCTCAGAGCCTCCTGCTGAGTTCTGTTCATACATTATGATGGGAAGTGCTTTGTCTCGCATATTTTTATACTCATCAACATCCATACCCATTGTATGCGCAAGTGAGTTAAGAAACATTGTTTCTTCTTGTTCAGCGACATCATCTGCGCCAGCTACGTCCAACAATAATTCCATAATCATGAACTTGAGACTGGATTCAAAATCTTTGGCTTCACGGGCCAGAGCAAGCCCACTACGCTTTATGAGAGATACGTCCTTAATAGCATGAGTTCTGATTACCGCATCGTTCAAACTTTTCTTTGTTTCATTTATTTCTACCTCATCTTTAAGTTCGGCGACCTGCTTTTGAATAAAGCCTTTAACTATTTTAGCTTCATGATTGTCGTGCGAACCATCAACCCCGGAAACAAGGACTGCTAGAGAAACAGCGACTTCCATCCCTCTCTCACGCTGTTCCATCGAGTCAATAAAGCCAGAATGAGGGTTATAGTAATCGATAGTCGCCTCTTTCACAACTCCGCTAGGGATCAGTGTATAAGCAACAAACAGCTTAGCAGTGACTTCCAAAGACCCCTTACGTGGAAAGGTGAGAGACATCAACGGAACAGAAACTAGGTTAACCCAACCACTGCTCCAGCCACCACAAAGCCCATAAGTGACTTCAAGCGAATCAGATGTATAACAAAACCCTAGTGATCTCTCAGACTGAAGACTCTCAATCGCGCAAATAATGGGTTCGCGACCATCAGGGCCCTCTGTTGATAGCATCACTGTGAGGTTCGCCTTATCAGCAGGAAATAAATTATGCCCCGAGTTGATAATCCCACGTATTTTAACTGAAAGAACTTCGAGCTTAACGCCATCATCCAGTGTTATTTCTTCTTTTACAAACTTGATCTTAAAAGGGTCCTCTGAAGCGATACGCGTCGCTTTCGCCTCTGTAGAATCGCCAAAAAGCCCTCTTCCAATTGCTGATAAAATCCCCATACTGTAATTCCGATTGAGTCAGGTTAATATTATTCGACAACAAATGCATCTAACTTTGCGGCAGCCCTTTGCATTTCAGATTGAGTGAGGTTGCCCTCGTCGTCGTAATGCAAATCTCCTACAAAGATTTTACCGTCCGGTAGTTTCACGGCTACTTTCAATCGTTGATTTTCATCGTAACCGTAAGTGATACCAACAGGAGAGTGAATTGGACAGTTAGCCGGTAGCTCAAGAAGGTATTCTCCGATGACTTCTACATTTTCTCGGTCGGTAATTGCTTCCTGACTTTGCGTAACCTTAACTCTCACTGCTTTTTGTCCTTCTACCATTGTAGTAAAAACTTTCGTTTCCTCGCACGGAAGTTTTGTTCCACTTTTTATGATAATACTATTTTGTTCCATCACTTCTCCACGAGCCTGATTGTGGTTATGTGAGAATGTGCCGAAATACATAGTGGCGCACTCCGACACAGAAGTCTTAGCCACCTCTGCGTGGACAGCAGCGGAGACGCCAACGCCTCCCGTCGCTTTTATTTTACGCTTGCCCGCCATAATTGCGGCACCTAATGCAACAGCCTCGTCAGGGTTGAGGGATTTTTCGGGCGCGAAGCCAAAGAAGGCTTCAAGCATTTGCGACACTTTGGGAATACGTGTGCTGCCTCCGACTAGGAGCACCTTATCAATATTAGCAGCAGATAGACCAGCGTCTTCTAGCGCGTTTTCTAAGAGCATCTCGGTTGTGACCAGGTGCGAAGAGATAATCTCTTCGAAGTCACTACGAAGGATATCTGTGCTGAGGTTATCTCCTTGGCTAGTTGTAGCACGAAGCTTAGCTTCATTGGATACAGAAAGTTGCTTTTTTGCCTTTTCCGCGCGCTCCATTATCTTAAAATATGTTTTTGACTCATCACTACTCTCATTCGGCATTATTTCAAAAAAATGATCAGGAAACAGCTCCTTCCCTAGGGCCTCCCGTGCATTGGTAACCACATGGCGGGTTAAAGCATTATCAAAATCCACACCTCCAAGATGTCCGTTACCCTTTGATGATAAGATAACCATCTTATCGCCTTGTATGTTAAGAATCGTTACGTCGAACGTGCCTCCACCTAAGTCGTAAACGACCACATTACCATTCACAGGATCTTGGCTAGCGTAATAAATTGCAGCAGCTGTAGGTTCATTCACAACACCAAGAACGTTAAGACCCGCGAGTTTGCCTGCATCCATCGTGGACTTACGCTCGATCTCATTGAAGTGAGCTGGAACGGTGATAACAACATCTTCAATTTCACCATACTGGACGCACTCTTCTTTCAGTTTTTTAAGAATCATAGCAGATATCTCGACAGGACTGTGTGACCCACCTCCAGCGTAGTAGCGATGAGAGGGATCACCCATTTTTCTCTTAACAAATTGCACGACATCGCTTGGATCGGATGAGAGCTTATTCTTCGCATCGACACCAACGATTGCGGAATTGTTATCATTGAAGGCTACGACGGAAGGCGTTATTCGGTTGCCATTGAAATCGGGCACGATCTCCGGCTTCCCAATTTCGTTTAGCGCAGCCAGCGCCGAGTAAGTCGTTCCTAGGTCAATTCCAGCAATAGCTCCCATAATTTACTCCTTATTTTTTATATACACTCACTTGCGCTTTTCGAACCACTTTGGTTTCGGCACCTAAATCGATTTTGTAGCCTCTGTGGATTACTTCTGCTACTGTTCCCACGACTTGGGCATCTTCTGAAATAGTGACACTGGCTTGTGGGTCTGCAATACTAGCATCAAGCTCTTCCCCTAGCTTCGGAGCAAATGCCAACAGCCCTTCTTCCTCAAGATGAATTTCCAAGGTCTCCCGCAAAAAATCGAAGTCTTTGATAAGCTCTTCGGATTTCCCGTTGTTTTGGTAGAATTCTAGTTTTGTTTCAATGTCATCGAGTGTCGATACGACGCGCAGGAGATAAGTCTTCAGTATCCTCCAATCGTATCCCTCTTGCCAGCGGCGTGTTTCATCAGCCTGCTTTCCAACATATTCACGAACGCTATTCACCAGTTCCATCGTAGTTTTGCTGGTCATCATAGCCTCGTCGAGGCGAGATGCCGAAGCTTTTTGAGAAGCCTCTAGAAGTTGGCTTATCTTGAGAATAGAACTCGACAGTGAGTTCTCTAGGTTTGTGAATTGTTGGCCTATCGTTTTCGTCGATGCGTTGAAGTTCCGATTGAGAGATTGCCTAGAGGTGATGGCTTCTTGGTTTAATGACTTTCTAGCTTTAGCTAAGTCCCGACCAAGGGACTTCTTTGCCTTAACTAGCTCATTGCGAATATCCAGACACTCGGCCATATAGACCGAATCGACTTTCTCAATATTCAGAGCCTCTTCATCGCTCAATTCAGAAGCTCGTATAAGCTTCGTTAGCCTCCATGCTCGTTTAAGGTCGGTGATGAGATTCGCCATTGATGAAAGCTAATAACCGCATAAAGCAAATTCAAGGTAAACTTACGAGTTAGCGTGAAAACATCTTCTATTAGCTCACCTAATCGCCGGCTGCTTTGAAATTAATTCCTAACTAAAGCGCACGACCCTGCCAGGTAGCACTCTCCATACTTAGGATTATGGGGACGCCACCGCTCGATCGATCTGGTTGACTCCAATATCGAGTAACGCCGAGAACTTTGGCGACAGGCTTAGCGCGTTTAACACGATTCCCCCGATTGTCGCTCCTCCCCGAACTAACCAAAAACGAGTGAAAACCCGGCTAAGACGCACATCGACAGAAACATCTATCGAGTAATCTTCGGAGAAAGAAATCCGAACATCATGAGACAGTAGATTCTCGGGCACCAACCCTTTCGGCAGTTCCTCGCCATAGAGATTAGCATTAATCAATAGGTCTTATCCTGTGAGTTCCACCAGCGATTTTGAAATCCTGTCGTCTTTGTTTTGTCGCAAGCAACTAAACAAGTTCTGGAAAAGTCCTCGAAATTTTTTCTATATTTTTTCCATTTTGAATTTCTGAAATACCTGCTGATATTCTGGGGTGCCTTAGAAGGGGAAGCGGGACTTTCTTACGTAACTACTTCCAGTCGGGACATCAGACATAGGGGTGATTGCGGAGTGTGCACCGGGTCGGCGAGACACCCTGGGAGCCAGTTGACCAGCTCAGTGAGCACACGCCTGCCGAGGCTAGGCAAGTATGGGTCTCGGACTGATGCCCCTTGCCTTATGGGAGAACCAACACCCATCCTTCAGAGCGATGCATCTCCCGCGCTCCTGTCCACTTATCAAGACGCATCATCTTCGTATCTCCGATGTAATAGTAACGACCAACCATTAAGAAATGGGTCAAGAACCCAAGGATAAACGCGATTGCGAAAATAAGGACTAATTTACTCATGGAGAATTAAGATACAGCTAAATCAGGCGCAAGCAAGGGCGATCCCTCACGCCGCACCACGAAAGACACTCTATCATGAGCGCATCCAAGACAACACTCGAACAGGCAAGGCACCATTTAGAAGCCATGACCGCACTACTTGGCGAAAGTGAGCGAGACATTCTAGCGCACGCCTCAAAGGTCTAAGCGTATAGCAAGCAGTTCGGCAAGCAGATCAATGAAGTAATGAGCCTATGCCGCTCTCTAGCTTTTGCTGAGAACATGAGGGACAGCGATCCCCATAAAGTTCTATCAAGCCGTATGGGTAGGCCGAACTTCAATCCATCGCTATATGCGAGAAGAGGGAATGCCGCACGATTACCGCGAGGGGAAACTCTGCATCAAGCCTAAGGACTTTTTTGCCGTTTATGACAAGCGAGCAAGCAACACACCGACTCGGACAGGTCGGCCTTCAAAGGGGAAAGCGCAAAAAGAATGGGACTTTCAAATAAGTCTGCCCAAATTGTGGCAGAAAAATCAGGCATTTCGGCGTTCTGCTCACGCTTGGAAAGTTGGCCCATCACATCGCGTTCGAGACGCTCGTATTCGGCTGCGTTACGTTTTTGCGCGACGTGGATCGATTCGTGCGAAAACGCCCAATTTAATGGTTCGCTTGCGCCTGTATTGAGGTAGATCGCGTTATCTGGCAGGTCTCCTGTGAAGGCAACCTCTCCTACGTCTCCGCCTTCGTAATACTGGACTACCGTTTCAGTATCTCGCGCAATTTGCTCAATTTCGGGTTGCGGGTTATTCGCACCCTTGGCTGTGAGTTTCCGTCTTTTGAGGGTTTCGGCAATGCGTTGGTCGGTTGGGCTGTCGTTTCCATAGGTGTATGATGTGGGAGGATTGGTTAAGCTGGCAAGTGTTTTTGCTATGTCGCTAGATTCTGCTGATACTTTTGAGTGCCCCCCGCTCACCTAAAGGGAAAGAAGGAGCCCCCTTACGTAATTCTTACCTGTCGGCTCATCAGACATAGGGGTGATTGCGGAGTGTGTGCAGGGTCGGCGAGACACCCTGGGGGGCAGCGGCAGGCAGGCGACCGGGTTATGGGGTGCCCGCTGACTGGCTCAAGGCTCCTGATGGAACCATGTAAATATGACAAAGGAATCAGCCTGAGAATCGGGGGGGGTAATAGTCTTGCCGAGTTGGGCAAATTCGCGGTGCTAGCCCTGCTTAAAGAGAGTGAAGGCAATCACTACGGCGACCATGACGGCTATGAACGCGATACGCTCCTTCCATCCATTGGCTTTGACAAAGATGCCGATTATGACGGCAAGGGCGACGATGCTGATTAGTTCGTTCATGCGAGTGCTTTTGGGAGAGGTCTATTTACTCGTGCTTGCTCATGGCTAATTCATATAAATTGTAAGGGTGCAATTACAAACACAAACTGGCACCACCTAGACATAGACAGGCAGCAGGCTTGTCCGTGGGCAACAGCGACTGTTTACCCGCACCCAGCTGAGAAAACCACGCGTCGCCAACTCTCATTTATGGCCACTTCTATTGAAGCTTGATCACGTTCTGATAAGGAAGCATTGATGAGAGCATGAAAAAGCTGCTATTAGTATTCACCTGCTGGTTCACTACCCTTTTAAGCTTCGGAGAAACGTCCACAATCAAAAGCCCCGAAGAGGAAGGTGTTAATATTGTTCCATTATTTGATCCTAATCAAACTAATCCCACGGTGAATATATCTCTAAAAAATCTAAGCTTAGATCGAACACTCCAGTTCGTGACGAAGCAGGTCAATTTTACTTTCGAAGTAGGGGCTGATGCGGTTACAGTCTCACCTAAAAAATAAACTGAGTTCGATCTTGTGCCTGATCCCGACCAAACCCGACTCCCCGAGGATAGACCACGCGGCAGCTTGCTGACTGCGGGGCAATCGTTCGGGCAGTATAAAGTCATCCGCTTGCTGGGGCGCGGTGGCATGGGGGAGGTCTATGAGGTGGAGCACGCGGTGCTGCATCGTCACTTTGCTTTGAAGGTGATCCGCCCAGAGGTGTTGAGTCGGCCCTCTGCCGTGGAGCGATTCCAGCGGGAAGCGCAGGTGATGAATCATCTGGAGCACCCGCATATTGTGCAGGTCGATGAGTTTGGCGAGACGGATGGCCACACTTGGTTACGCATGCCTTTGCTGGGCAAGTATGTGGACAGCTCGGGGCGCTTGCGCCAGTCGCTTGAAGAGCGGATGGCGGATCGGCAGCAAGTTTCCGAAGTCGAGGTCATTGCCTACTTGAAGCAAATTTTGTCGGCTTTGGACTATGCGCATGGCAAAGGAGCGATCCATCGGGATATTAAGCCGTCCAACATTCTCTTCGATCAAGACGGCAGCCTGAAAATAGCCGACTTTGGCCTTGTTCACATGGCAGGCGCCGACTGGCTGCAAAGCCAAGTGCAGCTCACAGTGGCTCGCAGTATGGCCGACCCGGATAAGACTCATTTGAGAAATGATTCCAGTTCCACCTCTTCGACAGACTCAGGGCAGGCAGGCACGTCGACTCAGGCTCTGCTTGGCACTTACGCCTACATGAGCCCTGAGCAAAAGAAAGGCACAGATGTCGATGCCCGCAGTGACCTCTATGCAGTGGGTCTGATTGCATTCCAAATGTTGACTGGCGACGAAACCCCAGGCTTGGAGATGCCAAGCGATATAGTCGGCGGCATCGATCCATCCTGGGATGCCTGGATCCGGCAAAGTCTCGCATCCCGTCCCGAACGCCGTTTCTCCGATGCGAGAAGTATGAATGAAGCATTGCCCGGTGGGAGCCCTTCAACAATTGAGGTGGCACCTGCTACAGCCCCTCCGGAGCCGCAGTCGTCCCAAGGAGAAGACTGGGCTGAAACAAGTGAAGTTCCGCCGCCACTTCCTGACTTTGAACAGCAGAAAGAAAATGCCGTAGCAGAAATTGCCGAAAGCACCTCGCTAGAAGAAGATGACTTACCGGATGAAGAAAAGTCAGGATCCAATGTCGCTGCAATATGGGTCGTTACTATTGTCGTCGGTCTTGCGGTGTTCATCGCACTCTTTTTCGGCTTCTCTTCCCAAGATAGCAATGATACAGGCGCTCCAAATATATCCGAGGTCAACGAGTCGGTGGATGTAGAGAATGCTTTTGAGAAGGGTTACGCCTACTACAAGGGTGAAGGTGTTGGGCAGAGCTACGAAGAAGCGTTAAGGTGGTTTCGCCTAGCGGCAGAACAGGGAGGGCAGTATGCGCAGCACAACCTTGGTTTAATGTATGCGAATGGCACAGGCGTTAAGCAGGACGATGTGGAGGCGGTAAAGTGGTATCGCCTAGCGGCTGATCAGGGGAATGCAGATGCGCAGAACAACCTTGGTTGGATGTATGCGAATGGCACAGGCGTGAAGCAGGACGATGTGGAGGCGGTAAGGTGGTATCGCCTAGCGGCTGATCAGGGGGATGCGTCGGCTCAGAACAACCTTGGTGGGATGTATGACACTGGCCGAGGCGTGAAACAGGATTCTGTGGAGGCCGTGAAGTGGTATCGCCTAGCGGCAGAACAGGGAGGGCAGTATGCGCAGTATAACCTTGGTTTAATGTATGGCACTGGCACTGGCGTTGCCCAGGACGATGTGGAGGCCGTGAAGTGGTATCGCCTAGCGGCAGATCAGGGGCATGACATGGCGCAGTACAACCTTGGTTGGATGTATGACACTGGCACTGGCGTGACGCAGGACGATGTGGAGGCCGTGAAGTGGTATCGCCTGTCGGCAGAACAGGGGGATGCGACGGCGCAGAACAACCTTGGTTGGATGTATGCGAATGGCACAGGCGTGACGCAGGACGATGTGGAGGCCGTGAAGTGGTATCGCCTGTCGGCTGATCAGGGGAATGCGACGGCGCAGTACAACCTTGGTGTGAGGTATGACACTGGAAATGGCGTTGCCCAGGACGATGTGGAGGCGGTGAAGTGGTATTGCCTAGAGGCAGAACAGGGGAATGCGAATGCTCAGAACAACCTTGGTGCGATGTATGCGGATGGCCAAGGAGTCACGCAGAATTATGTGACGGCCTACATGTGGTCGAACCTTGCTGCAGCTAAGGGCAATGAACTTGCTAAGACCCGTAAAGAGATCATCGAAAAAAAGATGACCCGCGAGCAGATCTCCATGGCACTGAAGCTGTCTCGCGAATGGCTCGCAAAGCATCCGATAGAGTAAGCGACTCACTCTGGAAACAGCTTCAGTGCCTTGCTATCCGATTGGGACAGGTCGGCCTTCGCAAGGAAAGAAGTAGCACCCGCCATTCGACCGCAGAGTGACTCTGGATAACTCCCATGAGCGAATGGCAAGCACGTCGATGGGCAGCTCGTAGTGCCGTATAATGCTTTGAACGCGGATCAAGTGCCGTTCGTCGTCGGGAGTTTCAAGGATTAGCAGGATGCCCGCCCGCTTGTTCGACTGAAACGCATAGTTGAGGCTCTGACCTATGGCCTGCGCACTTATCCGCGAACACAAAAGGGGTCATGTCATTACCTTTGTGGTTGCCAACTTCAAAGACCTCCCCTCTCCTACTAAACCATGCCACGCAGCCTACGAATTGAAAAAGAGAACGGGGTTTACCACATCATTAATCGAGGGAACTACCGACAGGATTTATTCATAAACGAAGGGGCGTACGCATCGTTCGAAACGTGTTTGTTTGAAGCCTGCGAGAAATGCGGTTGGGTGCTGGAAGGCTTTTGTGTGATGACGAATCACTTCCACTTGGTCGTGCGCACGCCGAAGGGGAATTTGATCTACGGGATGAAGTGGTTACAATCGACGTTCGCCAATCGCTATCACCACTACAGGAAGGTCCATGGAAAGTTGTTCCAGGGACGCTATAAGAGCTTGATCGTCGAGGAAGACAGTCATCTGGGTGCATTGCTCCACTACGTGAACTTAAACCCAGTGCGAGCGGGAATGATGAGCGTTGAGCAGCTAAAGGAATACAGGTGGTCGAGCTACTGGTATCTGTTTAACAAACGTGCACGTCCGGCATTCTTGGACTGCTCGGGGGCGCTGGAGGCTGCGGGAGGCTTGGCCGACACTCCGAAAGGCAGACTGCAATATATGAACTACCTGAAATGGCTATCGACGGATGATGCGGCACAAAAGGAAATGGCCTTTGACAAGATGTGCCGCGGCTGGGCGCTCGGAACCAAAGAATTCAAAAAGGCCCTACTGGAAGAGGTTGAGAACGATACGGAAGCAGACCATGAATCTGAAGTGGTGCCGAGATATGATGGCGAGAATTTACGTGAAGCCAACGAGCTCCGATGGGAGATATTACTGGACAAAGGGCTCGCAGCGATGGGACAGGATGCAAATTCGATCTTGAAGGACCGAAAATCAGCAGCATGGAAAGTGAGCTTAGCCACACTATTGAAACAGAAAACCAGTGCGACCAACGTCTGGATAACCAAGCAACTCAACATGGGCACACCGGACGCAGTCAGCCGATATGTCTCCGAGTTTAGGATTACTGGAGGCGATAAGAAAACGACATTTAAAGAGCTTACCACAAAGGTAATGACATGACCCCTTTTGAATCTTTACCACAAAGGTAATGACATGACCCCTTTTGAATCTTTCCTTTTGAATCTTTGACCCCTTTTGAATCTTTCCCTCTCGGATCTCCGGCTTATGGCTGCTGCGCTAAATGCCTTTTCCATGAGCTGTAAACTAGCTTTGGAAAAAGGAGCGACTGCGCTGTCTTTTGAGAGGAACCCTGGGAACAGTCGGTCGACATGGGTGTGGATACGGTTTTTAACGGCAGTGCTCAAATGGACTATGCGGCGTCGCTGTCTGGTCAGTCCGCGCAGTTCTTTGTAGTGGTCGCTACCAGTGGTGTTGCGAGCGTCTCGGTTAAGCATCGTTTTGGCGATCGCTCTGAGAGCAGTTTTATCGGTGGACGAGTCCAAGCTTTCGGCTTGTTGGTGAACTTCCTTGGCGCTGAGTCGAACAGTGAGGTAGCCCTGCTCAAAGAGTTGATCCATGAAGTTACAAGTGTAGCTTGCGCTGTCCTCGCCTCCGATGATCACGTGCTGCTTACTGCGAATAGACCGAGCTTTGCGGGTCTTTTCGATTTGCTCGATTAAATAATCGATTCCATCGCGATTGTTTTTTACGGTAAAGGCATTACGGATATATTGCCCGCGCCCATCGCAAAAGCACGCGTAGTGCGTGAGCTTGGCGAAGTCCAAGGGGACCAGTAATACCTTTTCAGGAAGACCTGCTTCAATAAAAGCGGAATCTAGTTCTTGACTATTGTTTCTGAATATGCTTTTTCTTTTCATCGTGCCGATTGTAGGTACTGCCGCCACTTTTGTGGACGGCATAATACAGCCACGTCGTGGCCGCGAAAGCGGCTGCGACGATGGCCCTTGGGCGACCTAAAAAAAGCCGCACCGTGAACTCGTCGGTCGAGCCGAGCTAAACCCTTTCAGGGCTCCGCTCGACCGACGAGATTCACGATGCAGAAAAGCACCAGTCCACGTTTTCATGATCACTACAAAGTCACACTGAGAAACTCAGCGACAAATCAAGCGTCACAACGTCCCTCTCCGTCCTCCTTTAAAGAGCAAAAAAAGTGAATTCGATTAAAATCATGAATACTTTGACTGCCTCCTTCTGACTCACCTGGCGTGCAGTGAGAGTAGATACTGGCGCACGGCCTCGTCACTTATTTTATCCGGCGACAGCCGGCAAAAGCGCGCTAGCTCGGTAACTGCGCAAACATAGCTTTCGCGTGTGCTCGCAGCTAGGCCGCGCAGGGTGATCTCTTCGTTTAGTTTGGTTCGTAGGTGACTCATAGGGAGCCGACCCTAGCAGAGCGTCGCAGATACGACTGTGCGCAATCTCACTGAAAAGTCACTGGGATCTCCGCGAAGCGGCTTAGTTCAATCTGCATTATGGCTCATTTAGCACATCGCAGTAAATGTTTATTTTAAACGTTTGACCCTCTAAAATCTTCTGGACACTAGTGATATTTAATATTGGGCGATATTCTATTGATTCCCGGCAAAAATTACTGTCGCCAGCAAAATGTGGACCAAAGGAATAAGTCCGCATAAAACGCCTGCGTGTAAATATGCTCTGTCTTTTTTTGCAGCAGCCTGGATGAGTCGGATTGGACTGCATAACGTCGCTACAATCACAATGATGATTGTCGGTAAATTAATTATGGCAGCTAAGTCGAGTATCGTTTGTTCCTCAATTGGCAAAATCCCGATACAGATGGACAAGACAAGGCAGATGCCATATGCGATCCATAGGTTCTTTGGATTAATATTTTTTTCGTTTTTTTCTATTTTTTCCATACGTGCAGGCCAGGCACCCAGCCTGAGGGTTTAGAATTAGTGAGGGTTGTCGAATGTCTGGCGCGTGAAATGGGTTGGCTTGCGCCGTCTGGTTCAGCCCTTAGCTTCTGACGCTTTTCTGCCAAAGGCGAGGTAGGCAATACTACCAATAATGGGGATCAAGAATATGACGAGAATCCAGATTCCTTTTTCTGTTCCATTCAGTTTTTTATTTAGACCGCAGTGGATTAAGCAAGTCAGCATCAGAAGGATGATGATTAATTCCGGACCTTTAATATTTTGGATGAATCCGATCGGTATTATTGTTTCCATTTATTATTTTGCTGAACGTCGAAGGTGAGCATAGATGAGCGGTAGCGAAATCTATTGTCTCATCCTGACTTGTTCGACGCTTTATTTTGGTTTGTAGGCGTCATGTGATTCAGGGGGCGGAGGCGGGGGCGGCTTTGAGGGAGCAGTAGGAAGTTGCGGTGGAATTGAAACCGCAGGTTGAGGTCTGGGCTGGGTCCATTTCCTTTTAGTTATAAGCATTCCAATCCAAAAACCAAGTGGAACAAAAAGGGTAGCTGAAATGATGTCTTTCGCCCCTAAATTAAAAAGCTGAAACAGGCCAGTCCTCTGACCGCTGTTAAATTGCGCGCTCCCGAGTGAGGGACTACCAGCAAATAACTCTGCAATAGCTGGGTCGCCTGAAGCCATACCCATTTCAGCTTCACGAAATCCTAGGTTTGGCCAAATGTCGTCCATCCATAGGAAAAATAAAATGCCACATGAAATTATGATTAGTTTTGTAATTAATGGCTGTGAAAATCGAAAGGTCAGCAAGAATGCAGCACATCCGTAAGAGAATGGCTCAACAAATAGATCAACGATTCCAAATAAAATAAGCTGTAAAGGCATGTCACTCATATCAGGAAAGTGTTTCGAAAATAACTGCAAGTATCGCTAACGCGATACTTCCTATGATCAAAGATAGTAGTATTTTTGCGAATGTATCTAGCTTCTTTGTCTGCTGGTATCCTGCTGGCGCAAAAAGACACAACGCGCCAATATAAATATTAGCTAAGGGGATAAACATAAGTATAGTCCACCGCACATCTTTCCCGATATTCTGTAATCGAAACGCCACTGATATGAACAGGAGTGCCGACGTTAGGAATGTCACCATATTAACATCAGATGATTCAGGCTCGGCAGGCAGTAGAAAGGCTGCCAAGATTGTGATGCCGATCCAGCTGCCTACATAAGCAGGTCTTCCTATTCCTTTATGTTTAATATTGATTGCTGGTGCAGCCGGAGCGGGAGGCGTAGGTTTTACATGCGGCACTTCAGGAGGGAGAGAATCTAGGACTTCTGATAGTGGAACCCATTCTGAAAGACCATCTTTCCATGCAAGGGTGTATCGAGCAATATTTCCATCTGACAGCATTTGCTGGATTTGGTTTATGCTAAACGGGCCTTCTTGTTGCCCATTACGTGAGATGTGTATGAGAGTTGGCATTTTTTTGTCGAACGTCGAAGGTAGGCTCAATCGTCCAGTTGATTTTTAGAATTTTAAGGGCGGGTTATCTGGTCGTCTGCGTCGACTGGTTCGGAACTCTTTTTTAGGTAAATTTTGAATGAGAAGGATTCTTTACTCAATGGAAATCGATTCCAGAATCCAGCGCCTTTGTTTTATCGCAAGCGAATAATTAACCTCAGGGGAAAGCCCTCAGCAATTTTTCTATATTTTTTTTGGAAATACCTGCTAATATTCTGGAGTGCTTTACAAGGGAAGCGGGACTTTCTTACGTAACTACTTCCAGTCGGGACATCAGACATAGGGGTGATTGCGGAGTGTGCACCGGGTCGGGGAGACACCCTGGGGGGCAGCGGCAGACAGGCGACCGGGTTATGGGGTGGTCTGTCACGGACTAAACCAGAATGTCGGGCAGGTGGTTAGCCTTTCTTCCGTTTCAAGGCCACTATGATTCCTATGAGTAAAACAGCAAGGCCACCAGTAATAGCACCAATTATACCTTTTTCCATTGCTTTGTCCTTATCGAATCCAGCACCTCGGGGAGATTTAGCCGGCGGTTGGCTATAGGAACACAAAAGGGGTCATGTCATTACCTTTGTGGTTGCCAACTTCAAAGACTTCCCCTCACCTACTAAACCATGCCACGCAGCCTACGAATTGAAAAAGAGAACGGGGTTTACCACATCATTAATCGAGGGAACTACCGACAGGATTTATTCATAAACGAAGGGGCGTACGCATCGTTCGAAACGTG
>Ga0209390_10001127_pt1 | contig 52782 bp, 40 predicted proteins | sample BON01_FD_187212 | JGI IMG/M metagenome (GOLD analysis project Ga0209390, IMG submission 187212) | Freshwater microbial communities from Lake Bonney liftoff mats and glacier meltwater in Antarctica - BON-01 (SPAdes) (version 2) | ecosystem: Environmental > Aquatic > Freshwater > Ice > Glacier...
CATCGTGTCTCGACCCACGCGTCACTCAATCTCCCAGTGCTCCGCCACCCCTCTTAGTACCCGAGGTTATACTGCCGTGTAGTTTACTTTATGATACGAGTCGACCACGTCCAAGTTGCACGCTTACGACTGTTATACGTTACGATCAAGGGGAGTAGGTGAATAATCACTGGCCCTGTTTATGCTTACCCGGTCAGAATGGACGCCATGTCTTCTTATTTTCGTCATACCAAGATAATCGCAACGCTCGGTCCGGTGACGGAGTCGAAGGAAATGTTGGAGAAATTGATCACGGCGGGCGTCGATATCCTGCGGCTCAATATGGCCCACGCGACGCACAAGTGGGTGGATGATGCGATGTGGTTTATTCGGGAAGCTTCGAACGAAGTCGGTCGGCATATCGGGGTGATGATGGATGTAAAGGGACCGGAGATTCGGACGGGGCGGGTCGAAGCCAATATAGAGCTGAAGGTGGGAGACAAATTTGAGTTCTACATCGAGAGTGCGGAACCCACCGGCGACATGCCCGCGGTATCGGTGAACTACCCGGGGCTTCCCGGTGACTTGGAAGTGGGGGCAACGGTTTTAGTGGACAGCGGATTGATCCGCATGCGCGTGCTCGAAATCGATGAGAGTCATGTGCGCTGTGAAGTGCTGACCCCGGGATCGATTGGTTCAAAACGTCATATCAACTTGCCAGGGGTGTTCGTGAATCTGCCGTGTTTGACCGCGAAGGACGAAGACGATCTGAGGGCGGGGGTGAAGGCGGGGATCGATTTTGTGGCGTTGTCGTTTGTGCGACAAGGTGAGGACATCAGTAAGCTTCGGGCATTTTTGGACAGTCTTGGCTCCACGGCCAAGATCATCGCGAAGATCGAGGATCAAGCTGGGGTGAGAAACATGCATGCGATCATCGCGGAGGCGGATGGCGTGATGGTCGCGCGCGGTGATTTGGGGATCGAGATCGATTACCATCGTCTGCCGCTGGTGCAGACGGAGTTGGTGGAGGCGTGTCGAACGGCGGGGAAGCCGGTCATTATCGCGACGCATTTGCTGGAGACGATGATCACGTCGCCGATGCCGACCCGGGCGGAGATTTCGGATGTATCCAATGCAATTCGAGAGCAGGCGGATGCGATCATGTTGTCGGGGGAAACGACTGTCGGGGCGTATCCGTTGGAGTCGGTGCAGGTGATGAAAAACATCATTCAGAGCATCGAGCCCTCGGTGAGTTCGGCGTTGAATCGCACGCTGATTTTGGACGAGCCGAAATCGAAGATGTTGCGCTCGGCGGCGCTACTGGCGCAGGAATTGGAAGGCTCGGCGATCGTGGTGTTTACCCGGAGCGGTTTCTTGGCCTACACGTTAGGGGCATTGCGGGCGCGGGGGGTGCCGATCTTTGCTTTTACGGATAATGATTCAATCTTCCGGCAACTGCTGCTGCCGTGGGGAGTTGAGCCATTCTACATGAAATTTTCTGATGATCCGGAGGAGACGATTGGCAATGCGATCAACACGCTAAAGGCGAAGAAATGGGGCCAGCCGGGCTCTCACTTGGTCGTGATCACTAACGCGCTAGCCCGGGGTAAGATCATCGATACGATGCAGATTCGACGTCTGGAGTGATATCGGGGAGGGCAGGCGGTCGGACACAACCGGTTGATTTGGAATGGTCAGGGCTCCCTGCGATCAGCAGGGTTGAGTTGTCGTTAATTTACGATTTTTCGAATCAAACGTTCCCCTCAATTCCAAACAATATGAACATCAACTGCCCCAGATGTGTAAAGGCTCCACCGCTGAGATACCGTCGGCTGGAGGGCCGTCCCCCATCCTATTGCTGCAATCGCTGCGAAGGGCAGTTCCTTTCCTCAACCCACTACCTGGATTGGCAACAACGTTTAGGGGAGCGATTGCCGGAGAAGTTAGCCGGAGAGGGGTCTTTTGATTTCGATGATTCCGGGCGGGCGATGATGTGCCCGAGTTGCAGTAGTATTATGCTGAAATATCGGGCTAAAAACGATCTCCCGTTTCAGCTCGATTTTTGTCGCCGTTGTAATGGCATTTGGCTCGATCACAACGAGTGGGAAGCGTTGTTCGCTCGCAACCTGCACGATGAGATCAACTTCATGTTGACCGATGGATGGCAATCGAAGCTCAATCGAGAGAAACTGGAACAGCGATTGACCGAGCTATTCGCAAAGCGAGTGGGTCCGGAAAGCTACGACCGGGTGACGCACTTTCGCGAATGGTTAAAGGGGCATGAACATGAGTCCGAAATTCTCGCGTTTTTGAGGGATGCATCGACCGATTAGAAGCGCTCTTGGGGCGCGACGGTTCGTCGGTTGAAAAGTGGGACAAAAGCAATGCACTGGCGTGAACCGGATCGTCCCGGTAGGGTTGCGTGCGTTTTACTCGCCTGATACGGGCGGAACCGGGCTCAAGGCTGCCAGGGGATGCGCCCGGCTTTTTGAAGATGAAGGCGAAGCTGACGACTCAGTTCGTTGGCGATCGATCCCGTGGCGGGGAGAGGATTTTCCTCGAAGGGGTCATCGTCCAAGTTGACGAGTTGCATGGGCTCGAAGGGATTGCTCTGGGTGAGTTTCCAGGGGCCTTGGCGGATGGCGTAGTAGGCGCGGCCTTGGTAGCGATTTCCGCCTTCGCGGCGGACCCAGATCATGGTGCGATCGGGATCGCCGGTGCCGTGGTCGAGCCAGACCGTGCTGAGGTCTTGGCCTTCGATTTCGTGAGTCACGGGAATCCCGGCGATTTTGGCTAAGGAGGGGAGCAGGTCCATGCTCATGCCGGGAATATTAGAGCTTTGAAGCGGAATCTTGCCGGGCCAGACGACGCAAGTGGGCACGCGGATGCCGCCTTCCCAATGGTCTTGTTTACCTCCGCGCCAAGGGTCGTTGAGCGCGCCGTGGGGGAGGGAACCGCCATTGTCGCTGGAAAAAACGATGATGGTGTCATCGGCGATGCCGGCAGCCTTTATAGCGGAAAGCACCCGGCCGAAGTGATGGTCAAGGTGTTCGACGAAGGCGACATTGGTGGCGCGAAGGTCGGCGAGTTGCGGCTCGCGTTGTTTCACCCGATCAACCCAATCCTCGGGGGGCTGGATGGGGAAATGGGGGGCGTTGTAGGCGAGGTAGAGGAAGAACGGTTGGTCGTTGGGTCGAGTGCTGCGTTCGTTGATGTAGTCGATGGCCCAATCGGAAAAGATCTCGGTGGCGTGTCCTTCGGGGGTGATGGTTGTTTGGTTGAGGCGCATCCAGTTTTCGCCTTCACGCAAGTGCGTCCAGTAGTCGTCCATCATGTCGCCGAGGAAGCCGTGAAAGAAGTCAAAACCGCGAAGGTTGGGGATATTGGGTGCTTCGTAACCGAGATGCCATTTACCGACCATGCCGGTGTGGTAGCCGCCCGTGCGGAGGATTTGAGGGAGGGTGAGCGCGGCGGGATCGAAGTAGCCCCACGAGTTTTCGGAATTCTGCCGAATGACGCCGCCGGCACCGACGAGGTCGGGATAACGGCCGGTGAGTAACGCGGCGCGGGTAGGCGTGCACACGGTGCAATTAGCATAAAATTGATCGAAGCGCATGCCTTGGCCCATGAGACGATCGATGGCGGGTGTTTGGATATCAGTGCCGCCGTAACTGGAGAGGTCGCTGTAACCGAGGTCGTCGACGAGCACGACGATGATGTTGGGCGGTTTGGTCGCGGCGCCAAGGGAGAGACTCAGGGTAAGGAGGATGGCTAAGGTGCGGAGGATTGGCATGAAGGGATAGGTGGTGGGAGTGGTATGGCGGTGGAGGCGAGCGATTGAATTATTTAACATCGCGCACGCAGCGGAAGCCGATGTTGGAGGACGCGCTGTCGGGAGTGTTGCTGCTGCGGGCATCGACCCGGTAGCGGTTGCAGTAACTATGATGGCACAGGAAACTACCGCCGCGCATGATGCGACGATCTGATGGCTTGGAGGGGCCGGTGGGGTCGGTTGCGGGGGAGAGTTGATAGGCGTCGGGAGCAAAGTAGTCCCAGCCCCATTCCCAGACGTTGCCGGTCATCTGGTAGAGTCCGTAACCGTTGGCTCGATACGATTTGGCGGGAGAGGTGCCGTAGTGTCCGTCGGCGAGGGTGTTTAGGTGGGGAAAGTCTCCTTGCCAGACATTCATGCGGTGTTTGCCGTCGGGTTCGAGTTCATCGCCCCAAGGGTAGCGTTGAGGCGAATCAGCAACCAGGCCGCCCCGCGCCGCAAATTCCCACTCTGCTTCAGTGGCGAGTCGTTTACCGGCCCAGGCGGCGTAAGCTTGGGCATCGTGCCAAGATAGGTGCACGGCGGGGTGCGCCCAACGTTTCTTAATATGAGTGCCGGGCCCTTCGGGGTGTCGCCATGATGCGCCATCGACCCGGCACCACCACGCAATGCCGAGGGCGCGGGAGCGGGCGGTTTTGGCCTGCCGCTTTGGCGTCAGCAGACCGTAGAAAACGAAGGACCAACCGAAGTTTTCAGACTCGGTCTTATAGCCGGTCGCGTTCACGAAGTCATTGAACTGGATGTTGGTGACCGTGGTCGCGTCGATCCAGAACGGGGAGACGGTGATGGGGTGGACTGGACCCTCGCCATCGTCGGGGAAACCGTAGTCACGTTCGTTGCCCATCGAGAAAGTGCCACCGTCGAGGTGAACCATGCCTTTGGTCGAGCCAGTCGTTACCCGGGCAAATGTCGGCGCGTCCGAGGCGCTGGCCGGAGCGGACGTGGATTCAGGATTGGAGGGACTGCAACAAGCTTTTCCGTTCATGGGGATACGGCGGGAATACGCCGGATAAGACGATGTTTTAGCGACGGGAGTTTAATGTCCAATATTCAATGGTGGGAGATGGCGATGGGGTGACGGGGGGCGGTAGGGTGGCGGTGGGGTGGCGGTAGGGTGGCGATGGGGCAGGATTGTTTTTTAAAAAAAAGGAGACGAAGAGAACGGAGCCGAGAGGCGGTGGTGTTTATGGCAAGAGGGAACGGAGACAACAGAGCTGAGGGGCAGGGCGTTTAAATCACGCTAAGACGCGAGGGCTGACGCACTGTTGGTTTGTTCCAAAAGGGAACGGAGCCGAGAGGCAAGGCCGCCGGTTTAAGCACGGTGCGAGGGAGCGCGGGCTTAATATTACTCGTGATTGCCCGGGACCGGGAGGCAAGGACGGGCGCCGTCAAGCGACGCCCCTACACCGGGAGGTTGGGACGGGCGTTGTCGAGCGACGCCCCTACACCGGGAGGTTGGGACGGGCGTTGTCGAGCGACGCCCCTACATTGGGAGGCAATGGGCCGAGAGCGAATCGAGAACGAGAGGACGTGCTAGGGGGGGGGGGATGTAGCAGCCGATGGCTTTGGTGAAGATGGGGATGTCCGGTGGTGAACCTGCGATGATCTGATCTAGGGTGGCGACGAGCTCGGAGCGGGTGGGGAAGGGGCGGTAGCGGCCGAAGCCTTCGTATTGATCGTCGATGCGTCCGCGGTAGATTAGGCGGGGTGGTTCTTCGGGGGCGAGGCTGGGAAGATACACGATGGCTTCGGGGGTGACGGCGGCGCCGGTGTAATTGGTGAGGAGATACTCGTGATCGACAGCGGTGGGGAGGGGGAGGCTGAAGTCGGACTGGTGTTTCTTGATCACGGCGATGTCGGCTTGGTCGTCAGCGTAGATTAACCAAGTGGTGATGCCGTGAGCGTGAGCGTCACGGGCGATGCGAGCCATGGTGGGGGCGTAGCGGTTGGAGATGGGGCAATCGGGGGCGACGAAGAAGAGGATGACTCCGCGAGTGCCGGGGGAACTAGCGAGGGGGGAAACGGGGTGGCCGTCGAGGTCTCGGAGGATTGGTAATAACTTCGTGTCACCCGCGACCAGCGGGAGCAGGATGGTGCCGAGAATGGCGAGATGGCGAAGCATGCTACTTCGGTTCTTCGACGACGGTGGCGTCGCCGATTTGCACGTCGGTTTTGCGGCGGTCTTCTTCGCGCAGGAAGATAGGGAGTTCGGAATCTTTGCCAAAGTAGGGGGCGGCGGTTTCGAGCATGAGGTCCATGAATGATGGAAGATTGAACCCGCGCGACGGAATGCTGATACGGGTGCGCCACATGATCTCTTTTTCGCCGTTGAAAAATTTGGGCCCGTCGACCGCGGCAATCATGATGAAGAGTCGATTGGTGTCGGCGGCGTCCTGCACGGATTCGACGTCGTCGCGACTGGCGCGTTTTTGTTGGAGCACCTTATTGCCGCCGACGAGGGCGAAGAGTTCGCGGGACCCAACGTCGTTGCCGATGATGTTACCGCCGCTAAATTCGCCCGTTTCCTCGTCGAATTCCAGGCTGCCCAAATAGTCTTCTTCAGTGTAGGCGGAACCAAAGGTGTAGACAATGAAGATGTCGGGGATGGTGTCGCCGATTTCTTTACGAACGTAGCCTTGGTCGCTCAGGGTGCGTTGGATGAGCGCTTCGATTTCCTCCTTGGGCGGAGCTTTAATGCCGGCAATGGCGGCACCGAGGTCACGTTGTTTGCCGATGAACAACATATAGGAGATGGGATTCTCGGAGGAGGGGCGGGTCGTGGTCTCTGCCTTGCCGAAGGTATCGGCTACGATCAGGATCTCTGGTCCCTTTTTGGGCTTCGCGGCAGGAAGAGGCGGGGCTATGACGAGAGCAGAGAGGAGAGCGAAGGTCAGGCGCACGAAATATTTCATAAGAAGAGGCAAAAACCCAATGGATGGAAGTCGAGGAAGCGAGTCAGTTTTACGGGAGGAAAATTGGTTGACGGTTCTCTGGTGGGCCTAGCTCAAGGTTGCATTGTCGGCGCACACGTTTTTTGGTGGTGGAATGTTATCTGGGATGCGTTGGCTTGGCTTTCTTTTGATCGGGACCGGGGTAGTGAGTTCAGGGCACGCGCAGAAAAAGGATATGCTCAAGATGATTGAGTCGTTTAAGTGGGTGAGCCCGGATGGGGGTAAGGAAGTGGATGGGATCGAGCACCGGACATTTTACAGTGAATCGAACCAGACTGAAGTGGGGTATTACGTGAATTATCCGGTGGGTTATGATGATCCGGGAAATACCGGCAAGAGGTATCCGGTGATCTATTACTTACACGGAGGCAGGCCGGGGGCGGAGTCCAAAGGACTCAACGGATTCAAGAATTTCAGCGCGAGTCGAGCGGGTGAGCGACTGCCGGCCCATCTCTTCGTGATCGTGAATGGGGGGAAGCTGAGTCACTACGATTACGTTGATGGCTACCTTGGGGTGCAGGCGTTCATGGAGTTGGTGAAGCACCTCGATGCGAAGGAACGGACAGTGGCTGAGCGGAATGGTCGGGTTTTGATCGGGAGTTCGCAGGGCGGGCGCGCGGTGGGGCGGTATCTGTTGCGCTATGCCGATTTGTTTGCCACGGGAGTTTCCATCGCGGGGGGGCATCAAACGGAGCTCCTGATTAGCGAGAACGATGGTTCGGAGCGGAATGGAATCGTGGTGCCGGATGCCTCGAATAACGTTTTTGATAACGCCATCGCTTACGCCAAACGGGGGGAGACCGCTCCTCCGGTGAGTTTGATGGTGGTGATTGGAGATCAAGACGACAACTACCCCGGAAACTTGAGGTGGGGGGCGAAATTAGCGGAGCTCAGGATCGAGTATGAGCTGATGGTGGTGCCGGGGACGGGGCACGGGGTGAATTTCGATATTGAAAACTCGCGGGAGCGGGTTTGGCGCTTCATGGCCGCGGGGATGAGCGGGCAGTAACGGGCGGGAGCGAAGGGACAGCCTGCGGCGGGTTGGATGGAACGGGCGTCGTCAAGCGGCGCCCCGAAGCGGAGACGAAACGGCCCGAGGAAACCGAAGAAAGTTTGTCACCTATAAAGTGGCAAACGGGTTTGAGGAGACGAAGGGGGGGGCTAGACCGTTTTGGTCATGCAGAGAGAATTGGTGTCTAAGGCGTAGTCGGCGAACGGCGGGCATCGGGCGAAACCAAAGGAACGGTAGAGTTGTCGCGCGGGGGCGAAGGCGGCCATCGAGCCAGTCTCGAGACTGACGCGGCGATAGTTGCGGCGTTTGGCCTCGGCGATGATGTGGCCGAGAAATTGGCGAGCGACACCGCGCCGGCGGTGGGTGGTGACGGTGCGCATGGATTTGATCTCGCCGTGAGTGGGGTCGAGTTCGCAGAGGGCGCCGCAGCCGGCGAGCACGTTGTTTTCCCAACCGGACCAAAATGTAATGGCGGGGGCACAAAGGGCATCGAGGTCGAGGGCGTGAATGCTCTCCGGGGGCGAGTGTTTCGCCATGTCGTCAAGGTGCTCTTGGAGTAGGGCTTGGATAGCAGGACCGGCAAGGTCGTCGATTTTGATGATCATGGTTGGCAGGGAATTGCGCCGAATGCTCAATTAATGAGGGGTAATCGGTTTTAACGCAAAGCCGAAGAGACGCAGAGAGGGAACGCGGTCGAGGTTTTAAGCACGAGAGGGAGCGAAAGTGAGTGAGGGGAGGGTCTCAAGGGTGAGGATCAGGAATTTATGGTGGTCGTGGGGGCGGGTGAATTTTTGGATGATTTTGAACCCGAGGCGTTGGCAGGTTTTTTGAGCTCGGAGATTGAAACCGGCCAAAGTGACGCGGAAACGTTGGGTGCCGTAGGTGGTGGCTGCGAAGTGGAGGCCTTGGGCGATGGCCGATTGGCCGAGGCCGCGTCCGGTGAGATTAGGGCGCAGACCGCCGCCGGTATCAAGGAAGCGACCGTCGTAATCGCCACCGGCGACCCGACCATCTGCCCCGAAAGAGCGGAAGCCGACAAGCTCCCCGGCTTGGAAGGCTCCGAAAAAGCGATTTACGGGAGAGGTCAGATAGGAGAGGGCGGAATTTTGGTTTCGCTGACGGTAGCCGTAGATGTCGTAGGGGGGCTCGTAGATCCAAGCGGTTATCAGCTTGGCTGTTTCTTGGGTGAGGGGCTGGAAAGTAAGTTTCACGGTGCAGTTCAGAGATTGGGACCTTTTGATGAGTTGTGAGAAAATGGCCGCGGTCTGACGTTGAGATTAAGGGTGAATTTCGAGAGTTTTACGAGGGGGAGGAAAGGAAATTTAAAAAAGCCCTTGAACTTTGGTCCGGCTCACATGAACTACGCGCTTCGTCGGTGAGATACTCAAGTGGCCAACGAGGGCAGACTGTAAATCTGCTGAGCTTCGCTCTACGTTGGTTCGAATCCAACTCTCACCACCATTTTAAAACGCCCCCAGCCACTAGGGGGCGTTTTTTGGTTTCCGGGCGACAGGGCAACGGAGGGGCAGGACTTTTTAACGACGATCCTCCGTCACTAAAGCGAGGGCGGACAAGATGAACCCGACGGAGCGCGGTAGCGCGGAGATGGAGATTTACGAAGTGATTTGCCCCAGGGTGAGCGGAGGGGGGTGACTGACGCGGGTGCCCGTTGGGCAACTAAAGAACAAAGGCTTCGTCCCCGACGACGCACGCGGGGGAGGACGCACTGAGAGCTGAATATTGGCCTACAGAACTCCGCTATTGCGGAAGCTGTAGTGGCCGGTTCCGGTGGGATCGGCGGGGGCGGTGCCGACGATGACGTGGTCGAGGAGGGCGATATCGATGGTCTTGGCGGCTTCGCGGAGCGTGCGAGTGACGCGGATATCGGCCGCGCTGGGGGCGGGATCCCCACTGGGGTGATTGTGCACGCACACGATCGCGGAGGCGGCTTCTTTGATCGCGGTGCGGAAAACCTCGCGGGGATGGACGAGGGTGCTGCCCGCGGTGCCGGAGGTGACTTCGAGCGGTGGGCAGAGCAGACGATTCTTACGATTGAGACAGAGCACCCAGAATTTTTCGACGGCTAGGCCGAAACAGCGGGGGCGCATGAACTCGGCAATCGCCTCTGGGGTATCGAGAGCTTGGGGAGTCGCGGGATCGTTAACCACGCGTCGGGCGATTTCCATCACCGTGACGAGTTGGAGGGCTTTGACGTGGCCGATGCCCTTAAGGGATTGGAAATCTTTGGCTGACCACCGGATGAGGCCCGAAAGTGAACCGGCGGCTTGGAGGAGACGGTTGGCGAGGGTGATAACGTCCTGTCCCTTCGTGCCACTCCGGAGCAGCATGGCGAGTAGTTCGCTATCGCTGAGGGCTCCTGCCCCTTTTGATACCAGGCGCTCTTGAGGGCGTTCAGAGGCGGCCATTTCGCGCAGACGGTTGGATGAAGCCGAATTTGAGTCTGAAGAAGGAACAACCATGGGGAGTGATTTAATAGGTGAATCACTGAATTTTGGACACAAAAAAGGCGCGTCCCGGGAAGGGACGCGCCAGGGGAGATCGATCACGGGAGGATTACCCGCCGTGCGTTGCGCGGGGGGCTTCTTTGCCGGCACCTTCGTCCTCTTCGCCGCCGCGAAGGGTTTCGCGAGGCTTCAACATTTTCATGAATGCCATGAGGTCGCGGAGTTCGGTGCGTTGGAGGACCATGCCAAAGATAGCCGGCATGCTTGAAGGAGCGCCGGCGCGTTCGGTGACCTGAGTGGCGTCGATCTTCTTGGTCTTGCCGTCAGCGTCCCGAATGGTGATTTCGCGGGCGTTTTCTTCGAGGATGGTGCCGGCTTCGAAGCCGCCATCGGCGAGAGTGAAGGCCACCACGTCGAATCCGGGGGCGATGGCTTCGTTGGGATAAACGATGGACTCGAGGATATAATCCAGCGGCTGATTGGCGGCAATGAGGGAAAGGTCAGGACCGGCTTCGCCACCTTCACCATTGGCCACATGGCAGCGAGTGCAGGCGAGGACGGGGTGGGCGTTGAATAGTTTCCAGCCGGCCCGAGCATCACCTCCCGTGAGCGCGCCGCGGTAAGGGGCGAGTTTGTCGTCGCCGGCGGCCCAATGGGTTTGGAGCGCGCCGAGAGCTGTTTTGACGACTGGAGCAGTGGAGGCCTCAGCCGCGTCGAGAAGTTCGACGCGAGCAAGGTTGGGGAATTCGCCAGCTTGAACTTTCTTGAGACCCTTGACGAGGAGATCAGCGGCACCGGGATCGGCGAGTTTGGCGATTGCGCCGTAGGCAGCTTGCACCTCTTTGGCGGTGCCGTCGGTGACCATTTTGGAGAGAATGGGCAAGGCCTCCTGCGGCGACAAACGGGCCAGAATCGGGAGAGTCGCCATGCGCAGGTCGGGTTGGTCGGATTGTCCGGCAAGACTTACGGAGATGAGAATTTCTTCGTCGCCGAGGTCATCCAGAACGCCGAGGGCTTCGGCGCGAATCTCGCTGTCTTCATTTTGAGCAGCGACGAGTTCGCGGATGCGAGGGGTGGCGGCGGTGACCTTGAGTTCACGGACGGCTCGGAAAACGGCGCGCTTGATGCGGCCGGTTGAGTCGGCGAGCAGCGAAGGGAGTTGTTGCTCGAGCGCGTTGACGGCCGGGCCGGCTTCACGGGCGGGAAGAGGACGGTAAACGCCGACCAAGCGGTCGCGTTGGAAAGGTTCGGGCCAGTTGGAGAGTTGGAACAGGGCCTCTTCGCGAAGATCGGCCGGAACCGTGGTCTTGGCGGCAAAAGCGGCGAGGGCGACGGCGTCTTGGGTGCGACCGAGACGATGGCGGGCATTGATGATGCGGTGTTGCAGTGGCACATCGTCGAGATCGCCCTTACCGAGCATATCCGCGAGATCGGGCAGGGCGTCGTTGATGGGCGCATCATTGATAGCGAGGGCGGCTTCCCGCACGAGGAAGGGGTCTTCGTCCTGGAGGAAGTAAGCCATGTCGGCGTCGCGGAGGTGACGGTAGGCGAGAATCACGCCGAGGCGGACGGCGGCGGATTTGTCGTTGCGAGCGGACTTGAGGGCGCGGGTGTTACCGATGCGCGAGAGGGCGAAGGACGCGGCGTGGCGCACGTAGGCGTCGGCGTTGTGGTTGCGACCGAGGAGTTCGAGCAAGGGCTTAGCCCCATCGGCGTGGCCGAGTTTGCCGAGGGATTCGGCGGCGAAGAATTGGACTCGCTCAGCGCGATCGGAGAGCAGCGAGACGAGGGCGTCGAAGGTATTGGCCTGGAGATGTTCGCCGGCAAGTTTGGCGGCTTGGGCGCGGAGCTCGGGATCGGTGTCGGTGAAGAGGTGAGGCAGCACGGCAAGGGCGCTGGAATCTTGCCGCTGAATCTGACCGAGGGCCCAGAGCGCGTGAATACGGGCGAGCTGAGGCGTGAGGAGAGGAGATGCATTGAGCGCGCGGGTGGAGAGGTCGGAGATGACCTTGGAGCCCATGTCGGCGAGGCGGAATTGCGCCTCCATGCGGATGCGTTGATCGCGATGGCCGAGAAGTTCCAGGAGCTGGTGGGCGGATGCTTTTTTGAGGCCACCGCCGAGGAGAGCCTGGACTTCTTGGGAAAGGGCGATCTCGGCGTCGGAGCGGTTTTTCGGGGTCACCGAGTAAACGCGGCCTTTATTGGATTTAGGCCAGCCTTCGACCCAGTCGACGAAGTAGAATTTTCCGTCGGGGGCAAAGGTGACATCGGTGGGGAGCATGCCCCAGATGAATTGTTCGGTCGTGACGACCCGGAGGGTCGCACCGGCAGGTTCTAGTTTGTAGGTTTGGATACCTGAACGAGCGACGCTCCCTTTGAAGTGGGTAATGAAGAGGGTGTCGTCGAAGGACGAGTTGAGGCCTGAGCCCGGGTAATAAGTGATGCCGGAAGGACCGTCTTCGATGTTGGCGACGGGAGGGAGAAGGTAGGCGGGACGGTCGTCGTTGTTGGCGTTCCAGAGGTCGTCGCTCATCCAAGGACCGGCGCGGCCGAGAGGGGCGAATTGGTAACCGATGCGCCAGCCGGAGTCGCTGCCTTCGGCGACGTGCACGAGGCGCTCGAGATCGCCGTTATCGCAATCGTTATCGCCGGTGAGGAGGTTGCCGTAGTTGTCGAACGCGAGCTCTTGGGGGTTGCGGAGGCCGCGGGCGAAGATCTCGAAATCGGAGCCATCGGGATTGGAGCGGAAGACCGCGCCTTGATCGAGGAGCTGGTGATTCTCGCCCTCTTGGTCGGTTACGTTGATCGAACGGTCACCAATGGAGTAGTAGAGTTTTCCATCGGGGCCGAAGGCGAGGCCGTGGAAGTCGTGGCCGGTGTAGCCGAAGCGGATACCGAAGCCGCGGAGGAGTTCTTTGCGGGTGTCGGGGGTGACGCCGTCGGCGGTGTCGAACTGCCAAAGGCTGGGGACGTTGGTGAGCCAGACTTTGCCATCGCGGGCGAGCACGCCGGAGGCGATGCCGTCGAGTTTGGAGTCGAATCCATCGGCGAAGACGCGACTATCGTCGGCGACGCCATCGCCATCGGTATCGGAGATGACGCGGAGGATTTCGGATTCAACTCCGAGGTCCACGGACTCTTCGCCAAAAACGTTGTCCATCATCGTGATCCGATCTTCGAGCGACTGGATGGCCAGATCGTGCTCGAGCATCGGCATGTAGTGACGGATGTCTAAAACACTGGAGCGGTAGCGATGAGTCTCGGAAACGTAGAGGCGGCCCATTTCGTCGAATGCAAAGGCGACAGGGTTGGAGAGCATGGGCTCGGCGGCCCAGAGCTTGATTTCAAATTGATCATCGATGCGGAACTGCGAAATAGCGCGTTCGGCCGCCGGGGAGGCGGGGGTGGTGATCGGGTCGGGCAGACGAGGCCCGTCGCTGGCGACAAGATCCAAGTCTGGAAACGGGGGGACAGCGGCGGAAAGAGCGAGTGCGCTGGCAAGGAAGAAGGTGAGGAGATGACGATAATTCACGGGTAGTAAGGCGAAAAGCGGTAGATATCACAAACGCATCGGGCATCACGCCACTGTTTTCGGGTCGGGCCGAGGGATTCGATAGTTAACGATAAGTGGGTCGGAAGACGTGGATGAAATTATCCGACCAATTAAACCGAGCAAAGTTCGATCGCGCGGCGAAGTGCTGCGATGGGGTCGGCCTCGGTGGGCACGAATTCTTGGCCGACAAAGCCAGTGTAGCCGATTTCGACTAAGGCGCGCATGACGGCGGGGTAGTTAATTTCCTGGAGTGCGCCGTCGAGTTCGTTGCGCCCGGGGTTGCCGCCGGTGTGGTAATGGGCGATCCATTTATGGTGCTCCCGAATGGTGCGGATCATATCTCCCTCCATAATTTGCATGTGGTAGATGTCGTAAAGCAGCTTGAAGCGCTCGGACCCGACCTTTTCGCAGAGCTGCACGCCCCAAGGGGTGCGATCGCAAAGGTAGTCGTCGTGATTCACTTTGCTGTTGAGCAACTCCATGCAAAGCGTGACGCCGTATTTCTCCGCGATGGGAGTGATGAGGGCGAGGCCTTGAGCGCAGGCTTCGAGGCCTTGGTCCTCGGGCTGACCATTCCTGTTACCGGAAAAAACGATCATGTTGGGCTGTCCGGCTGCGGCGACGAGGGGGAGTTTTTCCTCCATGAACGCGGCGATCTTATCGTGATTAGCGGGGTCGTTGAGGCCCTTGGTGATGCCGCCAGGCACGCCCCAAACCATGGCGCATTCGAGGCCGTGTTTGAACAGAACGGGGAGTTCCTCGACGTTGACAAGTTCCACGGAGTCGAGGCCGGCGGCTTTGCCTTTCACCGCGAACTCTTCGAGCGTGTAGCCCTTGTAGCACCATTTGCAGGCGGAGTGTTTGTATTGACCAGTGAGCATTTTGGGTTTCCCGGCGGGGGGGGCGGCCGCAGCGGGGGATGAGGTCAGGGCTCCAGCGGTGACAGCTAGGGCGGACACGGACGCTATGTTTTTGAGGGCGGATCGGCGGGTAATGGGGTTAGGCACGCGCCGAAATTGCCGAATGTCCCTCGACGAGACCAGACCGGAATTGCGGTCCGGTTCGTTCCACCGAAAAAAACTGTCGTTATCCGAGGGCCGAGATGAAGTAGCCAGCGGCGACGGCGGTCCCGATCGCGCCGGCGACGTTGGGTCCCGTGGCGTGCATCGGCAAGTAATTGCCGCGATCATAGCGTTGCCCCCTCGGTGGGGGGCCCCGGGCGGCCATGGGCACGGCGGAGACGCCAGCCGAGCCAATCAACGGGTTTACGGGATTTTTGGGCGAGAACACGTTCATGACTTTGGCCATGATCACGCCTGACGCGGTCGAGATACAGAATGCGATCACCCCGAGAAGAATGATTTTGAGCGTCGAGGGAGCGAGGAAGCTGTCGTCCCGCATGGTGATCCCGACGCTCGTGCCGAGGAAGATGGTCAGGACGTTGATGGTCTCGTTCTGAGCCGATTTGACCAGACGTTCGGTGACGGCGCATTCGCGCAGGGAATTGCCGAGCATGAGCATCGAAATCAACGCCGAGGCATCGGGCACGAGTAGGACGCAGACGATCATGACCATGGTGGAGAAAATGAGCTTCGCCAACTTTGAGACCTTGCGCAGCGAGATCATGCGGATTTTACGCTCTTTGGCCGTGGTGAGCAGTCGCATGATGAGCGGCTGAATCAGGGGCACCAGCGACATGTCGCTGTAGGCGGCGACGGCGATGGCGCCGAGAAGTTCGGGCGCGAACTTCTTGCTAAGGAAGATCGCGGTGGGGCCATCGGCCCCTCCGATGATGCCAATGGCGGCGGCTTGTTTGGTGGTCGCACCCAGCAGGGTGGAACTGAAGAAGGTGATAAAGAGTCCGGCTTGATCGGCAGCGCCCAAAAGCAAAGTGCGGGGCATGGCGATCAGTGGTCCGAAGTCGGGGGATCGCCGACGTTGTTGGAGGAGAGAAATGAGAAGAGACGTTTCGCGATTTGCAGTGCGTGCTGTTCGTCCTCGGCGATGAAGTGGACATTGCCACCGATGGCGGCGTGGGTGTGGGCGCTACCGATTTCGTCCATGGTCGTGACTTGACCGGTGGACGCTTTGATCACCTCAGGACCGCAGATGAACATTTGGGCGTTCTGGCGAGTCATGATGATGAAGTCGGTCAGGGCGGGGGAGTAAGCCGCACCGCCGGCGGTATTGGCCTCGGCCAGGGAAGGAACCGGAATCGATGACGTGAGCCGAGTGACCGAGTCCTTTTTTAGCACGGTGAAAGCGACCGGCGGTTTGGCGGGACGCCGGCAAAGCCAAGCAATGAGTGTATGAATGCGCTCATCGAGGAGAGTCTGCGCCGTGATTTCTATGCGCGGTCGGACGTGAAGGATTGATTGAGGGAAGTCGAACAGGCGGTAGGGCGCGGGACAAAGACGGCACTGACATTACTCGCACCCGGCAAGTCGGGCCCAAAAAAAACCGACTCGTTTTACGGAGTCGGGTGGGAAAGGGACGGGTAAGGCTACTTAGTAGAGCTTGACATAGCCGTTGCGGCGCAGGCGTTCGAGCCAGCTTTCTTGCGCCTCGCGAGCTTCCCGTTGAATCAGGATTCGCTCGATTTGGTCGCGAACCTCGTCGATCGGCTGAATTCCGGCATATTTTCGTTCTTCGGCAAAGAGGATGTAGGCGCCTTCATCGAGCATGATCGGGGCGGTGACTTCGCCGGGATCAAGTTCGAAGAGCGGTTCACTGAACTCGGCCTTGAGGCCGGACCGGTTGAGCCAGCCCCAGTCGCCGCCGCGGGAACGACGGGAATCTTCGGACACGTCCTTGGCGATGTCTTCGAAATTTTGGCCCACGTCGAGACGGGCAAGCACCCGGGCGGTCAAGGAGCGAAGGTCACTATCGTTGCGACCGTCTTTGCGACTGAATTGAATGAGGCGGAGCTTTACAGCGTCTTCCTGGAAGAAGTTCTCTTTATTCTCGGTGTAAAAAGTCTGGACCTGAACGGGGGAGACGAGGGTCGCGGATTTCCGTTTTTGACCGCGCATGTATTGATAAATAATCCCCTCTTCCACTTCGCGGCGGTATTCGCGCGTCGTGAGTCCTCGGGAGCGGAGGTAGGCGAGAAACTTGGAGCGATCGCCTTCGAAGTCGTTGATAATATTCTCATCGACAGCGTTATCGACGAAGCTGGCGGGGATCCGGCGCTTCTCGTCGCTATAGAAATCTTTCACAATCAACACACGATCGACGAGACTCTGGATGGTGTCGTCCTGAAGCGCCTCGAGGCGCTGATTGAACTCATCCTCGGAACGAGACTCACGCTGGAGCTGGGGAACCAAAGGTGCGATTTCACGCTTAATGTCATCGACGGTGATGATTTTCCCCTCGGCGACTGCAGCTATACCGTTGGCAAATCGAAGGTTAAGATTCTGATCGACCGGAGCCGTGGTGTTGGGAACCTGAGCGAAAAGCGAGTTACCAAGAGCCAGAACTCCGGCGAGGGCGAGGAGGCCGAGTCGAGTTCGGGCGGGGGAAGGGGTTATCATGGGTTCGGTAGATTGTCTAAAAACGTGGATATTTCGCGTAAACGTAGAAGGGCGTGGGGGGTGGTCAACCTTGGAAAGCGACTGCCGTGCATGACCCAGTCGTCGCGGATGCCGGATGCCCGCAGGCACTTAAGTTTACTGCTATCCGTCTCGACCGACACGATATTTTTTTGTTCCGCTTTAATCCGGATGCCGGTGACGAGGAGCAGAGCCTTCACTTCGTCCTGATAGGAGCCGAACCGATCCTTGAGGTCTTGGCTCAGTTGGGTGAGCTGATCGAGGGAGGAAGCCATGGCGAGACGCCGGTAAAGATCGATGCGCAAGCGGGTTTCACCGATATAGGCCGAAGGCAGACGCGCTTGGATACGATCGACCTTCACGGCGCCACTGGCGGCCTGTTCAGCGTCGCGAATGGTGGTGTAACCGTCTTCGTGGCGGCCGCGGTCCTTGAGGTCGGGTACGCCGTCGCCAACGAAGACAAAATCGAGTTTGACGGAGGCGCGGATGGCGGCGGCCTGTTTTTCGCCTTTGAGACGAGCGACCGATTGGCGCAGAAGTTGGCAGTAGAGTTCGAAGCCCACGCCGACGATGTGGCCGCTTTGTTCGGAGCCGAGGAGATTGCCGGCACCGCGGAGTTCGAGGTCACGCATGGCGATACGGAAACCAGCCCCGAGCTGATTATGGGTGCGCAAGGCGTTGAGCCGCTCGCGGGCGAGTCGCACGAGGCGAGTGTGGCGGTGCAGCAAGAGGTAGGCGTAGGCTTGGTGCTTGAATCGCCCGACCCGGCCGCGAAGTTGATAAAGTTGCGAGAGACCGAAGCGGTCGGCCCCCTCGATGATGATCGTATTGCAATTGGGGATATCGAGGCCGCTCTCGATGATCGTGGTGCAAACGAGGAGTTGGGAGGCGCCCGCCACAAAATCGGTCATGACGCGTTCCAGCTTCTTCTCATCCATCTGGCCGTGGCCCACGCTGATAGCGACCTCGGGCATGAGTTGGCGTAGGTGGGCAGCGACTAGGTCGATGGTTTGCACGCGATTGTGCAGATAGAAAACCTGGCCACCCCGCGCGGTCTCACGACGGACGGCGTCGACGACGAGTTTGTCATCGTAGGTTTTGACGATGGTTTGAATCGGCAGCCGGTTGGTGGGAGCGGTTTCGATGACGCTCATGTCGCGGGCGCCGGTCATGGCCATGTAGAGCGTGCGCGGAATGGGCGTGGCGCTCATCGAGAGCACGTCGATTGAGGCGCGCATGTTTTTGAAGCGTTCTTTGTGCTTCACGCCGAAGCGTTGCTCTTCATCGACGATGACGAGGCCGAGTTCTTTAAACACGACATCTTTTTGGAGAATGCGGTGGGTGCCGATCAGGATGTCGACTTGGCCGGCCGTGGCCGCGGCGATGATTTGTTTTTGTTCTTTGGGCGTGCGGAAACGGCTGAGCATTTCCACGGCGACCGGGTAGCCCGCCATGCGCTCGCGGAAGGAGTTCAGGTGTTGCTGCGCGAGCACGGTGGTGGGCACGAGGATCGCGACCTGTTTACCGCCCTGAACCGCTTTGAAGGCGGCACGGATGGCGACTTCAGTTTTACCGAACCCGACGTCGCCGCAAATGAGGCGATCCATGGGTCGGGCGCGTTCGAGGTCGGATTTGGCATCGCTGATGGCTTTGAGTTGATCGGGTGTTTCGGTGTAGGGAAACGAGCCCTCAAATTCGTGTTGCCAGTCAGTATCGGGCGGGTGGGCGAAGCCGGGCTGGGCTTCGCGAGCGGCTTGGATACGGAGGAGTTCTGCCGCGAGATCGATGGTTGATCGCTCGGCGGCTTTGCGGGTTTTCTCCCAACGTTGCGTGCCGATGCGACCGAGTTGAGGTTTGGATTTGGTGAGACCGACGTAGCGACTGATGAGGTGCGACTCTTGGAGGGGCACATGCAAAGTGACGTGGTCATCGAACTCCAAGGAGATGACTTCGCGGACGCCATCGCGGGTCTCGATTTTGGTGAGGCCCCGGTAGTGGGCGATGCCGTGCTGAAGGTGGACGACAAAATCGCCTTCGACGAGATCGGCGAAATCGAGGAGCTGATCAACCTGAGCGCGTTGCACGAGGGCGCGGGCCGAGGGGCGGGGGCGGCGTGGGCGTTTGCGGCCGAAGATTTCGGTTTCCGAAATGACGATGATTCCACGGGTTTTCGGTCCGAATCCTTGCCAATCGAGACGGGCCCCGGGGCGAAAAGTGATGCGAAAACCTTCGTTAAGGGCGCCGGTCTCGTAGGTCGGCTTGAACTTTTTGAGACCGGGCTCTTCGGCGATGATCTCACGGGTGCGTTGGGCATCGCCGGCCTTGGGGGTGACGATGACGACGGCGTAACGCTCTTGCTGCCAGGCGGCCACGCGTTGGAGAAATTCAAGACGAGCATCGGCCTCGGCGTGGAGTCGTTCTTGGGCGACGAGCCCCTCGGTGGGATAGCGCCGATGGTGCACGAGGCTTTCGGTGTCCCAGGTGATTTGTGCGATCTCGCCTGATTCGAACCAGAACGAGGATTCGTCCAAATCCTGCAGGGCGGTGGTGCGAGACACGCGCTGGAGGACCGCGGCGAATACGGGGTGACCGGACGTTCCGGATTCGTTGGCCAGTTGACTAAATTTGGCCTCGAGCTGGGGCGGTTCGATGAGAACAACTTGAGTTCCGGTGGAAAGGTAGTCGGCGATACCGGTGCGACCGACCTCCAGTTTGAGTCGAGGTGAGGCCGACAGAACCACCGATAAGACGCTCGCCCCGGAGCGCTGAGTGACGGGATCGAAGGCGCGAATGTCTTCGATCTCGTCGCCAAAGAAATCGAGGCGGTAGGGCTCGTTGGCGGTGATGGGATAGATGTCGATGAGGCCGCCGCGAACCGCGTAGTGCCCGGGGGCTTCACAGAGGGGTTCGGAATCGTAATCGAGTTTATGCAGCTGTTCGAGAAGCGCGGCGAAAGAGTGGGTGTCGCCTCGATTTAGAGTGAGTTCGGCTCGGGCGAATGCCGCGAGTGCGGGAACCGATTGGACGAGTGCGGGCGGGTGGGTGAAGACGACTAAGGGACCGACTTTCGGTGAGGTGAGTTTTTTGGTCTGGCGAGTGGCGTGAAGGCGCGAGAGGACGGTGGTGCGATCGGCCGAAGCGGCGAACGCGGTGCGCATATCGCCATCGACGGGCATGGATTCGGGGAACACCAAAATTGAAGGCAGCCGAGACTGCCCACTCGCGAGGGCGAAGAACCCCAGGTCCTCGGCGAGGCTCTCGGCGGTTTTTAGGTCGGGCGTGACGACGAGCCAAACCGGAGTATCTTGCCCGCGTATCTGTTGCGCTAATACAGAACCCCATGCCGGGGGGCAGACGCCGGATAGTTGAGCTCGAGCAGAGGAAGCAGACATGAGGGATTAAGCAGCGCGTTTAGATGCGAAGTGCAATGCGAGGAATCAATCTGCGGAGGGGGGCAGCAGTTCGGATTCGAGGGCGGCGGCGGCGGCGGCTTCTTCGGCGGATTTTTTGGAAGTGCCCCGACCGGAGCCGAGGGGTTGGTCCAGCAGGTAGACCTGCGCCTCGTATTCGCGGGCGTGGTCTTCGCCGGAGATATGGGTGACCACGTAACGAACGGCGCTGTTGCCGAGCGTGGGCTGGACCCGCTCCTGGAGTTGCCCCTTGGGGTTCTCACTGGGGATTACCACGGCCAAGCGCGATTTGAGATCGCCGTAGAGGCGGAGAACCACGGCGCGAGACGTGACGTAATCGCTGTCGGAATAGATCGCGCCGATGACGGCTTCAAACGCGTCTTCGAGCGCGGCGCGGCGTTGGCGGCCACCTTGTTCGATTTCGCTTTTACCCAGCAGGAGGTGGGGCGCGAGATCGATTTCGCCGGCGAGTTTTGCGAGATAGTTACCGTTGGCGAGAGCTGAGCGGCGTTTGCTGAGTTCACCTTCGCGATCCTGAGCATAACCCTGAAACAGGGCCTCGGTAAGGATGAGTTGAAGGACGGCGTCGCCGAGGTATTCGAGTCGTTGATTGTTATCCCCGGTGGTGGCGTGTTCCTGGAGCCACGAGGGGTGGGTGAGGGCCAGTTGGAGCAGACTCGGATCGTTAAACCGGTAGGCGAGGCGTGACTGGAGTTGATCGATGGAATGAGACATCAGGGCGGGAGCGTGAGACGTCTAGGAGGAAGCGCTGTGGTAGCGGCGAAGTCCACGATTGAAGACGGTGATAGCGATAAAGAGCCAGACCGTAGTTGCGCCGAGAATCCACAAAGTAGAGGTGAAATCAAAACCCGAGATCAGAGCCCGAGCCGGGGCATTGGAAATTAACACGGCGGGAAGTATCCAAACGAAGATGACGTTGGCCACGCCACTAAAGGCTTCCCGCGGGAGTCGGGAAAATTCAGCGAGCGTGAAGTAACCGCCCTCCATGCCTTGGCTGCCAATGGTCCAGAAACTAATCGAAACGACAATAAGCAGCATCGAGTAGCTGAGAATTAATCCGCAGATGACGAACAACGCATAGGCGGCGAGGGAACCCAACGAGGGGTCGAGTCCGAGCTCACGGGCGGCGTAGATGACAATCGCGAGCGCGACGAAAATATTGAGGATGCTATCGAGGTCAATTTTCCGGGTCGAAACCATGAATAAGGGGTGACCAGGCTGGGCGAGAAAGAAGTCGAAATAGCCCGACCGGATGTTACGGCCGAGTTCGAATAGATTACTCCAAAAGAAGCCCATTAACATGCGTTGAACGAGCATGGACGTTCCGAGGAGAAGGAGCATCTCGTATTTGGACCAGCCAGCGATTGAGTCGGTGTGCTGATAGATTACGGCGATTGCGACAATGTTGACGAACATCCAGAACAGTTCGACCAAGCCCCACATGATGAAATCGCCCCGAAACATCATGGAACGCACGATAGAGTAGCGGGCTCCGGCGAGCCAGATGCGGAGATAGTGGATCATGGAAATTGCGGAGTATTACCCGCCGACGGCGGTGTGGCGGCGGAGTCCGCGTTGCCACAGGAGTTGACCGATGCCGAGCAGGACAATGACCCAAAAGGCCTGGATAAACAGACCTTCGATGGCGGCCGCTTCGCCGATGCGCCCGGTCAGGATCGCCGCGGGGAAATACATTTGATAGTAGTAGGGAAGAAACTGCGAAATGCGGAAGATACTTTCGGGCAGTAAATCGAGGGGGAATATTTGGCCGCCGAGGACGGACTCAATCGCCATTGATAGAATGACAAAGGATTGAATCTCGAGAAACCAAAACGTCAGCATGCCGAAGATGTAAGCGATGGAGAATTGAATGAGCGCGGACATGAAAATGGCCGGGAGGCCGACTAGAAGCCGCCAAGATTCATCGGGGAAGGTGAGGTGTTCACCGAGCAGGGGCAAGGCGAGGATAATAGGCACCAGCGCGAGAAGGCCGGAGACGATTCGGGCGGATATGAAGATGGTGAACCGGTAGACAAAATAGTTGATCGGTTTCAGCAGGAACTGATTGATGAGTCCGTTGCGGATTTCTTCGCTGATTTGATAATCTTCATTGAATGCGCCGATGAAAAATTGAAGCACGAGCAGCGAGATGAAATAGGTCAGGGTCTGATCGAGACTGAATCCCCCGATGGTGTCCTGACCGAGGTAAGCCGCGCGCCAAAGAATGAAAACAAAGGCGATGTGAACGAGCGAGAAGGCCGCTCGGATCGCGAAGTTCCAGCGATAGACGATATTGCTTTGGAGGCCGACGTTGAAGACGTGCCGATATTTTGCGAAGAGAAGTCGCATGAGCGGAGCAGGGCGCGAAGGGAGGGGGGCTATTTACCCGTGATGCTAAAGCGTTGCATCACCTCTTCGGCGAGCTGGCGATAGGCGACGGCACCGGAGGAGGTATTATCGTAGGCGAAGATCGGCTTACCGAAACTGGGGGCTTCGCCGAGGCGAATGGAGCGCGGAATTATGGTGTTGAAAATCTTGTCCGGCAAATGGGTTTTAACCTCCTCGACCACCTGGCGGGATAGGTTCGTGCGGCCATCATACATGGTCATGACGATGCCGCCGAGGTTGAGCCCGTTGTTAAGCCCGGCGTCTTTGATTCGATCCACATTGCGGAGGATTTGGCCGAGTCCTTCGAGGGCCATATATTCACATTGCAACGCGATGAGCAGGTAGTCGGCGACGGCGAGACTGTTCATTGAGAGCATGCCCATGGAAGGAGGGCAATCGATGATGATGACGCGGTAGCCGTTGCTGGCCTTGAGGGGGGCGAGCACGCGCGCAAGTTGCGAAAGGTAGTTGTCGGATTGAGCGATCTCGATTTCGGCGGCGGCGAGGTCCTCTTCACTCGGGATGAGGGCGAGGTGTTCGTAGGCGGTTGGGGTGATCATCTCAAACGCGGAGCCTTCGCCACGCAAAGGACCGTAGAGGGAGCGTCCTTCTTGTTTTTCGACCCCGATGGCGCTGGTGGCATTGGCCTGCGGATCGAGATCGATAAGTAAGGTGTGCACCTTACGCTCGGCTAACGCGGCAGCGAGATTAACGGCGGTGGTCGTCTTGCCGACGCCGCCTTTTTGATTGGCAATGGTGAAGATAGTAGTGGGCATTCCGAAGATATTTGGCGTCACTAAGCGGCAGGGAGGGGCGGGCCGCAACCCTGCGTCGCGGGGATTTTTCAGACGGGAGTTTGCATGGATTCGATTGAGGTAGGGCGAAACGGGGGAGGGGTAAACGAACGCAAGTAATTGGACTTAAGGGGTTCGGCCAGAAAGAAGTGTTGCTCAGACACGAGAGATTTATTGGAGTTTGAGCGCAGTTTCCCCGCTGATGGTCCGTTCTCTGGTGAAAGAATTGAACCGAATTACCTCGTTACCCCGTTCACTGCGCTCTCATGGCTGAAGAATTTGATTACAGCAAAACGATCCGAGGCTTTGCCGCGGGGCAAAAGGTGTTCGAACGCTACACGCTGAAAAAAATATTGGGTCGTGGCGGTATGGGCGTCGTTTGGCTGGCCCACGACGAAGACCTAGAGCGAGATGTCGCGCTGAAGTTTCTACCGGAGACGGTCTCTTCCGATGCGCAATCGGTTCGGGATCTGAAGCGGGAGACCCGCCGGAGCTTGGAGCTGACTCATCCGCACATTGTGCGAATCTACGATTTCATGCAGAACGAGACGATGGCGGCGATCTCGATGGAGTATGTGGTAGGCGATACGCTGGCGTCGTTGAAGGTGGACGCAAAAGCGGGGCATTTCGAGGTGGAGCAGATCAAGGCGTGGGTAAATCAGCTGTGCGCGGCGCTCGCTTATGCGCATACCCGGGCAGAAGTGGTGCACCGGGATCTCAAGCCCGCTAATTTGATGATCGACCAACGGGGCGATTTGAAAATCGCGGATTTCGGGATTGCGGCCAGCGTCAGCGATAGCGTCAGTCGAGTTAGCGTCGCGGCGGGTTCGAGTGGAACCCCCGTTTACATGAGCCCGCAACAAATGATGGGGGAAAACCCGGCGGTGACGGATGATATCTACGCATTGGGAGCAACGTTGTATGAGCTGCTGACGAGTAAACCTCCATTTCACAGCGGTAATGTGATGCTGCAGGTGATGCACAAAGTGCCGCCCCCAATGGAAAAGCGTCGCCGTGAGTTCCAGGTTGAAGGTGACGCTATTCCAGCGACCTGGGAGGAAACCATTGCGAGCTGTTTGGCCAAGGAGGGTTTGGACCGTCCGATTAGTGCAGCGGATGTTGCTTCGCGATTGCGAGGATTGGGGCCAATTTCGACTCCGCCACCGGTGCCAGTGGCCCCGCCGGTCGTCGCGCCTGCGCCGATGCCGGCACCTCGGCCGACCAAGCCGATGGAGCCGGCGATTCCTTTGGTTCAGTCAATTCCACCGGAACCCGTCGTTTCGCGGCGAGAGCCCGAGCCTATTCCGTTAGCGGTGCCGGTGCCGCCTCCAGTGCCTCAACCCACGCCCCGGTCCCCAACTGCGGCGGAGACTCCCCCGCCGCCGGCCCCTGAGATGGATCCAAAACCGAATTTGCCGGCGTTAGAACCTGCCCCAGAGCCGGTTGCCCCGCCGCCGGAGCCACCGCCAATTGAGCCGGCTCCTCCAGCGCCAGAACCTGAGCCTAAAAAGGAAAGCAAGGAGGAGGCAGTGGAGCAAAAATCCGCGGAGTCGGGAGCGCCTGAAGCCCAAGCCAATTTAGATAAAGCACCGGAAAGGGAAGGGGAGAATACCGCGCCGGAGGGCGACGATCAGCCCGAGCCGAGTGACCCCAAGCCAAAGTCCGCTTTAGCGGCCGAGTCACCGTCAAAGTCCCGTTTGCGCTACGGTGAGGAAGAAGAACCACAGAAAGAGAAAACGTCGAAGACGCCTATTTTCGTGGCATTGGCAGTGATCTTGTTGGGGGTTGGAAGTGGCTGGTGGTGGATCAAAGTGGTGGGACCAAAACGAGAGGCGGCAGCAATCGCGGCCGCCGAACAGGTCAGGATCGACACGGAATTGACCATTGAACGAGAAGTTCAATCGCGGCTTCAGGCGGAACGTGATGCCGCGGCGGAAGCTGAGAGGCTCGAGCAAGAGCGATTAGCCAAAGAAGAGGCCGATCGTTTGGCCCGGGAGCGTTTAGCGAAAGAAGAGGCAGAACGGCTGGCGCTGGAAGCGGCGGCGAGTGCGGAGTTCGAACGACTGGAGCCGATTCGCGCGGAAAAGCTGAAAACTCTGCGGGCGGAATTGGCGATGTTTATGCGGGAAGGCGACCTCTCGAATTTCAGCAGCATAGCGGAAAAGCTCGAAGGCCAGTCGGATGGTTTGGATGAGGAGAGGCTCAACCAGTTCACCGCTACCTTGGGCGATGCGGAGAAGGTAGCGGAATCAACTTTGCAGCAATTGTCCCAAGCGGTGGTAAAAGCCCGAACCGAGTGGTCTGATCTTTATCGATTAGCGGCTCGTTACCGTCAGTCGGGGACAAATGAGGCACTGCGCATGGAGCTGTTGAAACGGGCGGATGCGATGGCGAAGGCCATGACCTATACCGATCCGGACTCGTTCCGGGAATTCCAACTTGTGCAGCACGGTTTCTTGGGCGAATTTGCGGCGGAGACGGCGGGAGAGTCTGGCTTGATCATTGCCCTGGGCGATCCAGAGATGAGTTTCAAAGTGGATGACGGTCGCGAACAAAAGGGGATAGCATTATGGGAGGAATTGTCCGCCGGTGAGCATCTTGTCGCGTGGGACATGGCAGGCCGGACCACCGCTTCGCGTGAGGTCACGATCAAACCCGGAGAGTTAATTAACCTGGGCGTATTGCAACCGGGTCCCGTGACGAGCTCCCCGTCCGCGTCGGCGGCGGCTGAGGCGGAAAAGCCGAAAGAAACGGCGACGGGGTTGGATAAAAAGCCAACCGCGATTAGCCGAGTGGCACCGGTCTACCCCCGCAAATTGCGCGGTCAAGGAATCTCCGGTCAGGCGGTGGTGCGATTCACGATCAACGAAAGGGGGCGCGTGGAGAATCCCGAGATTGTGAGTTCAACTCACTCGGGCTTTGATCGGGCGGCGCTGGATTGTGTGAAGAAGTGGCGATTTACGCCGGGCGAGAAAGCCGGGAAACCGGTGGAAGTGAGCACCCGGGTTTCGATCGTATTCAACTTAGACGATTAAGGCGCACCGGGCGCCAAGCGGATGGTGAGCTACTTTAAGCAGGCCTTCACGTCTTTCGATGTGATTGTTGGTCCGGCGGCGGCGAGCGCGAGTCGTTGGACGACGTTGCGTAATTCGCGCACATTGCCCGGCCAAGGATGCTGCTGGAGCGCTTTGATCGCAGTGGGTTCGAGGGAGAAATTAGCGAGACCATTTTCTTCACAAAACGAATGGAGAAAGTGGCATGCCAATTCCGCTATATCGCCAGGAGGATGACGTAATGGAGGGGCGGATACAGTGATGACGTTGAGGCGGTAAAACAGATCTTGGCGGAAGCGTTGCGCGGTCACTTCGGTCGCGAGGTCACGATTAGTGGCGGCGACGATACGCACATCGACCTTGAGCGGCCACTCACTGCCGACCGGTTCGATGACACCCTCTTCGAGCACGCGGAGGAGCTTGGTTTGGGCGGTGAGAGGCAGTTCACCGATTTCGTCGAGAAAGAGCATGCCGCCGAAGGCCAGCGTAAACTTACCCTTGTGATCGCTCCGGGCGTCGGTGAAGGCACCTTTCACGTGTCCGAAAAATTCACTCTCAATCGGGCCGGCGGGGATCGCTCCGCCGTTCAGTTTGACAAAAGGTTGGGTGGCCCGAGGGCTTTGGTGATGAATGGCTGCGGCGACGACTTCCTTACCGCTGCCGGTTTCGCCCGTGATGAGCACGGTGGCCTTGGTCTGGGCGGTGCGGGCGAGTTGAGTGTGCAGTTGCGGGAGGGCGGCGCTGGAGCCGATCATGCCGTCACCCGTTTTCTGAGACGCCTTGGCGCGGAGCGTGGAGTTCTCTGATTGGAGCACACTCACGCCTTGAGCGCGCCGGATGGCTTTGAGCCAGAGCTGGCAGGCACTTTGCAGGAGCACGCGATTCTCGGGGGCGAACGGTTCCCATGCAGAGGGGCGCAGGATAGCGACGACGGGGCAAGATTGAGCGGAGCCTTTTTGGGCGGGTGGTCCGACCCGCATCGGGGCGATCAGGTAGTGGAAATGGCCGAGCCGTTGTTGAAAGCGGTCGAGTTCACTCGGAGCGTAGGCGGTCGTTTCGGCCAGAGCGCAGAATTTATCGAGAAGTTACGGGGGCGAACTTTATCCGCGGTTTGGGTGGTTCCGGCGTATGGATGTGAGCGAGGGTGCCTGCGGGTGTATAAAAATGAACAGTGTGAGCGCGGAGACTTTCGCCGAGAAGTTCGAGCCAGTGGGGGAGCCCCTCGGCTTCCTCAACCCCGTCGGTGACCCAAGCGCAGAGATGGTAGAAGGCGGCGAGGTGGCGTTCGTTTCTTTCGTCGGGAAGGCGGAGAGCCTGCCGGCGAGTTTGTTGGAGTCGGGCGGAAGTCTCCAAGCCGATCGCGAGTCCGACCGGGGAATGACGGGCAATGCAAAGCTGACGCGAAGGTCAACCGAACCCAAGGTCAGCAGATCACCGTCCTGCAGGGTGGCAGTCTTGCGGGGGACGCCATTGACCTTGGTGCCGTTGCTGCTGTTGAGATCTCGCAGCGTGACGCCGCCGTCGATGATTTTGATGCGCGCGTGTTGGCGAGAAACAGAAGGATCGGGGATGACGATTTCGCCCGGATCGTCGCGACCCGCGGTGGGTTTGCCCGCTCCAAGCTTGAATCGATCGGTGGGGCGACCGTGGCGGAGAAGGATCAAGTAAGCGAGTGCCATCGAAAAAGGGGCGGGGAGGAAGCAGGGCGGGGAAGGCCCGCTCGAAGTGGGAGACCGGTAATTTGCATGCTAAGGGGGAATGGCACAACGAAAGAGCTTCGGCCGGGATGGGGGGGGCGGCCGCGGTGCCGCTTATTGATAGACCAAGTCTCGGTCAGGCTGAAACGGGAAACGACGTCATTCATGACTGGCCTGGGGAGCGGACGAAAACAGGGAATGGGCGAGTCAATACTCGCCTGAGCGGGCCAATCGGGTTCAACCTACGACGAACAAATAAAGGAAGAGCGGGTGATTTGATCGTTATCCGGCCCGACCCGCAGGAATTTGGATTTATACCATGGCAGACGACCTAGATTTTGGAGCGACGTTAAGGGGGCATTCTCCCGGGCAAAAGGTGTTTGGTCGTTATACGTTGCGGAAAATATTGGGCCGAGGGGGCATGGGAATTGTGTGGTTAGCGCATGATGAGGACTTGGAACGGGATATCGCGCTTAAGTTTTTACCCGAGGTGGTGGCGGCGGATGCGCAGTCGATTCGCGATTTGAAGCGAGAGACACGGAGGAGTCTCGAGCTCACTTATCCGCATATCATCCGTATTTATGATTTTGTGAAAGACGCTACGACGGCGGCGATTTCGATGGAATACGTTGAAGGGAAGACCCTGGCGGAGCTGAAGCTGGCGCAGGCGGGTGACTATTTTGAAGTCGTTGATATTAAAAAATGGATAGAGCAGCTGAGTGATGCCTTGGGCTATGCGCATGGTTCAGCGCAAGTGGTGCATCGGGACCTCAAGCCCGCGAATTTGATGGTGGATGCGCGCGGGGAGTTAAAAGTCGCGGACTTCGGAATTGCGGCGAGGGTGAGCGATAGCGTGAGCCGGGTGAGTGCGCAGGCCGGATCGAGTGGCACGCCGGTTTACATGAGCCCGCAACAGATGATGGGCGAGCAACCGGCCGTGACGGATGATGTCTACGCATTTGGGGCGACGGTTTTTGAACTGATCACGGGGCGTCCGCCCTTTTACAGCGGCAACGTGATGATGCAGGTCATGAATAAAGTGCCGCCCAGTATGGCGAGACGCCGGCAGGAACTAGGTGTATTCGGAAATGAGATACCATCACAATGGGAGGAGACCGTAGCGGCTTGTTTGGCGAAAGAGCCGGGCGATCGCCCCCCAGATATGGGGGCCTTGAAGCGGGCTTTTGCGGGGGGCGCGGCGTCCGCGGAAAGTTCGAATAGCGGCCGACCCGCGGGGAATTCTTTGAGCGGGCGCGACCCGGGGGGGGGCGCCAAAATGGGTGAAGAAGATGACGGTGATATCCAGATGCGGATTCGGATGGCGGGGGAAGATATGAAAAATGGGGGCCATTTTGAGGTGCCAATTCAACGGGACGGCAAAACGATTACGGTTGAGGTGACCATTCCGGCGCAGGTAGAGGTGGGCACCAAAATCCGATTAGCGGGGAGGGGGGACACAAAGAAAAGCGGTCAGGGCGCGGGGGATTTGTATTTGGTGCTGGAGGAGCCGGAGGGGATGACGGTGCCCCCGGACCTAGGGCCGCCGCCATTGCCCGATTCGACGGCCAGGAAAGAAATGAACGGTATGACGGGCCGGCGTCTCGTGGGAGGATTCTTTATCTTCATCTCGCTGGCGGTTGGCGGAGTGTTTTTAAACGGGTATTTCGAGGTTCAACGCGAAGAGAAGGCGTTGGCCGCGATCCAAGCGGCGGAAGCTTTCAAGCTCATCGATGGGGTTTTGGAGGTCCCGCGTGAATTTGAAACCGTATACGCAGCCATCTGGGTCGCAGAAGAAGGAATGACGATCAGGCTGGCGCCGGGTCGTTACTATGAGGGGATTTCTTTGACTCAAAACGTCGATATCGAGGGGAGTGGTGCGGCCGGAGCGACAGTGATCGCAGTCGATGCGACTGAGACGGCGTTGTCCGTAACAGGAGTCGAAGGTGCTTCGATTTCGAACCTTACGTTTCGTCACACATCCAAGAACGAAAACGATACGCGGGCTCCGTTGGTCTCACTCAATGATGCCAAGGTGCGTTTGCATAATAATCGAATCGAAGCTTCGGGCGGATACGGAATTTCGATCAAGAACGGCGGTGAAAGCGAAGTCGAAAATAACGTGATCGTCGACGCGGCGTGGGGAGGCATTCTTATTTATGAGCAAGGGGCCGGAAGCATCCGAAATAATTTGATCGAAAATAATGAAGGCAAGGGGATCGAAATTCGCGATAGTCACGAGCCGCTGCTGATCTCGCGTAATCGGATTATGAATAATGGGGCGAATGGGATTTGGGTAAAGTCGACGGCGCCAATTCGAATTATGGGAAATACCTTAGAAGGGAATGGGCGCGTTTCGGCGAATACCGGTGGAATTGGCATTGCGGAGGAAGCGAAGCCGACGTTGGTCGCCAACATTGCGAAGAATAACAGCGGAGGTGGGATCTGGTGGCGGGATGATGCCGCGCCGATGATCGGAGCCGATAATGTTTCCGACGGGGAACCGGTGGATGGCAACTTTTAGGGTAACGCAAATTTTATTATGGCTGATGATTTAGATTTTGGAGAGACGCTCAAAGGCTTTCAGCCGGGGCAGATGATGTTCAAGCGCTACAAGTTGGAGCGCCTATTGGGGCGGGGCGGCATGGGGGTGGTTTGGCTGGCGGAAGACCGGGAGTTGGAGCGGAAGATTGCGCTGAAGTTCTTGCCGGAGATCGTGGCGATGGATGTTGAGTCCGTAGCGGAACTCAAGCGGGAGACGCGGCGGAACTTGGAACTCACGCATCCCCACATCGTGCGAATTTATGACTTCGTGCAGGACACCCGTTCGGCGGCGATTTCAATGGAATTGGTCGAGGGGGCGTCATTATCTGCGGCGAAGGTGGAGCGAAAGCCGGGATGTTTTCCGATCGCGGAAGTGAAGGTTTGGGCCGGGCAGTTATGCGATGCGTTGAGCTACGCGCACGAGCGGGCAAAAATTGTGCATCGGGACTTGAAGCCAGCTAATTTGATGTTGGATGGCCGGAAACAGCTGAAGGTGACGGATTTTGGAATTGCCTGTAGTATCACGGATAGTGTGTCCCGGGTTTCGCGGGATATGGGTTCTTCGGGGACGCCACTTTATATGTCGCCGCAGCAGTTGATGGGCGAGGTGCCCAGCGCGACGGATGACCTCTATTCGATGGGAGCGACCCTGTATGAGTTGGTCACCGGGAAACCGCCGTTTTATACGGGGAATGTCATCCTGCAGGTGCAGAATAAGGTGCCCCCGACGATGGCCGCACGGCGGGCCGAATTGGGTAATGACACCGGGGAGGTGATCCCCGTGGAATGGGAAACAGTGATCGCGGCTTGTTTGGCGAAGGAAAGTGAAGATCGGCCGGTTTCGGTGTCGGCAATGGCGGAGGCGTTGGGACTGTCGCGGGAATTTTCGGCGGAGGCGGCGTTGTTTGATTTGCCGGGTGAGGCGGCTGAGGCGACGCCCAAACCGTTAAGAACGGGACGATCTGAGCGGCCGGCGGATAAGTCAGGCAGCCAATCTGGAGCGAGGACGGAACCTGCCGCGGCGGTGCCACTTCCCGTGGAATCGGTGAAAGTCACCGCGGAGAACAAACCAGTCGAAGTCGCAGCGCAAAAGGCGACGAAGACTTCGAAAACGGGATTAATCGTGGCGGTCGCGGTGGCGGCTGTGGTGGTGATGGGAGTGGGGGTTTGGGCGGGAGACGGGGTGAATCGTTACCAGGCGTCGCAGCAGATGAAAGCGGCGCAACAGGGATTGTTTGCATCGGATTGGCCCGCGGCGATAGCGTCGCTGCGATCGGCGGTCGAGTTGCGACCGACGGATGTTGAGTATCGGCGGGAATTCGATGATGCGCAGGTGCGTTGGCTGGAGATGGTGGATCAGGAAGGGGAGGACAGGGCTCCGTTGCCCAAGTATAATCAGCTGGTCCAGCGATCGACGGCGGCGATCTCGTTGGTCGAGCCGTATTCAGAAACTTTTAGACGGTTGTTGGGCGATGCCAAAGGCACGTTGCAGGACATCGTGCAGGTGGGACTGGAGCGCGCGCGCGGTCTCGCGCAGCAGGGAGAATTTGAATCGGCGGTGCGGGAATTGGAAGGGGTGAGGAACCTGAACCGTTTCAATGCGAGTTTCGATCCGACCGAAACTGAGTTACGCACGACATGGGTGGAGGATGCGATGCAGCGGGCGAGTGCCGCGGCGGAGGTTTCGGAATTCGAAACGGCTTACCGGGCCTTGGGTGAGGTGGAGGATGACGCAGGCTTCGCGCGCGGGCTTTACGATGCCACATTCCGAGAAGTCGAAGAAGCCGAGATGCGTTATTACCTCACGAAAGTGGACCAGATGGCGGACCGGGCACAATTTGCCATTGCGCTGGAGCGACTCGAAGAACTGGGCGCAACCGGAGTGCTGCCGGAGGCCATTGCACTCCAGACCGAAGAAGTGCGGCGCAAGGCTGAGGTGGATAGTTTACAGCGATTGGTCGGGGCGTTGAAAGCGGGGCAGGGCGATGATGCCGATCGTATTCTGCGCGATTATGCGGCGTTTACCGAATCCGAATTTAGCGTCACGGGTTCGCAACTGATGGGGATGCGTGACCTGTCGCAGTTTCTGACCGCGTTGGAAGAACTGCGACTTCGTCCCCTCGACGGGCAACCGAGGGAAGGGTGGCGCGATGTGAGCTTGGTGGCATCCATTCGGGGACAGTTTGAAAATCCGGCGGCGGTAAAGGCATTCTTGCAGGATGGCTATGGCGCTTGGGCGGGACAGTCGAAGGCCGATGGGCGACCAGGTTTGGCGTTGTATCTGGCTGAGTTGGCGAAGCAAGAAGGCGCGAGTTATGCTGCGGCCCAGACTAACGAACTGATGGCGGCACTTCCGGGACAGTTGGATTTGAAAATCCGATGGAATCGCCCTCAAGTGAAAGGTGAGGTGGACAGTCAATTACGGGACAAGCCTTGGGCCGCGATCAAAGGTGCCGTGGAGCAGCAGGTCGCGGGAATTTTCTCTTCAGCAACCACGGGCGGAGCGGGCGTGCTGGAAATTAATTCGGTAATAACCGGACTTTCGAGCAGAGATGATCCCGCCTCCGCGCGGAAGTCGGTGCGCTACAAGAGTGGCACGACGCGGGAACGAAATTCCACTTACGATCGGCTAGAGGATGATATTGATGATGAGGAGCGCACAATCAGTCGATTGAAGTCCGAGCGGTCCAAGTATCAGAATGCGATTCAGCGGCAGCGACAGGCCAGTCAATATGATGCGGCGGCGGCTTTTGGCGATGCGATGGGTGGAGTCGTCGGCTTGGCGATGACAGATTCCAGTCTCTCGAAAGCCAGCAACCGTTTGAGCAGCTTACGGGCACAACTGCGCCGAACGGATCAGTATAACGTGAAGGACGTTTATAAGAATGAGAATTACGATGTCGTCACCCATCACATGACTTATGAGGCAAGCTTTACGGCGATCCCCCAAGGCGATGGTGGATTGATCTGGCGGGCCAACAAGACCCACCAAACCGTTGAAGTTAACGGCAACGAGGATCGGGGAGTCCCGGTGAGACGACCGTCCTATCCGAGCACCGCCGCGCTCACGACCGAGCTGGCCGGAAAACTCGCGGATACATTGCGGCGAAACTCCGCCCCCTTGATTGCAAAAATTGCTCCGGCCAGTTTTCGAATCGCCCAAGAAAAAGCGAAGCGGGAGAATTTGCCGCGACTGGATCGAGCTAATAAAATGAGCAGTCTGCTGTTTCTTTGGCGGGCGAAGAAAGTGGAGCCGGCAGGAGTTGAAACCATCGATAGCGGCATTCGTAGCGCGCTCGGTCTGCCGCTGAAATAGGCGAAAAAATCACGGATTCTTCTGGGTGAACAAGAATCAATTTAGCCGGGTGATCGAGAGGGACCTTGCACCACGCGCCAATGACTTACAGTTTGGCTGGCAGTTCTCCTTACCCCACTTTTTTCTAAATTTGAGTCATCTTTTATCCGATTGGCATGGTATTTGCCGAAAGGTTAGGGGCCATGAATAAACCCCACTATTTTCTCCCAGAATCCCTGAAGTTTAGAGCCTACCGATGAAGACCAAATTATCCCCCACTATCGCAATCGCTTTTGCCGCGGCATTGATCTCACTTTGCACCACGGGCTGTGAGAATACTCAAGGTGCCGTTAATGCTCCGAAGGCCTCGAGTCTCGGTCCGGCGAAGGATGAGATTGAGCCGGCCCCGAAATCAACGTCCTTTGGCGGGAAGAAGGATGTATTTCAAGCCGCAGAATATTCGCCGGGAATTTTGGAAGCCTTTCCGCATGCACGTCAGATTCGTCTGCAGGTGGGTGAGCTGCTGGAGGTTTACCGGGGGCGTAATGTGCCGGGGGACGGCGCACCGGAAATGGCATTTTACCTGCCCACCGAAGCGACTTCGATGGTGCAGTTGATCGTGGAGTCACGCGGCTTCACGAAGACGTATTTTCTACGAGGGTTGGTTGAAGGTGAAACCGTGGGAGGGGTGGTGGAACGCCGTTGGCTTGATGGTCCCGGCACCGGCCCCGATAATCCGGCGGACGAAGCGCGAATTCAAAAAGCCGTGCGTGGTGAACCCTTCTTGATTTTGGTCCAATGAAAACACGACGTATTGTCGCCGCGCTGGCGGGACTCACCGTGGCGGGCCTCAGCGGATGTCAGTCCGTGCGAGAGGGGCCGGCTAAGCCCCACGATGGTCAGCGAGGAATCATCCGCGGTGAGGAGCCGGAGCCGGAGTTGATTCCGCAGAAAGCGGTCACGCCGGGCAAGTCGAGTTTACGCAAAACAGCCCCTGATCGCTGAAACGAATATAATCTTTTTACCCCCTTAAAACTGTCATGGGATTTTTTAATTCACGCTGCCCGAACTGCAGCAAATCTGTCTCCAAGGATGCCACGCACTGTAGCTCCTGCGGTTGCCCCACGGCGAACAAATGGGCATCGTGTCATCGTTGCGGCACCTCGGTGGGAGCCGAGTCCAAGTTCTGCTGGAAGTGCGGAGACGAGCAAAAGGGCGATCAACGGGAAGTGTTCTTCGGCGATCGTTGGCGCCGCTCCCCGGAAGATTTTGCGGCCCGGGTTGAGCTGCGGGTGCCCGGTGAAGTCTTTCATCAAGGTTTGCTGATCGACGATGGCACGCTGGCCGTCGTTTTTCAGGATGGGAAACTCAAGGGCACGCTGGAACCAGGCTATCATGCAATGGAGGGGTTCTTCAGGAAGCTCACCGGCATGAATAAAAATGCGTCGGCGCACGCGGTGTTGTTGGACACTCAGTCGGCGGAAGTGGACTTCATGTTGGAGAACGTGCGACTGCAGGGCATGGTGCCGGTCGATCTGCGAGTGAGGCTGTTGTTTAAGGTTACCGATTCGGAAAAGTTTGTGTCTTCCGTGATTGGCGAGCGCGAAGCATTTACGGTGCAGGATTTGTCGGCGCAGTTTGATCGTGATGTCAGAGGCGCGGTGGAATTTGCGCTGAAGGACCAACCGCTGGACAAAGTCGTTTTCGCGGTGTCGGAACGAGAGATTCTCGAAATCGGGGTGGTGGAAAAACTGAGCCCGGTTTTGGCGGCGTATGGCATGGCGATTGAGGGGGTGCGGTTGGCGCAGTTCGGTGGTCCGGCGTATAGTGAATTGCGGGAAAAGTTCGGGGAACTGGAGCGGATCGCCCGCGAGGCGGATGCGGCCCGAGAACTCCGGGATGCGGTGCGGATGGAAAAAGTGGCGGCCTACCACGATGAGCAGGAGTTGGCCGATGCGTATGCGAAGGTAGAGTTGGATTACTCGCTACAGGCAGTTGATCGTGGCCAGCAGAAAGCTCGATTTATTCAAGCCGCAGAAAATCAGACTCAACTCGAGGGACTGCGATTGGATTATGAAGCGCGGCGAGTTGAAATACTCAACCGGCTCGACGAACAGAAACTGCAGCACCAGGCGGCACTGGGCGATGCGCAACATGGGCTGGAAGTGAATCGACTCAAATTCGAGGAGGACATACGTCAGCAAAAAGAACGGTTTTCGGTCGGACAGGATCAGCGGGTTTCTCAGGCTCAAACCGATCTCGAAGTGGCTAAGCAAGGCATCGAGGCGATGAAGGCGGTCAAGTCTGCCAAACTAGCGCACCACGCGCAGGAGGAGCAACTCGCCACCAAGGTCGAAGCCGATCGACTTGAGCTGCGGGGCGCGGCGAGTTTACAAGGATTGTTGGCCACCCTTTCCGGTGAGCAGGCCGACCGCGTGTTGAAATTGGCGGAATTGGAAATGCGCAGAGGGCTTTCGGCCGAACAGGCGCTGGCGATGATTGCAGAAAAGTCTCCGGAGATCGCGCCGTCAGTGGCGAAAGCGATCAAAGCGCGAACTCGGGCCAATGCCGGTAAGGCGCCGCATGACGATCGTGCGGCGAAGGAAGAAGACTAATTGAACAGCAGTGCTCTGAGTGGATTTTTAAATGATCGCAATTTACCCCCAAACCATCGATTTAGTCACCGTTTAGTCCGTTAGGACGCTTCACTTAACATGGCTGACGACGATCTAGATTTCGGGGAGACGGTGAAGGGGTTTTCGGCGGGGCAGAAAATGTTCAAGCGCTATTCCCTGAAGAAGATTCTGGGGCGCGGGGGCATGGGGGTGGTTTGGTTGGCGCAGGACGAGGAGCTTGAGCGGGAAGTCGCGTTGAAGTTTTTGCCTGAAGTCGTCGCGATGGATAAGCAGGCGGTGAAGGATTTGAAGCGGGAGACGCGTCGAAGTCTCGAACTGACGCATCCGCATATTATTCGGATTTACGATTTCGTGCAGGATACTTCTGCCGCGGCGATTTCAATGGAGTTTGTTTCCGGAGCGACGTTAGCCGCACTCAAGGTAGATCAGGCGAATGGTCATTTCGAAGTGAGTGAGATTATGGCGTGGGTGGGGCAGCTTTGTGAAGCGCTGGAATATGCTCACACGCGAGCGGAGGTGGTGCACCGGGATCTGAAGCCGGCTAATTTGATGGTGGATGCCCGGGGGGAATTGAAGGTCGCTGATTTTGGGATCGCCGCCAGCGTGAGCGATAGCGTGAGTCGCGTGAGTGTGCAGGCGGGGTCGAGTGGCACGCCCGTTTACATGAGCCCGCAGCAGATGATGGGCGAACCGCCGGCGGTCACGGATGACGTGTATGCAATCGGTTCGACTTTGTTTGAGTTACTCACGGGGCGGCCGCCGTTTTACAGCGGGAATGTCATGATGCAGGTCATGAATAAAGTGCCTCCTACCATGACGGCGCGCCGCCAGGAGTTAGGGACGAATGGGGAAGATATTCCGGAAAAGTGGGAAGCGGTCATTGCGGCGTGTTTGGCGAAGGAGCCGACTGATCGCCCGAGGGATGTGGCGGCGGTGTTGGCGCGATTGCTGGGGAAAACCGATCACGGCTCAGGGGAAAGCAAGACCGATCAAATTGACGGAGTCGACGTGGAGATTGAACTACGTTTGTTGGCAGATGAAATGGCGTCGGGCGGCGATTTCGAGGTGCCGGTGCCCTTGACTCACGGCGTGATTCGGTTGCGGGCCAATATCCCGGCGGGAATCAGCGATGGGGCCCGCGTGCGATATAAAGGCATGGGGGAACCAGGCCAAAACGGGGGAAGAGATGGCGATCTTTACGCCACCATTTTGCTACCTAAACAAGAAGAAGTGGCCGAATCGAGTTCGAATTCGGATCCAAAGGTCGGGCGGGATTTGGTCTTACATCTGCCGTTCACTTTAGCGGAACGAAAGGCAGGGGGGCTCTACAAAATTCCCGTGCTGCGGGCGGGAGGTAAAGGCACCGTTAAAATGCAATTCCCGGTAGAAATGGATGTTGGCGCGAAGCTGCGGATACGGGGAGAGGGAGAGCCCGGTGAGTCGGGCGGAAAGGCCGGAGATCTCTATTTGGTGATAGATGATCAAACGGATTCTTCGATTGAGGCATCGACACCTTTGAAAGAGAAGGTCGAGCCGAAGAAGGAAGAGACGTTGATGGGAAATATTCTGTTTTGGAGTTTCTGGGCAGCGTGTGCGGTCGGGCTCGTGAATTGGTTTGGCTGGTTGGATACGATTGAGAAACCGACACTGGAAACGTGGTTGGTCGCGAGTGGGGTGGAGAAGAACTTTTCGGACACGATGGACGAACGTTCGGTCAATGGGTTTTACCGGGTGAAGCGGGCCCTCGGGGCCCTCAAGCTGGAGGGGAGGAGTGAAGAGATCCCGGTGAACTTGCGGGATCGATCCTTCTACAGTTGGGGGGATGTCATCGAAGTGCAGACGAATCGTTGGACGGGCAAAACCACCACGGGGGCGCAGCAAATTACGTTTCGGTTGGCGGCAGAGATTCCGGGAGAGAGTTATTTGGTGGGAGAGGCCGGAGAGTTGGCGCTCGATCTGTTAATGGAGGTGCCGGTGTTGGAGCAAAATGACGATGGCGAAGATACGTTTAGGAATGATGAAGTGCGTTGGCAGGAATCGTTTCCCGTTAAAGTCGTCTGGAAGGAAAAACAGCCTCTTACGAAACGAATCAGTCAAGTGCTCGTCATGGTGCTCGTCGGTATTCTGGGGTATGCGATGCTGAGGGCTTTTTGTTTCGGAATGACAGAATCTCCGGTGGTTCGAGGAGTGCTCAGCACGATCATGTTGGTGGGGCTGGCGGGAGCGGGCACAAAATTTCATTTGGACAAGGCGGGAGAATTCGATGCGGCGCGGGAACGCGAACGACGGCTGGCTTTTGCGGAGGAAGCGATGGCGCAAAATGATTTGGTGATGGCGCGAGACCTCGCGGAGCAGGTTCTAGACGCGGTTCCAGCCAGCTCAGAGGCACGACGAATTCTCAGTATGATTGATGGGATGCCGGTGACTTTACGGGTGCCGGAGGAGTATCGCTCGATTCAAGAGGCCATCGATGCGACGAAGCGCAACGATATCGTGGAGATCGCCGCGGGAACTTACACGGAAGCACTCGTGCTCAAATCTGATATCACTCTGCGCGGAGGCGGTGAATCGGCCGATGACGTGATCATTCAGTTAGTTAACCCCCCGGCGGAAGGAGGCGGGAATGTGCTTAATATCGTGGGAGGAGTAATCGGGACAGTTGAGCGCCTTACCTTGAGGCATGAGGGAACATTAAACGCCGATTCACGGCCTCCGGTAGTGAATGTTTCCGAGCGAGGTGCCCGGCTAACGTTTACGGAGGTAAAGATTTTGGCCGGAGTCGGCCACGGTCTGTTTGTCGGAAAAGGGGCGGAAGTTCAGCTCTACGATGTGACCATTAGTCACTGCGCTTGGAGTGGAGTGCTGGTCGACGGTAGTGATGGTCTGAATACTTCCTCAAAATTAGTCACGGGGGGGCTGGAGGATTACACCAGAATCACCGCCAATCGAGATCACGGGGTAAAGGTCCGCGCGGGAGGAAAGGCCGAATTACAAGCGACCTACTTCACTGATAACGCGGTCGACGGAGTGCGAGTGGAGGACAAGGCAATTGTCGAGGCGGAGAACGTCGCTTTGTCAAACAACGGCCGGTATGGTTTATCGGTCGATGGGACTGGGACTCAAGCGACGGTTCAGAACGCAGTGGGCAGCGGCAACGGAACCTCGGTGACCTCCAAAACAAACGGTGGCTCCTTGAGTGAAAGTGGAAATGATTGGAACTAACTTATGAATGGTTGGCGTGATTTATTTGGATGGGGTGGAAGGCTCCCGACGGAAACTTTATTTGCAGGGGACACCAACATTGGGTGTCGTCGCAAACAGAATCAAGATGCGTGGGCGTTCGGTGGCGGCGCCGAAGCGGTGGAAGTGAAACAGGGTGAGGATGGGCGAGCGAAAGGGGTATTATCCTGTCCCGGGTGGGCGGCCGTGGCGGATGGAATGGGTGGCGCCAAGGGAGGCGACGTGGCGAGTCGACGAGCGCTAGCGATCGTGGGAGAGGTGCTGAGTCAGGTATCCCCGAAAGACACGGAGGAGGATTTGGGCGTGATGGAGCAGGCGTTGCGGGAGGCTCATTTGAAGTTGGAAATGGAAGCCAATGAAAACGTGAACCTCACGGGCATGGGGTGCACCTATTCGACCCTTTGGTGGACGGGGGTGAATTCACGATCGGCGGTGTTGGGGCAGGTTGGGGATAGCCGAATCTACCGGTGGCGCGCGGGGCAGTTGGAGCAAATGACGCGGGATCAAACCCTCGTGCAACGCATGCTCGATGAAGGTTCAATCACGCCGGAGAACGCGGTGAAGGCCAAGTTTTCCAGCGTGCTGGAATATGCCCTGGGAGCAAACGGAGGTGAACTCGAGCCAGAGGTGCGGCGGGTTGAGTTCGAGGCTGGTGATGTGTTGTTAATCTGTTCGGACGGGTTGCACGGGGTTTTAGCGGATGAGGAGTTGGCCCGAATTTTGCCGAGTAAGCCGGTAAATGATCTTCGCCCCTATTGTGACCGTCTCATTAAGGCGACCCGCGACGGTGGTGCGCCGGACAATGTGACGGTCGTGCTCGTGCAAATTTCTTAACCGCTTTTTCCAGAACCTTCATTCTTCAGCTCAAACTTTCCCCAACTCATGAATCCAACTATTACTATTACTCGGCTCTCCGGATTCGATCGGAATAAATCGCTTCACTTCGAGAATGTTGCGGTGACGTTGGGTACTGAAGCGGGATGTGATGTTCGATTTGATCCGACGTGGGACAAAACGGTCAGTGGAATGCACGCCAAGTTGATCTTCGAATCGAACCAAGTGTGGGTGGTGGATTCGAGTCAGGCCGGCACATTGTTGGATGGCTCGACGGTGCGGCGGGCGAAAGTCGGATCGGGCGGCGTGTTGGAATTGGGCGCAGGCGGCCCTCAGATTAAAATTGAATGGGAAGGGCCACAACCCCCGCCGGTGCCCGTGACGGCGCCGAGGCAATTGGTGCCGGTAACGATGAAATCGACCGCGGCGCCCACGCCACCGCCATCGATGCCGGCGACGCGAATGGCGGCAAGGTCCGCGCCAAAGGCGGTGCCGGTATCGTCGGGCGGTGGTGGCGGTCTGCCGGGATGGTTAGTGCCGCTGCTGATCGTGGTCGTGGTCGGCGCCGTGGCTGGGGGGTGGTTCTTCTTCAGTAAGACTGTCGGCGGTAATTTGGCTAAAATTGCGGCAGATCAGTCGGGAGCCGTTGGACTGGTGGTGGCAGTCCGGGGTAACAGTGGCCCTCAAGGGATTGCGACGGCGTGGGCGGCGGCACCGCGAGTTTTCATCACCAATTCGCATGTGGTGGAGAGTGTTGATCATGCGCTGGCCAATGGCAGTTCCATCTTTATCGTGATTAACCGAGACGGCGACCGCCGTCTACGGGTGACGGGAACGAGGATGCATCCAAAGTATGGACAGCCGTTGCTGGGGTTTGAGGGCAAGCAACCGGCAGTGCCGGCCTACGATGTGGGGTTATTATTGACTGAATCGGATGCGCCCACGGTTTTCAAGATTGCGGACCAAGCAGAATTGGAAGGCGTGGATTCTGGCTATAAGATCGGTTACCTCGGATTCCCGATGGAAGGAATGGCGGGAGGGGGCGCGGATATGCGTAATCCGGTTGCGACCATGCAGGCGGGAATCGTGACTTCAGCGACGGATTTTTGGCTCGCCGAGGCAGATTTTTCCAAACGACTTTTGATTCAACACAATCTAGGAGCGGCTGGCGGTGCCAGTGGGAGTCCGGTGTTTAACGAGCAGGGCGAAGTGGTGGCGGTGTTGAGTGCCGGAAATATCGCGGGATTGTTGGAATCATCAGACGGGAGTCTGGCCCGGGTTCCTTCTGGCGTGTTGGTGAACTTCGCCCAGCGCATCGATATGGTGAAAGCGATTTGGGCGGATTATCCACGTTAAAGGGGCGCTTTGAATTCGAATCCTATTGTGTCGATTTCGCATGAATGAACCCCAGAAAATGAAACGCCCGCGGTCCGACGATTGGTTGGACTCGGTGAAGGTGTTTGCCACCGAAACGGGGGATGAGATCGAGTTGATTGATCTACAAACGGGGGATCGATTGCAGGTAAAGACTCGGCAGACGCTCTATAATCTTACGTGGCTTAAGTGTGGGGACATGGATGCGATATTGACGACCGACCGTAAGGATAGGCCGTTAGGGAAGGTTCGAGTCGTGGGGTGCGCGATCGGACGAGGCTCGACGATCGCGCCGCAGCGACTGTTCACCGGAGGTAGCTTAGAGTTTACGAGCGGAGGAGGCGCTTGGGTTCACTGCACTTCTGGGATTGTTTGGATAAGATTGATACGCGACCTCCGAGGCTGAACTCGACAATTTTTAGATCAAAACCCAGCGTTGGCACGAGTTTTGCCCAAACCCCTTATATGATGAAAAACCCCGATTCAACTCTCACGCGATTGGCGGATGGAAGTATTCTACCTACTCTCGTGCTTTTGATGAGTACTTTGGTGGCGGTGCCACTGAGCGCTCAAGATACCACGACTTCGGATCAGGTGCGGATCCAAATGACTGAATTGGGATTGATGCGAACGTTGTTGTTGCTCGATGAAAGCGCACTGGAATCGGAAGATCTTATCGCAGAGAAGTTGACCGAGGTGGACTTTCGTCTCGTCCCGGCGGCCCATTCCGTCACCGGGCGAATGACGCCAGCGAGAGTGCGAGAGATCGCGGAAAGCGAAGATGCGGACATGGTGCTCTACACGAAAACCAAGGCGCGCGAACGTAAAGCGTTGCAGGATTTTAAACTGTTTGAAGGAGAGGCGACCACGCAGATTTGGATCGCGACGACGGGGGAGTTGATCGCGTCGAAGACCCAGCGAATGACCGGCGTGCGCACCTCGGATGAGTTTGACGCGGCCCGCAGCGCGAATGAGCGAGCGGTGGCGGCGGCGGCGGCGGCGGCCATCAAAATGAGTTTGGCAAAAGCACACAAGATTCTCGCTCACGAAGCGGTGCTGGTGAACGTATTCAGCGACAGTGCACTTCTCGCGATCATGGAGTATATCGGCAAGATGGATGGCGTTTACCACGTGCGCCGAAAGTCATTTGACCGGGAGACCAATGAAGCGCTTTTGGAAATTATTGGAGCCCCTCACTCAGAGACATTCTGGCGGGCGTATCTCGAGAAAATGCCCAAAACGAAAGTGAATTTCCGCCTCAATCCGAATGATGAAATTCGAAACAAATACCCCAGTTGGTTTCTTCCTGCCGGTGGCCAGTAAGACGTTTAAACGATTCCTGATATGAAAACACTCCGCGTTATTTTCTTTCTCCTGATTGGGCCGATTTTGACTTGGGCGCAAGGGACTGCTCCGGCCGCCAATGAGCCCATTAGCAGCCAACCGGCCGCGCAGATATTCTCCGGCACGGTGACCCCGATTCCATTTCCGACTGATACCGTTGACTCTGAATATGCGCGTCGCGCCGGAGTCGATGCGATTGATCAATGGGTGCGGGACTTTATGAGCCGCGAAGTGAACGAAAAGCGGTTTGCGGTTTTACCGGTCGGCCGAGATGTGGACGGCAACTACTTCACGCAGCAGGTGCGCAATGCGTTTGCGGACCGAGCGTCCGGAACAGAATTTAAGCTCTTCACGCGGGATGATAGCACGTGGAATGCATTACTCGCCGAGATTCGTAAGGGTGACCAGTTTGGCGATACAATGGACCCGGCCACTATCCAGCAATTTGGCCGCGTGCAAGGCGTCGAAGGTGTGATTATGGGGCGTATTGCCGGTATCTATTCGGGCACAGCGAACAGCGGTTCTGGTCCGGTGAAAATCGAAGGGGACGGCAAAGTTATTCAAGTGCGAGTTTCGCTCCAGGCTTACGCGGTGGAAACCGGTCAGCTGTTGTGGGGAGGAGAACGAGTGGGCACGGCAATTATGCCGTCAGAGGATTTTGTCATCAAGCGCGACTGGATAATGAAAGGAATGATCTGGGGGGGCGGCGGTCTCTTGGTGGTATTCGCGCTGTGGGTATTAATGGGGCGTTTGCGGTCTTCCAATCGCCCTCGGTAGGGTGCACCGAGTTAGGTAATTTGGTTATCACGAATTGAACCCCACCATCAAATTGATGGGCTGATGGGCGCTTGAATAGCACGAGCGGAGCATAAGCGAATGGCGTTGGATCCAGCGCGCTCGATCAGGGGCGAGAATCACGCCACGACGTCGCGTTGTCGGACGACCGGGGCCCTCCGCCGCCATGAGGTGATGGGTTTTGGCCTGCATGCCGAAGGAAGACTTGCGAAAATGATGGCGTAGCTAAGCGCAGCGCAGATGAATTCAAAACCGTCATTTCGGGCAGGTGCTTCAGCATGGTGTGGTGGCCGGGGGAGAATTGGCTCCAGATCGTGGTGAATTGATTCTGGGCTAGGCGGCGAATCGATTTTTTCGAATGGAGAAAGTGGCAGGTCGACGAAAAGTAGATTGTGCCATGACCAAGGCGGCGGCGGAAAATTGACGCCTGAATTGGTCGGACCGTTTGCGTTCAAGGGGGGCGAAAAAAAGAACGACTCGACCTGGATGCCTTACGGGGTCGTTTCGGGCGCGCCGATAAGTGATTCAAGGGACCTTAGGCTCATGCTACCGGTGACGCGAGTGGGCGGTTGCGAAATCGGAAGGAACGCCCGGCGGTTCACCTCTGAATGGGGAAATCAGGATGAGAAGTTGAGAGAACAATTTCTAGGACTCAGACCCTGCGCTAACCGGACTTAGTCAGGGTGCCTTCGCCACGGACATTCCAAGCTTCGCCGTCTGCCGGGCCAGAGCGATTGGTGACGTGACGGGTCCAAACGACGCCTATTTTTCGGGAGTTAACCCAGCTGAGTGAAAAGGTCTGATTTTCGGTCCAAGCACCGCCCTTATTGATCCAGCCCACCGCAGCGATATCGCCGTGATCTTCGTAATAACTGATCACCGGTTCGGAGGCACGCCAGCTGTTTTCGGATTTGAAATATTGAGTGGCTTTGCCGTCTTTGATGACGAGGCGGAGTTCAATTTCGCCCCGATCCTTGATCACCACCATGCCGGACCAATCACCGTCGAAGGAAGGGGTTTGGGCGCACAGGGAGCCGAGGCCGAGGAAGAGAACGGGGATCGCGAAGCGGAGGAGGTTCGGATATTTCATGGGGCGGATTCTCTTAGCCGTAACGAGGTGGGGTGGTTCGATCCAGACAAGCTGGAGCATAGGGTCAAATACTATGCAAACGAGTCGTCGTTGGATTGGTGCTTAAGAGCGTTGTTGTGTTGTGGGGCTAAATTGAGACGATCCTTTTATTGAGGTCGAATGAAGCCGTTTGATAGGGCCGACTCCCCAAATTCTTTGAACGGTTAGCGCACAGAATTTATCTAATCTATGGACGACGAAATTGACTTCGGAGCGACAATTCGCGGTTTCGCGAAGGGGCAGAAAGTATTTGGCCGATATGTGCTGAAGAAGATTCTCGGCCGAGGAGGCATGGGAGTCGTGTGGCTGGCACGGGATGAGGAATTGGAGCGCGACGTGGCGTTGAAATTTTTGCCAGAACTTATCGCGACGGATAAGCAGGCGGTGAAGGACTTAAAGCGGGAAACGCGCCGCAGTCTTGATCTGACTCATCCGCATATTGTGCGGATTTACGATTTCGTGCAGGACGCGACCTCAGCGGCAATATCGATGGAGTATATCGAAGGAGACACGCTGGCATCGTTGAAGGTTGAGCATGATCGAGGTTATTTTGAGCCGGGGGAAATTACCGGATGGTTGAAGCAGTTAATCGGAGCTTTGGACTACGCTCACCATCGGGCGGAGGTAGTGCACCGTGATCTGAAGCCGGCAAACTTGATGATTGATGCCCGCAATGATTTGAAAATCGCGGACTTCGGGATTGCCGCGAGTGTGAGCGACAGCGTGAGCCGCGTGAGTGTGCAGTCAGCATCAAGCGGAACGCCGGTCTATATGAGTCCGCAGCAGATGATGGGCGAAATGCCGGCGGTGACCGATGACATCTACGCATTGGGCGCGACGTTGTATGAGTTGCTCACCGGGCGTCCCCCTTTTTATAGCGGAAATGTGATGATGCAGGTCATGAACAAGGTGCCACCGAGTCTGACGGAGCGTCGCGCCGAACTAGGACGACCGGGCGCGGATATTCCACTGGCGTGGGCCGAAACAATCGCGGTTTGTTTGGCCAAAGAGTCTGAGAGGCGACCGCAGCGGGTGCTCGAGGTCGCGCAGCGATTGGGATTGGGACGGGTCGGCGGAGTGGGGGCGTTAGTGGACGATTTTCAGGGCTTGATGGATGACGTATCGCGAGCTCCGTTCCCCGTTGAAGTCAGCGCGCCGACAGATCCCGTGGAGGGGGTGCCGCCCGGGGAGCTTGCGACGACTCCTCTTCCGGCCACGGCTCCGGAGGAAGCACCCGAGGCGGTTCAGTCTCCCTCAACGACGGAGTTTAGGGGTGGATCTGCGGTTGGCAAAATGGTCGGAGTGTTCCTAGCTGTCATGGCCGTCGGCGTGGCGGGATGGTGGTTTGGCTACGAGTCACCCCAACGTGAAGCGGAGGTCGCCCGGATTGCGGCGCTACGGGGAACGATTGAGATCACGACCGCGCCCGGAGAAGCGACGATATTGCATGAGTCGGGTAGGGCGGCCGAAGATGGAGGTGAATTTGATGGTCTACCGATTGGGGTTCACCGTTTTATGATCACGAGACCGGGTTATAAATCCCAGGAGATCTCGTTGAGTTTGAGTGAATTCAATCTCTCCAACTCAACAAACTTTGTTTTGGAACCGGATCTTGGCGTTCTCACTATTACGAGTGAACCGACGGGTCTTAATTATGAGCTGGTCAGTTTTGCGCTCGAGGCGGGGCACGAAATACCGGAAGTGCGTTTTCGTGGTGAAACTCCAGCGCGACTGGCAGACCTTCCGGTGGGGATTTACACGGTTTCGGTGAGACGGGATGGGTGGGAGAGCTTTGAAGACAGGGTAACCGTAGGCGGTGACGGCGTGGCGGACATGGTGGCTGAGTTTGGCCCGGGTGACATCGCAGTGACTTCGGATCCTGCGGGAGTGGATTACGCAATCCGATCAACGGTGGACAATAGTTTGAAAGACCGGGGGACGACCCCGGGCACGGCGTCGCTTCCGCCGGGCCAATATCAGGTCCTGTTTGCCCGAAAAGGTTGGCCGGAACAACGCAGCGAGATTCGAGTGCGTCAAGGCACCACGGTGAATGCGTCAGGAGATTTTCGATACGCGCGACTAATTGTGACGTCCGAACCGAACGGGGCAGAGGTGGTTTCCAATGGGAAAGTGCTAGGCCGAACGGAATTCGAAATGGATACGTTGGTGGCGGGGGCGGTTGCGTTCACCGTGCGTAAAGCGGGCTACGAGTCCCAACGTTTGAACGGCGTCGCGCGACCGGGGGAGTCGTTGAAATTATGGGCGAATCTTAAGAAACAGGCGGGGCCAGTATCGGGACTGGTTTGGACGGTTCCGGAGGCTGAGATTAAGTTGATTCCGATTAAGAGCGGGCAGTTTGTGATGGGGTCGCCAGGGAACGAAAAAGGTCGACGCGGCGATGAAGAATCGCACTCGGTTAAGATCACTCAGTCATTTTGGTTGGGCGAAACCGAAGTTACGCAAGCCCAGTGGAAACGCGTGAGGGGCGAAGCGAGCGCCAGTGGTTTCGATGATCTTGATGGTAACGCGCCGGTGGAGAGAGTGACTTGGGATGAGGCGAAGGATTTTTGTCGGCGACTGACCCAGCAAGAGCAAAAGGCGGGGCGATTGCCTCCGGGGTATAACTACGATTTACCGACGGAGGCCCAGTGGGAATACGCGGGGCGCGCAGGCCGAGCCACGGCCTATGGCCAGGCTGATACGTTTGGACTTGGTCGAGCTAATGTCGAAAACGATGAGGGAAGCAGCGAGGACGACAACGTGGTTGTTTTTCGCCGCGCAGGATTACCAATCGATCGCACGATGAAGGTAGGAAGTTTCGATAAAAATGATTGGGGATTGTTTGATATGGAGGGCAATGTTTGGGAATGGTGTCGTGATCACTACGGCTCCTATGCCAGCGGAATCCTCACGGATCCGGCGGGACCGGAAAGCGGACTCGAACGGGTTTACCGAGGTGGCTCATGGTATCACGGAGATCGATACTCGCGATTTGCGACAAGGAGTAAGGCTCCGGTAAATGAGCGATTCAACTTTGTGGGATTCCGCGTGGCACTGGTCCCTACGAATTAAGGGCGCAATTTAATTAAATCGACCGGTGATCTACCTGGCTAAACTAGATTTCGGCGCGGAATTCCTGGGATCCGAGGCCGAGGAGCATACCATTGACGATCGGGGCGATTTCCCCCGGATAGAGGGAGCGGCCGTTCACGCGGAGGGCGTTGTTAGCGGCGATACTCTCAAGCCAGAAGCAGTCACGATACCAATGGAAGCGACCTTGGACTTCCGCTAGCCCTGCCTCGGCGAGAGTGAGGGGATTGGCGGCACTCGACCCAAAGGCCGCATCACTCAACAACCAGATCGCATTGAATGGTGACGGGGCGCAAGAGGTGGGGGTGAAGTTCACACTGCCAGTCACCTGCGGTGAAGGGGTGGCCGAGGGACCACTCCAGCGCTCGATCCCGCGAATGGTGGGACCGTGGGGGGCGCTGCCGGGAATGTGTTCGACGTCGAGTCCGTATTCATGAGCGAGCGCGAGGGAAACCCGACGTTTGAAAACGGTCCCTTCGGCCCGTTCGCCGGGGGGGAGAACTTGACCATCGCAAAGGTTGCCGTTGGCGCTGCCGGGATCCCAGACGATCAATTCATCTCCTTCGACCGCGATGCACACTTGGAGTTGGCTGATCCGGCGGGTTTTTTCGTCATGGGCGGCGCTGCGAGGCCACCACCAAGCGGGGAATTCCACTTTTTGGCGATTACGGCCGATTTGGCAAATTTCTGCGGCGGTCAGCGTGAGAGTCGCCAAGCCTGCTTGAGTGGGCGCGAGCACGCAACGGTGTGAGGCCTGGGCGAATCCAAGGTATTCGCGGGGGATGGAGAGGGAGCGCGAGCGGTTGTCGGCAGCGACGGCGACCGAACTGAGTCCGTAATCGAGATCCAGATCGATGCGTTCGAAATCAGAATCGATTTCGGTGGTGAGGAGATCGTTGAGGGTGGTGAATTTATGGTCACCAAGGAGATTGGAAATCCGGACTTCGCCGAATTCAGATCCCAGCCCGGCGTTGGCGCCGCCGCCGGTATTTTTTTGAATATCGCCGATGCTGATATTGATATTACCGCTTTCGGGCGCACTAAAAACGGCTTGGGAGCATTTACCCCGATAGGCGCGCCGGCCGGAGTGGTCATTGACGAGTAATCCGACTTGAATGATCCCGGGGCCAGCTCGAGCGGGCTCGATCTCGACATTGAATTCTTTGGCTGCGCCGGCGGGGACGAGCCGGAACGTATCGAGGCAGAATTCTGCGAGGCACCGAGCTTCGAGAGTGATTTCACCGTTGAGGATCGCTTGGTCGGTGTGGTTATGAACTTGAACCGTCACGATGGAGCTATGGCCAGCGACCAATGCATAGGGAAAGCGGATGCACAGACTGACTTCGGCGTCGGGATCGGGGTCGAAGGCGGAATGAGCTGCCGGGGGAGGAGCGGGAGATCCGATCGGTGCCGATTTAGCTGATGGAGGCGGCGCGGTGGACTCCAGTGATTGCAACGGAAGTGATGATGGGCGGGGCGACGGGGGGGGCGAGTTTTCGGCGGAAGACACCGAAGAGGAAAGCGGTTCTTCGACCAGAGGTGCGGACCTGATTGGCTCGGTGGCGGGCAGGGGGGAAGTCGCACGGTCTGCCGGAGGCGAGTTCACCACGGCCCGAACCGGTGCGGTTTGAGGAACGAGTGAGTTACCGCAAGCGGGGCAGAACCGCACCTTGGGGGCGACGGGAGATTGGCAGGAGGGGCAGATAGACATCGTAAAACGCTTCAGTCGACGGTGGCAAATATCTTGCCAGTCGCAACTTCCATCTGAACTGCCTCGTCGCTTGCCGACATGGCTAAAGGCGCGTGGCGATGAAGAGACTTAATCGACTCAGATGGAACTCAAACTGGTGCCGGGGATTTGGAGAAATGACTTTATGCCCGGCATTTCGCCTCCCGGTAATGTGATGGTGGTGGTTTGTAAGATGATGGTTTCGATGACTTAAGGACCATGAGGATTGAGCGGGAGACCGACCTGTTCGATCTGGTTGCGCTTTTGCTCGGGGGGATCGCTCGCGGTGAGTGGGGCAGGTCTTCCGTCGATATGAAGGCGGCAGGGGCATAAGCCATTAGGACCCTATATGCTTCGAAATTCGGCGGGCATATCTTGATCGAAAGTGAGGGAGTGGATTTATTCGGACCGATTGAGAATCCGTCGACCGATGATCCCGTGGAATGGCGTCACGTTCATGATTGAAGCGGGATTAAAAACATCGCGAAGTTGCTCCGCCGGAAAGCGTTCAAGTGCTCACGCGGTATTTGTTCGATGAATCGCGGACGGACCTCGATTAGATGGATTTCATTAAGATCGACCAAGACTGATTTGCGCTGAACTGCGAAGCTGAGCTTCGTCGCTCAGACAGACCGCCAAGGAGACCGGTCTACGGAATGTTGTAGCCGTTGGCGGCCACCCACAGTGCATACCAATCTTCTCGGTCCAGCTTTAAGGACGCCGCCTTTGCGGCGCTTTCGATGCGTGAAATCTTGTTGGTGCCAATGACTGGAATGGGTCGGCTCGGGTGGGCCATAATCCAAGCGTAAGCGAACTGTTCGAGGGTGGCGTTATCATATTTGGACGCCAATGCCGCGACCGCCTTGGTCAAACGCTGCGCCGCTTCATTGGTGGGATCGAAAAGACGACCACCGGCGAGGGGGCTCCACGCCATCGGTTTGAATCGCTGTTCCTGACACTGGTCGAAGGTGCCGTCGGTGGCGGGGGCCATACGGAGAAGATGGAACTCGACCTGGTTCGTCACCAACGGGTGATCCATCCTGCTATTCAGGGCGCTCACTTGAGCGGAGTTGTAGTTCGACACGCCGGCGCTACGGATTTTTCCGCCGGCCAACAATTCGTTCAGTCCAGCGGCGGTGTCATCAACTCCAGTGAGCCAGTCGGGGCGGTGCACCAGAAACAGATCCACATGATCTGTACCCAGCAAACGAAGTGAGTTTTCCACACTCCGCTTTATCTGCGCCCCGGAAGCGTCGTAGAATCCCACCTTACGATCGAGGCAGTCATCGTGAGGAACGTAGATTCCTGATTTGGTCACGATCTCAAGTTTGTCCCTCAGGCCGGGCGAAATTGCCAAAGCTTTACCCAGGGCCTCTTCGACGGCGTAGAGGCCATAGATTTCAGCAGTATCGATGGTGGTGATACCCAGTTCCAGGCAACGTTGAAGGCGCCGGTTAATATCTTGAATTGATGAACCGTCGTCCAGCATCCGCCAGGTGCCATAGACCATGGCGGAGAAATTTGGACTGGAGTGAGCGATAGGGCTGCGAGTGATCATAGGTTGATGAATCAAGGGCGCTTAAATCAGTCGAGGATTATGCGGGGAACCGGCTTTAGCCAACGCCGGTTTCAAAGTCAATCCAGCGTAGTCTGGGGTGGCAGAGGCGCCTACTCACACCGTCGTCGAGGAGTGCCGGAACCAGAGAGCCACTTCACCCCGACCGTGGGGAATGGACCATCGCGTGCTGCTAGTCCCCTAGATCGGGTTGCAGGCCGATCTCGGGGGCGAGGGAATTCATCTGCCCGCCAGTTGGTCGGCGAGGGAGTGAGAAAAGTCCTGCACGAATTTGTCGATGGTGGCTTTGGAAATGGTGTCAGCGGTTAGATTCGATTGATCGACTGCGGTCTGGAATTCTAGCGGATCAACTCCGGCACCGATTTAGGGGTGTAATTGAAAGTGAAGTCAGCAAGCAAGCGGCCGAGTGACTAGAGGGGAACCGGGAAAGCGAACCATGGTTTTCGTGATGACAAGGCAACTCGCGAAGGAAGAGAGGACTAGGTTAAAGCTA